>ERZ1370068.2979-contig-2101_pt1 | contig 65788 bp, 109 predicted proteins | sample MGYA00561227_ERZ1370068 | MGnify/ENA primary metagenome ERZ1370068 (study PRJEB38410, sample SAMEA6850437) | metagenome | study: Metagenomic assessment of the ecological functions of the soil: analysis of the soil microbiota associated with the... | reverse complement strand
TTGAAGATTTGCGCACGCCCGAGGGCGAACCAATACCGCCCAACACGCTAGCTGAGCTGCATCGCGACATGGAGCGCCGGCGGCTCGTCAGTGATCAGATCCGCCAGATCGAGGAGGCTCGCCTGGAGCGTATGGAGCAGGCGCCCGGTGATGGACCACACGCGATGGTCCGACTGATCGCCCGCGTTATTGGTGTTGGTATAGAAACGGCGGACATGCTGGTGCACGAGGTCCTCTCGCGGAAATTGCGGGATCGACGAGCCGTTGCGCGCTATGCTGGTCTCACTGGCGCACCCGACGAGAGCGGCAGCAAACGGCGGGAGAAAGGGCTTGCCAAGGCGGGCAACGCACGAGTACGCGGCGGAATGATTCAGTTGGCTTGGCGCTTTTTGCTCTTTCAGAAGGACAGTGCATTGGCCCAGTGGTATCGGACTCGAACTGAGGGTGGCAGAAACCGCAAAACAATAATCGTAGCTCTGGCGCGCAAATTGCTAATTGCCTTGTGGCGTCTGGTAACCACTGGCGAGGTTCCGGCTGGCGTCGTATTGCGAGCGGCGTGAGGGAGAGGACTTAGAAAGACAAGCTCTCGGAGGCTGACGAGCAGAACATCGTCAGTGTCCGATGACGATCCGAGGTGGCGGTCACCCGAAGCAAGCCATGGTTTTGAAACCGGTTTCGAGAATGGGTCCGCCGCCGAGGAGCTTCGCCGCCGATGCGCATGACTGCATCATGGTCAGGTCGCTACGGACCTACCGAATACAAGGTTGTGGCGCGATGATCCGCGCCCGATGGCAAAGCTCCCCTCTGATCATCGTCCCGACCACAACCAGCGTGGCCGCCGTGCTCGTGCCTGTCAAGGCGCGGCCTGGAAACGACGGAGCGTGCGGCCAGGGCAGAGCGACGGCCGACCTTGACAGGCCCTGTGCGCGTCGGCCTCAACACGTGTGGGTCGGGGCGAAGAAACGGGATTCCAAGTCGAACAAAGAAACTGGAATGGAGGAAGTGGAGAGTGGTGTAAAATATATGCTTGACTTCAAAAGCCCCATACAAGGCTTGCTCGGCGTTCACTCGCGTTGCGGCCTGCACACTCGCGCTGTCACCAATTCGTGACACGCTAATCGAAGGCTTCAGCCACTTCGTTACCGTCCATGATCTCCTCATGTTGCAGAAGCTGGTTCGCGGCGAATGCCGCCATTCTGATCGCGTCCAGTGCGGCTGCGCCTGGTTGGTCCGGTTGGTGCGGCCCAGGCCCTGAATGGCGGCGTCCGCCTTCCAGCCAGGCTCGAGCAGATAGTGAACGCGCAGCGCGCCGATTCCTGCGCCGACAGCTCGGCGTGATAGCTCCGCCCGGTGCCGCCCGCGTCGGAGAACACGAGGATACGCTTGGCGTCATCCATGAAGGCCGCGGTCTCGGCGAGGTTGGCCGAAGCCGGCGCGGTTCTCGACCAGCAGCCGATCGCCGTCTTGCGGATGATGCGGCGCGAGCGGCCGGTGACTTCCGCGACCATGTCGGTGCCAAACCGCTGGACGATCTGGTCGAGCGCGCCAGGCACCGGCGACAGCGAGGCGAGCTTCTCGATCAGGCGGTCGCGGCGCGCGACGGCGTCGCGGCTCTCTGACCGGCTGGCCGTCGCGGATAGACAGGCCGCGAGACAAAGGTTGCCCTCGCGAGTCGGTGAAGGGCTCGTAGAGCTGGATCGGGAAGGAGTGAGCGAGATAATCGAGCACATACTCGCGCGGGGTGATGTCGACCTGGACGTCGCCCCATTCCTCGGTCGGGATCTCGGCAGAGCCGGCGTTCCATCAGCGCCTCGCCGGTCGAGACGATCTGGATCACGGCGGCGTGGCCGGCGTCGAGATCGCGCTCGATCGAGCGGATCAGCGACGGCGTCTTCATCGAGGTGATGCAGATGGCCGAAGAAGCGCTGCTTGGCGCTTCGAAGGCGGATCGGGCGGCGGACTTGGCCTGCGCGTTCAGCGTGCCGGTCTCGCCGGTGATGTTGGCGGCCCGCATCGCCGCGTCGAGATTGTTATGGATGATGCGCGAAGGCGCCGGCATAGGCGTCATAGATGCGGATCTGCTCGGGCGTGAGCTGGTGCTCGACGAGCTCGTATTCGACGCCTTCGTAGGACAGCGGACCGCGCCGCGTAGAGACCGAGCGCCTTGAGGTCGCGCGCCAGCACCTCCATCGCCGCGACGCCGCCCTCCTCGATCGCCTCGACGAACTCGGCACGCGTGGCGAACGGGAAGTCCTCGCCGCCCCACAGGCCGAGCCGCTGGGCGTAGGCGAGATTGTGGACCGTGGTCGCGCCGGTCGCCGAGACATAGACGATGCGCGCATTCGGCAGAGCGTGCTGGAGGCGCAGGCCCGCGCGGCCCTGCTGCGAAGCGCGCCTGATCGCCGCGTTCGCCCTTGCCGCCGGCGGCGTTCTGCATGGCGTGGCTCTCGTCGAAGACGATGACACTCCATCGAAGTCGGCGCCCAACCATTCGACGATCTGCTCGCACGCGCGAAAGCCTTCTCGTCGCGCGCGTCGGATGCGCAGCGTGGCGTAGGTGGTAAATAGGACGCCTTGCTCCAGAGCGGATCGGCGTGCCCTGGCGGAAGCGCGACAGCGGCGTGACCAGCAGCCGCTCCATGCCGAGCGCCGACCAGTCGCGCTGCGCGTCCTCGATCAGCTTGTCGGATTTGCTGATCCAGACCGCGCGGCGGCGGCCCTTCAGCCAGTTGTCGAGCAGGATGCCGGCGACCTGCCGGCCCTTGCCGGCGCCGGTGCCGTCGCCCAGGAACCAGCCGCGGCGGAAACGAACGGCATTCTCCGCATCGTCGCGCGCGGCCGCCACGACGTCAAAGGTCGCATCGACCGTCCAGGAGCCCGCGAGAAACTCGGAATGCGCCTCGCCGGCATAGATGATGTCTCGAGCTGGGCGTCCGACAGCATGCCATCGGCGACGACATTTGCCGGCAGATGCGGCCGGTAGGACGGCTTGGGCGGTGCGACGGAAGCCATCGCCGCCGATTGCACGAGCTTGGTCGGATGCGGCTGCGCACCCAGAATCCGGATCGACTGCAGCGCATAGGCTTCATAGAGCGCATCGCGTGATCTTGCTGCGCATCCGTGGGCGTCCAATCCACCGGCTCGTAGGCGACTTCAGTCGCCACCAGATCAACTGCCGGCGCGACCGCTGCCGGCTGGACGCTGGCCGACGTAGGCGCGGACTGCTCGGGGCGTTGAAGCGCTGGCAATTGGCGGCACCGCCGCCAGTCGCGGCTGGCCACGATTGGGCGACGTGGCGGAACGTATTGCAAGACCCAGGCCGAGCAAGGTCGGCAGGTCGGGCGCAATGCCGGGGATGCGGGAATGACGCGACGTCGTCGGCCGGCACTCGATCGATCAACGGTCAGGCGCGTGTCGATGCTGGTGCCGTGCTTGGTATAGACTGGCGCCGTCAATCGCCGCCGAGAATAGCGACACGGCCCTGTTCCTGCAGACGCTTGAGAGCCGGACCACGGGGGATTGTCGGGCGCGACGTTCGCGCCTGTGATGGTCACCAGCCGTCCGCCCTCGGGAAGACGGGCCAGAGCGGATCCGACGTGCCGTAATGCCGCCTCTCGCATCTGGCGATCGACATGAACTCGCGGCCGAAAATGGCGGATTCATCAGCACCACGCGTCGGCACGATGCCGGCATCGAGGTGGTCGTTGATGTGCGCGGCGTCAAACCGCGTCGTGCAGACGGCGGGAAAGAGCTGCGCTAAGAATGCCGGCACGGCTCTCGGCGAACTCGTTGAGGATGAGGGAAGCGCCGGCCAAGTTCGGCGAGGATGGCAAGGAAGGCCAGTGCCGGCCGATGGTTCCATGAACGACGTCCGCGGGCGTGATCGCGGCAGCGACACTGGCGACAAACGCCAGCCCGATCGGTGTCGAGAACTGCTGGAGCGGATTCACTTTCCTCGGACCGCCGCGTCTGGGTCGGAAGGAGGCCCGTGATCCTCTTCAGCATCGGCAGCATGGCGCGCCGGCGGCGACGCCGCCTTGGCGCGCATCGCGGCGCCGTACCGTCGCAGGAACAGGACGGTCGCGCGCCTCGCAGCGCGTCATAGGCCGTCTTCCAGGTTCCAGGCACCGGTCGCATCGGAGGCGGCAAATGCTGCCTCCATCGCGTTACGCAGAACGGCGGCGTCGATGCGACGTCCTCGTTCGAGATCGGTCGTAAAGCCGTCGCGCAGCCTTCACGACGGCGGAGGCGACAACGTGCGGTGGCATCGCATCGGAGGCGGCACGGCGGCGGCGCGTCGCCGACAGAGATTCGGTCATGGGAGGAGTCTCTCGGAGAGCGGGAATTGGCTGAACCGCCCGGCGCTCTCCTCGAGACCGCGGCGACTCAAACCCCTCCCGGCCCGACTCTCGCTCTTGAGCCTTCACCAATAAAAATGGGGACCGGCGCTGGACGCCGGCCCCCTTGCTACGACGAATGCGGTAATAGCTGGCGACGAATGGCAGGAAGACGCGCAGGATCAGAGACCGGTTTTCGACCTGGTCCTTCGCCACCTGTCTCGCTGCCGTTAGCCAGGTTGGTGCAGACCGTCCTGATAAGACCGCCCCCTCACCTTCCTCGATCCCACGGCGGTACCGGCATCAGTGAAGAGCGCTGCCCGTACGGCCGCGAAAGACCGCGGCTGCCGTCCTCCCGGACGGCAGCAAGAGGCGCTGAGGCGTCATCAACCGCAGTCGATGCCGGGAGACCTGGTTGGTAAACAGTGGACCTGGAGCCGAGGGACTCGAGCCTGCAAGGTCGCGCGCAAAGCGTCCGCCCCCTACCGCGCCGCCCCTGTCAACCGTCTCCTGTATGAGAGGAACTCCGAGGTCAACCCGCCTTCCTACTTGCGCGGCGAATTCCTCGAATCGTTCGGCCCCGAGCGCGATGCAGACCGCTGCGCGGCCGCCGGCAGTAGCGGCGAACAGCGGCGAGATGGAATCCGCGTGAAGAGCGACCGTCTCATTCGCGATCCTGAGATTCCGATCGAGCTGCTCGAGTTGGCGACTCAATCCAGAGAGACGGCGCGCCACCGTAGCGGTGTCGCCGACGTCGTCGTCAGAGCCGAGGAAACGATCGAGGCGCTGCTTCCACGAGCCCTGACTTCTGTGGCGTTTCGGACGTTTGGCCGCTTCTGCCCAGCCGCGCGGCCATTTGCTCCGGAGAGATAAACGCCAACTCTGGGTTTCATGGGGGGGTCTCGCTTGAACGCGACTCAAGGCCATCATGTGTGGTGCAAAACAAACCACGTCAGCATTGGCTCTTTCCTGATTGACTCGGATGAGCGAATTGTCTCGACATGCGCGTCGATACAATCCCAGGCTTGGATCAACCTCGGTTCTCGGAAATCCGTGACGGCAGCTGCCGCGCTCGACAGCGCCCAGGAAGTTTTCGACTTGAGCATTGAATGCCGCTCGGCTCTTCCAGATTGATCGCGTGGCCGGTATTGGGACAGATCCATGAGACCAGCGTTGGGAAGCACGGGATTTGAGCATCAGGTTGGTCTCAAGGCAGTGGACATCCTCGTCACCCACGGCGAGCAATACCGGAACCACCATCCCCGACAATTGATCGCGCAAGTCATGCAATGATGGCCGCAAGGCCTTGGCAGCGTGCGCATCGTGCTTCGACATACCCTGCGCCGAATGTTGACGCAGAGCGGACCACGAATTCGCGCCAGCTCGTCCGGTCCTTGTATTTCAATTGGATGCGGGCCGGACCGCGCGCCAATCCTCTCGGCCATCCCTACCATTCCGTGATCGATGAAAACCCGCGCGAGAACCGACGTTTCCCTCAACCAGGCGTCACGCTGGGAGGGGTGGGAGCCGGATCCCACGCTTGCTGCGATCAATCGCGCTGGCTATTTCCGGATACCGCAACCCAAACTGCAGGGCGGCATATCCGCCCATGCTCAAGCCTACCACATGCGGGCGCGTTCGATCGCAAGCCCCCGCATCAAAGTGCGCGATGTCGTCCACCGCGAACCCGCAGCGTTGATAGAGCGGCATCTCCGGGGACATCGCTGGGTGGGTAGCCTCAGGCATTATAGGCGATGCAACGGTAGCCGCGGGAAAATAGCGCATCTGGGCTTCCCATCCACGGGATGTCCGATGCGAATTCGTGGATGAAGATGATCGGATAACCGTAGCCACTCTCTCAAAATAGAGTTTTGCTCCGGTAGCATCGACATATGGCATCGCTTTCTTCCCCTCCCCGAGTGACGCGTTCGGGTGTAGAGACAGAAAATTAGATCGAGTTGCAATCGGTCCGACCTGGTGATCGCACCATTGCGTAGCATGGCGCGGAATTACCGGGGTCCAGACAAAACGCCCGCGATATGCTCGCCTCCGCGGCGGCGCGCGGGGTGGCCTCCATCATGCAGCCAAATACTTATTGACGATGGCGTCCACACCTTAACGACCGGCTGACACGGAATCGTTTCGGTAATGGACGCTTTCGCACCCTCGCCGCGGCTTGCCCATCGCCCCGTTGTCCAGCCAACGAGTGTTCACGGAAAGCTCGACCGGGTTCGAGCGCGGATCACTTTCGCCGGATGCATCTGCGGGCGTCCTGAAGGTTTACAGCTAAGGGCGAAAGGATGTAGCCGAAAGTGGGATACGAACTGAGATACAAACTGGGATACACCAGCACGCTCGTAGTCAAATGTGCCAATGATAACAATGCAATGGTTTGTAGTTGTTTGCGCACCGCCCGCACCAATGGCCGATCGAAAACCGGGTGCGCATCGGAAATCACTTTCACGCCCCATCTCGAACAAATCACCATCGCATCCGCCTTGACCTCCGACGCCCCTCCCCCGACAACCCCGGCGCGCCGCTGGAGCGGCGCGGCTGCGGCGATCGCCGCTTTCACCTCGTTGGCAAGACTGGGGCGGCGGCATCGGTTGAGCGCCTGCCATGCCGTCGCCATTGCATGGTCAGCTGACCACTTCCTCGATATTGTTTCATTATTGCGACGGATAGGTGCGAATTGAGGGGCGACCATGTACCGGGACCGGCTTCAAGCTGCTTTTGACGCGTTGCAATTTGACCAGCCGTTCCGAGTCATTCTTCCAGACGGCAGCACAGCGACTCACGGCCAGGGACCACCCGCCTTCACGATCCACATCAAGACCAACCGGCGCCGCGCGCGACATCATCATCAAGTCCTCGCTCGGCTTCGGCGAAGCCTATACGCGCGGCGAGGTCGACGTCGAAGGCGATCTGCAAGCCGTAGCGCTGATGAGCTATGAGCTGCAGGAGCGCCTGCTCAAGGGCTCGCTGTGGGAGCGCCGCGCCGCATGCTCGGCTTCTTTGCGCGACGCAATACGCTCTCCGGCTCGAAGAAGAACATCGCCGCGCATTACGACCTCGCCAACGGCTTCTATCAGCTCTGGCTCGATGCCGAGATGCAGTACACCTGCGCCTATTTCAACCGGCCGACCGACACGCTGGAGGATGCGCAGACCCAAAGATGGATCTGGTATGCCGCAAGCTGAGCCTGCAACCGGGCGAGCTGGTGGTCGAAGCGGGCTGCGGCTGGGGCGGGCTTGCCTTGCACATGGTCCGCAACTACGGCGTTCGGGTCAAATCGTTCAATATTTCCCAGCAGCAAATCGCGTTCGCGCGAGAGCGCGCGCGCAGCGGCTGGGTATCGGCAGCGATCGCATCGAGTACGTGCACGACGACTACCGCAACATCCCAAACCACGTAAAATCGTGTGACAAGTTCGCCTCGATCTGCATGCTCGAGCACGTCGGGCGCGAGAGCTATGCGAGCTTCCACCACCTCGTCGCCAAGGTGCTGCGCAAGCCGGGGACTCGCGATGCTGCAGTTCATCAGCCGCGCCAACCCGTCGCCGATATCCAATCCGTGGCTCGAGAAGTACGTGTTTCCCGGATATTACAATCCGTCCCTCGGCGAGATCCTCAGGCCGATCGAACGCGACCATCGGCAGCTTCACCTCGTTGACGTCGAGAACATGCGCTATCACTACGCGCTGACGCTGCGCCACTGGCTGGAACGGTTCGAGCGGAATGCCGACAGGATCCGCGCGCAATGGGAGCGAGGAAGTCCTCCGCACCTTCCGGCTCTACCTCAACGGCGGGCTTCGCGGACTTCGCGCATGGCGCCGGTACGTTGGTATATCAGGTGCTGCTCTCGCACGGCTTCGACAACAGCGCCCCGCTGACCCGCCACCATCATTACGCGGCCATCGAAGCCGCCGAGACGAGCCCGGCGCTGGAGCCGGCATAGGACTTGCGCAGTGTCCGCCCGCTACGTGGCGCTGGTCGCCGATCTGCTCGCACAAGCCGACATCCGGATCGACGGGCCGCGACCGTGGGACATCGCCGTGCGCGATCCGCGCTTTTACAAGCGCGCGCTCGCCGGCGGCGCGATCGGACTCGGGAGATCCTTTATGGACGGATGGTGGGACTACGCCGGCCCTCGACCAGGCGATCACGCGCATGCTCGACGCCGACCTGCGCGCCAGGCTCAAATTGTCGCCGCTTCATGCTCGCCGACGCGATCGCCGAGCACCTCCTAACCTCCCCTATGTATGGCCGGGCCTCCGGCCGTTCCTGTCGCGCTTCAAGAGCTATCAGGCGACCGCCGAGACACATTACGAGGTCGGCAACGATTTCTACCGCATGCTGCTCGGCAAGCACTATGATCTACAGCTGCACCTGCTGGGACGGCGCGACGACGCTGGACGAGTCGGAGGACGCCAAGCTTGAAATGTCATGCCGCAAGCTCGCGCTCGCACCAGGCCAGCGATTGCTCGAAATCGGCTGCGGCTGGGGCGGCTTTAGCGAAATACGCCACCGAGAACTACGGCGTCTCGGTGGTCGGCGTCACCATCAGCGCGGAGCAGCGCGAACTCGCGGTCGAGCGCTGCCGGGGCCTGCCGGTGGAGATCCGGCTGCGGACTATCGCGAGATCAGGGTCAGTTCGACCGCGTCGCCTCATTCCGGCATGTTCGAGCATGTGGGCCGGCAGAACTACGACACCTACTTCAGGATCGTCCATGATTGCCCTGACCGAGGACGGAATTTTTCTTCTCGAGACGATCGGCGACAATGTCTCGAACTCGGACTGCAATCCGTGGTTTCAGAAGTACACTCTTCTCGGCGCCGACCTCGATGTTCCCCTCGATCAAGGAGATCGCCGCAGCGGTGGAGAACCGGTTCGTCGTGGAGGATTGGCACAATTTTGGCGCGCGACTATGCGCCGACGCTGCGCGCCTGGCACGCGAACCTCGCAGCGCACCGGGATCGGATCGTCACCGAATACGGCGAGCGGCTCTATCGGATGTGGGTTTTCTATCTCCTGAGCTGCGCCGGGGCGTTCGCGGCGCGCAGCTATCCAGAACTGGCAGATCGTCCTCGCCAAGCGCGGCATTCCGGCGGGATTCCGCCAACTGCGGTCGTGGTTACCTAGAGCGGGCTGACTTTTCTTCGAATCGTCATCCCGCTCTATATTTTTGTTTGAGCATGATCTTTTCGGAAAACCGGTACCCACCCCGCATCAAGTGCGGGGCAAGCTTTTCCGGATCATGCTCTAGCCGCCTCGTCTCGCCGACCGGCCGGCCGGGAGTAACGGCCCGGACGCGATCAGCCGAATGGTTCTCAATTGCCTGCTTAAAATTGTCTGGCTGATCTGTGTAGACCAGAAGTGATCTGGCCGCACAGTCGGAACCGCGCAGATGATAGAGAATGGACATGGCCCTAGATGGACACTGGACCCTAGCCCGGGTGCTAACCTCCATGCTTTGGTGATGATGGGGTAACTGACGTGTTCGGTGCTCGTTTGGTTGAGGAGCGGGTGGAGAGACGGTTGGCAGCCGTGCTCGTGGCGGATGTCGTCGGGCTATACAGCCGGCTGGTGGGCGTCGACGACGAGGGCACTGCTGCCAGGGTCGAAAGCTCATCACGCAAAACCGCTTATCGACCCCAAAATCGCCGAGCACCGCGGCCGCATCGTCAAGAATACCGGCGATGGTGCGTTGGTCGAGGTTTGCCAGCGCCGTGGATGCAGCACGATGCGCGGTCGAGATCCAGCGCGACATGTCCGACCAAAACGCCGACCTGCCACCGGACGGAGAATAGTCGAATTTCGGATCGGTATTCATATCGGCGACATCATCAGCGATGAGAATGATATTTTCGGCGATGGCGTTAACATTGCGGTGCGACTCGAAGGAATTGCGCCCGCGGGAGGCGTCTGCATCTTATCTGACTGACGCGCACAGCAGGTGCGCGGTAAAGTTGATTTTGCCTGCGAGGATATGGGTCTGGCAGACCCTGAAAAATATCGCAGAACCCGTGCACGTCTGGCGAATGCGATTTGGAAGTGGCGAAACGTCAGCGCTATCGACGAATACATCCGCAGGGACCGGCCGAAGTTCTCGTCCTCCCTGACAGGCCTTCGATCGCCGTATTGCCGTTCCAGAATATGAGCGGTGATGCGGAACAGGAATATTTTGCCGACGGCATTGTCGGAAGAGACATCATTACCGCATTGTCGCGCTTCAAATCGCTGTTCGTCATCGCTCGTAATTCGAGTTTCACCTACAAGGGCAAAGCCGTCGACATCAAGCAGGTCGGACGCGAACTGGGTGTCCGTTATGTGCTCGAGGGCAGCGTGCGCAAGGCGGCAGGAAGAGTCCGCATTACCGGACAGTTGATCGACGCCGCGACCGGCGCGCATCTGTGGGCGGAACGATTCGACGGATCGCTTGAAGATATTTTGGATTGCAGGACCAGGTGACGGCGAGCGTTGTCGGTGCGGTTGCGCCCAAACTTGAAGCAGCCGAGATCGAGCGTACCCATCGCAAGCCAACAGAGATGCTCGACGCTTATGATTATTATCTGCGCGGTCTGGCAATGGTTTCGCGGTATTCGAAAACCACAAACAAAAAGGCATTTGAGTTTTTCGTCAACGCGATCGAACTCGACCCGGTATATGCATCCGCCTATGCCATGGCCACGCGGTGCCATCAACCTGAGGGCGCAAAATGGCTGGCTGACAAACCCGAGCGGGAAATTTCCGAAGGATTGCGGTTGGCGCGCCGGGCGGTCGAACTTAGGAAGAGACGATCCGCTGGTGCTGGCCGTGGGAGGATATGTGATCGCTTTCTCGGTCACGATCTCGACAGCGGCGCTACCATATATTGCGCGTTCGTTATCGCTCAACGCCAACGGTGCGTTGACGTGGCTTTCATAGCGGTGCGACCCACATATTGCTGGGGGAGCATGAATTGGGAATCGAGCACGTGTTGCGGGCGCAGCGCCTGAGCCCTCTCGATCCGACACAGCCTCAGTTCATGGCTGTGATTTCTCTTGGTCACTTTTGCCTCGGCCGGTTTGAAGAAGCCTCACTAATGGGCGGGAAACGCCGTTCGAGAACAGCCCAACCTGCTTTCCCCACTACTCATTCTCGCGGCCAGCGCCGCACAAATCAGGACGGCTTGAGGAAGCCCAACGACCGTTCCGCAGATCCTTGCCCTCAGCCACTGCCTGACCGCTTGTCCCGAATCAAGGAACGGGTTCCATTTCGCAGACCGCAAGATTTCGCGCTTTATGCAGAGGGCTTGCGAGCTCGCGGGTCTCCCAAATAATGCGATGGCGGTCGTCGCCGCCTCGCTGAGTTACGGCGGACTACCGCTTGAGCTGCCGGTAATCCCGCATGCGGGGAATAGTGAGCTAATCTCCGCAGGAGGTGCGGAGAATGGCTGCATATATCCATGAAGTTGCGATTACCCGGTTGCCCATTTTCGGTGGGACCAGGGGCGGCTCATCGACAACTGGCAGCCGTCCGGCTGCGGAAGTGCCTGTGTCCGGTCCGAAATGTCACCCATGTATCAGGCCTTCCGCATCGGAAATCATTTCCCATGGCCTCCATCGAAAAATCACCATCGCACCGCATCTCACCTTCGACGCCCTCGCCGCCGGCGAAGCCGGGGCGCCGCTGGTGCTGCTGCTGCACGGCTTTGCGGAGATCGATGCATTGCTGGCGCGCGCAAGTGGCGGCGCTCGCGGACGCGGGTTATCGCGCGGTGGCGCCGAGCCAGCGCGGCTATTCGCCGGGCGCGCGGCCGGACGTCAGCGACAGCTGCGAATTATCATATCGACCGGCTGATGGACGATGCGATGGCGATCGTCGGCCGCGTCGGGTTATGGCGACCGCCGCTTTCATCTCGTCGGCCACGACTGGGGCGGCAGCATCGCCTGGGCGCTCGCCGATCGCTTTCCCGAGCGGCTGGCCTCGCTCACCGTGCTGTCGCGGCCGCATCCGAACGCCTTCAATCGGGCGCTGCAAATGCCCGATGGCGATCAGGCGCAGCGCTCGCGGCACCACAAGGCCTTTCTCGAACCCGGTGCCGCCGATCTGCTGCTGGCCGACAACGCCGAAATGGCTCGCGCGAGCGTCTGGCCGCGGCCGGCGTTCCCGCCGACTGCGATCGAGGAGCATCTTTCCGTGCTCGGCAACAAGGACGCGATGGAAGCGGCGCTGGCCTGGTATCGCGCGCGCGGCGCGATCCGCGACGCCGCTCGGCCCGATCCGCGTGCCCACCCTCTACATCTGGGGCGATGCCGACGACACCGTCGGGCGGCATGGCCGCCGAGGGCACGGTTGATTTCGTCGCCGCGCCCTACCGCTTCGAGGTTCTCCCCGGCGTCGGCCATTTCGCCGCCGACCAGGCGCCGGACCGCGTCAGCGGATTGTTACTGCAGCACGTCGCGGCCTATCCGGTCTGACGATCTGCGGCGGAACCGGCTGCCTCGAAAATGTTGTCCTGCAGCAATTGGAGCAAGACGACATGGCCAGCGAAATTGGCTCGGATCAGCGCGTGGCACCCGGACGCAAACCGCTCAAGGATTTGCGTTCAACCACGCGAACCGCATCAGCAAGGCGGCCCGCCGTTGAACGACGGGCCGGAACTGCTTCGCAGCAACCATTGCTGATTTCCGCTCGCGCGCCTCGCCTCACTCCGACTTGTCGACATTCCAGAAGATCGGCGTCGCCGGACCGTCGAGCACGCCGCTGAAGCGACTTGCCGCCACGCGCTCGGCGACGAGATACTGGCCGAGCGGGATGTAGATCACCTGCTCATAGGCCTCCCTTCTGGATGTCGGCGGCGATCTTCTTCTGCTCCTCCGGTGACGACGAGCGCGCGAACGCGTCTTTCAGCTGCTCGATCTTGGCGTTTTCCGCCCAGCCGAACCAGCCGCCATTCTTGCCGCGGCCGCCGATCGAGAAGTTGGCGATCGGATTCACCACGTCGGCGCCGACCCAGTTGGTGAAGAACATGTTCCAGCCGCCCTCCTTCGGCGGCTTCTGGCTGGCGCGGCGGGTCGACCACGGTCTGCCAGTCGGTGGCCTGCACATCGACCTTGAAGCCGGCTTCACGCAGCAGCTTGCGCGGCGACGATCGGCTGCGCCTTCAGCGTCACGACGTCGCCGGGCGCCATGATCACGACCGGCGTGCCGTCATAGCCGGATTCGGCGAGCAGCTTCTTCGCTTCCGCCATGCCGTTGCCCTTCACCAGGGATCTCCGAGCCTTCCTCGGTCGCGAGCGGCGTGCCGCAGACGAAAACCGCGCCGCAGATCTTGTAATATTCGGGATTGCCGACCAGCGCATCCAGCACGTCCTTCTGGTTCATCGCCATGAAGGCGGCGCGGCGAACCTTGACGTTGTCGAAGGGCGGATGAAGGAAGTTCATTCGCCCGAGCGTCTGGAAACCGAGCTTGTTCAGGGTTTCGACCTTCAGATCCTTGTTGCCTGTCAGCACCGGCAGCAAGATCGAACGGCAGATTTTCCATGAAGTCGATATCGCCGGACTGCAGCGCGTTCACCGCGGTCTGCGCATCCGGCATCGTGATCCATTCGACGCGATCGACCTTCACCACCTTGCCGCCGGAGGTCCAGCTCGCCGGCTCCTTGCGCGGCACGTAGTCGGTGTTCTTTTCATAGACCGCCTTCACGCCGGGCTGGAATTCGGCCTGCACGAACTTGAACGGACCGGATCCGATCTGCTCCTTGATCTGCTGGCCCGCCGGCGTTTCCGCCATCCGCTTCGGCATCATGAACGGCACATAGGACGACGGCTTTGCCGATCGATTCCAGCACCAGGCCGTAGGGTTCTTTCAGTTTCAGCGTGATGGTCTTGGCGTCGGTCGGCCTCGATGCTGGCGGTGAAATCCATCAGCTTCTGGCCCATATTGTCGCTCTTGCCCCAGCGCTTCAGCGACGCCACGCAATCTTCCGCCGTGACCGGCGCGCCGTCATGCCACTTCAAGCCGTCGCGCAGCGTGAAGGTGTAAGTCAGCTTGTCGTCGGAGACTTTCAACGTCCGCCATCTGCGGCTGGATCTTGAAATTGGAATCCGGTCGCCAGCAGCGTGTCGTAGACCATGTAGCCGTGATCGCGCGTGATGTAGGCGGTGGTCATGACCGGGATCGATGCACGCGCAGATCGGAATGCATCACCGCGGTGATGGTCTTGCCGGCGGCCATGGCCTGCGACGTCAGCGCGACGCAGCGCGAGACAGCGCAACAGCGACGACGCCGACGCTATCGTGGGACGTTTCCAGCGCGAGATGTGGAACATTCGATCTCTCCTGACGTGAAACTGGTCAAAGCCGATGATTCAGTTATGCATGCGGTTCGTTATTTAGGCGAACTAACACGCTGTAAATCTTGGATATTCGAGACTTGCATCAAGCGCTGCGGCGTCAATCGGAGTTTTGGTCGAGATCAGACCGTACATGAACGAGTGGTGCGGCCACGCGCATGTTTCGACTTTACAAATTCGCTGCCGATCATTCTCGTATGCCGTCCGCGCGATGCATCTGGTGCGCACCAAGCGCCTCGAAGCCGAGAGAGACATCCATGAACCCCGCCAATCTTCCGTTTGATTCCGAGGCCATGCTGCAGGGCTGCGCGGCTGGGTGGAATGCGAAAGCCCGACCTGGGACGCAGGCGCGGTCGAGCGCATGCTCGACCTTGCCGCGCGCGAGATGGCGATCATGGGTGCGACCATCGAGCGCATCGCCGGCCGGCAGGGCTTTGCCGGCTGCGTCCGCGCCCGCTTTCCGCATCCCAAGCAGGGCGAGCCCGGCATCCTGATCGCCGGCCACCTCGATACCGTCCATCCGGTCGGCACGCATCGAGAAAGCTGCAATGGCGGCGCGAAGGCAACAAATGCTTCGGCCCCGGCATCTTCGACATGAAGGGCGGCAACTACCTCACGCTGGAAGCGATCCGGCAACTGGCGCGCGCCGCGTTCACGACGCCGCTGCCGATCACGGTGCTGTTCACGCCGGACGAGGAAGTCGGCACGCCGTCGACCCGCGACATCATCGAGGCGGAGGCCGCGCGCAACAAATACGTGCTGGTGCCGGAGCCCGGCCGCGCCAACAACGGCGTCGTCACCGGACGTTACGCGATCGCGCGCTTCAATCTGGAAGCCGATCGGCAAGCCGAGCCATGCCGGCGCCACGCTGTCCTCGGGCCGTTCGCGCGATCCGCGAGATGGCGCGCCAGATCATCGCCATCGACGGCATGACGACGGAGGATTGCACCTTCTCGGTCGGCATCGTGCATGGCGGCCAATGGGTCAATTGCGTCGCCACCACCTGCACCGGCGAGGCGCTCAGCATGGCCAAGCGCCAGGCCGATCTCGACCGCGGCGTCGAGCGCGATGCTGGCGCTGTCGGGCACCGCCAACGACGTGACGTTCAAGGTGACGCGCGGCGTGACCCGCCCGGTGCTGGGAGCCGGACGCCGGCACCATGGCGCTGTATGAAAAGGCGCGCGGCATCGCCAGGCAGATGGGCCTCGAGCTGCCCGCACGGCAGCGCCGGCGGCGGCTCCGACGGCAATTTTACCGGCGCGATGGGCATCCCGACGCTCGACGGCCTCGGCGTCCGCGGCGCCGACGCGCATACGCTGCAACGAACATATCGAGGTCGACAGCCTGGCCGAGCGCGGCCGGCTGATGGCGGGACTGTTGGCGACGCTGGAGTGAGGCGCGTGCAAGATGCGTCAGTCCGGGACGGCGCGTGGCATTGGTCCCGGAATCGCATCGACGTCATCCGTGGCGTACGCGCTTCTGCACTGGATCGCTGCAGCACGCACAAAACGCCGGCCCTGATGGCACGGGACTTGCTGAACTGCTACGCTGGTGGCAGGAACCAAGCACCGAGCGACCAGCCCGATTGGCCCACAATCAACGGATCAAGATGCTCGGATATCTGCTTCGCCGCATCCTCGCCGCCATTCCCGTGATGGGCGTGGTGGCGCTGTTTGTGTTTCTGCTGCTGCGGCTGACGCCCGGCGATCCCGCCGCGATCCTGGCCGGCGACAATGCGACGCCCGAGCAGCTCGAGCGCATCCGCACCTCGCTCGGCCTCAACGAGCCGCTCTACGCCCAGTTCTTCACCTGGATCGGCAAGCTGCTGCATGGCGATCTCGGCGTGTCCCTGATCTCGAACGTGCCGGTGCTGAAGATGATCAGCCACGCGCGTCGAGCCGTCGATCTCGATCGCGCTGTCCACCATCATCCTCGCCGATCCTGGTCGCGGTGCCGCTCGGCGTGATCGCGGCGTGGAAACACGGCACCTGGATCGACCGCTTCGTGATGGGATTGTCGGTGGTCGGCTTCTCCGTCCCGGTGTTCGTGATCGGCTATGTGCTGATCCAGATCTTTGCGATCGATCTGCGCTGGGTGCCGGTGCAGGGCTTCCGCAGCATCACGGCGGGCTTCGGCCCGTTCTTCGAGCGCATCATCCTGCCGACCTGCACGCTGTCCTTTATCTATGTCGCGCTGATCGCGCGGATGACGCGCGCGGCGATGCTGGACGTGCTCGGCGAGGATTATGTCCGCACCGCGCGCGCCAAAGGCATCAGCGAGACCGGCGTGCTGCTGCGCCATGCGCTGCGCAACGCCGCCGTGCCCGTCATCACCGTGATCGGCACCGGCTTTGCGCTGCTGATTTCCGGCGTCGTCGTCACCGAGAGCGTGTTCAACCTGCCCGGCATCGGCCGCCTCACCGTCGATGCCGTGCTGGCGCGCGACTATCCGGTGATCCAGGCGATGATCCTTCTGACGTCGGGCATCTATGTCACGGTCAATCTCCTGATCGACGTCGCCTACACCCTGCTCGATCCCAGAATTCGCTATTAAGGCCCGGTACTGATGGCGATCGAAACCCTCCCCGAGCCGTCGATCCCGATCACCACGCCGTTCCGGCCGACAGCTCGGATTTCTGACGGCGACGCCGATCATCGCGGTCGGCGACCGTCTGCCTCGCGCTGATCATCGCGATGGCGATCCTGGCGCCGCTGCTGGCGCCGCACGATCCGCAGCTAGCTGGCGCCGCGCGCAGCGGCTGAAGCCGTCCAGCGCGCAGTTCCTGGCTCGGCACCGACGCCTACGGCCGCGACGTGCTGTCGCGCATCATCTATGGCGGACGGATTTCGCTGCTGATCGGACTTGGCGCTGCCGTGTTCTCGATCGCGCATCGGCCTCGTGATCGGCCTCGTCTCCGGCTTCTTCAAATGGGTCGACGCCGTGATGATGCGGGTGATGGACGGCCTGATGGCGATCCCGAGCATCCTGCTCGCCATTGCCGTGGTCTCGCTGTCGGGCGCCAGCCTGATGACGGTGCTGGTCGCGATCACCATCCCGAAATTCCGCGGGTGGCGCGGCTGGTGCGCTCGGTGGTGCTGTCGGCGCGCGAGGAGCCTTATGTCGAAGCCGCGATCTCGGTCGGCTCCAGCCTGCCCAAGATCATGTGGCGGCATCTGATGCCGAACACGATCGCGCCGCTGATCGTGCAAGGCACCTACGTCTGCGCCTCCGCGGTTCTCACCGAAGCGATCCTGTCGTTCCTCGGCGCCGGCATCATCGCCGGAGACGCCGACCTGGGGCAACATCATGGCCGAGGGCCGCGCCTATTTTCAGATCAAGCCGTCGCTGATCTTCTGGCCGGGCCTGTTGCTGTCGATCGCCATCCTCAGCGTCAATCTGATCGGCGACGCCGCGCGCGACGCGCTCGATCCCGCGCATGAAGCAGCGGGAGGGCGGCAAGTGACGGCTTCAACGCGTTTGAAGCCGTCATTCCGAGTGCGATGCGCAAGCACCAGACCCGGAATCTCGAGATTCCGAGGTCTCGGTGCATATCGCACCGATCGCCGGAATGACGGAATCCGAAGCTCGTCGCTGCCTCGCCTCGCAATGACGGCTAGAAAGACGTACATGACCAACAACGTCGTCCTCGACATCAACGACCTCGTCGTCGGCCTCGGCAAGAAGCCCGGCGGCCAGCCGCATCATCGACGGCGTCTCGCTGCAGGTGCACGAAGGCGAGACGCTGTGCGTGGTCGGCGAGAGCGGATCGGGCAAATCGGTCACCTCGCTGACCGTGATGGGACTGTTGCAGAAGGGCTGCGCTGGTGCCGTCCGGCGGCAGCGTCAAGCTGGTCGGCGAGGAACTGCTCGACCGCCAGCGACCGGCGGCCTGCGGCAGTTGCGCGCCACCAGCATGGCGATGATCTTTCAGGAGCCGATGACGGCGCTCAATCCGGTGGTCCCGGTCGGCCGCCAGATCGACGAGGTGCTGCGCGTCCATACCGATCTCGACGCCCGCGCGCGGCGCCAGAAGATTCTGGCGATGATGGAGCATGTGCGGCTGCCCGACGTCGAGCGCATCTTTGCCTCCTACCCGCACCGGCTGTCGGGCGGGCAGCGCCAGCGCATCATGATCGCGATGGCGCTGGTGCTCGAGCCAAAACTGCTGATCGCGGACGAGCCGACCACGGCGCTCGACGTCACCACGCAAAAGCAGATCCTCACCCTGATCCGCGACCTGCAGCGCGATCACGGCACCGCGGTGCTGTTCATCACCCATGACATGGGCGTGGTCGCCGAGATTGCCGACCGCGTCGCGGTCATGCGGTACGGCACGGCTGGTCGAGACCGGCACGCTCGACAGCATCCTGCGCACAGCCGATCGATGGAATATACCCGCAACCTGCTCTCGTCCGTGCCGAGCCTGGTGCCGCGGGCGCCGCGCAGCGAAACCAGCGAGCCGGTGGTGCTGGAAACCAACGAGACTCGGCAAGGTCTATCGCGAGCGCTCGTTCTTCGGCAAAGCCCGCGAGGTCGCCGCCGCCAAGGACGTCACCGCTCACGCTTGCGCAAGGGCCGCACGCTCGGCATCGTCGGCGAAAGCGGCTCCGGCAAATCGACGGTGGCGCGCTGCATCGTCCGCCTGATCGATCCGACCTCCGGCGGCGTGCGCCTGGCCGGCCGCGAAATCTCCGAACTGTCGCGGCCGGCTGCTGCAGCCGCACCGCAAGCGGATCCAGATCATCTTCCAGGATCCCTACCGCTTCGCTCAATCCGCGCATCACCGTCGGCGAGACCATCGCGGAAGGGCCGATCAATTACGGCATGCCGCGCGCGGAGGCGCTGGCGAAGGCGCGCGACCTGCTCGAACTGGTCGATCTGCCGCCCGACGCGATCTCGCGCTATCCGCACCAGTTCTCCGGCGGCCAGCGCCAGCGCATCGCGATCGCGCGCGCGCTGGCGCTCGATCCCGACGTTCTGGTCGCGGATGAGGCGGTTTCCGCGCTCGACGTCTCGGTGCAGGCGCAGGTGCTCGAACTGCTCGACGAAATCCAGCACCGGCTCGGCATCGCGCTGCTGTTCATCACCCACGATCTGCGCGTCGCGGCGCAAATCTGCGACGACGTCGCCGTGATGCAACATGGCCGGATCGTGGAACAGGGACCGGCAGCCCGGGTGCTGACCCATCCGCAGCAGGCCTATACCCGCGCGCTGCTCGACGCCGCACCCGGACGCGGCTGGGATTTCGCCAAATTTCCGGCCGGTTGTGCGCTGGCCGTGGCAACAGCCTAGTCTCTCTCGTCAATCGCAAGCGGCGCGCAGCAATCCCATGACGGAATATGGTCGCTTGCTTACGTAGCGATCCGATCACGCGGCATGCAAAACGGGATTGCTTCATCAGCTTGCGCTTGCCGCAACGACCGCGTCTAACGTCCCGCGCACGAAAACATTGGCCGAGACTGCATTGATGACCCGCATCGCCGTTGGCGGCTTCCTGCACGAGACCAACACTTTCGCGCCGACGAAGGCGACCTACGACGACTTCGTGCATGGCGGCGGCTGGCCGTCGATGGCGCACGGGCGCCGACGTGCTCGAGGTCATGCGCAAGCATCAATGTCGGGCTCGCGGGCTTCGTCGAGGCCGCCGAAGCCGATGGCTGGGAGTTGGTGCCGACGATCTCCTGCGGCGCCAGCCCGTCGGCCCATGTGACCAAGGATGCGTTCGAGCGCATCGTCAAGGTGATGATCGACGGCATCGCAGCCGCCGGCCCGCTCGATGCGGTCTATCTCGATCTGCACGGCGCGATGGTGACCGAACATCTCGACGACGGCGAAGGCGAAATTCTGGCGCGCGTGCGCAAGGTGATCGGCAAGGATCTGCCGCTGGTCGTCAGCCTCGATCTGCACGCCAATGTGACGCCTGAAATGGTGGAGCATGCGGACGCGCTGATTGCCTACCGCACCTACCCTCACGTCGACATGGCCGATACCGGCCGCGCCTCCGCAAAGCATCTCGCGCGCTGATGCTGAAGACCAAGGCGCGCTTCGCAAAAGCGTTCCGGCAATTGCCGTTCCTGATTCCGATCAGCTGGCAATGCACCAACGACCAGCCGACCAAGGGCATCTATCAAAAGCTTGCGGCGCTGGAGGCGAGGCCGTGCCGACGCTGTCGTTCGCGCCGGGCTTTCCGGCCGCCGATTTCAGCGATTGCGGACCGAGCGTCTTCGCCTATGGCAGGACGCAGGCCGATGCGGACGCGCGCGCGCGGACAAACTGGTGGCGCTGATCGAAGGCCATGAGGACGATTTCGACGGCCGCATCTATTCGCCCGACGAAGGCGTGCGCCACGCGATGGAACTGGCGAAGACCGCGAGCAAGCCGATCATCATCGCCGACACCCAGGACAATCCCGGCGCCGGCGGCGATTCCGACACCACGGGCATGCTGCGCGCGCTGGTCCGCAACAACGCGATCCGCGCCGCCACCGGCGTGATCTACGATCCGCAATCGGCCAAGAGCCGCGCATCAGGCCGGCGTCGGCGCCACCGTGACGCTGACGCTCGGCGGCAAGTCCGGCATTCCCGGCGACGCGCCGTACAAGGAAACCTTCGTCGTCGAGAAAGTTGTCGGACGGAAAGTTCGTCGCGCCCGGCCCCTATTACGGCGGCCGCGACATGGACATGGGGCCCGTCGGCCTGCCTGCGCATCGGCGACGTCCGGGTGGTCGTCGAGTTCGCACAAGGCGCAACTCGCCGATCAGTCGATGTACCGCTATGTCGGCATCGAGCCGACCGAACAGGCGATCCTGGTCAACAAGAGCTCGGTGCATTTCCGCGCCGATTTCGAGCCGATCGCCGAAAGCTCCTGATCTGCGCCGCGCCCGGCGCGATGCCGGCCGACACCGCAGACCTTGCCCTGGACGCGGCTGCGTCCGGGCATCCGCATCAAGCCGAACGGCCCTGCCTTCACGCCCACAACCAAATCACGCTCAACTCTTCAGTAACCGGATAACAGACATGCCCACTATCGAACGCATCGACGGCTATGCCGAAGAACTCACCGCCATCCGCCGCGATCTGCACGCCCATCCCGAGATCGGCTTCGAGGAAGTCCGCACGTCCGGCATCGTCGCCGACAAGCTGAAGGGATGGGGCATCGAGGTGCATCGCGGTCTCGGCGGCACCGGCGTGGTCGGCGTGCTCAAGGGCAAGGGCACTGGCGGCAAGCGCATCGGGCTGCGCGCCGACATGGACGCGCTGCCGATGGAGGAGAACACCAACCTGAAATGGCGCTCGACCATTCCCGGCCGCTTCCACGGCTGCGGCCATGACGGCCACACCACCATGCTGCTCGGCACCGCGCGCTATCTGGCCGAGACCAGGAATTTCGACGGCACCGTGCATTTCATCTTCCAGCCCGGCCGAAGAAGGCCTCGGCGGCGCCCGCGCCATGATCAAGGACGGCCTGTTCGAGAATTTCCCTGCGACGAGGTCTACGGGCTGCACAACGCGCCCGATCTGAACCATGGCGAGATCGCGATCCTGCCGGGCCCGGCGATGGCCGGCGCCGACTTCTTCGACATCACCATCCAGGGCTATGGCGCGCATGGCGCGATGCCGGAACGCTCGAAGGATCGCGGTCGTCATCGCGACGACGCTCGCCCAGGCGCTGCAGACCATCGTCAGCCGCAACGTCGATCCGCTGAAGCCGGCGGTGCTGTCGATCACCCAGATCCATGCCGGCTCCGCCTACAACGTCATTCCGGGCGAAGCAAAGCTCTGCGGCACCGTGCGCGCCTTTCGACGACGGCGTGCGGCGCTGATCCGCGAGCGGATGCGCGCGATCTGCGCCGGCATCGCCGCGACGTTCCAGTGCGAGATCATCGTCGACATCCGCGACACGTTTCAGCGTGCTGGTCAACGAGGAAGAGCAGTCAGGGTGGTCGAGGAAGTGGCGACGCACCGTGGTCGATCCGGCAAAGGTCTTCACGCGATCGCACGCCGAAGATGGGCAGCGAGGATTTCGCCGACATGATGCAGGCGGTGCCCGGCGCCTATTTCTGGATCGGCCATGACGGTTCGGTGCCGGTGCACAATCCCGGCTACGTCCTCGACGACAAGATCCTGCCGATCGGCGCCAGCATGTTCGCCCGCATCATCGAAACCCGTCTCCCGGCAGGTTCCCATGCATAAAACCGGACCCGCGAAGAAGCGGTCACGTCGCTGCACGATCTCTCCGCCGTCGATCTGATCGCGCGGCTATCGCGCCAAGCAGTTCTCGCCGTCGGAAGTGCTGGAGGAAGTGCTGGCGCACGTCGCGGCGTGGGAGCCGCACATCAAGGCGCTCTATCTGTTCGATCCCGGACGCGCGCGCGCCACCGCCAGGGCCTCGACCGACCGCTGGCAGAAGGGCGAGCCGATCGGCACGCTCGACGGCGTGCCGGTTACGATCAAGGACAATATCGCCACCAAGGGCCAGCCGGTGCCGCTGGGCGCAGCCAGCGTCAAGCTGGTGCCGGCGGCGAAGGATGCGCCGCCGGCCGCGCGGCTGCGCGAAGCCGGCGCGATCATCTTTTCCAAGACCACGATGCCGGATTACGGCATGCTGTCGTCGGGCCTTTCGAGCTTCCATCCCCTCACCCGCAATCCCTGGGACCTCAGCAAGAACCCCGGCGGCTCCTCTTCCGGCGCCGGCGCGGCGGGCGCGGCCGGCTACGGCCCGCTGCATCTCGGCACCGACATCGGCGGCTCGGTGCGGCTGCCGGCCTCGCTGGTGCGGCCTCGTCGCGCTGAAGCCGAGCCTTGGGCGCGTTCCGGTCGATCCGCCCTATGTCGGCCGCGTCGCCGGACCGATGACCCGCATCGTCGACGATGCCGCGCTGATGATGAGCGTGCTGTCGAAGCCCGGACCGCCGCGACGGCATGAGCCTGCCCGCCGCATGACATCAACTGGAAGGCGCTCGACAAATCGCCGCGCAAGCTGCGCATCGGCCTGATGCTCGATCCCGGCGTCGGCCAGCCGCTGGAGAAGGAAGTGCGCGAGGTCGCGGTCAAGGCCGCCAAGGCGTTCGAATCCGCCGGCGCCGTCGTCACCGAGGTCGACGGCATCCTGACCCGCGAGATGCTCGACGGGCTGGACAATTTCTGGCGCGCGCGGATGTTGGGACGATCTTTCGAAACTGTCGCCGGAGGAGCGCGCCAAGACGCTGCCCTATATCCATCAAATGGGCGGAAGCCGGCGCCAAACTCTGCGGCGTCGACGTGATCAGAGGCTTCAACGCCACCATGGCGATCCGCGCCGCGGCGGCAAAACTGTTCTGCGATCTCGATTACGTGATCTCGCCGGTATCGCCGGTGGTGAATTTCCCTGCCGAGTTCGCCGCGCCGATCAACGATCCCGAAAAGCCGTTCGAGCACATCTGCTACACCGTGCCGTGGAACATGTCGGAGAACCCGGCCGTCTCGATCAATGGCGGTTACGACAAGAAGGGCTTTCCGATCGGCGTGCAGATCGTCGGCCGCCGCTTCGACGATCTCGGCGTGCTCGGCATGGCCAAGGCGTTCGAAGGCCTGCGCGGCCCGCAAAAGCCGTGGCCGTCGCCGCCGAAGAAATAAGCTGCCTCCGTCATTGCCGGGGCATGGCGCAGCGGCCAGTCCCGCGCATCCATCTCTCGATCGTGCGTATGGATGCCGGGCATCTAGCCGCGACACGCTTCGCGCGCCCGGGCATGACGACGTACTAAAAATCGAACAAACAAACACAGGAAGGAAACCACCAATGGCGTATGAGACGATCAAATACGAGGTCGCCGAACAGATCCTCACCATCACGCTGAACCGGCCCGACAAGCTCAACGCCTTCAACGGCACCATGCAGCAGGAATTGATCGACGCGCTTCGATGCCGCCGACAAGGACGACGACGTCCGCGCCATCATCGTCACCGGCGCGGGCCGCGGCTTCTGCGCCGGCGCCGATCTTTCCTCCGGCGCCAACACCTTCGACCGCGACGCGCGGCGCGGGCCGGTGAAGCGGCTCGCCGAGCGGCGCAGGTCGACTACAGCGATCCGCAGGTGCGCGACGGCGGCGGCCAGGTGACGCTGCGCATCTTCAAGTGCTTGAAGCCCGTGATCGCGGCGGTGAACGGCCCGGCGGTCGGCATCGGCGTCACCATGCAGCTTGCGATGGATATCCGCATCGCCTCCGAGGCCGCGCGCTTCGGCTTCGTGTTCTCCCAGCGCGGCATCGTGCCGGAGGCCGCCTCGAGCTGGTTCCTGCCGCGCATCGTCGGCATCTCGCAGGCGCTGGAGTGGTGCTACACCGGCCGCGTATTCCCGGCGCAGGAAGCGCTCGCCGGCCGCCTCGTCAGCAGGTGGTGCCGCCGGACGATCTGCTGCCGACCGCGCGCGCGCTGCGCCAAGGAGATCGCCGCAAAGACCGCGCCGGTGTCGGTGGCGCTGATCCGGCAGATGATGTGGCGCATGATGGGCGCCGACGATCCGATGGAAGCCCACAAGGTCGACAGCCGCGGCATCTACGCCCGCGGACGCTCGCGGACGACGTGAAGGAAGGCGTGGTGTCGTTCCTGGAAAAGCGCCCGGCGCAATTCAAGAACAAGGTCTCGGCCGACATGCCCGACTATTTCCCGTGGTGGCACGAGCGCGAGTATGAAGTGACGACGAGCGGTCCCGCACGGCTGACGCGCACATGGACGGCGTCGTCCTGCTGCATGGAATCGGCAGGACACGCGCGATCGTTTCGAAGATGCAGGCGGCGCTCGAGCGCTGCCGGCTTCGCCACGCTGAACCTCGGACTACGCGAGCCGCCGCAAGGCGCTGGAAGCGCTGGCGGAGGATATCCATCCCGCCATCCAGCGCTTTGCCGAGCGGCATCGACGGCTCAGCGTTCATTTCGTCGGCCATTCCATGGGCGGGCTGTCTGGCGCGCGTCTACATCGCAGGCACCGGCCACAACGCCTCGGGCCGCGTGGTGATGCTCGGCACCCAATGGCGGCAGCGAGATCGCCGACCGCCTGAAGAACATCGGCGCCTACCGCGCCTGGTTCGGACCGGCCGGGCAGCAACTCGGTGACCCAGCGCGATGCCGCGCATCGACGCGATGCTTCCCCCGTCGATTACCCGGTCGGCATCATCGCGGGCAACCGGTCGATCGCATCCGATTACCGTCCAGCATTCTGCCCAAGCCGCACGACGGCTAGGGTGTCGGTCGAGAACACCAGGCTCGACGGCATGGCCGACCATGTCGTTGATCGAGACGTCGCATCCGATGGCTGGTCCGGAGTGGGCGCTGCGATCAGACGAGACGATTGCGTTCGTCGCGGGATGGGAGCTTCCGCCGCACGTAGCCGGAAGGTGGTCCGCACCTTCCTGCGGCGGAGAAATCGCGGATGGTGCCGGCAATTTCATAGCGGATGCGTCTCAAGCGCAGAAGTGGCCCGTGTCGTGAAGATGCACCTCCCGCGCCCGGCACGTCGCGCCTGAAGGCCTCTGCACCCGCCGGGACGTGAAGGTTGAGTCCGTTCCTTGCCCCAAATGACGACCATGGGCGGGCGGCCTCGCGGCCCGGAAGATATTGGCCTGGACTTTGAGGATAGAGCGCGACATTGCTGCCATAGTCCATCAACAGATCGAGCTGAGATCTCATCATTGCCCGGCTCAGCGCAGAGCGCTGTCAGGCGCAAAGCCTCCGGCGCCACCAAAACCCTGCTGCGCCTCGGAAACTCCTGTCAGGTAGCGCCGTTGCCCGGCCTCGGGCGTCAAAGCCGCACGCCACGCCAGTGCGGGCTTGTTCTGTAGGTTCCCGCGAAGCCCTCAGGCGGCCTGCAAAACCGGCACTCAAGCCCTCTTCGTAGGCGTTGCCGTTCTGCGAGATGATGGCGGTGACGCGCTCCCGATGCGCCAGCGCCAACCGCAGTCAATCGGCGCACCATAGTCGAAGATGTACATGGCGTAGCGTTTGAGACCGACCGTTCGGGTAAACCCGTCCATCACCTCGGCAAGATGCTCGAACGTGTACTTGGAACATGTGTCCGGTCCGGCGCATCGGAGAAACCAAACCCCGGATAATCGGGGGCGATGACGTGATAGCGGTCCGCCAGCAGCGGGATCAAATTGCGGAACATGTGCGATGAGGCTCGGAAAACCATGCAGCAACAGCAGCGCGGGTTTTTTGGGATCACCCGCCTCGCGATAGAAGACCTTAACGTCGCCAACGGTGACGCGTCCGATACGCGTGGTGACCGGATCAGCGGCCATCGATAGCGAAAAACTGCCCAGAAGAGCGATTGTTGCAAGGGCTGCGGCGAAGAACGCGCGACACATCGGAAGATCCTTGTTGGAGATTGGCGGTCGGTTGCTCAAGTCTCCGAACCTAAGATCAATTATTTCTCTCCGAGACAATCACCCAATAATTGGATATATTATCCTCGAAAGTCGAGAGTGAGATTGAGCCGGATCAAGCGATCTTCAGGCCTTTGTCGCCGTGCGTCGAGAAGGCCAGCTCTGACAAGCGCCGCTCACCAGCTCGGCCGGTCGCTGCAATCCGTCAGCCGCTCGCTGGCGGCGATCGAGCAGGACGTCGGGCGTCGAGCTCATACGCCGGACGACGCGCCGGTCGAGCCCGACGGAAGCCGGCCTTGCCTACTATCAGCGTCCTGCCAAGACCCGCCCTGAGGATATTGAAGAGGCAAAGCTTCAGGTTTCGCATCGCAAGGGCTCGAGCCATCCGGGTTGTTGCGTCATCAGCGGCCCAACCGGATTTGCAGCCCTTCATCTGGTTCCGGCAACGGCTGCATTCCTCAAGATCCATCCAAAGATCGAAGTCGAGGTCAGTACCTACGACCCGTTATGTCGATCTTGTCGAAGACAACCTCGATCTTGCCGGTCCATATCGGGCCGCTGCCGACTCGGTGGCCAAAGGTCAAGCGCCTTGCCGATCTCCGACGGGTATTCTTTGCCGCACCAGGCTACTTCGCCAAATACGGTCGGCCGAAACACCCGCAAACGATCTTTCAAAGCATCAATGCATCGTTCGCACGGCGCGGGTTGGTGCGGATATCTGGCCATTCACGGTTGAGGGCAAGGTCAAGACGATCAAGGTAATCGGGCGTTTTCGCGCCAATGGCGCCAGCGTCATCAACGAAGCGGCAACTCATGGCCTTGGAATTGCTATCGCGCCGCTTTGGCATATCCGGCCATTGATCGATCGAGGCCTCGTCGAAGTGACGCTCGCCCGATTTGCTCCGCCGCCGATTCCCGTTCACGCCACCTGGTCAGGGACACGCGTGCTGCCAGCGAAAACGCGCATGTTCATCGATTTCCCTGGGCCAACGACTCAAGGCGGCGCGCTTGTAGTCGAAGTCGAAAATCTACTCGCGCTCACCCCATCGTCAGCGCCACCCGTCCGAATCGCCTTGCGGTCGATCCAACAGCCGCATCGCCTTGGCGTAATCTTCCAGCGGCAACCGGTGCGAGACGTTGGGACGGATCTTTCCCGCTTCCGCCCATTCCGTCAGCGCCTTGATCCTGACCTCGCCGAGCGCGGGATTTCTCCGCACCGCTTCGCCGGCGCGGACGCCGAGCACGCTCGCGCCCTTGATCATCAGAGAGATTGGTCTTGGCAAGCCCGATGCCGCCGGTAAAGCCGATGACCAGCAGCCGTGCGCCCCAGTTGATGCAGCGCATCGAGATTCTCGAACACCTCGCCGCCGACGGGATCGAACACCACGTCCGCGCCCTGCCCGTCGGTGATGCGCTTGACGGCATCGCGGAACGGCTCGCGGTCATAGCGCACCAGATGATCGGCGCCCCTCGCTTTGGCGATCGCAAGCTTCTCGTCGCTCGAGGCGGTGGCGATCACGGTGGCGCCCAGCATCTTGCCGATCTCGACGGCGGCCAGCCCGACGCCGCCGCCGGCGCCGTGCACCAGCAGCACCTCACCCGGCTGAAGCCGGCCGCGATCGATCAGCGCGTGATAGGCAGTGCCGTGGCCGGCCAGAAACGTCGCGCCCTCGGCATAGTCGAACGTCGACGGCAGTTTTACGAGCTGCGACGGCGTCGCGACGGCTTCATCGCAATAGGCGCCGTGCCGCATCTTGACGATCACGCGGTCACCAACAGCGACGCCCTCGGCCGCGTTGACCTCGACGACATCGCCGGCGGCTTCGACGCCCGGCGTAAACGGCAATGGCGGCTTGAGCTGGTACTCGCCCGCCGCCATCAAAATGTCGGGAAAATTGATCCCGGCGGCGCGGATGGCGACGCGCACCTGCCCGGGGCCAAGCGGCGCTGCGTCGAACGTTTCCAGGCGCAGGCTCTCGGGCGGGCCGAGCTCGCGGCAGACGACGGCCTTCGGCATCAGGCGGCCCGCGCTTTCAGGCGCTCCAGCGCTTCGCGGATCAGCGGCATCCGGTCGTTGCCGAAATACATGTCGGTCTTGCCGACATAGATCGTCGGCGAACCAAAACCGCCGCGCGCCATCACCTCGTCCGTGTTGGCCTTGAGCTGGTCCTTGATCGCCTGCTGGCCGATGCCCTCGAAGAATTTGACGTGGTCGACGCCGGCCTTCTTGCAGACTTCCGTCAGCACCGAGATCCTGCGAGATGTCCTTGTCGCCGCCCCAATAGGTCTCGAACACCGCGGTGGCAAACGGCACCATCGTCGCTGACCGAGCCAGATGCAGCCGCGCATCGCCTTGACGCTGTTCACCGGAAACACCGTCGGCGGCATCTTGATCGCAAGGCCAGCGGAGCGCGCCCAGTCGGCGAGATCCTTCTTCATGTAGCGCGCCTTCAACGGCACCGGCGTCTCGCGCTGGGCGTAGACGCTCGGGTTCACGGTATTGAAGATGCCGCCGACCAGGATCGGCCGCCAGACTGATCTCGACGCCGAGCTCCTTTGCCAGCGGCTGGATGTTGTGGAAGGCGAGATAGGTCCAGGGACTGGAGCAGTCGAAGAAGAATTCGATCATGGGGTTTTCCTTTGTTTTTGCTTTGGTCTCGTCCTGCGCAACGGCTTCGCCGTTGTCGCTGGAGGAGCGCGGAACGCGCGTCTCGAAGGATGAGCGGTTGGGCACGATACGTGGCCACATGCTTCGAGACGGCGCTTCGCGCCTCCTCACCATGAGGGTCTGCAATCACTTCCTCCCCGCCATCTCCTTCGCTCTCTGCGCCGAACATATTCCGCCGCGCCTCCTCGTCGAACGGCTCCTTCACGAACTTGCCGATCGCCAAGCCCGGCCTGCACCTGCGGCCGCGCGCGGACTTCCGCGTACCAGCGCTTGACGTTCGGATAATCGTCGAGCGTAAAGCCCTGCGCCTTGTGGGTCATGGTCCAGGGAAAGCAGGCGATGTCGGCGATCGAGTAATCGCCGGCGACGTAGGCGCCGGTCTTGCCAAGCTGCGTGTCGAGCACGCGGTAGAGCCGCGCCGCCTCGTCACGGTAGCGCTCGATCGCGTAGGGGATCTTCTCCGCCGCATAGAGCGCGAAATGGCCGTGCTGGCCGAGCATGGGCCCCAGCCCACTCATCTGCCACATCAGCCATTCCATGACGCGGGAGCGGGCCCGCGTTTCCTTCGGCAGAAAGCGCCCGGTCTTGTCGGCGAGATAGATCAGGATCGCCCCGGTCTCGAACACCGAGAACGGCCCTGCCGCGTCGGCGGGTTCATGGTCCACGATGGCCGGAATGCGGTTATTCGGGCTGATCGCCAAAAATTCCGGCCTGAACTGCTCGCCGGCGCGGATGTTGACCGGAATGACCTGATAGGGAAGCCCGAGTTCCTCCAGCATGATCGAGATTTTCCAGCCGTTGGGCGTCGGCGCGTAGTGCAGGTCGATCATGGCTCCCGCCTTGCCCCTTCCTTGCGCCCCAGGCGGGATTTTGCTTGAAGACGCGCTTCGCGCTTTTGGGCGACTTTTGTTGTTCTGTACCTCGATCATAAGACATGGCAGACAGGCGCTCAATCAGAACCGACCGGGAGGCTCCCATGCTGTTTCCAACCACCATCGCAGGCTCTTTGCCGAAGCCGGAATGGCTGGCCGAGCCGAACACGCTCTGGGCCCCCTGGAGATCGAAAGGCGACGAACTCGCCCGCGCCAAGCGCGACGCCACCATGCTGGCGGTGAAGCTGCAGGAGGATGCCGGCGTCGATATCGTCACCGAGGGCGAGCAGGCCCGCCAGCATTTCGTCCACGGCTTTCTGGAGAAGGTCGAGGGCATCGATTTCGCCCACAAGGTCGAGATGGGCATCCGCAAAGACCGCTACAAGGCGATGGTGCCGCAGGTGGTCGCGCCGCTGACGCTCAGGGCCGCGTCCATGCCGATGAAGCCCGCGTCGCCCGCACCCACACCACCCGCAAGCTGAAATTCACCCTGCCCGGCCCGATGACCATCGCCGACACCGTCGCCGACAAATATTACGGCGACAAGGTCAAGATGGCGTTCGCCTTCGCCGAACTGCTCAACAACGAGGCCAAGGCGCTGCAGGCCGACGGCGTCGACGTGATCCAGTTCGACGAGCCCGCCTTCAACGTCTTCATGGACGAGGTCTCCGACTGGGGCATCAAGGCGCTGGAGCGCGCCGCCGAAGGCTGACCTGCACCACCGCCGTCCACATCTGCTACGGCTACGGCATCAAGGCCAATACCGACTGGAAGCAGACGCTCGGCAGCGAGTGGCGGCAGTACGAGGATATTTTCCCGGCGATCGCCAAAAGCCCGATCCAGCAGGTCGCGATCGAGTGCCGCAATTCGAAGGTGCCGCTGGATCTGCTGGCGCTGCTGCCCGGCAAGGTCGTCCAGGCCGGCGTGATCGACGTCGCCAGCGATACGGTGGAGACGCGCCGAGGATGTCGTCGAAGGTGATCGAGGCGGTGTCGAAATTCGTGCCGCTGAGCAACATCGTCGCGACGCACCAATTGCGGCATGGCGCCGATGCGGCGCGACATCGCGGAAGCGAAGCTCGCGGCGCTCGGCGCGGGCGCGAAGCTGGCAAGGCAACGGCTGGGATAGGTGTTTCCGTTCCCTCTCCCGCGCTTGCGGGGAGGGTTAGGAGCGAGGCTGAGCGGCAGACCGCGCAAGCGGCACCACCTTCGCTAGCTACACGCGCTTGGATGCAGCACCGGCCGATATCCGGCACTCAACGCGCGCAGCGTCGACGGCGGCGTCAAGCAGCATCGCGTTGTCGATCGCGCCACTCTGCTTCGCTGATAGCCACCCATCGACCATTGCAGCGCCCTGCCCTGCAGGATCAGAAAACTCTCCTCGCCCTGCCTGCACCATCGCGCCGTCGGGCAATTGCGCCACCGGCATCGGCAGCGGATGCAGCCGCTTCCTGCCGCGCTCCAGCCGCTCACCGATGCAACACGCGTCCATCTCCCGCGCGCGAACTGTCCGCAACGCCATTGCCCTCCTCCCACGCTGCGCGAAACCGGTTGGCATCGTCACGGCGGCAGAAGAAGCAGGGGCGATGGCCGGCCGCGAACGCGGTCGCCTCGTCGAGGAAGAACAGTTCGGTCCAGCTCCGCCCGCCCATCACCTTGCGCCGCCAGCCCCGGAATTCGCAGACGCAGGTGATCCACGCCGGGCTCGACCAGCGCTTTTTCAGCAAGGTCTTGGTCGCGGGATCGTGGATGATGCCGCGATTGCCGGTGAACATCCCGCGATGCGCCGTCGCGATGATGTCGCCAGTGGGCGTGACGCGGTTTTGCAGCGGCATATCGACCTAAGCGAATTCGGGCTGAGCTACTTTGCCGGCGACGTCGAGACGCGCATCTTCCACAGGTTCCAGATGCGGTCGACGATTGCCAGATTCACCGCGTCGGCTTTGGCGCCTTCTCCCGGCGTCAGATAGTTCGCCTCGCCGCCGAGCGCGATCGCCTGCGACTGCAGCCTCGCATTGACGTCGGTGTAGTAGGCGCGGAACACCGCCAGTTTTACCGACGGTCCAACGGCCACGTCACCATGGCCGCGCATCAAGACCACCGACTTGTCTGCCGAGCGTCAGCGCCAAATCCTTGCCGATCGCGGCGTTGCGGACCAGCATGTCGGTCTCGCCGAAAGTCCTTTCGGATGTCCCATACCGGCGCGCCGGCCGCGAGGAACGCCGCGTTGTGAAATACCGCGCGCAACGGGACCTGGCTGATCGTGTATGGAATGACGCCGGGTGAATGGGTGTGGACAACAGACATGACGTCCGGCCGCGCCCGGTAGATCTCGCTGTGGATGAAGCGCTCCAGGAACAGGGATCGCCCGCGCGTCCACGGCATTGCCGTCGAGATCGAATTCCATGATGTCGTCGGCCGTGACCAGCGCGGGCGCAAGCGAGCGCGACATCAGGAAGCGATTGGGATTGGCGGGATGGCGGGCGCTGACATGGCCGAAACCGTCGAGAACGCCGAAATCGGCGGGACACGGCTGCCAGTCACGATGTCATCGATCAAGGCCGCGTCGGCGCCGGAGACCGGACCGGCTGAAGTGGCGGTCTGGGCACGGACCGCGGCCAATCCGAACAGCGCCGCAAGCGCCATGACCAGAGCGAACCTTATCGGCCAAATGCAAACCCGCTGTCCGCTCATGACCCATTATCCCATCTTGATCACGCCGCGCCGTCACGGACGGATCGGCGGCTGGAACGACAGCGCAGTATCCCAGGGAAAGTGAATCCAGGTGTCCTGCGACACTTCGGTAATGAAGGTATCGACCAGCGGCTTGCCCTGCGGCTTGGCGTAGACGGCCGCGAAATGCGCGTCCGGCATCATCGAACGCACCAGCCGCCCGGTCTTGCCGGTGTCGACGAGGTCGTCGACGATCAACAGCCCCTTGCCGGTGCCGCCGCCGAGTTTTGCCACTTCGGCCGAAACGCCCTTCGAGCGCCTTCAGGTCGCCCTGCCTGGTATGGTCGTAGCTGGCGATGCAGACGGTATCGATGATGCGAATGCCGAGTTCGCGCGCCACGATGGCCGCCGGCACCAGCCCACCGCGGGTAATCGCGATGATGGCGTGAAACGGCCCGACCTCGTTGAGCCGCCAGGTCAGCGCCCGGCAATCCCGGTGAAACTGGTCCCACGAAACCGGAAAGCGCTTTTCCGGCGGCGGAGTGGCTTTGCGCGCTCCGTCACGAACGCGCTCCAGAACAAGCGGTCACTTTTATTCTCCCGTTATTTGCGAACTTCGAAGACTCACCCGCTCGTCGCTATCTCGGGATGCTCGCCAGCATCTCCTTCACCGCGGCCATCGCGGCGTTGAGCTTTCCGGATCGCGCGAGCGGACGACGAGGTTGGTGTTCGGCTTCTTGTCATCGTCCATGAACGGATAGCTGCCGATGATGGTGTCGGGATGGGCGTTGGCGATCTCCCGCAGCGGCCCGCCGATATCGCCTTCCCGCGCATTGGCGCGGACCGAGTCCGACAGCATCCGCACGCCCGACTTCAGCTTGGGCGCGACGATGTCCATCATCGCCTGCATGATCGAGGGGATGCCGGCCATCACGATGACGTTGCCGAGCTTGAAGCCGGGCGCCAGGATGGTCGCGCTCTGGATCAGTTCGGCGCCGTCGGGGACGCGTGCCATGCGCAGCCGCGCCTCGTTCAGATCCTGCTCGGTCCAGCGTTCGCGGAATCGCGCCACCACCTCGGGGTGATGGTCGATGCCGACGCCAAACGCCTTGGCGACGCTGTCGGCGGTGATGTCGTCATGGGTCGGCCCGATGCCGCCGGTGGTAAAGACGTAGGCGTAACGATTCCGCAGTGCATTAAGGGCATCGATGATGTCGGTCTCGTCGTCGGCGACGACGCGGACCTCCTTGAGGTCGATCCCGATATTGGTCAGGTATTCGGCGATGAAGCCGATGTTCTTGTCCTTGGTCCGGCCGGACAGGATCTCGTCGCCAATGACCAGAATACCCGCCGTGACGATCTCGCTCATGACTTCTCCCACCTGTCCCGCCCGTATTCCGCAAAAGTGGTACCCGGTTTTGCGACCAGAATACGGGCCACTTTTAGTGGCGCGCATTTTCGGGCGGCTAACCGCGGCCCCACTTAGCCGTAAAATGCGCGCTTGCATTGCGCAAGCAACGCATTGAAGTCACGGGGATTTGCTGCCGAAATAAGCACCCGGCAGCCGTTTTTTAGGGCAGCGCGGCCGGACTACCCATACCAAATGCCGCTAAGCCAATGCATATCGCGCTGGCCCGGCCCTTGCTACCATCCCGTGAAGTCATGCACTGTGCCGCATGGCGTCGAGAGATAGTCAGGATTTATGGCAGTTGCGTTCGATGAAATGAACGGCCCCGGCGGCGACCTCCGCCCGGCCTACCAGGAGCTCTCCCGCTGGCTGAAGGAGACGCCGCCGGACGCCCTGGAATATCGCCGCCAGGAGGCGGAACTGCTGTTCCGCCGGATCGGCATCACCTTCGCCGTCTATGGCGACGCCGAAGCCCAGGAACGGCTGATCCCCTTCGACGTGATCCCGCGGATCATGTCGGCCAAGGAATGGACGCATGCTGGAAAAGGGCCTGAAGCAGCGGGTCCGCGCGCTCAACATGTTCCTGCGCGACATCTATCACGGCCGCGACATCCTGCGCGCCAACATCATTCCCGACGACCTGATCTTCCAGAACCCGGTGTTCCGGCCCGAGATGAACGGCCAGAGCGTGCCGCACGACGTCTACGTGCACATCGCCGGGATCGACATCGTCCGGGTCGACGCCGACAATTTCATCGTGCTGGAGGACAATGCGCGGACGCCCTCGGGCGTCTCCTACATGCTGGAAAACCGCGAAATCATGATGCGGCTGTTTCCGGACCTGTTCGCCCGCCACCGCGTAGCACCGGTGGAACGCTATCCCGACGAATTGCTGTCGGCGTTGCGCTCGGTGGCGCCGCTCTCGCGCCTCGGCAGAGCCGACGGTCGCGCTGATGACGCCCGGCGTCTACAATTCCGCCTATTACGAACACTCGTTCCTCGCCGACAAGCTCGGGATCGAGCTGGTCGAGGGCCGCGACCTCATCGTCAAGAACGACGAAGTGTTCATGCGCACCACCGAGGGCCTGAAGCGCGTCGACGTGATCTACCGCCGCGTCGACGACGACTTCCTCGATCCCCTGACCTTCCGCCCGGATTCGGCGCTCGGCGTGCCCGGACTGATGTCGGCCTATGCGGCCGGCAACGTCACGCTGGCGAACGCGGTCGGCACCGGCATCGCCGACGACAAGGCGATCTATTCCTACATGCCGGAGGTCGTAAAATTCTATCTCGGCGAAGAGCCGATCCTGAAGAACGTGCCGACCTGGCGCTGCCGCGAGCCGAAGGACCTGGCCTACGTGCTCGACAATCTCGAGCGAGCTGGTGGTGAAGGAAGTCCACGGCTCCGGCGGCTACGGCATGCTGATCGGCCCCGCCGCGACCAAGGCGACGATCGAGGCGTTCCGCGACAAGCTCAAACGCGAGCCCGAAGGCTTTATCGCCCAGCCGACGCTGGCGCTGTCGACCTGCCCGACCTGCACCGCCTCCGGCCTCGCGCCGCGCCATGTCGATCTCAGGCCGTTCGTGCTGACGGGCAGCAAGCACGTCACCATCGTGCCGGGCGGGCTGACGCGGGTGGCGCTGAAGGAAGGCTCGCTGGTGGTCAATTCGAGCCAGGGCGGCGGCACCAAGGACACCTGGATACTGGACGAATAGAGAGCGAAATTTCCGTATGCTGTCGCGCACTGCCGAAAACCTGTACTGGCTGGCCCGCTACGTCGAGCGCGCCGAATATATCGCGCGCACCATCGACGCGACGCTGCGCGTCACCGCGCTTCCCGCCGCCTATATCGGCAAGACCAATGAGTGGGAATCGGCGCTGCTGACCGCCGGCGTCAGCGCCAGCTTCTACGAGGTCTATCAGGAAGCCAACGAGCAGAACGTCGTCGAGTATCTGGCGTTCTCGCCGTCCAATCCCTCCTCGATCAAGAACTGCATCGAGGCGGCCCGGCTCAACTCGCGCTCGGTGCGAACCGCGCTGACATCCGAGATGTGGGACACCATCAACTCGGCCTGGATCGAACTGCGGGAAGCTCTGGGGCAAAGGCACCTCCAGCCGCGAGGAACTGGCGAAATTCCTGCGCTTCGTGCAGGAGACCTCGCTGCGGTTCGACGGTTCCGCTTACCGGACCATGCTGCGCAACGACGCCTACTGGTTCTCGCGGCTCGGCCTGCATCTGGAGCGCGCCGACAACACCGCCCGCATTCTCGACGTGAAGTATCACGTGCTGCTGCCCGAGGAGGAACATGTCGGCGGCCCGCTGGATTACTACCAGTGGACCTCGATCCTGCGCTCGGTGTCGGCGCTGACCGCCTATCACTGGGTCTATCGCGAGACGCTGAAAACCCTGGCTGATCGCCGACCTTTTGATCCTGAACGACACGCTGCCGCGCTCGCTGGCGAGCTGCTACAGCAATCTGGTGCGCAACCTCGACCAGATCGGCGTCGCCTATGGCCGCCAGGGCGCCTCCCAGCGCCACGCCCGCGGCGTCCGCAACCGGCTTGAACACAGCCATATGGACGATATCTTCCAGCACGGCGTCCATGAATTCATCCAGGAATTCATTGCGGATAACGCGCGGCTGGGTGAGATCATCACCAAGCAGTATTTGATTTAGAGATTTCGGATGGCGCAACAAACACCGTCATGGCCGGGCTTGTCCCGGCCATCCACGTCTTGCTATGCCAACGCAGTAAGAAAGACGTGGATGCCCGGCACAAGGCCGGGCATGACGAGATCTCCAGCTCTCACCCTGGTCCGCCATGCGCCTGCGAATTGCCCATACCACCAGCTATCGCTACGAGCCCCCGGCCTCGGGCGTGATCCAGATCCTGCGCATGACGCCCGGCAGCCATGACGGGCAATATGTCGCCGAATGGCAGATCGACGTCTCCACCGACTCCCGCCTCGACATGCATCAGGACGCGTTCGGCAACGTCACGCATGTGCTGACCCACGGGCCGATCGCCGACCTCACCATCCATGTCGAGGGCCTGATCGAGACCCACGACACCGGCGGCGTGCTGCGCGGCACCGACGAGCGCTTCCCGCCGAGCCTGTTCCTGCGCTCAGACCGCGCTCACCGAAGTCAATCCGGCGATGGCGACGTTTGCCCGCGAGATGCGCTCGGAATCCGACGGCGACGTGCTCGGCTTCCTGCATGCGCTGATGGTGCAGATCAACGAGCACATGACGTTCGACGAGGACCCCACCAACTGCAGGCACGTCGGCGGCGGAAGCTTTCGCGCTCAAGCGCGGCGTCTGCCAGGACTACGCCCACATCTTCATCGCCTGCGCCCGCTCCGGCGGCGTGCCGGCGCGCTTCGTCTCCGGGCACTTCCTGCGCTCCGACGGCACCGTCCACCAGCAGGCCGGCCACGCCTGGGCGGAAGCCTACGTGCCTGACCTCGGCTGGGTCGGCTTCGATGCCGCCAACGGCCTCTGCACCACCGACGCCCATGCCCGCGTCGCCATCGGGCTCGATTACCTCGGCGCCGCGCCCGTGCGCGGCACCCGCTATGGCGGCGGCACGGAGACGCTGACGGTCGCGGTCAAGGTCGAACAGGCCGGGCGGCCGGGCCAGTGGCAGAGCCAGTCGCAGTCACGTAGGCCGGCGCATACTCGCATCCTACCGTCATTGCAGCTGCGGCAAACGCTTCCCGCGATATGGATCAGTTGGCCGCAATCGACGGGTGAGTTGCGCGACCCGTTAATCCCATCGCGGAACGATCGAGCGAGGCATTACTGCCGCATCCCGCGCGATTGGAAATTGACTGCACGCGTCTTGCACGCGTGACAGTGCGCGAGAGAAAAATAGCAGACGAACACGCATCGCAATACCAGATTGCATTTGTTGAATGGCTCTAGTTTCGAGCGATTCAAATGCGCCGTCGCTCGACGCATGCTTCGCTGCGACACTAAGGACTCCGCAACGCGAGCGTCGCGTGAAGCGAGAAGAAATCTCCCGCGCAGTCGCTCCGGGTGGGGCACTGACATGGAATGCACGGCGCACGACCTGACGCGTCGTGTTATCTCTCCCTTCGCGACCAAACTTACTCACCAGTTCGGCAAGCGTGCTGGCGCTCGGCGCCCTCCGTCGCCACCGGCACGCCGGCGGACGCCCAGACGCGCCACGCAATCTTCGGCATTGCCGCCGGTAACCGGTCGACGCGCCCAAGCCAGAACGCGCAACGCGCCGCGCCACAGCGCAGGACGACTTCGCGGAGCGGAGAACAGTCGCGCCGTACCCGGCAGGCCGCCAATCCTGCGGCGCAAGCGCCGGCAAACCCGCCATGGTATCGACTGCGGAGCGCGCGTCAGCGCCGGCACCAACCGGCTTTGTCGCAAGCCGCGCCTCGGGCGCCACGCAAGACGGACGCGCCGATCATGTCGACGCCGGGTTCCGTTGCCGTCATCACCCGCGAAGAAATGGACAGCGCGGCGCACGCAGAGCATCCGCGATCTCCTGCGCTACGCGCCCGGCGTCTATTTCAGCAACGACAGCGATTTCCGCTTCCAGCCGTTGAAGGCGCGCGGCTTCGATGATAGAGCAATATCTCGACGGCCTGCGCCTGCAGAGCGGCCCGTTCGGCGTGCCGCGCATCGATCCCTGGTTCCTCGATCGCGCCGAGATCATCACCGGACCGGCGTCCGATGCTCTACGGCGCGGCCTCGCCGAGGCGGCATCCTCAACATGGTGAGCAAGCGTCCGACCGAAACTCCTCTTCGGCGAGGTCTCGCTGCAGAACCGGCTCGTTCGACCGCATCCAGGGCGCGTTCGACGTCGGCGGTCCCGTGGACAAGGACAAGACCCTGCTCTACCGCGTCACCGGCATCGGCCTCAACGCCAATACCCAGGTCGACCATATCGGCGAGGAGAGATTGCGATCGCGCCGGCCTGGACCTGGCGGCCGGATATCGACACCACCATCACCTTCCTGACCAGCTACCGGCAGGACCCGAAGGGCGGAGCTTTTGCGCTGCTGCCGATCCAGGGCACGCTGGTGCCAGGCACCTACGGCCAAATTCCAAGGAATTTCTTTGGCGGCGACTCTCAACTATGAGTAGCCTGAAATACAAGCAAGGCGACCTTCGGCTACGAATTCGAGCACCGCTTCGACGACGTCTTCACGGTGCGCCAGAACGTGCGCTATTTGCACGACGAACTCAACTACGTCGAGGTGCAGCCCAGCGCGATTCACGACGACAGGCGCTGGCCCCACCCTTCGGCTAACTCGACGGCCGCACCATCAACCGGAACTACTTCTCGACCAACGAGAACCTCAACACGTTCGCCGCCGACAACCAGCTCCAGGCCAGAGTTCAACATGGGGCCGCTGCGGCACACGGTGCTCGCAGGGTTCGACTATCAGCGGTTCGACTTCAACAATTTCGCCCGCTTCGCCGCCCACCAACACGCTCGACATCCTGGCGCCGAACTACACCCAGAACATCCTGGTCCCCACGGCGATATTCCAGAACCTGGACCAGCACCTGCAGCAAAGCGCGGTCTCTATGTCCAGGACGAGGCGAAGCTCGGCCGGCTGACGGTGCTCGGAGGCATCCGCTACGACTGGGCCGAGGGCAGCACGCTGGCCCAGAACCTCGGCACACCGCCGTTCCGGAACGACGATCGAGAAGCCGACCGGCCGCATAGGTGCGATCTACAATTTCGACAACGGGATCGCGCCCTATGTCAGCTACTCGACCTCGTTCCAGCCGACCAGCGTCGGACACGCTGCTCAATGGCCAGCCCTTCAAGCCGACCACCGGCGAGCAGGTACGAAGCCGGCGTGAAGTACCAGCCAGCCAGGCTACAACCTGATGTTTCACGGCGGCGCGTCTACGATCTCAAGCAGCAGAACGTGCCGACCACGATTTCCGGCCCCGGCATTCCGCCCAACACCCACCGCACAGGTTGGCGAGGTCACATCGCGCGGTTTCGAGGGATCGGTGGTCGGAAGCCCCTGCCAGGCCTGAGCCTGCGTGGGCAATATTCCACTATCTCGACAACCGCATCACCGCGCGCTGCAGGACGTCAATTTCGGCAAGGGGCTCGCCAATACGCCGATGCACGGCCGTCGCTGTGGGCCAACTACGCGTGGTGCAGACCGGACTGCGATTACTGGCTTTGGCTTCGGCGGCGGCGTACGCTATGTCCACGACATGTACACGACCGACGCCAACAACCTGACCGTCCCCACCATCCGTGCCCGGCAAGCTCCGTGCCTGGCCAGCGTGATCCCGTCCAGCACGGCGTTCGACGCGGCGCTCTCCTACGATTTCGGCTTGCGCGCATCAGCAGTGGAAGGGCCTGAGCGCGGCGCTCAACGTCAACAATGTGTTCGACCGCGCACCTACGTCTCGCTCTGCACGGGCGGCGGCTGCCGCTGGGCGCTGGGGCGCACGGTGCTGGCGGACGCGCGACCTACCGATGGTGAGCGTATGACAGCACGATCCGTCAAATGGTGGTCGCGCGCCCACAAATGGACCGAGCCTGGTCTGCACGCTGTTCCTGCTTGTTGACCCGACTGAGCCTGTTGGCTTGCCGGCTGGCCTCCTGCTGCACTGAGCCACTCTTGCCAGGCGTTATTCGCCTGTCTTCCGACGTTAGATCTTGTCCTTCGTCCGCGTAGGAAACATAATATAGTTTCCCATTATATTTCACGGCCGAGACCATATGCTGTGCTAGCCCACATTGATAGCCTGTGCTGTAGGAGTCGCGACCGTTATGACGCTTAAAACCCGACTGCGCAAGAAGGAACTCTTTCTTGGAGGCAACGAGCTCTGCGTCATTGGTGGCAACGGTTTGGCAGGCTGACATGAGCGCTAACACTTCGCCATGTAGCCTTGATCATTGTCAGTGTTAATAGCTTTCACATTGACTTGCTTACCAGTCCCCCTTGTACGGTACCATTATTCATGTTGTGGGTCCGGCGGTCTCTAATGTAGGGTAAAGACTGTCCCTGTATCAGCTGTTGACCGGGTTCAACCCGGACCCTGCTGGCTTGCTACACCCCGAGTGGTGCCGGTACTCTGACAAGCGGACATTAATGCAGGACCGCTACTGGCGATACTTGTTATTGGTTTTCATATGTTTTAGTGGGTTGGTTGATTTCTTGGGTGTATTGAAAATTATCGTCGCTGGTTGGCTGGCCTGGTGAGCCGCGATGGCCTTCTTATACCTGTTGAATTGTTGTTTCCCGACGTAGATCTTATCCTTCGTTGCGGTGGGAAACACGTCGTTCTTCCCGTTGTATTTCACACCGAACACCTGCCTTGGGCAAGTCCATTGATCGCCTGTTGCTGCTTGGATTAAGTGACTGTTACGACCTTAAAACCCGACTGCGAGCAAAGCCTCTTTCCTGGAGATTTCACCTCCGCCGGCTCCAGTCGTTTGGCATGCGGATATTAGTATCAGAACCGTGCCGATACTGGCGATACTTGTCAGTGTTAATAGCTTTTCTATCTTTACTTAAGTGGTTAGTTTGTGGTTTGAGCTTTTATAGAAATAAAATCAGGAAATTCCGAGCATTAATTTTTCATCGTCGGCCACCGCCGCGCCCCGCCCCGAATCCTCCACAAAAGCAGCCAGCCACCGCCCCAAAACTACCACTGCGCCACACAAGCGATCGCCACCGAATCCCCACCGCCGCCGCCCCCAAATCGATCGCCAAACAACGCGTACTCGATGTACTTCGTTCAGTTACGTATTGCTCTCGCAGCTCCTTAGCTTGCATCAAACTCTTATTCCCGGAGCAGAATCTGGGGCGGCGCTCCGCTCTGCCCTCATAGCCCACCAGGTTTACGTAGAGGGCGGGAAAAATCCGCGGCAGCTCACTTAATGCTTGTGAAAAACTGCGGCCGTCGACCAGCGCCTGATGCAGCGTGTGCGTCATTGCTGCACGCGTGGCTGCTTCAAACGTTTTCCAATACTGACAGCCTCGTCGAGCGTCATTCCTGCTTGCAGCAAATGGGCGGCTGCTCAGTAAAAACGAGCAGCTGACCGTGCGGAGATTTTAGATTTTGCGTAGGGCGGCGGGCGCGGCGCCGTCTCGTTGCGCCGTTTTGGCCTCCGGCTAACTAGGTCGATCCGGACCGGGTAAATTTTTACCAATTCAATTTGTCGAATGGCGACTGCTCGATCCGGGCAATCGAGCGCCCTCAATAGCTTCCCTGCGCGTCGCGGGCACGGTATGCAAACTGTGGCATCGGCGTGGGAAATTGATCTGGAAGCAGATCGCAAACTAGAATCTGCGTGCAGCTAGACTGGTGAAAAAGCCAAAAAAGTTAAAAATCCTTTAGCCGACGTAACGTTTCAACGAATCGCGAGTCGCGCGGGCTTTGTCTTAATTACCGTGATCGCAGAAAAAAGTTTGCTTGCCATGCCAGCTTGATCCTCGCTAAGAGCGGCGGACCGCCATGAAGTGTGCAGACGGTCGTGCATCCTCGTCTCCATTGCGGTTTGCATCCGCAAACATTTGCGGTCTTGCGACCGCTCTTTCCGGCCTAAAGCTCAGCGCCACCCTTGACGTGCGCGAGAAGCGGTCTCCATAGGCGACGATTCGACCCGGCATCCGTGTGCGGGGAAAACCTCCGCCTGGCGCCGGAGTAAAGGGCCCCAGCCATGCTCTGCGGAAGGCGGCGGCTTTTTACCTTGCAGATTGTCGGAAGCGCAGCGCAAAGTTGCGCCGACGATAGTAAGGCGCTACGCGAATGCCGCCTTGTACGGTATCATTGATCTCAGATTTACATCCACGGCTGCGGGTTGCAAATCGATGTCGCCGGGCTGGCGAATGGTGACCGGTGGCGTCGGACCTCATTCAGCTTCGCGGCAAGAAACGTCGATCGGAAGAGCTGACTGAATCGCGCATCCGGGTCATGAGATCGCAAATGCTGTCCGATCCGGCGCGCCCTGATTGTGAGCAGATCGCGCCGAGATCGCGGCGCGGGGAGTCCCCGGCAACGGTCCCCGCGTTGGCCGGGGACGACGATTCAGTTCCTCTTGCGCTGCCAAAAGGCCAGGAAGAGATTTGATCGTCGGTAAATCGACACACAGTCTTATGTGACCAGGCACATAGCATTGCGCAGGCCGAGGGCGCTGGTCACGCCAGGGTTTGGCCCGATCTTCGCTACGCCAGCGGGAAAAGCTCCGATTACAAACGTCAATCGGATCAGGCAGCGTCAGGCCGAGGGTTCGTGCGGCATGCGAGCATCCCCGATCTTCTGCATAAGGCGGAATCAACATCGACAATCTTCAGCAGCGTGATCGACGCCGGGGCGAAGCGCGTTGTCATGGTTTCGGCCTTGCTCAAGGCGCACAGCATTGTTGATTACGCGCGCTGCGCCACCGATATGCTGGCGTAAATGCCGACTGACGAAGCCTCGCCTGACGGACGAATGCTGTCAATGACGAAGCACGAATGTCGAACGACGAAACAATGATCGAAGCTCAGAAGCCGGACAGCACCGATGATGTCGTCCCGAATGAGGATGCAGAATGGGTTGATCAGTGAACAGCCGGAGAAGAACCGCGTGTTTACGATTTGAAGAGCGCACAGCGCGCGGTTCGGCGAAGCAGTAATTGATTTTGCGAAGACAATTCCACAGAACCCGCGTAACTAACCGCCTGATTAGTCAACTGGTCGGCGCGGGAACGAGAGTGTTGGTGCTAATTACGACGAAGCCGACGATGCCGTTTCTAAAAAGGAATTCTGAAAGCATCTGGCACGTGCAAGAAAGGAAGCGTGAGAAGCAAACACTTTTGCGGATGGCCGCTCGTGCCGTTCCCGGAGCTGAAACTGCAAGCGCGCAGAGCTGTGGCTCGAAGCTAGAGCACTGCACCTGATCTTTTGCCAAGACGTTGGAGGCGCGGAAGAATGGATAACAAGACGAAAGTCGTCCGCGAGAAAACAGACGCGCCCGACACGTCGGTTCGCCATTCTCGACCTTCGTCATTCTCGCACGATTCGTCATTCTGATCATGTCCGTTCTCGTTGTTGGCTCCATCGCGATCGACACGGTTAAGACGCCGGTGGAAGAACATTCCGACTTGTTAGGCGGATCCGGCTTTCATGCGCAGCGCTGGGCGCAAGTTTCTTTTCGCCAGTTCGGCTGGTCGGTATTGTGGGCGACGATTTTCCGGAATCGGAATTTCAGTTTTGGAGATCGCGCAAGATCGATAGCGAAGGCGTGCAGCGAGCGAATGGAAAAACTTTCCGCTGGTCAGGCGAATATTCGTGGGACCTGAACACGCGCTGAAACGCGCTCGATCGCGCTGAATGTCTTCGAAAATTTCAGCCGCGTATTGCCGGAAACGTATCGTCAAAACCTGATTTCGTTTTGCTGGCCAACATCGCGCCATCATTGCAAGCGCATGTGCTCGACCAGATGAAACGACCCGCGTTTCGTGGTCGCTGACACGATGGATCTCTGGATCGAAACAGCGCGACCAGACCTCGATGCGCTGCTTCAGCGCGTCGATCTTCTCATCCTGAACGACAGCGAAGCGCGCGAAATGACGAAGGAGACCAGCCTCATCAAGGCCGGCCGGCGCATTCGAAAAATGGGGCCGAGTACGTTGCGTGATAAAAAAGGCGGAGCACGGCGCACTGCTCTTTGGCGAGGGCGATCAGTTTCTTCAGTTGTGGCGCCTATCCGCTTGAAGACATTCACGATCCGACCGGGGCAGGGGACACGTTTGCCGGCGGCATGGCCGGATATCTCGCCGGCACGGTGAAGAAGGTGCACTTCAACGATCTGCGCAAAGCGATGATCTACGGAAGCGTGCTGGCCAGTTTTTGCGTGGAAGCGTTCAGTCTCGAGCGTTTGCGCAATCTCTCGATGGAGGAAATTGCGAAGCGCTACGAGACATTCAAACTCATGAGCCAATTCGAGATGTCGCGCGGAATGACAGATGCACGAGAGTCCGAAGTATCGCAGATTGCTGCACGCGACGAATGATCATAACGGCAGTATTGTGCATTGCTCGCCGTGGTGATCTGTTACTTGTGGATTGATCGCACCGTCGCGTTTCTTTGTTTATCGCAACCAGCGATCAACAAGATCCAGGCTTTTCGATGGCTCACCTATCCGCCGCCGGGAAGTGCAGAACTGGTCGGCTCTGGATGTTAACGATCTGATGCGTTCGACGGGCGTGCGGGGACCATTTCTCCGCTGGCAGAAGGTGCTGTTCGTCGCGTGTATCAGCTTGATCGTCGCCGATGATTTTCGCATCTCGTTAGGGCGATGTTTTCGGTCGCTACTGGCCGCAGACCTGACTCATGACAATCCATCGCTCACCGGCACCGGCGCGGTGGTTCCATCCGTTTCAGCATGGCGACGACGTTGGCAGCTTTCCATCCGGCCACGCGGCAGAATTCTGGGTTCGCCACGGTATGGATGATTGCGATGCCCCACCAGTCGAGTCACAGCCATCGTTCTTCTGCGCCCGATGCTCGTGAGTCTTGTCGCGATGAATTACCATTTTGTCAGCGACGTAATCGCCGGTGTCTTGAGCCCCGGGATTATTGCCACCCCACGCCGCGCACAGCAAGGCTGCAAATATCGTAATTGTCATGGTACGCAAGTTTTCAGTAACGCGTTCGGGATCGCGGACGGTGCGCACCTGGGCCGCAAGATCGCGCTGTTACCCGCTGCCATTGTTTTGACCGCGACGGTCGATCTCGGAGCACGCGACGGAATCAGGAAATGGCTCGTTCTTGGCCGACTCATTATGAATCCGGCGAATGACGGCGATAACTTTCACGCCAGCGCTGGTGACAGGAATGCCTCTTTTCGCCTTTATCTGGTCGACGCGCGCCGGAAACCGATGCGTTAGCCCCCGCGCGTTTGATCGAGCAAGCGAAATATTTTGGGATCACTGTGCCGCAGGCAATCGAAGTAAGGCGGAAAACGGCAAAGGCTTTCACGCGCGGCTTTCTCAGCCGTTCACAGTGTTTTACCCATATGACCGACGCGATGGGCCGCAGCCGGATGGAGCGCTTTTACGCGTTTGTGCAGACTAAAGACACGGTGACCTTGGCGAGCAGTTGGTTCGTAACGGGCTGGGCGGAACTACGGATATAAAGCTGTGCCGCCGGGACTAAGAAATTCGCGACTGAAGTAGAAAAACTTCAACAATTCGAAGGCAAGCGAGACGGGAAAAAATAGGAGAGGTTGGGGGGCGTGAATGCCGGCCGACTAAATGCATATGCTCAAAGACCGGTGTCTTTTAGTGTCTTTGTAGCCGAAAAGAATGCTCCAGTCCGTGCGTTTCCTCATACATTTCATCAATTTCTGCCGCCTCCATTGAGCTCTTCGCCCGTAACTTTGCCGTCTCGGCTGAGCTAAAAAGTCATGCAAAGGAAGTCATTGAGCTCGGAAGGATCGACATCAACACACATGTGAAAAAAGTGAGGATGATTCCCGGTGTCGGACAATGGTCATGGCTGCTCGAATTGTTGCCGCCCAGCCGTTTCGTAACGCTGATGACTTAAAAAGGTTAACGGAATCGGCGACAACAAATATGCCAAAATCCGGCCGTATTTTCAGTGAGGATTTCGATCGCGAGCAAGAGCACTAACAGAAGAAACGCGCGCCCGAGAGGATTCGAACCACTAACCTTCTGATCCGTAGTCAGATGCTCTATCCAGTTGAGCTACGGGCGCAAATCTCATTTACCTGAAACATAACGCTGATGCTATGAACTGGTGTGTCGCTTCAAACGGCAAAAATCTATCTAAGCGATGGCAATTTTTTAATCCTTTTGCCGCAATATCCCCGATGGAACGTTATACGATCTTCCGTCCCTGTCGATTTCGGCGTGATCAACGAGGATCCGTCCTGATATTGCTCGCGCGTCTAAAGGCCGGATGCGTACCTCCAAAATCGATTGTGTAATCTTGTTGAAGCTCGTAAGCCCATGCTCCGGGTATTCCTTCCTGAGATCGGGAATAAGTGGGTTTGGTGTCGGTCTGGACTTGCCGCGGCTCCTGTTGCCACGGCCGTCCGGTTGTTAGTAATATGCGCGTGGAATGTTATACGACCTTCCGTCCCACCTCGATCTCGGCGTGATCAACGAGAATTCGTCCGTGGTAACCTCGCCACGCTTAAGGCGGATCTACGTAGACCTCAGCGACTACGATTGTGTGATCCTGTGCAATCTGGTAACGTGTGTTCCCGGAATCATATGGGACCGGGAATAAGTGGGCTCAATTCCAGTCTGGACTTGCTGCTGTTCAGACTCCTTCTGTTGGCGCTGCGTCTCAGCTTCCCGCTGTTGTCGCTGCAGCTCGGCTTCCTGCCATTGTCGCTGTAGCTCTCGCTTAGCCGCTTTTGTTCTGCTGTCCTTTACTTCTGCGGCCTGCTGTTGCTGAGCAAGTCTATTCTCCTCGAGAGTCTGAGACGTGAATTGAGCAGCCTGTTGCGGATCGTAGTGATAGCGTTCCTGAACCTCCCCTTTGGCAATTCCGTGAAGTAAATCTTCGAGATGCCGATTTTGTCCTCACTCACGATACCGTCAGGTTCTGCTCCGGCCTGATCTGGGCATTTTTGTATTCCTTGCCATCAATGGTTTCGAAATCATCTGCAGTGCGAATCGACGCAAAAAGAGCAAGTCAAGGATAGAAGCTTCAGGAAAAAGGGAAGTCGTAATGATCATAGGAGGCTTTTTAGCAGCTGAGTCAGGCAAATGCAAGACTCGGAAGAACGGGTTTTTCTGTAACAGAGTATCCGGTTGTGAAAAACGCCGTGACAGGTGATCGCAATCGAAAGCGACACACTCTAACATGCTCTATCCAGTTGAGCTACGGGCGCCCGAGAAGAGCAGCTAATTTGCGAAGGAACAGCACGGCGGTCAAATAGTGCAAGAAAACAGAAAACATTTCCGGCCGCTTGCAAGACCAGAAACGATCTGCTGACGCAGGGTTATGGAGCCGAGCGCGCGAAATCGTCCACCCTATGATCCACCCGCCTGTGTCGCTATGCGAAGCATTGCGGACAGGAATCGACCGAAGCGGAGTCCTCCGCCCGTGCGATCACCAACCAATCAAACCTCACGTCTGTTTACTCGCGAAACAGCGCAACTGGAGAATAAATATGAATAAGCAAAGCCCGAATCGTCTTGACCACGACCACACAATCACGCGCCGAAAATTTATCGGCACGACTGCCGCCACTAGCGCAGCGCTGCTAGGCGGAGGACTCACCTCACTTCTTTCACGATCTGCCTTAGCTGCGCATGATTTTGATTTTCTTGAAAAGAGCATTCCCGAGCTACAGGCTGCCATGGCGTCGGGCCAGGTGAGCAGCAAGGAACTGGTGAAGGGTTATCTGAGACGTATCGCGTCGCTGAATCCTCTGCTTAATTCAGTCATCGAAACAAACCCCAATGCTGTATCCATCGCGCAACATCTCGACAATGAGCGCCGCAGGGGACAGGTGCGCGGTCCGCTTCACGGGATTCCCGTTTTGGTGAAAGACAACATTGCGACCGACGATAATATGGAGACGACAGCGGGGTCGCTTGCTCTGCTTCGTAGCCATGTGCCGGCGGATGCAGTAATTATTCAACAGCTCCGTGAAGCTGGCGCAGTAATCCTTGGGAAAGCGAACCTGGGCGAGTGGGCAAACTTCCGGGACGATGAGGCTGAGACCTATCCTCTAGCAGTCGGTTGGAGCGCGCGCGGTGGGAGTACGAACAATGCCTACGACTTGAGTTACACATCGTGGGGCTCAAGCTCTGGTTCTGGCTAACGGTGCCGCTGCGAACTTGTGCTCGGTAGCAGTCGGCACTGAGACGGACGGATCAATCACAGGACCGTCGGCCGTTGAAAACATCGTCGGTCTGAAGCCGACACTCGGTCTTGTATCGCAAGACGGAATCATTCCGATCGCTCACGAGCAGGACACGGCTGGACCGATGGCGCGCAGCGTCACTGATGTCGCGATCCTGCTTGGCGTGTTGCAGTCGCCGTTTGGTGAAGTGATTGGGCATCAGCTGCCCGACGAGTACACGCAGTTTCTCGATCCGAACGCACTCGATGGCGCAGTGATCGGACGCGATGTGCGCTTTTTCGATTACAGCTACTACGGCAGCGGCATTCCGGGTGATGAACTGACCGTCGCGTTTGCGGAAAATGCGCTGAGCGTGATGGAAAGCCTCGGTGCGACTGTCGTTGACGTTGATACGGGGACGTATTCGCTTACAACGGCGACGAGTTCACAGCGTTGCTGTATGAATTTAGAGCGCAAATCGCGGACTACCTCGCGACGCTCACGCACACCGAACATGCGCACGTTGGCCGACCTCGATCGCGTTCAATGACGCGCATTGTGCGCAAGAGATGCCCTACTACGACCAGGACGTATTCTTATTGTCGGATCAGTTCCCAGGTTATCCGAACGATCCCGCCTACATCGCCGCGCGAACGCATGCCCGCACTGCTGCGCGTTCTGGCATTGATAGTGTAATCAACTCGGGTGTCGATGCGATCGTCGCTCCGCACTTGACTAACTCGACCGGACCCGCAGTGGCGGGTTATCCAAATTTATCGATACCGGTGGGCATTCGCGATAGCGGCCGGCCGGCGGGAATGCTCATGTACAGCACTTTCCTGCATGAACCGCAGCTAATCGGCTTCGGCTACGCGTTGGAGCAGGCGTTAAATGTGCGGCAGCAGCCGCAATTCCTCGGCTCGATTATCCCGATCCCGAACGGCGGATTTTGCACCGGTCAGCCGAGGCAGCCTCAGGTGTTCACTGGTAGAGTGCATCTTCCGCGCAAGCCCATCTTCTAAGATTACGAACCTTCGCGCTTGAGCACGCGAGCAGAATGAGGATTCTGCTCGCGTGACTATCTTTCTCGGATTGCGGCTTTGCCGCAAAATATCGCGAAGGCGGCGGAAATTTTCCGTCCCGCTGCAATGGATGCTCGGTCTGCAGCGATTGAAGCTCGATGCCATCTGGCTGGAGTTGTTACCGGCGACAGATGACCCGGTGGCCGATCAGGCCAGGATCGACAACTTCCAGCGGCAACTGCGTGCGCATGGATTGGCCGGCCGATATTGTTTGCTCTATCAGAAACCGGCAGCGAGCACGCATGAGCTCGACGCGATGCGTTGTATCGGAATGTCGAAACGAGCGCTGCTTGATCGACTCGCCGGCCCAAACACGCTGCTCAATCTCAGTTACTCGATTCACCCGCCATTTCTTTTGCAATTTGGTCGACGCATCTTTTGCGATCTGGATCCAAGCGAAATTTTTTATTGGATGACCAAAATGGAGCTGGGTCAGTCGTATCACGACGAATTTTGGACGATCGGCCTCAACGTAAAGGGAAGTGATTGCCAGTTGCCGAAATCATCTCTGAACTGGAAAACGTTTTATCCGCTCGCTGACACGAAACTCCTGCAAAGCCAACCTCGCCCGAGGCTGTCTAAATTCACAACGATTGGGCAATGGTACTGGAGCGGTGCCGTAGAAGTGGCGGGAGAATTCCCCGACTTGTCCAAAAGAATCATGTTCGAACCTTATCTCGGCTTACCAGCACGCGTGCCAGAGGCGCAGTTCGAACTGGCGATGAATATCAGCCCGGACGATCCGGAGAGGGCGCGTTTGCAACAGCTCGGCTGGCGCGTTGTCGATCCTCACCGGGTTGCGCGCACGCCGAGTGCGTATCGTCGATACATGGCGAGCGGGCTTGGGGAATTTACGGCCATCAAGGGCGTCGATGTAGCCTGGCAAACCGGCTGGGTAAGCGATCGGGCGGCGGCGTTCCTTGCACTCGGGCGGCCGGTGATCACGGAAGACACGGGTGCAACAAGATATCTTCCAGCTGAAAGCGGATTTCGGTTCATCCGGAACATCGATGAAGCGGAAGGGGCAGTGAAAGAAGTGTTGCGTGATTGGCCGAGACTATCGAAGCAGGCCCGAGCATGCGCTGTGGAAGTCTTCGATTCTGCAAAGAATCTCAGGAAGATTCTGGGTCTTTAGAGCGGAGAGAACAAAGTGAGGGTTGATCCGCAAATATCAGTTGCCTAAATAACCCTCACCCTTCCCTGTCCCTTACAAAAGGGCGAGGCGACTATACTTGCGGAGCGACGTTGCATCGCCTGAACATCGAATTGAATTGGGCGGCGATTTGCCCGCAAAAAATGCCGCTCGTTTTGGCGTTGCAAAACGATTTTCGGGTGTTACTCGTTGTCCCGTTATGGCAGACCTCATCAAACAAGGCGAGCTCAAGGAGCGAATGAAAAAGATCCCGGAATGGGAACTGGAGAAGAAGCACATCGAACGCACGTTTGAGTTCGATGATTTTGCTGATGCGATTGATTTCGTAAACGCAGTGGCCGAAGTGGCCGAGGAAGAGGAACACCATCCGGACATCGATATTCGTTACAACAAAGTCCGTTTGGTTCTCTCGACCCACAGCAAAGGCGGATTGACCGGAGCTTGATTTTGGTCTTGCCGAACGAATCGATACCTTGGCTGAGTAATGGCAGGGACGCCGCAGTCGCGAGTCGCCGCGGCGCTCCGACGCTACCCTTGGCAACCGCCCTTCGTCGGCATCGATAAATTGGAACGACGTCTGAATTTCCGATCTGTCAGTCATGCCCGCTTCCCTTTTGCGGCGCTCCAATATTTGGGAGACTTCGTCGTTCCAGCCGCGCTTGCGCATGAACTCGTTCCAAACGTAAACGTCGGTTTCATCCGGGCTGCGCCCATTTTCCAAACACCATTGCAGGATTTCTTCGTCCATTCCGCCGCGTTTCACACGCTCGACTAGTTGGTCGTAATTGATCCGGAGAAAGTTCGCACATTTTTCGTCGAATCCTTTTCCAAGGTTCGCGTGATAGTCCGGCGGCAATTCGCCTTTGGCGTGCAAGCGAATTTTGTCCAGCATCCGGCCGAAATAAAAAGACCTCCTACTTTTTCAGAGGGACTGCGGAGGGCAACCGTTGCCATGAAAAAATTTGGGCTTTTTCCACGACGATTCAAGCGGGCGTTCGATGTGGCTCCTCCGTTTCGTCATCCCAGTGAAAGGAGGGACCTCACACAAACTGCGAAATTCACACATGATACCCAGTGTGATCGCATTCTCTGCGAGGTCCTTCGCTCCGCTCAGGATCACGGCATTAGCACTTGAGGAGCGCCGACCCTTGGCGGATGCTCGCTAGACAATGGACCGGATCGTTGGAATCGAAACAGAATACGGCTGTCTGCTGAGTGAAGAAGAGCCGCATGTTAATTCCGAGCTCTGGCCCGCGAAGGTAAAAAACCATCTTTTTCCGAAACGCCGAGGCCGGCACGATCGATCTGCATTACCGCGACTACGAAGAACCACCGGGCAACGGAGGTTTTCTTCGCAACGGCGGGCGTCTGTATCTCGACATGGGACACATCGAGTACGCGTCGCCAGAATGTCTGCACCTGCACGATCTGGTGGCTTATGAATTGGCCGGAGACGACTTGCTGCAATCCTCACTGATTGCTCTAGGCGCGCAGGATCGGGTCTCGTTTATCAAAAACAATGTCGATCACCACACCGGCGCCACGTTTGGTTGTCATGAGAATTACCTGATGAAACGGGAGGCGCAATTCACGCCACCAATTCTTGGAACGCTGCTTACTTTTCTGGCGACCCGGCAAATCTTTACCGGTGCCGGCCGCGTCGGTCAGTCGAATCCGCTGGCGTTTGATTTCGAGCCGCCGCAACCGGAGACCCAGGTCAATTTCCAGCTTAGCCAGCGTGCCGATCATATCGTGAACGACATTTATCAGTGGGTGCAATTCAACCGCGCCATCATCAACGCGCGCGACGAGCCGCTGGCCGATTACCGAAAATACCGGCGGCTCCACTTGCTGATCGGCGATTCAAACATGAGCCCGTATGCCACGGCGCTAAAAATCGGGACAACGGCTTGCGTTTTGTCGTTGCTCGAGGACGGCCGTTTGCCGCGAAATCTGGTCCTGGCCGACGCCGTGCAAAGCACTCGCGACATATCCCGAGACCTGACTCAGCAATGGATTGTTCATCTCGAGAACGGCAAGACCATCGGTGCACTCGACGTGCAGTGGGAATTTCATCATCTGGCGCAGAAGTACCTGCGCAATAGCAGCGCAGAAACCAACTGGCTACTGGAAAACTGGGGATTCGTTCTCGAAGCAATTGCAAATAACCATCAAGCGCTGATCGGCGGGGTCGACTGGATCACGAAGAAATGGCTGCTGGAAGCATTCGTCGAGTCAGAAGGATTGAGTTGGGACGATCCGTGGTTACAAAGCGTCGACCTGGAATACCACAACATCGATCCGCTTCGCGGTTTGTTCTTTGCTGTCACGCCTGGCAAGCGAATTGCGGAGTGGAACAGCAATGTCCGGCGTTCCAGTGCGACGCATGTTCCGCCGGCAAATACACGTGCGTCAGGTCGCGCTCGAGCAGTGGCTTTTTTCAGAATTGCAATTCCCCCTATGTTATCAACTGGGATTCCATTGCCTGCGATAACCGCGATTTTCTCGTTATGGGTGACCCGTTCCAGACCTACAATGAGGAAGTGGAACGGTTCTTAGCCAAGCCGCGCACAGCCGAAATCGCTATAGATCCGCCTGGCAATTAAATAGACTCACTCGCGCGCTGGAAGTGCAATTCAGAGGGGCATCGCAGAATCGCTCGCACGATTCTTTCAATTAAGCCGATGCAGCGCGGAAATACCGTAATTGTCCTGGAGATCTTGTGCTTCGGCGGCGACTTGTGCCGCGTCGAGCCTCGATTTGTTTTGGGTCTTCTTCGGTTTCGACTTTAATGAACCCGTCGATTGGGTGTTTAACCGCTTCGGCCAGGTCGTCTAACGATTTGATTTCTTTGCCGTTCACTTTCGTTACGGTCAAATAGGCCAGCTCATCATATCCAATTGTGCTGTTAGCTGGAAGGACCTGGCTGAGAATGACAACGCGTCGATTTCTGTCGGAAAGAGCTCGGATTGAAATGGTCGAGGTAAACTAAACGTTGCGGGCGTCTCTTTGCCAGTTCGGACCCCATTCTTTGAGATATTGACGGGAAAGCTCCTGAAAAATCAGGCCACCGAGAACATAATATCGCGGCGGTTGATCGAGATTATGCGGCGGGCTGACGTAATCCTTCGTGTCCCGGTGTTCGAGTGTGACATTTAGCTGCATAGGCTTGCCGTTCCGCTCAACGCGAAAGGAACAACATCGCCGGCGTACCCGTGCGCGGACAGCAAATTGGTGAACTCGATCTTGCCATAGAGTGGGTCCACGTAGTTTCCGTTTTGATCGATTTCATTGTTTGCGACCGCAGTCACCATGTCGCCGACCTGGAGTCCCGCTTTCATTGCTGGCGTACCCGGCTCCACGTTCGTCACATAGACTCCGCCGGCATTCTTGCCTTTTCTCCGGCGAACTCACGCAGCGCGGGATCGCGGGTCGGAAAAAACGAGAAGCCGGCGGAAGGAAAGCCGCGATAATTCTGGCTTTCAGCGTCCTTTAAAAAGTGTGTGATGACGGGCGCGGGAATTGCATCCAGCAGCTGGGAGCGCGAATCGTAGCGCAGGAGCAAGCCGGCAAGCTTGTTTTTCTTAACAAGCGGCACCGTGTAGCTGTTCTCGCGATATTGCATCGGGATGCTGATGCGGTATGTAAGAAATTCCCAACGTCGATCGGATAGGGCATCATTTGGACAGTTGTGACCAAGCCCTCCGTCGCGAGTAACGCGCCGGTCGGCTCCAATTGCCATGCAGCCAGCCGGTCGCCCACTACCGTGTCCAGGCGCGATTTCAAGCGGAGTGATTCCATCGAGAAACGATTTTTCCACTGGCTGGAGGAGCGCAAGATTGGCTTCGTAATCAATCACCTCGACAGTGGCCGCGGTTTTTCTCGCCAGACTCGGCACGCTCGAGCTCGACGTAATTTTGGTTTGTAACGAGGTCCGCAGTCACAAGGACACGGCCCTTAGACAAAACTGCGCCAAGCGCGCGCTTTGAAAACGGCGCTTTCTTCTGCCACGGTCGGAAGTAATCGTAGGACTGTCCGGTCACGTTTACGCGGACGAGCGCCAGCTGTTTTTGCTTGTTCAGCGCGGAAGGTACGGCGGACTCTTTTTTGCCCAGCGCCCCACTGACTGTGAAAAGGATTAGCCCAAAAGCGATAAGAGAATGCCTGGTCATCTTTAGATTTTGTTACGCCTGTTCCGGTCCCTTTGACGCCGGTTGTTCCTCGAGATTTTGCTCTTTCAGCACGTTGTAGCGCGTCTTGATTCGTTCGCGTGCAGCTTCTATCTGACTTCGATTAAGGACTAGCGGAGGCCCGTCTCCAATCATTCGGATAATCAACTGCTCCGGCGATTCGGTGAGAGCGTTCGCCAATTCGTCAAGCGTCCGAATTTTCTGCCATTTACTTCATCGACAATGCCGCCGCGATACGGCGCCAGGTAGGTATTTATCGGATCTGGCAGGATGTTGGCCAGCACAATGACATCGGGGTGCTGAAGGTAAAGCTGGTCGAGAACGAAGTATTCGAAGAAATGGCGGACTCGCAGGTCGGCCGTCCGATACGCCTCCAGCATGTCCAGGTTTAACGGTTGAAAGAGCAGGCCGCCATAAAGGACGTAACGCGGTCGCACGTCGTAGCTGTGACCTTGGATCGAGATACGGCCACGGCCGTATCAGCAATTTGATTGTTCACCGTCGTCGGATGCTTGTTGCGCAAGATGTCGAGCTTGACCGAATCGCCCTTAAACTTTCGCTCGACGACTTCTTCAAACTGGGCGCGCTCACCTTCCAGTTCGACATTCGCGTCGCTGGCGATGGGATGGCCATCGATAGCGAGAAGAACGTCACCCGGGTAAAGAATGCCAGCCTGATGGTCCGGCCGCGACCACTGAACTCACCAGGACGCCGCGATCGTCATCTTTTAATCCGAGAAATCTTCGTTGGGCTGGATTTTGTAATTTTGCGTAGGTGATTGCAAGGTCGGGATATTCGTCATAATGCCCGTTACTGATGTCCTGCAGAAACCGCTTTATCACCGGTGTGGGAATCATGTAAGCCACGCCCTGGGCCACGTCACCGCTGTAACCTTGGAAGGCTACGCCGACGACTTTGCCGTCTTGCATTACCGGCCCGCCGCTGTTTCCCGGGTTGATCTGCGCGCTGATCTGGATCGCCAGATGCTGATCCACCGACGAGTGCGTGTAGAGTTGGAAATCAACCCGCGACACGATCCCGGTCGTGACCGACATCCGCTCGCCTCCAATTGGATAACCGTACGCCGAGACGGTCGATTCCAGCGCAGGAATCCCGCCAAGTTGCAACGACAGCATGTTTTTGAAAAGTCGGGAGCCGACACGGTGATCAACGCAAGATCGCAATCATTCGCTATGAATTGTACTGTTGCCGGATACTTATTGGGATCGCCGTCACGCTCGACAGTGAGGTAACGGCTGTTGGCAACCACGTGCGCGTTTGTCATAATGCGATTGCCGCTTATGACAAAGCCGGCGCCGACTCCGCGCTCAAGCGTCCCAGCGTTCCAAGGTGCTTTGTAATCCGGATCCAGCGAAGTTGCCGTAACCCTCACCAAACTCTTTTGAACGGGCCCGTTAGGCTTCGGTGGCGCCATCGGAACCGGGATTGGACGATTGCCTCCTGTGCAGGCGGGCTCGATCTCCACGGATCCGGTCGCGGTGGGCGCTTGTGGCTCCATTGGGGGACGATGCCGGTGTGCTTTGCTGCGCGTCCAAAACCGGGCCGAGCAACAAGGTGGCGTAGATAAAAACAAGGAGACGCTTCATGGGCAGAAAGGCTGCAAACTTAAACAGCGTACTCGAAAATCAAGATTCGGATTTGCATTAGCAAGTGGCCTTTTCGGACACAACAGACACGATACATGCTTTCTACGTTCAAATCTCCGATGGACGAAAAGAGTTTGCGCCACCCCTCAAATCCCCGCGCGGTCGAGAATTGATTTCAGCACCCTTTTCGCCTCAAACACTTCACGAGCCAGGGCGTAAGCGGCTCGGGAATGTTTCATGTAGTCGGCGTTGACTCGCTTCACGGCGTCGACAATTTCACCGAGGGTTCGGAAGGATAAAAGGCCCACTTCGCCGCCGTAAAATTTCGTAAAGCCAGTTTCCTGAGTTATAACCGGTCGGCCTGCAGCCAGATAACAGACGCTCCTGTCGCTGAACCATCCGGTATTTAGGCGCACGTATTGGTCCTTGGCGACGGTGAACTCGCCCTTGGAGCGCTGGACGTAATCTCGATAGAGCCAATAATCGACGCTCATTTGCAGCGGCGAAGTCAGCCGCCACGCCGTTTAGCTCGAATCTTGCGCGGTTGGCGCCGTGCTCGATGTTGGTTGCCAGTTCAAATGTCTCGCCCGCTTTTTTCGGCGCGGCAATGAACCGGAGAAATTCCCGCGATTTGCTCCAGAGATATTTTTGCCGCGCCACGTAATGTCTTTCAGCCCGCTGGTGGACCAATTGGCCACGGATGTAAACACGGACCCGCCAGAAGGGGCACGTTTTGTTCGCCAAAGATCAGTCACCACGGGTTGCCGCGTCGGCAGCCATTTGAGTCCGTGAGTCGGGACAGGAAAGCTTTTGGTGCCGATGTTTTCGCCAAAGGTGAAAAGGGCGTGATGTCGTTCCAGATACTGAATTGTCGATTTCACGCTTTTATCGATCTTGATTTGCTCGACGCCGGGATCGCTCTCGATGTACAGAATGCGATCGGAAACGAGCAGATCGTCGTTGAATTCTTGTGCGCCGCAGATGTTCAGGATCGCGTCCGCTTCGCGATAAAGCTGCCGAATTCTGTTTTAATCGCAGGCCAGCAGTGGGATTGCCCGGCAAGTAACGCGCACAAAAGGCCCAGCGATTCTGGAATTCGAATTCTCGCGCCAACCCCTCCAGGAGGCGGCCTGCGTAATCAAATTCAGTAGTGACTTCAAACGTTTCCGGGTTGTAGGGAATTCGGGCTGAATCTTCGATGTAATAAACGTCGTGACCGAGTCGTTGCAGTCCGACGATGTAATGGATGTGCTGCCAGATCACGCCCGCGATGGGCATCGACCCCATGAAGCCCATGACGACGATGCGCTTGCGTTTCATTGCAGCGATCAACGCGTTGAGGACAACGCGTTCCACCCTCGAGTTTCACAGAGATGGATCGGCTTCTCGACGTCGATGCTAAAATTCCTCGCTAGTCACTGCGTTGACAACTCTCTAACGACTACCGCTGGATTCCCTGCAACTACCGTATTCGGCTCCACGCTTTTTGTAACAACCGACCCGGCTGCCACGACGGAGTTTTCGCCGATGGTGACGCCTTTCAAAATCACTGCGTTCATACCAATCCAGACGTTGTTGGCGATTTTCACCGGAGCGGTCTTCAATTTGGGACGTGCGGGCCGATCTTTGAAGTAGGGTGCCAGCGCTTGCGCATCGATGAGACGCTGGGCCGGCTCGAGCGGGTGAAAATCGGAATCCGCGATGCCGACGTTCCACGAAACCAGGCAATGCGATCCGATCTCGATCTTCGCATCCGCCATAATTAACGCGCCGTTGAGCAGCGTGAAATCACCGATGGTGCACTCGCCGTGTTCGCCGACGGAAAACGAACAGCCCGCGTAACACGAAACATGCTTGCCGATAACGACCGCGCCTGATCTTTTGCTGCGAAGTTTACGGAAGATTTGCGCGGTCTCGCAATAGAATCCCTCGCCAAACTCGACGTTTGGCGGAATCGGATCCGGCCACCAGTCGCCTTCGACGTGTCGATCTTCTCTAACGTTGCTCAATGTCTACCTCATGATGTGGAAATTTTCCCGATGCGTACAGTTTGGCGTAAATCCCGCCGCGCGCGATCAGCTCCGGACCACGCCCTTTTTCGACCATGCGCCCGTGTTCGAGCACGATGATTTGATCGAGGCCATGGATCGTCGCCAGGCGATGCGTCGCGATCAAAGTTGTCCGGCCGCGCATTAATTCCTGGATGGTTTCCATGATCGCGGCTTCGGTTGTCGGGATCGAGCGCCGACGTGGGTTCGTCCAGCAACAAGATCGGCGCATTCTTTAAAAATGCGCGGGCAATACCGATGCGCTGACGCTGGCCGACGCTCAAGTGGCCGCCTCGTTCGCCTACCAGCGCTGGCGTAGCCGTCCGGCATTTGTCGAATAAACTCGTCTGCCTGCGCCCGCTGCGCCGCTTCGATAATTTCTTCTTCTGTCGCATCGGACCGGCCGTAGGCGATGTTTTCTCGTACGGTTGTGGAAAAAAGCAGCGTGTCCTGTAAGACGATTGCGATCTGCGCTCGCAAACTTTTTTGTGATCTCGCGCACGTCACGGTCATCGAGCAGCACGAAACCTGTGGAAGGATCGTAAAATCGCGGCACCAAACTCATCAATGTGCTCTTGCCTGCGCCGGTGCCGCCCACCAGCCCGACAATCTGGTTTGGCTCGATGCGCGAGATCGATGTCGCGCAAGACGTGTCGATCGCCTGCATAACCGAAATTCACGGATTGAAATGCGATCGCGCCTTGGGCGGACGAAATGGCAACCGCATTCGGTGAATCGCGCGACATCATCCTCCCGGTCCAACACCTCGAAGCAGCGTTTCGCGCCGGCAGTGGCGCCTTCCATCGCCCAGGCGGTGTAGGTGAGGACTCAAGCGGCTGATAAAGCATCAGCAAATAGGCGCTGAAAACGAGCAGCGATCCGAGCGTGAGCGTGCCGCGCTAGAACGTGCAGCGAACCGATGTAATACATCGCAGCCGTGCCAATAACCATCAACGTGCTGATCACCAGTGCGCTGTTAACGTTTGTTAGAGTGAGGCGCAGATTGGCTTGCAGACTTTGCCGCGCTTGCTGGTGGAACTGGAGGACTTCGAATTCCTCGCGGCCAAAATGCATGGACCATTCGAATCGAGCTGAGACCTTCCTGCGCTTGCGTAAGGACCGCGCTCTCCTGTTCCTGGATGGATGTCGATTCGCGACGGATTCGCTGGGCAAACAGATAAATCGTGCCAACGACTAACGGAACAATAGCAAGAGAAACCAGAGTGAGCTGCCAGTCTAGTCGCAGCATAATGAGGAAGGTTCCGATCAACGTAATTACCGATGCGAAGACGTTGGTGAACCCTTTGTTGTAAATCGTCTGGATTGATTGCGAGTCGTATGCGACGCGAAAGCTGGAATCGCTCGATCGGCGCGCATCGTGGAATTTAAGCGAGAGCGATTGCAAATAGGAATAGAGATCGGTGCGCAATTTGAGCAATGCGCTGCAGAGCCGATCTTCACGAAAAGATAGTTCGTGATCCAATTCGTCATTCCCAAAAGAGCTGGATCAGAATGAGAGCAAGACAGAGCAGTGGGATCCAGGTGCGCCAGTCGGTTTCGCAGTGGCCGGACCGGACGAAGGAAATCGTCCACAATCAGCTTAAACGGCCATGGCTTCGAGCAGGTTCAGCCCAACGCCGAGCAGCGACAGAAACAATCCGAGGATCGTTTGCCCCAGAAATGGTCTGTAGTAACGAAGAACGCGCCGGTAGATCGACATCTCAATTTGGGATTGCGGATTTTCGTTTTTAGACTGAACTAGGGCGAACTTTATTGCCGCTCGACATCGAGAGATTCCTCGACTTCGCTCGGAATGACAATATGCATCATCTTCTTTGAAACCTGGTTCCATTGGGTGCTCACCGTGGCGGTTATGTCGGAATCATTGTGTTAATGGCGATGGAGAGCTCCATCTTTCCTGTTCCCAGCGAAATCGTCATTCCGCCCGCTGCATTCTGGCAGCGCAGGGGAAACTCAGTTTCACAGGCGTGGTGCTCGCAGGCGTGCTCGGGTCATATCTCGGGTTCGGCCATCACTTATTGGGTGTCGCGATTAACTGGACGTCCACTGATCGTAAAGTATGGCCGCTTTTGTGCTGTTGACGCCGAAAAACTGGAGCAAGCCGAGCAATGGCTGGCTCGCTACGAAGCAGGTGCGGGGTCTTTTTGCAACGGCTCCTCCCGTGATTCGGCATTTGATTTCGATTCCGGCGGGCATTGTTCGGATGAACTTCGGACTTTTCAGTCTTGCAACGATTGTCGGATCGGCCCTGTGGTGTTGGATTCTGGCTTATCTTGAACGGATAAAGCTACCGCCTCCGAGCCAGAGCTTGCAACGAATCCGGACGCGCTGGTTCGGTTGATCCATGGCTAATCAAAGTGTATCTCGCCGCTGGTCATCGCCCTTTTGCGGCTTTGTATATGCTTGATCGTCTGCGGCTGATGAAGCCCCGCCCGGCGCATCAGCAGCTTGCAGAAAACCCGAAATTGGGATTCGAGTTTCGAATTTCCGCCGCTTGAGTCCCGTCAGTGCTGCACACTAAGCCCTCTGGCAAACGCTTGCGCGAACTCCGTTTGCAAAGCCGAGCGGCGGATTTTGTGTTTTAAAATTGAACACAAAGTGTCGGCGAGCGGTCAGTCATAAAGTGCATAACAGATGAATAACTGCATAGGGCTTATGGATGAGATATTCACAAATGGAGATGGTATTGGAATTGCTTCCCGAAACGGCGGCAATCGTATGAAAAGAAATAGGCAAATTTTAAAGCCACGAAAATTCTCGGGCCTGTCACCGTGGGTGATCTCATCCTGGCAGTCAGCTCGTGCGCGGTAGCAGCAGAGAAACGGTCGCAACCGTCGCAGACCTTTTCGCCAGCGGCCGGGTGCGTCTGCAAGATAACGGACGCTTCCTGCGCGCTCGCGGTTTGTTAGCCGCCGCCGAATTCTGTAGTCGACCCGGCCTCAGGCGGCTGTCGGCTGTTTTGGCTTAGTCCCGACACATCAATCGTCTGTCTCCGGAGACTGCGCCTGATTCAGAATTCAGAGGATGCGTGAAGCAAATGCCGTAGAGCGCGCTTCGCTTGCCGGGCGTTAACGTGGTGGAAAGCCTGGGTTGGCAGGCGAAGCGCCCGCCCTACCGTACTGCTGAGTTCCACTGCACGGCTTGCCCCTTGCGATTTCACTTGGAAACCATCGCTGAAACTTTATGTTTATACGGTGATCGATCGTTATTCCCGGCCAGAGATGAGCAAAGTCTGGTCGGACGAGCGCAAATCCCAGATTTGGCTGGATATCGAGGTTCTCGCCTGCGAGGAGGCGATGGCGGAGACTCGGCCAAATTCCGAAGCAGGATGCGCTGCCGAGATTCGGAAGCGGGCGCGATTTTCGATTCCAGAGATCCTGGAGATCGAGCAGGCGGACCGAATCACGACGTGATTGCTTTTCTCAGAAAACGCTCGCTGAGTCGGTCAGTGGCCGCGCAAGGCGCGCTGGATTCACCAGGGGCTTACCTCGTCCGGACATTTTGGATACGACGCTGGCCTGGTGCAGCTGAAACGAGTCGTGCGAGCTTCTCTTGGCCACGATCTCGAAATCTCTGCGGAACCGGTGATCGCGAAGCAGGCGCGGCGGTTCGAAATGACCCCGATGATCGGGCGCAGCCACGGTGTGCATGCCGAGCCAATCACGTTCGGGCTGAAACTTGCGCTGATGTACGACGAATTCGGCCGCGCGGAAGAACGGCTCGCCACAGACGCGCGAGCGGATTCGTAGTTGGTAAAATAAGCGGCGCGGTCGGGCACGCACGCACATATCGATCCAAAGATCGAGCGAACGGTATGTGAGAAACTCGGATTGAAGCCGACGACGCTTTCCGACCCAGGTCGTGCAGCGCGACCGGCACGCGGAATTTATGACCACCGCTCGCCGTGATCGCCTCGAGCATCGATCGTTGGGCGACTGAATTTCGTCATCTCCAGCGGACCGAAGCTGCTCGGAAGTGAAGAATTTTTTGGCGAAGGGCAAAAAGGCAGCTCAGCGATGCCGCACAAGCGCAATCCGACTACTAGCGAGCGATTGAGCGGCCTGGCGCGCGTCATTCGCGGCAACGCTGTTGTTGCGTTGGAGAATGTCGCGCCTCTGGCACGAGCGCGACATTAGCCACTCCAGCGCCGAGCGAATTATTCTTCCGGATCTCATGCATCCTCCTCGACTACATGCTGACGAAGTTGCAGTGACGTTCGTCGGAAAGTTGCAGGTCTATCCTGAACGGATGCAACAAAATCTCGCCCTGCACGAAAGGTCTGTATTTTAGCCAGTCGGTCCTACTTCGCTCTCACGAGCGCGGGGCGGAACGCGAAGCTGCATATGAAGCTGTGCAGCGTGCCGCAATGTGCAAACCTGGAAAGCGCGACGGGACATTTGCCGAAAACGCAAAACGCGAACCAGAGATCACTGCGAGGCTTTCACCAGCCGGAGATCGATCGGCTTTGCTCGCTCCGACATTCTGTTTTCAAACACGTCGATGCCGACCTTCAAGGCTCTTGGCAGGAGTAGGTGCTTCAGAGCCCCAGCTCAAATTTCTGGAGCTAATGCACATCGTTGAGGATCAGTGGTATAGCAGGAACGCAATCAGCGCACGCCAGGACGCCGTTCGACGCACTCCAGGCTGATCTGCGCCGAAAAAACAGCAAGCTCCCATATGCCAGTTCGCACGGTGGGAACGTTGCTTCCTGGGTTGTTCGGAGTGCTCGCATCAGCTTCTCATCTGTGCGGTGCCACCGTTGCGCGTTGCACGGCAAATCATCTGACCACAATTCGAGTTCTGTTTCGCCTGCGAGGCCGAGTAGGGCGAGACGCAGGGCTGCTCAGGCTCAGTATCGCAGCGCTTCGATCGGATCGAGGTTGGCCGCGCGATAGGCCGGGGTAGAGACCGAAGCCGATGCCGATTGCAGAGCAGACACAGAAGACCGGCAATCGCCCAGCCGTAAGGAAAATCTGGGTCCACCTTGGAGCCACATCGCCAGCAGATCGCCGAGACGATGATCCGAGAGAGTAAGTTCCCAGAATACCGCCGCGCCTCGGAAATGAACACCGCCTCGGTCAAAAATGCCGCAAAATATCGTCGGCTTGCGGGCACCGATCGATTTGCGAACGCCGATTTCCTTTGTGCGTTCGGTCACGCTCACCAGCATGATATTCATGATGCCGATTCCAGCCGCGACCAGCGCGATCAAACTTGATGACGAACGCGCCGACTCGAACATATCCCGCCACGTTCGCGAACGCGCTCTTGAGCGAGTCGTTGCTGTAAATCTCGAAAATCGTTCGGTTGGTCGGGCGCAAACCACGCGCTATCCGCATTGGCGCCGATCGCCGCGATCGAACGGTACGATGTATGTGTCTTGCGTGAACGCTTGCGTAGCGATGTTGACGGTGCCATTTCGCTTCGCCCGTAATCCTCGAAAAAGCCGCGTGATCGGGCATGATGCAGAGGTCGTCCTCGCTTTGGCCGAACGCTGTCCCTTTTTCTGCGAGCACGCCGACGATCGTGTAGGTGTGTCCGCTCACGCGAACGACTTTGCCGATTGGCGTTTCATGCGGGAACAGTCTTTTCTCGACGATCTTTCCAACGACAATCACGCGCCGTGAAGGTCGACGTCTTCATCGTTCAGATTTCGGCCATAACCGAGCGTGTGAGCATTCGCAGTGAGAAAACTTTGATTGGTTCCGACAATGAGAAGACTCGGCGTTGTCTTTATCCCGTTGTAGACCGCCTGGCCTTCACTTCGTAACCAAAACTTTTCGAGGCAAATCTCGCGTGCCTCGCCTTCCATCAACCGGTAATAATGCAGCGCCTGCTTATAGGTGATGTTGCTGCCGGTTGCGAAATTTTTCCTGCGCGTCGCCGCTCGCGCTGACATTGGCCGGATATTTGGCAAACTGAAAGATGTTGGAGCCGAGAAAGCTAATGCCGTTCTCAATCGAGTATTGCAGTGCGCCGATACGCGGTCATGACTGAAATCACCGAGAAGACGCCGATGGTGATGCCCGAGCATTGTCGGGCGCGGGCGCAGCTTATTCGCGCCGAGCGACGACCGCGGCCATCTTGATGATCTCACCGGAAATAACATTTCGATTACTCGTATCTGAGCGCGGCGACTGGATCAGAACGCGACGCTGTCAAGCCGGCGCGAAGTCGAGAACAAGCCGAGCAATCA
>ERZ1370068.3629-contig-2735_pt1 | contig 65796 bp, 75 predicted proteins | sample MGYA00561227_ERZ1370068 | MGnify/ENA primary metagenome ERZ1370068 (study PRJEB38410, sample SAMEA6850437) | metagenome | study: Metagenomic assessment of the ecological functions of the soil: analysis of the soil microbiota associated with the... | reverse complement strand
TGTCTGGCACATCCAGGCATTATCATGCGGCGAACATGACGATGAACAGCGATAGCCGCGCCGCGTTCACCGATAGTTGCGTGCCGCCAATCGGGAAATGCCTGGTGACGTTTGTCGATACCTGAAATGGCAGATGCCACACTTCCGATCCGCGCACCCGCCTCGACTGTTAGTCTGCCAGCTTCGGACAGGCTCCGAGGCGGTCCTCGGCGCGAGTTTATTAGGCGGCTATTAACATCCGCGATGAGCCGCTGGCGTTTCTTTCCGGCCATGTTGTAGATGGCGCACGGCGCGCCGACAGGCCACGTTCGGCGAAGTAATCAGCGCCGTGGCCGACACCTTCATGCCGATTACGCGCGAGCAGGAGATCACCAGCGGGGTGAAACGGCGCCAAGGAAGGGTGCGCAAATTACACCCACGGTTCACGCATCGTCGCCTTTTTCGGTCAACGCGTTTCACTGAGATCGCGCCACCGCCTCAGATCTCGCGCCAGCCACCGTGGCGTCCATGCGCGAGCTGCTATCATATGTTCGACCCGGCATGCCGATATTAGACTCGGCTAACCTGAACCGTTACGCGTTCAGATAGGCCGCGGCGTTTCTCGAGCGAAGGCCGCTCGCCGCCGCTGCGTATTGCGGTGGCTGGCACGGCGTCTGTCGGTGCCATCGCGCCGATCGTGATGCCGACGGTCGCGGCGCTGGCATTGCCCAGTCTCGTTATGATGCGGATCGAGCTGGCGATCGTGTTGCAGATCCTTCTTCGTGAAGATCACGATCGCCTCCAGACCTGCGTGGTCGTGGCTGTTCGGCCGAGCAGGCGCCATCGCCGAGAGCAACAGCAGCCAGGTTTCGGCGAGCGTTTCACTGAATACGCGGTGCCGCTCCCGAACCCGGAGATATCATCATCCGCGCGCCACTTGATCGTCGCAACGACCGCACCAGTTCAAACAGTGCGAAAGATACGCCCGATACCGGCGCGCCGTTGCCCCGGCGCTCGCGAAGCTGTCACCGCCGGCACGAGGCGCCATCGATCAATGTCACATGCGGCGATCGCCGAGCCGTCGCTTCTGCACATCCGGTCCCGCTTCCTGGCGCGAAAGAGCGAATCTGGAGCAACGGTGAAAGTTGCGCAGACGCAGGACCGCGCATCGCCTCCGAGCGTTAAACAGATCGCAACGTCATCGATTACCGGTTATGGTGTACCTTCGCGGGAGGAGACTTGCTTCCGCCGCTCGTGCTGCCATCACCACGCACCATCAATTCGATCACAACGCCGAGTTCAATCTCGAGCAACGCCGCGGGCGACCAGTTTGCAAACGCCGGTCGATGCGGCCGGCATGGCCCGCACGCGTTGGGACGGTTGGTACCGGGACACGACGCATGCGCGTAATATCCACGAATATACGAGGCCAGATGGCGCCGCGATGCGTTGCGCGTTCGCACCGCCGATCACCGAGTTTCGCGCGCCCTCGGAAGATCTTCCGGTGACACCGCCTATTTTCACGCTTACGAAGGGCCGCCGACATCCGCGCACGAGGTGATATGGACGAGTGCCTCGACGAGCAGATGCAACGCCGCGACCCCGATTCATTCAAAGTAATAACACGCCGCCGCACGTGGGGAGAATAGTATTATGTCATTATGCCGGCCGACGCCACCGGTAAATCAGCGAAATGATGGTGCGCCCAACTAAGGGCGATCTGGTTTACATCTGACGGAAACTTGCCAGGTGAGCGGCGCGTGGTCGGCCTGAATCGCGAGATTTTCCGTCGTGCCGCTGCTACCGTCGCTGGAGAGCCGCGTTATCTTCCGCGGCAAAGACATGTATCAAGCGCCAGCGAAGCGGCTGACCGCGCATCGCTACGCGCTGATTTCGGCTGAAAGAGCGCATTCAACACTGCTTTCACCCAATGTCGTTTGTCGCCGTGGCGATAGGCGAACGGCGCGTCTCGCGATCTGACGTCATTACCTCCAGGCCGCGTTCGGATGTGCTCTTCCGAGGCGCATCGCGCCCACCACAACAGCAGTTTTTCGCACATCGTCTCGAGAGATCGGCGCAGCGGCAGTCAGTAGCCGGCTGCACATACGTGCTCGTCGACGACCGTGGAATCACCGCTGCCGGATCACCCAGCCGATCCGCACAAGGTACTGCTGGATTTTTTTCATTCTGCCGACGGATCGACATCGCCGGCACGTCGCGCTCAGCCAGCTGCCAAGACCCGAACCATTGTGAGCGCCTATGAGGCGCGAGCATCGCCTGCTGTCGCAACCACGGCTCGGAGGTTGCGCCTGACCCGGATCGGTTCAGAGCTGCCGCCACCGCGAAACTGGCGCGGTCGCTGCTAAATAGGTCACGGTGGGGTCACTTCGGCGATATCGGCTGTCGGTGGTCTCGACGGCCCCGGTCCCAGACGATCTGCCGCCGACAAGGCGTGACGGCGATGCGCCGCCTCATGTCGAGTTGGCATTGTTGAGCTCAACCATAAGGTAGTTCATGCCGCCGAGAATCCCGTGAGAGGACGATAGACCGCATCAACGCAAGGCAACTGACAGCAACGCGAGCGGCTGATGGACGTCGACAAATGCCCGGCGCATCTCACGCCGCGATGCGGATGATGAGCTGATTGCCCGATAGCCGGTTGTTTTCGTCCACGGCAGGGAGCGCGTATTGGCGTAATCGGCTGCACCCACGCGCGTGAGCCCGCATGCCCGCAGAATGGCCGCCACTGCGGCTGCTTGCGCAGTTGGCTCGGTGTGACGGGGTGGCGCGCGCGAGCATCGCGACTTGCATGCGGCGCGCGATCTCCCCACACGGATCCCGGGTCATAGGCTGAGCCATGGGCTAAGCGATCATCAAAAACGATGAGATCTGCCTGTTCCGCGCGAATTATGCCGAAAAATCGCTGTCGAAATGACCGAGCGACGCTGGTAGCGCTGCATCTGGCCGAGACGAATTGCGCGAGCGCGTCGATGGCGGCCAGATATGGAAAGAGCCAGCAGACGATTAACGCCATCGACGGCATCACATTATCGACGACGTTGCGGGTGAGATCGCGAGTTCATGGCGCAGGCCGTCGAGCACGCTCGCTATGGGAACTCCTGATCGTCAACGATGGTGCGAGCGCGCCGCAGAAGAATCTGACGACAGGAGAAGGTCGCGACAGCGACGCAACGCGGAGCGAGGTCGTTATTCGAACACAGATGCCACATCGATGCGGGCTCGCGGCGTGCCCGCCGGGATCCTTAGGCCCTCGATACGCACATGGTTGATCACGGTCTGCCGGATCGAAGGTGCCGGTGGCGGTATTTTTCAGCGTCGCGAGCAAATGACGCCGGGGAGATTTCAGGCGCCGCGAGGATCGTCGTCTGAGCTGATCCGGTAGGTCGCTAACTGACTTTAATCAACGCCAGAAGGCGAACATGTTGTTAGTTGTCTTCCTGTCTGGTGGTGAGCCGTCGACGAGGGCATCGGACGTTGGAATGACCGCACCAGCGTGGTAATATGGTTCGCGATCTTATCGCGCTTCGATTTCGCGATAGCTTACAGTGGAACGCCAGTGCGATCGAACCCAACGTGGTGTTGGAACTGGCTGGAGCGCGCGAGCGCTGACGCGGCGTGGCAGTTTGCCGGGCGGATCTCGTCTCGTACGGAACATCTCGGCAGGCGGAACACTTGGACCGGCGCGATGAAGACTCTTCAAGCTGCTACTATCGTCACTTACCTGACAATGGGTGATGTCACAGCCAGGCACTGAAAACAAGAGCAGTGGCCTCAAGCCGCCAAACGTGAAGGATCGTGGCACAGTTTACTCTTCAGACATTTTCGAGTCGGCTCTGCTGGAGTATGTGGCAGACTCCGAGATATGGCAAAGCCTGCTGACGATACAGAGCTGGTAAATGCTACTGCTTGTGCCAGCACGAGTGATCTGAGCGTGCCTCGAAGCTGGGCGGTGGAGCCGCCTGCAGCGACCTCAAATTTGTAGAGCGCCTGCATGGTTTTGTCAAACGGGCCGCGGCCACGATCCAGGGGTATGCGGCGCAGGTCAGCACCGATCAGGAATCAGCATGAGCTCTGGGCTTTCCGCAGCGCAGGTGGTGACTGCATCGAGCGCCGAGCACGCCGAATATTGCATCCGGCATCGAACCGGTGTCGGTTGAGTTCACGATGACGGAGAAGGATTGACACCCGGGTGCTCGCTGACAACATCGATCTCTGGCATATGCAGGTTGTCGCTGCATTCCATGGAATTTGCTGCCCGCCCAATCGATGAGACGCGCGAGCTGAATGCTGACGACGCAGCCACGGAACATTTCGTCTGTCGCAGGCGATACCATTGCGCGAGGTCACCACGGCCGGCTGAGCAGTCATCACTGATCGCTGATCAGTTGAGTTGCCACCGAACAGGCTATCGTGGTTACCGCCTGACGGCGGTGAAATTTTGCGCACTCGTCATAGTGCCTGAGAGGAATGGAAGGATCAGGATGACGCCATGACTCCAGGCCGGGTGTCCAGAATGCCGGCGAAGGCTCTGACTCTTCTGCTGGATAGCTCAGAGTCCGCCTGCCAGCAGTGAGTTTGAAACTGCCGCCGAGTCTCATCATGGCGATGTCTGAATGCGGCTATCCCGCTTCCATGTTGAAGGGCGCGTTACCCTGCCGATCCTTCTGACCCTCGGTGTTGAGTTCTTCGACTCTGCGCTATTGCCGACGTTCATCTTCGATCGCGACTATCTGTGACCGCGCCAAGAGCGCGGGCAAAAGAAGCGTCGAGAAATGACGCGCGGCGTTCTATTGAGTCTAACGCTCCAGGTGCTGATTTGCCAAACACAAGAGCGCGCGAAAGCTTCCCAACCCCACGACCATCTGTCACGCGATTTATCGTCGACCAGTTCCATCGCGTACCGGCGCAGGTTGACGGGTTGTCCAGACCGTTGGACAGGTCGCCGGTCGAGTGACGCCACGTTGACGCGGTGCCAAACGATCATGCCGAAGGATACGGAGCCGCCGCGAATATCAGGCCAGCGGCATGACTACTAGCCTGCGATGACGCCTGCGTCGCCGAACGCCGCATTCGCGGACGGGGCAGCGGCGCTGACGGCGTGTCAAAGATCGCGATGGATAACATACTCAAACGCCCGCGGCATCGCAGGCGCCCGTTGTCGCTGCGCATTTCTCTTCATCATGGATATCATAATGTTGAACCGCCGAGGTCGAGCGGTTAGCAGACGCAGCAGAAGAGGCTTTGACCGGCATCCTGCCGCCAGAGATCACCTGTCTTACGATCACTTAAGATTGCGTTCGCTGGAGTTGTTCGGTCAATAAAACCACGCAGGGAGGAAACGCCATGCGTCATGGCCACGTTACTTGCGCCAGCTTTCGCGTCAGCCGGGATGTCGCCGACATCACTGCGGTGACGCCGGCTATGCGCCGGTCGGTGGCAAAGCGACGGGCGCCAATCATCGTCGATAGGTTCGTGGGGACACTGAGGCCGACGTTGCCGCCACAATCATGCCGGAGGGTCATGTCCTGCCGACTCGCGGGCGACGATTGGCGCCGGTCACATTCTGTCTCGCAATCCTCGATCAACTCGGAGCACCGTCGTAGCCGCCGCGTCCCACACCATCACGGCAATGCGATTATTACTCCCGCAGCTGCTGGTGCATTTGAGAATGATGGCCATCGCTGGTCGGGCTCTTCAGCCTGATCAAACATGACGTTTTATTTGCAGCGCAGATGATCACGCTGATTATCTTGGTCAGAGCCTGCTGGCGAAGCCAGGCTGCAAAGATGCGTGCACTCGCACTGGGATGGCGGGCGCCCGAGAACGACAACCGGGGTGGTTTGGTCATGGCGAAGGAAAGGCGCAGCAGCTCTGATCGGGACCATCGCGCCACAGCTGTCGCCCGAGTTCACGAGTGAGGACGAGGCCTGCTGTGTCTCGCGATGAGCCTGCCGCACTGCGCGGCGTCGCGCACGCAACAGCCTGAACCGCCTGAGCTGCATGGCGGCCGCCGGCGAAAGGCGAAGCGGGGTCTGCTCAAGGCAGGTGGCGATCGAATGGCGTGCCGGCAAATGGCGGCTGTGAATGCCGCCCGACGGATATGCGCTGCCCAGCTCACCTACCATTCGTGCTCACTACTGACACGCGCGTTGATGGAACAGCGTGCCGCGACTCTGATCTGTACAGTACTGCCGGGTCATGTCCGAGCCTGGCACAGCGCAGCTGGACCTCCCATGATCACAAGCTAAGTGGCACACGTGATCGCCTCTGGATTGCTGAAGTACTTCCCGGCATGATTTTGAGTATCTGAGGCAACACGATCATCGTCCACATCACGAGTTCTCGGCCACTGGCGCTTAGGCTCCAAGGATCTCCACAGCCAGACTATCGAGCACGCCGCCGGCCCATGTCGATTGCAAGCCCTCCTGAACACGAGCGACGTCAAGAGCTGATACTGACGACGACAGGCGTCTGAGACGCTGATTCTGCGCCTAGACCGGTTGGAGTCGATGCTGCCAGGCCGGAGGCAGCGACATCAGTGAGCACGGAACATGGGTGGTCGGTACGCCAAGACGGCTACCGTCGTGGTATCGGCAGAGGCGCGTTCTGGTCGGTTCGCGCCGATATTTGCGGCGGTGGCTGCTGGACTTGCTGCGCCATGCTGGCGGTGATGCTGGCTGGCGCGTACAACTGTCGCGACCGGAAAATCGCTGGTGGGACGCCGATCGCCGCGCCATCGCGAGACGAGGTCAGGTGTCGAGCACCGGCGCCGCCGGGAACATCGGTTGGCGGTCGCCATGTGATCTGACGGCAGTCGGCTGCGCCGCTGGCGTGATCAACCGAACTTACCAGCTGGGCTTCGATCCCGTACGAAGCGGTGCCGACGCTCGTCATCAACGCCAGCTGCCATTCAACAGCGTCGCGGATCTCATCATCTACGCCACCCGGCAGCCATGCCCGTCACTCCAGGGCGTAACGGCACGACATCGCATCCACCTCCGGACATCTGCTGATGGCGTTATCGCGCACAGCGATACCGATCTTCGCGGCCGGCAGTCATCCGATGGCGTAGCCGCTTCGCTGGCGGCCAGCGAGTGCGGCCACGCCGAATGGTGCAGCCGCGATCGTGGAAATGCTGCCCGGCTTTCGACCGGCGGCGCGGTTCGCGATCAATTCCCGCCGAATGATCAACGCCGATCGTCAACGAGCAGCCAGGCCAGATATTGTTCAAAGCCTCGCGCCTGTCGGCGGCGCACATCAGGCGCATCTGCCATATGCGAAGAGCACAAATGATCAGCGGCTGAAGGGCGATGACACATCCGCACACGGCCGGCGGAGAAACACTGACGCTATCACGGTCTATGAAAGGCGCGATTAGTTTCGATCTGAGTTTGCCTCTGCGCCGAAGCTGTGGAACATCGCCAATCTGGAGCGATGCGCCTGTCGGTGATTCGCGACCAGGACGGCTCCACGCCTCGAGAACCGCTGCGCGCACGTGGACGTTGCTGGTGCTCAACGAGAAGCGCGAGGCGTAGAAGTTTTTTCACGCTACTGTACTTGGCAGATGCCGGCGCAATGCTGGCCTGAGGACGTCAGAGATGGCTGCCGGCCTCGTGGCACCATAGCCGGGCAAGGTCGCTGGTGATCGTGCATCTGCCGGGCGCTGGTGAGCTGCCTGAGGCCAGATGCTGCCGATGGTGGAGATCAAGTGACAGACACGCCAGTCTTCTCCACACGTCTTCACACTTCCAGCCTCACCTGGCTGCGGGCGGCATCGGCGGCGATCCTGGCGGCCACCGAGCTTATCATGCAAGGAGTCAGCGATATAGTCGTGGCACAGGAAGGCTGCTGAAGCGCCGGCTGGGTGCGGTCTAGGCGATGTGAGATCTGCCCGCACTGACTCCGTGCTGTGCATCTGCAACAGCTCAGGAGCCGGTTGTCTGACACGAGCTGGTCTGACTCGCCCTCGAGATCGGATGACAGGCCAACCTGACTCCATGGAGGACAGCGCGGCGTGAGCGCTACCAGGGCATGAGCTGCCTCCGACGACCGCGTCCGAGGTCCGCGGCTGGAGTTTACATGGATAGATGTGAGCCGGTCTGGGTTCATATCTGAAGACTGGTAGTCGCTGCGCAGCCCGGCTCTTCCTCGATGGGCGTCTGCAGCCGCAGCGGAGAATGAACATCGAGCCGCAGCTCAAGATATCCAGATCTTCAACGCGCCTCAGGTGATCTGCGAGGCGCGGTCGATTTTTCGACGGACGCTATCGAGTGACTGGCAGTGAGCAACATGTGACTGCGCGAAGGCGAAATGTTCCGGTTTTCGCCGCGATGCGAACGTACGAAGCGCGCGCTACCGCCACAGGAGTTTACTTCATGCACGCTGACGAGTTCAGACCGCTGTATCGCCCGCATCACATGATTGTGCGACCGGAAGCCGCTATGAGGACATGTGGTGTCTGATGATTACGTTTTTGCCGATGGCTTCGCACTCCGCACACGGGCTGCGCCAGCGCCGATGACTTATCGCCAGCAAAAATTCGCCCGCACGTTCGTGCCACCGATGGCGCGCGATCGCTTCACAACGGCGCCTCATGACGCGTAAGGCGGCAGATCTGGTCGCGTCGGTTCGTCGAATCCGTGCGCCTGCTCGCGACGTTGACAGGTCGACCTGCCGACGTCGCGGCAGCCAGGGGCAGCGCTCGCGGCGCCGCGCCTGCCGTACCCTGTCCAGTTCGCCATCTCCGCCGGCAAGATCCGATCATGCGAACGCACTGTCGTGCCGATGGCGTTAGCCAGCCACGCTGATCGCGTCTGGCTTCGGCGCAGAGATCGCGGTGACTCCGTGGCTACCGCTTGGCGGCTGTTGCGGCGAGTTCGGGCACGGTCTACGCCAGTATCGCCATTACTGCGAGCGCGCTGATCGCCTGTCGCGCGAGCCGCGCAGAGTGGCCTGGTGTTCGCAGCTCGCCGGCTTCGCCCAGATCTGCTGTTACGATCGTTCTGGCGCCACGCCGATCTCGTTCGCCGTTCCGCGAAGAGGCTACGGGTGCCGATGGCAGCAGCGATTGATGCTGGCGCTCACTGGTGTCATCGGCGCGCTGCCGATACCGATCGTGCTGGCGGCACCGCGACGCCGGTCATCGGCCGCTGCTGCCGCGGTCGATTGTTGGGCCGCGAAATGTTGACGCTGATCTGCCAGTCAGCTCTCGCGCCAGGATCTACGGCGCTGATCAGCGTGGTCATCCGTCGTCGCTGGCGGCGATGCGTGTTAATTCGCACATATTGGCCGGGTGAGGCGGTCAACCTCGATGCCTCCGGCGCGAAACTCGCCGAGCGAGCCGGAGGAGCCGGTGAACATCGAGTTGACCGCCATCACCCGGCCCAGCATGTCGTGCGGGCGTGCGCATCTGCACCAGCGACTGACGGATGACCACGCTGACGGCGTCGGACGGCGCCGTAGATCGCGAGCGCCAGGAACGACAGCCAGATCGAGGTCGACAGTCGCGAACAGCAGGCTCGCCAGCCCGAACAATCCGACCGCGGCGAACATGACGCGGCCGGCGCGGCCGGCGATCGCGCGGTGCGCCAGCACGATCGATATGGCGAGCGCGCCGACGGCGGGCGCCGAGCGCAACAGGCCGAGCGCCCAGGGTCCGGCATGCAGGATGTCGCGCGCGTAGATCGGCAGCAGCGCCGTGACGCCGCCGAGCAGGACGGCGAACAGATCGAGCGAGATGGCGCCGAGGAGAATCGGATGGCTGCGGATATAGGCGAAGCCGGCGAACACCGTTTCCAGGCTGACCACTCTGCGCGTGCTCGCTCGCGCGGTGCCATCTCGACGAAACTGGATCAGCACGCTCGCGGCGATGAAGATGGCGGTGCAGGTGGCGTAGACCGTTGCCGGCCCGAGCCCGTACAGCAGCCCGCCGAGCGACGGCCCGCAGATCACCGCGGTCTGCTGCGCCGAAGCCGAGGCCGCGATCGCGCGCGGCAGCAGCGCCATCGGCACGACACCGCGGCAGGATCGCGTGCATGGTCGGAATCTCGAACGCCCGCGCCGTGCCGGACACGAACAGGATGGCGAACATGCTCTCGCGGTCGAGCCAGCCCTGGACGGAGCCCACGGCAAGCGCGAGCGCCGCGAGCGCCTTGCCCACCTGGCAGGCGCTGGCGACCGCGCGGCGGTCGAACAGGTCGAGCACCTGTCCGGCGATGATCGACGTCGCGAGCAGGGGAAAGAACTGCACGAGGCCGACGAGGCCGAGGTCGAGCGGATCGTTGGTGAGCGCGTAGATCTGCCAGCCCACCGCCACCCCCTGCATCATGAAGGCGCCGTTGGTGAACGTCCGCGCGCACCAGAAGCGCACGAACGAGCGGTGGCGCGTGAGGGACGAGGCGGCGGCGGTGGCGGACATGGCTCTTGCGCTTCGGCTAAAGGTTCATGGGCGCTGGCGCAAGCCACGTGTGCCGGATGCGAGGCGGCATCGCGGCACTACAGCGGAATGGCGAGCAGCGTGTCGATCAGCCGGCTGTCGAGGATCACCACCTTCTCGGCAAAGCGCGCCGCGCCGTCATCGAACACAACATGATCCTCGATAGCGGCCGGTCGCGAACAGCGTCGTCTCGCCGGTGTGCATGATGCGGGCGACGAGAAGCCGGTCTGGGCACGCGCCCCCTGCCCTCGTCCGGCGTCACCAGCGGCGAAGCGATGATGTGGCGGTAGCGTTGCGCTTCGTACACGTTCGCATCGCGCAGCGAGCGCACGCGGTCGCGCAGCATGGCGCGCGAGGTCGCATAGATCATGCCGAGCGGCAGGCCGCGCTCGAAATTCTCTGCGGTGGTCACTCGATAGCGTCCGTCCTCGGTGAAGAAATCCGGCCACGCCTCGAGCTTGTTGCCGTCGATCGCCTGGGCGTAGCGGGCGTTGAGGTCCTGGATCTTGAGCTGCAGCTCGATGTTCATTCTTTCCCCTTCGTGTCCCGGGCGGGCGCAGTTCGCAGGTCTCGAACGCCGCGTTATCGGCGGAACGGACATCGAGCGCGAAGCGGAGCGCGCGGCTACGCACGCCGGTCCCTGAGATATGAACCGGAACCGGCTCACATCCCCATCTGCTCCCGATAGGCTTTCCAGAAGCCGCGGACCGCCGCCTCGGTGACGCGGTTGTCGTCGGAGGCGACGCTCGCGCCGCCCATCTCGACCACCGAGAGAAGATCCGGCGCGGTGGTCACGGCGCGCTGCACGAAGCCCGGCGCCGCGCCGTCCTCCATCGAGATGTAACCGGCGGGGCCGATCAGGTTGGCTTGCCGCAGGCGGCGCTCGGTCATGTCCTCGTCGTCGGTGGTAAAGCCGAAGCAGGTCCAGACCAGCTCGGTCTTGTCGAGACCCTGCGGCACCAGCCGGCGCACCGCCAGGCTGTTGCGGGTCTGCTGCAGCACGAAGGTCGGGAACACGGACAGGATCTGCAGCCCGATGCCGTCGCCGAACTCGTCGACCGACTTCCAGCAGTTGCGGCGCTTCGAGCCCGAACCCTTCCTGCGCCGCGCGCATGCCGGCCTGCTCGTATTCCTTGCCGCCGGTGTCGGCGGCGAGCGAATAGCTCACGTGGTGGCCGCCGGAATCGCTCACCACGATGCCGCCCTTCTGCGATAGCCGGTTGAGGCGGAAGGTGGTGAAGAACGTGTGGAGGAGACTGGCGTGGTAGGTGTCCTTGACGTTCTCCATGTAGAGCTTCCAGTTGCTCGGCAGCGTCTGGCTGTAGCCGCCGAGCAGCTTCACCGGCGCCCGCATCACGCGGCGGATGCGGCGCACGATCTCGGGCCCGAGATAGCGCTCGAGCGGCGGCGCGTCGGCCGACAGCGTGCCGAACACGAGGCCCGACAGCGTCTCGAGCGCGCAACTTGCGCGGTCCGTGATCCTCGGGCCGGCATTGCGCCGGCATGCCGCCCTTGCCGCCGAGCCCCTTGCGGAACGCAACGCGCGGTGAGGTTGCCCGCAAAGATCGTAGCTCCAGTTGTGATAGACGCAGATGATGTCGCGCGCCTCGCCGCTCTCGTTGAGCACCAGCAGCGATCCGCGATGCGCGCAGCGGTTCTCGAAGGCGTGGAGCGTACCGTCCTTGTCGCGGGTCACCACGACGGGCATCGCGCCGAGATTGGAGCGGCGATAGCTGTTGGGTCCCGGCAGCTCGGCCTCGAGGCAGAGGAAACTCCAGGTCGGCCCGCGAAAGATCGCGCGCCTGCTCCTCCTCATAGGTGTCGCGGTCGGAATAGACCCAATAGGGCACGCGCGTGAGCCCTTCCGCCGGCCATTGGTGCGAGATGCGCTGTCATGACGTCCTTCGAGCAAACCGCGATCAGTCGAGCTTCACGTTGGCGGCCTTGATGACCTTGTGCCAGCGCTCGATCTCTTCGCGCATATAGGCGGCGGTCGCCTGCGGCGTGCCGCCGATCGGTTCGGCCGACAGTTGCGCGAGGCGCTGAACGATGTCGCCCTGGCGCAGCGCTTCGTTGACGTCGGCGTTGATCTTGTCGACGACCGCCTGCGGCGTCTTCGGCGGCGCCACGATCGCGAACCACGCCGCCGATCTGAAGCCGGGCAGCGTTTCCGCGATCGTCGGCACGTCCGGCAGCGACGCCATGCGCTTGGGCGTGGCCACGCCCAAGCAGCTTGAGCTGGCCGCCCTTCACCAGCGGCAAGCGACACGCCGAGATTGTCGAACATCAGATCGACGCTGCCGGCCACGAGATCGGTCAGCGCCGGCGCCGAGCCGCGATACGGCACGTGCTGGAATTTGACGTCCGCCATCAGCTGGAACAGTTCGGAGGTGAGATGCGATGTCGTGCCGTTGCCCTGGGTGGCGGAGGTGAGCTTGCCGGGATTGCGCCTTGGCGTAGGCGATCAGCTCCGCGACGCTGTTGAGCGGCAGCTTCGGCGTTGACGACGAGCGCGTTCGGCACCCGGCCCATGATCACGATCGGCACGAACTCGGTCGGATCGAAGCCCAGCTTCGGGTAAAGATTCTGGTTGATCACCAGCGGCGGCGGCGGCGCGGACAGCAGCGTGTAGCCGTCGGGCTCCGCCTTGGCGACCGCCTCGGCGCCGATGTTGCCGGCAGCGCCGGTGCGGTTCTCGACCACCACCGGCTGCCCCCATTTCCGCGACAGCCACTCGCCGATGACGCGCGGCATCACGTCGGCGGTGCCGCCGGCCGGGAACGGCACGATGATTTTCACCGGTCGCGACGGATAGTCCTGCGCGCCGGCACGCGGCAGCGCCGCCAGCATGGCGGCAAGCGCAAGTCCGGCGCCGATGCAGCCGCGCGCAAAACGTCGGCGCGAACCGCCGATGCAACTCAGAACCATTACGTGCTCCTCACCCAGACGTTTTGTGTTTAATCGACGCCGATCTTGGCGGCCTCGACCACCGGGGCCCATTGTTCCGTGCTCGCCTTGATGATGCTCGCGCATCTGCTCCGGCGTGCTGCCGAGCGGCTCGGCTTCCAGCGCGCAGAATGCGCGCGCGCAGATCGGGCATGCTGGAACGCCTGTCCGATCGCGTCCGATATCTTCTTGGCGATCTCCTTCGGCGTTCCGGGAGGCGCCGCCACCGCCCATCCAGGTATCGGCATAGACGCCCGGCAGCGTCTCGGCCAAGGTCGCAACATTGGGATAGTCCTTGAGCCGCTCGCGGCTGCCGGTGGCGAGAAACTTCAGCTTGCCGGCATCGATATTCTGTTTGTTGGCCAGCAGGTAGTCCGGAACGATGTCGATGTTGCCAGCCAGCAGATCGTTGATGGCGGGGCGCTGCCCGCGATAGGGATCTCCGTCATGCGGAAATTGCCCTTGAGCATCAGCAGCTCGCCCAAGAGGTGCCCGGTATTGCCCTTGCCCTGATGACCGTAATTGACCTTGCCGGGATTGGCCTGCGCATAGGCGACGAGCTCCGGCATGTTGTTGGCCGGCAGGCCTGGCCGTTGCGAGCACGATCAGCGGATAGGTCGCGAGCACGCTGATCGGCTCCATCGCGCGCGGTGTCGAATGCCGCCTTGGTGAACACCAGATGCGGTGATGCTGTAGGTGAGCTGGGGCGCGCACAGGACGCGTATATCCGTCGGGCGGCGACCGCAGCACCGATCTGGTGCCGACGCGGCCGCCCGCGCCGCCGGCGCGGTTCTCGATCACCACCTGCTGCCCGAGCAGGCCGCCTCGCCTTTCGGCGGCGAAACGGCAAAGCAGGTCGGCGGTGCCGCCGGCCGGCAGCGGCACGACCATGGTGACCGGGCGGTTCGGGATAGCTGGTCTGCGCGTGCGCGACGCCGCTCGCGCATGCGAGCAGACCTCATTCCGCAGACCAGGCCCGGTGGCGATACGCTCAAACATTCGTCCTCCTCACTCGTAGAACTCGGGCGACAGCTTTGGCCGTCGCGCTTGCGCCTTGTCGTGGTTGATCCAGAGCTGCGCCTTTTTCCTTCGCCATGACATCCGGCCATGCGCCGCAGCGAGGCGGCGCTCTTGTCTTGTGCTGTCGTTGTTCTCGCGGCACGCGCCGATTCTCCCAGTTGTCCTTGAAGTGCACCGCATCGCCCGACAGCAGCACCGCGCCGGTCTTCGGCAACTTCACCAGCAGGCTCTGATGGCCGGGAGTGTGTCCGGGCGTCGAGATGATCGTCACGCTGCCGTCGCCGAAAACGTCATGATCGCCTTCGAGCTTGGTCACCGGGCTGGTCGGGCTTGAAGCGCGGCGCCGAGCGGCGATGGCCACTCGTACTCGGCCTTCTGCACCAGCAGCATCGCGTTGCGGGAACAACGTCACATTGCCGATGTGATCGGGATGGGTGTGGGACACGGCAACATATTTGATGTCGGACGGCTTCACCCGAGTTGATCGAGCTGCGACGACAAGGGTCTTCGGCCGCCGCCAATGGTCGCCCGCAGGTCGGCGGGACGCTGACCTCCGGGCATGGCGGCAATGGCGTCGGCCACGCCGGTGTCCCACAGGAGCCAACCCTGCCTGTGCTTGATCAGATAGCAGCTGTCGACGAAGTCCATCGACTTGCCCACGTTCGACGCCTGGGCGACCAGCGCGAAATGTCGCCGGCGACGCCTTCACCGCAATTGAGGATGTAGAGGCGCCTCGACGCCCGGTTTGGCATCTTGCGCTGAAGCTTGTTGCAGCGAGCTTGGCGCGAGCAACGGCAAGACCGCGAGGGAGGCGCTGGTGAGACAGCAGACGAATCGGTTGCATGGCTTTTCCTCCTGCGCATTTGTCGCGTTTTCGGCCAAACCGAGGCGACTTCAGCGAACACAATAACAACATGATCGTGAGCGCGGGTGGCTGATCGCTCATTTTGGCGGCAGAGATGCCGGTCAAAGCCTTCTTCTGCCGTCCCGCGCCTTTCGCTAACCATGCGCTCATTATGAGCGAGTTCAGCCATTGCTCTGTCCATGATGAAGAAAATGCACAGCGACCAACAACGGGGCGCCTGCGACCGGACAAAGGCGCCGCGAGACCAACACGAGGGGCCCATGATCAGCTATTCCATCCGCGCCGTCTTCGCTGGCGACGGCCTTTGCCGTCAGCGCCTTTGCTGCCGACCCCGTCCGCAGATGCGGCGTCGTTCGACGGCCCCTGGAGCGTGCTCGTCATCACCAAGAGCGGAGGCTGCGACCAGTCGTACCGCTACGGCCTCATGATCTGCGGCAGCTCGGTATCCCATTTGGGTGGCGGAGCGGCCCAGCGTTTCGGGTCGCGTGTCGCCGAACGGCCACGTCAACGTGGAACGCCCCGGCCAGCGGCCAGAGCGCGGCCGGAGCTGGACGCCTGTCCAGCGGTCGCGGCAGCGGAATCTTGTGCGGGCCAGGGCCCGGGTCAGGAACCTGCGCGGGTGTTCGAGCGCGCGACGCAAGGCTGAGGTCGCGACAGCCAATCACGTGACGGATGATTCGTGAGTTTGACAGCTGCGCGCGCGGAGTGACGTGCAAATCAGGCACCTGGAAGCGTTAGACTTCAATAGGAATCGCCGCGCGTCGATCGTCGGAGAGCTAACTTTGTCACATCGCTTCGTCTTTGCCTCTGCTTTTGCCCCTTGCGCTCTTTGGCGCGCACGGACTCTGACGTCGCTCCTCGCCCGTCGAGTGGGCATCGGCGCATGCGCAGAAGCTGGCGGAGGTCAGGAAGAAGGTCGACAGGAAAACTCCAACACCGAAAGTCACCAGGCGCGATCAACAGGAGCGCGCACCCTTCAACATAGAGGAGCAGGATGCCGCGGCTATCCCGGGCATTCCGACGCGCGCGTGTGGGGGACTCGGCGGCGGATTTCGTTCGCCTCCTGCCGGCCGGCGAGCGGACCGTGGCTGGCGATCTCCGGCGGCGGGTCGGATGGCAGCCTTCGGCGCGCGGCGTGCTCACCGGCTGGACGGAGTCCGGCACCCGGCCTGAATTCACGGTGGTGACCGGGCGTCAGCATCGGCGCCCTGATCGCTCCATTCGCTTTCCTCGGGCCGCGCTATGACGAGGAAGCGCACAAGAATTTCACCACCATCGGCGCGTGGCGGACATCTTCGAAGACCGGGTAACCCGCGATAGCCTGTTCGATTTCTGGCCGCTCAAGCGTCTGGTCGAGCATCGGGTGACGGCAAAGCTGCTCTCCGGAGATCGCCGCCGAGCATGCCCGCGGCCGGCGCCTGTTCGTGGTGACCACTAATCTCGACGCCGGCGGCGCGTGGTGTGGAACATGGGCGCCATCGCCACACGCGGCGACGAGGCCGCGCTCGCTGTTCCGCGAAGTCCTGCTTGCGTCGTCCAGCATTCCCGGATTTTTTTCGCCCGTCCTCATCGAGGTGGAGGCGAACGGCAAGAGAAATTCCATGAGATGCACAGCGACGGCACGCTGACCGCGCCCTTCTTCGTCATGCCGGAATCGATGTTGTCAGCGAGCACCGGATCGGGTTCGCCGTTCAGCCAGCTCTACGTCATCGTGAACTCCAAGCTCGGCCCCGAGTTCTCGATGCCGGACCGCAATATTTCACGGCGTGCTCGGCCGCTCGATCGCGGTCGCGCTCGACGCGCGCGCTGCGCGCGGAACTCATGCTGATTTCTGTCGGTGCGCAGCGTCACGGCTATGCGCTGCGCATCGCCCACGTGGATCCGGCCTTCAATCATCCGGAGCACGCGGCCCGTTTGACGGAAAATACATGCAGGCGCTCTACGAATTTGGGGTCGCTGCGGGCAAGGCCGGCACCGCCTTCGGAAACGCGCTCCCGGATCTTTCGATGCGCGGATCGAACAAGCAGCAGTAGCGACACCGGCTCTGCCGCGCCGAACCGGCGCCGGCATATCGTCAGCAGAGCACGCGCCTCAGATACGACAATTCTCCGCACTCGTCGGGCCTCGCCGCATGCCCGCAAGCGGGAACGATTCAAACGACCGGCGCGTTGATGTTGCGAATGTCTGTGAGGAATAAGCCTGTGCGCACGATCAGCCTGATCTTCGCGATGTTCGTGGGCTTGGCGGCAGGAGCCGCGCTGGCGCAATCGGTCGGCGCCGACCGGGTGCCTGAGCAAGGCGTGACATGTCCACCCGATGTCAAGCGTGAGGGCCCGACGGTGGGTAGCGGCAGCGATGCTCCGCTGAGCGACAAGCTCGCGCGGTCCAAAGGGGTGATCTGCCCGCCTGCCGGAGTAGACCGGGACGATCCACGTCACGCCACCCGGCGGAGGCGAGCTGAAGATCATTCCCCCGCCCGGCACGCCCGGCGGAGACCCACGCGTCGAACCGAAGTAAACGCCGCCGCGTCTGCGCGTCACTTTTCCGCGCTGCTCAGCCGGGTTCCGAACACCGCGTTGGGTTCGGTCACGCGGACCGCGAAGCGCCAAGCCAGCCAGAACATCGCGAAATAGAGCGCGATAAAGGTCACGAGGCCGGTGTACGCGCTGGTGTGACGTTCGACCAGCAGTCCGATGCCGATCGAGATCGACTGGCTCACCACCAGACTTAGAAGGAAGACAACTAGCAAGCGCATGGCTCGCCCCCTTTGGCGTTGATTGCGCGTGCGTCAAAGTTGACGACCCCCGCGCCGGGATCAACCAGTGCGAGACGATCCGTCGCGGCCGCAGGGGGCTGACGTGATGTCGCAGCGTCCCGGCGTCGACGCGCGCCGGCGGGCGGAAAAGACGTCTCGACTGCGCGGGTGGACGCCGGCGCGAACCGCTCGATCCGGCTGGTCCGTGATCAGCCATGTGCGTATCAAACGAAAGGGGACCCTAGAAGGATCCCCTCCGCTCGCGGGCACACCAGAGCGAAGCCTCGCTAGAGTGTCAGCATGCGCCGTTTTGGCGAGCAGGCCGGCAATTAGCTCTGCGGCTCTGAAGTTGAGCCTCGCTTCCGCGATCTCGGTCAGCTTCTTGTCCGCGGCCTTCTCCTCGTCCAGATTCTTCTGCAGCACGCTCGCACAATCGTTGCGGCCGAGCTGCTTCGCCCAGGCGATCAGGGTTCCATAGCGAGCGATCTCGTAGTGCTCGACGGCCTGCGCCGCGCCAGCAAGCGCCGCATTGAGCACCTCCTTGTCCGCGATCTCACCCGCAACGTCATCGGCTTCTTCGATGATGCCGTCGATGGCCGGACAATCGATGCCCTTGGCTTCCACGCCATGCATCTGAAACACTTGCTCGACGCGCTTCACCTGGTTCTTAGTCTCGGCCAGATGCGATTGAAACGCCTGCTTGAGCTGCGCGTCGGTCGCTTTTTCGATCATTTCGGGCAGAGCTTTGAGGATTTGGTTTTCGGCATAGTAGATATCGCGCAGGGTGTGCACGAACAGGTCATTCATCGTTTTGATGTCCTTGGAAAACAAGCCCATGGCTTCAGCCTTTCTGTTGGGATCCGTGTGGGGGACGCGAGTCGCGGCGCCATCGCAATGCGAATGCTCGCGCGCACGCCACCCCGGTCACACCGAGCCAACTGCGCAAGCGGCGCACGGTTCCCCAAGCGGCGCCATTCAGGGAACTGCTTGCAGAACATCTGCCGCAAGACATGCCGGGCTCACGCGCGTGGATGGAACCCGCGGGTTCGAGCTCATCGCCGATCGCCCGCCGAGGGAACCGTATCCGCGCTCCCTACCGTGGATCTGAGCTCTGCTCCGAGCTATCGGGCAATCGGCTCATCGTCCACATCGCGGCGCTCGATGGTGCGGATATCCACCTCCGAGGTCAGCGTCCGATGCACCGGACATTTGTCGGCGATCTCCATGCAACCGCTCGCGTTGCTGCGCGTCGAGGTTGCCCCGCAGCGCGATGGCGCGTTCGATGCGGTCGATCATTCCTTCCTTGGTCTCGCAGGTTTCGCAATCGGCGGCATGGACCCTGCTATGGTTGAGCTCAACGGTGACGCGCTCGAGCGGCAGCGCCTTGCGCTCGGCATAGAGCCGAAGCGTCATCGCCGTGCACGCGCCCAGTCCGGCGAGCACGAGATCGTAGGGACCCGGGCCGCTGTCGAGGCCACCGACATCGGCCGGCTCGTCCGCCAGGAAACGATGCCGCCCCACCGTGACCTGCTGCTGAAAGCGGCCGCGCCGCGTTTCGCGAACAACGACGGCTCTGGATCTGTCCGGCAGGCTCGGGCGCAACCTCCGACATGTCGAGATAGCGCTCGGCCCAGGCGTGGATCACGTTGGCGACGTAGGTCGCGTCGCTGCGGCGGCTCAAGAGGTGGTCGGCGCCGGCAAGCGAGACGAAGCTCTTCGGATGCTTGGCGGCAGTGAAGATGCGGCTCGGCATTCTCGATGCCGACGATGTCGTCCGTCGGCGAATGAAAAATCAGCAATGCCTTGCGCAGATCGGCAAGGCGATCCAGCAGCCGGTGTTCCGCGAGGTCGTCGACGAAGGCGCGGCTGATCCGAAACGGCCGGCCGCCCAGGACAACTTCGACCTCGCCCTTCGCGCCGATCTCCTCGAGATGATGCGCGAAAAGCCCCGTGACGTGGGTGGGATCGCTGGGCGCGGCGATCGTCACCACTGCACGCGCCTCGGCACATCCGAGGCCGCCGCGAGCACCGCCGTGCCGCCGAGGCTGTGGCCGATCAGGATCGCGGGCGCGCGCCGCGTTCGCCGCAACTCGTTTGCCGCGGCGACAAGATCCGCGACATTGGACGAAAACGTGGTGTTGGCGAATCTCGCCTTCGCTCGAGCCGAGCCCGGTGAAGTCGAAGCGCAGCACGGCGATGTCGAGCGCGGTCAGCCCTTCGGCGATGCGCTTGGCCGCGTGCACGTCCTTGCCGCAGGTGAAGCAATGGGCGAACAGCGCATAGGCGCGCGGCTCTCCAGGCGGGCGGTCGAGCAGCGCGGCGAGCTTTTGGCCTGCCGCGTTGGGAAAATCGAAGCGTTCAGCCGGCATGTCTACCTCACCTGAATTGCGGGCGCCGGCCCCGCGCTCGCTCACAGCAGGATTTCCGTCAGATCGTGCGCAACCACGAGATCGCCCTTGTAGGTCGGGCGCACCGCATCGGCCCACTTCTCCGCGGTCACTCCGGTGGCGTCGGCCGGCACGAAGTGACTGATGCACCAGCGTCTTCACGCCCGGCCTCGGTGGCGATGCGTCCCACGTCGTGCGGCGAGCGTGTGGCTCGCCTTGAGATGGGCCATCAGGGTCGCGGCGTTGGTGTTGCGCATCACCAGCTCGTCGAGCGCCGGTCCGTACATCACCTCGTGCACCAGGATGTCGGCGCCTTTCGCGAACGCCGCAAGCGGCGGAAAATAGGCGGTGTCGCCGGAAAAGACGACGGTCTTTCCGGGAAACTCGAACTTGAGCGCGAAGCTGTCGGTGATCGGCGGATGCAGATTGCGCAACGCCGTCACCTTGACGTCGCCCGCGGCCATCACCTGGCCCTTCGGTATATTCGTGGATATTGACGAGCTTGCGCAGGTCCGGCCTGCCCTCGTCCGCCATGCGCGTCTCGATGTCGAACTTGTAGGCGTCCCAAAAGCCTTGCGCGAGCTGCTTCATGCCGGCCGGGCCGTAGGCATCGACCGGCGTTTGCAAGCCAGTCGCCCACGCGTTGTAGACGAGGAGCCCGAACTCGGCGTTGTGATCGGAGTGATGGTGCGTGATGAAGGTGTAGCGCAATGCAGGCAGCGGAAATTTCGTCTCCACCAGCTTGAAGGTCACGCCATAGCCGGTGTCGATCACGTAAGGGACGTTGTTCCAGACGATGAGATTTGCCGCCGGGGTCTGTTTGTACTCGGTGATGCGCGGTCCGCCGCGCGTGCCCAGCAACACCAGCCGGTTGGCTCCAGGTTTCGCTGCTGCGCCAGGGCAGGACGGGGATCGTGCAGAGCGGCGGCTCCGGCTATCGCCGCGCTCGCTCCCAGCAGATGCCTGCGCGTGATCATCACGAAGTCTCCCAGATCGATGGTGCCTCGTCACCGGCAGTTTGACAGCTCTTTGGGCGCCAGGGCAACGCAGCCGCCGGTATCCGGGCGGCTCTTTCAAATTCATTCACGCTGTTTGAACCAATTGCGGTCGCTTTGCGACTAACCAAGTGGCGCACGAAGATCACTGTGTTCACTGCCGTTATGCCCGGGTTCAGGGCGCGCGCCCGGCAGGAAGCAGAAGGGGCACCAAATGACTTATTCCGGAATTCTGGCCCGCTCGCGGGGCCTGGCGCTGCTGGCCGCACTCTCGGCGGTGGCCGCACTTCCTGCGCTTCGTTCGGCCGAGGCCGTGCCGGGCTACGACGGGGTCTGGAGCGTCGTGATCTTCACGAAGGAAGGGATCTGCGACACGTCCTATCGCTATCCGATCCGCATCACCAACGGGAATTTGGGCAATGCCGGCACCGCGACCGTCAGCATCAGCGGCAAGGTCGGCAAGAACGGCGCGGTGATCGTGAACGTCAGCACCGGCGACAAGACCGCAACCGGCACCGGCCGCCTCGCCGCCACCAGCGGCGGCGGCTCCTGGAGCGGCGGCAACGGCGCCTGCACCGGCACCTGGCAGGCCGAGCGCCGCGGCTGACCCTATCCGTAGGCCGGGCAGCGCCTGCAACAGTTCTGGTGATGCCCGGGTTCAACCCGGGCATCACTGTGTTTGAGCCGTCCCTCCCCAATATCGCCGGCATGCCAGGGTCCGAGCGCGCATATGACAAGCGCTCGCACATGCTGGATCTATGCTGGGCGCCGTCACCCGCGGTGTGCTGGCCGCCCTGGCGCTGCAGATCTGCCTGAGCGCCGGCAGGCTTTCGATCTCGGGCGCTGTGGGAAGGCCTGATGGCCGCAAAAGGGCGGCAGCTGCGTACCACCGGGCCGTGGTGGGCGATTGCCGGGACGGCGTTCGCCGTGAGTGGAGCAACTGCCGCCGCGCTTTTCCGTCTCCCCTTCCTTGGCGCCGTTTTCGTCCCCTGCGGTGGGCCTTGGGAGCCGTGATCGTTTTCTGCTCGCGCATGTCGGCCATCCGACGCGGCGGGGCTGGAGTCGCTCGGCCCCGGCGCAAATGTGGCGGTGCGGCTCGCGGCACTCGGGCTGCGCGGGGTTGATGGCCATGCTCGGCGCTTACCTCGCGGTGCGCCGCTGAAAGCCCCATGGCGGGAAAGTGCCAGCGGCGTCATCACGGACTGTTATGTCACCCCAATAAACTCTTAGAGTTGTGGATAACGCTGCCAGAAATCTGCTCTCCGCCTCGAACCTAATCCGAGCTGGCGAGACTAATAGTCGAGCAGGGGTGCGCCCAGTCCGGAGAAGTTGATGGCATCGGTTGCCGATTTCGGATCGACCGGAAGCGAATGATCTCGCCAACGAGCGACGGGGCCCTCCCCCTGGGTGGCGGCGCTGCTGACGGTCCTCACACCCGGCCTGGGTCACATTTATATCGGTGAGACGCGGCGCGGCATCACGCTGTTCATCCTCGTCATGATCGCGGACACCCTGCTGATGTTCGCCATGATGGGCGTACTGGCGCGCTTCTGGATGTTTGCCGTCAGCCTCTCCCTGCTGGCGGGCCTGTGGCTCTACATCATGGTCGACGCGGGTTCGGCGCGCTCACCGACTGCGCGACTACCCGCATCCGGGCGCCAAACGATGGACGATTTACGCCGGCGCTTTCGTGATCGCCTGCCTCGTCTTCGCGGCACCGTGCATCTATGCCGTCCATGCCCAGGCGTCCGGCCAGCTCCTGGTGCTGAATGCCGTGACGCCGAGCATGGAACCCACGCTGCGGGTGGGCGAATATTTTCTCGCTGACGCAAGCTACTATCGCACCCGTCCGCCAAGCTCGCGGCGAGGTCGTGGTGTACTTGCACCCGAAGCAGGACCAACTCTACTACATCAAACGCATTCGTCGCCGTGGAAGGCGATCGCATCGCCATCAAGCGTGGCGCGCCATCGTCAATGGAATGACGGTGGAGGAACCCTATCTCGATTCAAGCCCGGTCGAGGGACGCTTCGCCGAGCTGGCGGAGATCTGAGTGCCGTTGGGGCATGTTTATGTCCTAGGCGATAACCGGGCCAACAGCGTGGACAGTCGCGATCTGGTGGCGCACGGTCCGGTTCCGATCGCCAATCTCATCGGACGCGTCACCGACATTGCAGTCTCGCGTCACCTGGCGCGCATGGGGCGTTGGGTCGGAACGCCGAGCAATCTTTAAGCTGGCACGTCCTCTCCACTGAACGCGCAACGCCAACGACTTCTTCTGCAGCGTCGCCGTGCAGCTTGTGCGTGGTGGATCCGAGGCGCGCCCGCGCTCGCACACCCGGTGCAACAATCCGTCGTTACATCTGCAGTCTCATGCGCGGCGATGAGCCGCCGCTTGGCCTCGATGTCACGATCGAGCCGCGCGCCGAACGTGGCGCGGTCGGCGTAGATAGTTCGGCGGCTGGCCTCCGCGCTTGGCGGCGCTGGCATAGATCTCGTCCTTGGCCGCGCCGGCACAAGCCGCTTCCAGCTTGGCGACGATCGTCGAGCGGAGCTCCTGCCGGCGCCAACAATCCGCCGAAGCTGATCGGCGCGACATCGAAGCCCTGCTCCTGACGGTCGGCGTATCGGCAAACGAGGGGTGCCGCTCCTCGGCGAAGATGCCGAGCAGGCGCAGGTTCTGCCCCGCTACGGTCCCCTGCACGAGCGCGGCGACATCGATGCTACCGCCGAGCAATGTCGGTCACCACGGCCGGATCGCCTCGGCTGGGAATGCCCTTGATGTCGAGCTGCGCGGTGTCGAGAAACTCCTCCATGGAGAGGTGCGGGATCGAGCCCGCGCCCTGGTGGCCGTAGTTGAGCTTGCCGGGCTGGACGCGCGCGGCCGCCACCAGGTCTGCCAACGTCCTGAACGGCGAGTCCGGTCGCACCGCGATCACCATGGCATTGGACACGGTCTGGCAGACCGGAATGAGCGAATGCGCCTCGTATCCGATGTCGTTGCTGCGGGCGGCCGGCAGCACGGAGAGCACGTAGACCGCACCGAAGAGCAGCGTGTAGCCGTCGGGCGCCGCGCGCGCGACCGAAGCCGTTCCGATCGCACCCGCTTGCACCGGTGCGATTGACCACGACGAATTGCTGGCCGAGCCGGCTCGCCAGCCCGAGCACAAGCGTGCGAGCCAGCACGTCGGTGGTCGCGCCCGCTTGCGTGGGATTGACCACGGTGACGGTGCGGCTCGGATAATCCTGCTGCGCCTGCGCCGGAAGCGCGGTCGGCGGTGGCCACCGCAGCCGCGAATATGAGGAGCCGCATGCGTTTCATCTCCCCTGGATTTCTTTCGTTGCTGCAGCGACGCTACCAGCAAGCGCGCAGAGCGCAAAGACGCGTCACGCGTACCACGCGCTCCCGCTACAGGTTCGATGTCGCTCGATGACGCTCGGCGGAGCTGCTAGCGCACCAGTTCCCGCATCGCCCGGTCCAAGCCCTCGAGCGTCAACGGATACATCCGGCCGCCCAGGAGCTGGCGCATCATCCGGATCGACTGGGTGTGGTCCCATTCGGCTTCCGGCACGGGGTTGAGCCAGACGCAGGCGGGATACGTGCGCGTGACGCGCTCCATCCAGGCCGCGCCGGTCTCCTCGTTGTAGTGCTCGACCGAGCCGCCCGGCGCCATGATCTCGTAGGGCGACATCGAGGCGTCGCCGACGAAGATCGCCTTGTAGTCGTGGGGATAGGTGTGCAGCACGTCCCAGGTCGGCGTGGTGTCGTCGAAGCGCCGGCGGTTCTGCTTCCACACCTTCTCGTACAGGCAATTGTGGAAGTAGAGGTGCTCCATGTGCTTGAACTCGGTGCGCGCGGCCGAGAACAGCTCCTCGGTGGCCTTGATGTGCCAGTCCATGGAGCCGCCGACGTCGAAGAACAGCAACACCTTCACGGCATTGTGCCGCTCCGGCCGCATCAGGATGTCGAGATAGCCCTTGTGCGCGGTGCCCTTGATGGTGCCGTCGAGGTCGAGCTCATCGGGCGCGCCGGTGCGCGCGAATTTGCGCAGCCGCCGCAGCGCGATCTTGATGTTACGCGTGCCGAGCTCGACCTGGTCGTCGAGATCCTTGAACTCGCGCCGGTCCCAGACCTTGACCGCGCGGAAGCTGCGGTTCTCGTCCTGGCCGATGCGGATGCCTTCCGGATTGTAGCCGTACGCGCCGAACGGCGAGGTGCCGGCGGTGCCGATCCACTTCTTGCCGCCCTGGTGGCGCCCCTTCTGCTCCTGCATGCGCTGGCGCAGCGTTTCCAAGAGCTTGTCCAGGCCGCCCATGGCCTCGATCTGCTTCTTCTCTTCGTCGGTGAGATATTTCTCCGCCAGCTTCTTGAGCCACTCCGACGGAATTTCGACGGTGGGCGCATCGCTCATCAGCTCGAGGCCCTTGAACACGTGGCCGAAGACGCGGTCGAACTTGTCGAGGTTGCGCTCGTCCTTCACCAGCGCGGCGCGCGACAGATAGTAGAAGTCCTCGACCCGCCGCCCCGCGAGGTCCTTCTCCATCGCCTCCATCAGCGTGAGATATTCGCGCAGCGTCACCGGCACGCCGGCGGCTTTGAGGTCATGGAAGAAGGCGACGAACATGGCGCAAAACTTGCGCCATTGTGCGGCGCGGTCAAGACCGGACCACAGCGTCCAGCCCGACAGGTTCTCATGCCCGGGCTTAGGCCGATCGAGCGCGCGCCGCGCTCGGCATCAGTCACGAACAATGGCGCGACAGAATGGCGCGCGCCCAGCCCGCAAGGTCTCGACATCCGCGCGCGCTGGCGGGGCGCGCCCAAACATGCTTCGCTGCCAGAAAAGACAGGGAGAGACCGCCATGGGGAAACGGTTTGCGATCATGGCGGCACTGACCTGCGCTGCATTGCTGGCGGCGTTTGCCGCGCGTGCCGACGATTATCCGAACCGCCCGATCCGGGTCGTGGTCGGTTTCTCCGCGGGATCGGGCGCCGACATCACCGCGCGCGTCGTCGGGCAGCGCATGGGCCAAATCCTCGGCCAGCAGATCGTGGTCGAGAACAAGACCGGAGCGGATCGTCGCTCGCCGCCGAGTTCGTCGCGCGCGCCGCCAGGGACGGCTACACGCTGCTGCTGGCGACGATCGCCAATCCCGATCAACGCCGCGATGAGCTCCAATCTCTCGTTCGATTTCCCAAGGACTTCGTCCCGATCGTGCGTCTCACCACCACGCCCAACATTCTGGTCGTGCATCCCTCGGTCGGCGTGAAGAGCGTCAAGCGAGCTGATCGATCTGGCGAAGAGCAAGCCCGACCAGCTGTCGTTCGCATCCTCCGGCGTCGCCACCGGCACGCATCTCTCCGCCGAGCTGTTCAAGGTACTGGCGGGCGTGAAGATGGTGCACGTGCCTTACGCCGGCAGCCCGCAGGCGGTCACCGATCTGCTGGCCGGCCGCATCCAGGTCTTCTTCTCGCCGGCCTCCACGGTGCTGCAGCACGTGCGCGACGGCAAGCTGGTCGCGCTGGCGTCGACCGAAGCCAAGCGCACCGCCATCGCGCCCGAGCTTCCGACCATGGTCGAAGGCGGATTGCCCGGCTTCGAGACCGGGCTGTGGTTCGGCCTGCTCGCGCCCGCAGGCACGCCCAAGGAGATCGTCGACAAGCTCGCACGCGCCGCCAACGAGGCGTTGCAGGCGGATGAGGTCGCCAAGGCGCTTGCGCCGCAAGGCATCGATCTGGTCGGCGGCAGCCCCGAGGACTTTGCCCGCTATCTCGACAGCGAGATGAAGCGCTGGGCCACGGTCGCCGAGGCCGCCGGCCTCAAGAAATAACAGACACGGCGCACCGACCGGTGCGACCGGACGCATCGGGAGGAAGAAGATGGATCGAGCAAAGCGACGAACGATCGCGCTTGCATTGGCGCTCGCCGCGCAACTTTGTTGCGCCCTGCGCCCACGCCGAGGATTATCCCGCGCGCCCGGTTCGCATCATCGTCGGCTTCATCCCGGGTCGTCGGCCGACATCACCGCGCGCGTGCTGGGCCAGCGCATGGGCCAGATTCTCGGCCAGCAATTCGTGGTCGAGAACAAGCCGGGCGCCGGGTCCAGCCTGGCGGCCGAATTTGTCGCGCGCGCGCCGAAGGACGGCTACACGCTCTTCCTCGGATCGTCCGCCAACATCACCAATGCGGCCATCAATCCCAATCTTTCGTTCGACCTCGCCAAGGATTTTGCGCCGATCGCGCTCGTGACCACGGCCGCCGTCATCCTCGTGGTTCATCCTTCGACCGGCGTGAACAGCGTGCAGGAACTGATCGCGCTCGCCAAATCGAAGCCGGGCGAAGTGTTCTACGCCTCGACCGGCGTCGGCACGGCCCCGCATCTCTCCGGCGAACTGTTCGCCATGCGCGGTGGCGTCAAGCTCGTGCACGTGCCCTATCAGGGCAGCCCGCAAGCGGTGACCGATCTGCTCGCCGGCCGCACCTCGATGATGTTCTCGCCCGCCTCCGCGGTGGTCTCGCAAGTCGAAACCGGCAAGCTCAAGGCGCTCGCCTCCGCGGCCGCCAAACGCCCTCGCATCGCCGCCCAACCTGCCGACCATGGCCGAAGCCGGCATGCCCGACTTCGATACCAGCATCTGGTTCGGGCTGATGGCGCCGGCGGGAACGCCGCGCGAGATCGTGGACAAGCTTGCGCGCGCGGCGCGCGAGGCGCTGCAGTCGGAGGACGTGCTGTCGGCATTGCATCCGCAGGGGTTCGACGCGCTCAGCGGAGGGCCGGAGGATTTCGCCAAGATCATCCAGAGCGAGATCAAGCGCTGGGGCGAGGTCGCCCAGGCGGCCGGCCTGAAGAAGAAGCTGAGCCCGCGCCGCGGCGGGCGCGCGCTATTGACGCGCCTCCCGGATAAAGATATCATCTTTATTATCGTTGCTACCTTTGGCACCCGAGGACGCGAGAGGCGCGATGCGGTTGCATCCCGCCATGAAGGGCGGCGAGCGGAAGGTCATCCCGTTCCGCTCCGCGACCATGTCGACGCAGATCGTGGCGCAGGTGCGCGACGCGCTGTTCGCGCGAGAACTGCGTCCGGGCGATTTCCTCGGCACCGAGAAGGATCTGGCCGGCCGCTTCGGCGTGAGCCGCATCGTCGCGCGCGATGCGCTGCGAACGCTCGAAGCCCAGGGCGTGGTCGATATCAAGGTCGGGTCCGGCGGCGGCGCGCGCATCGCGCAGGGCAATGCCCGCCTGTTCGCCGAGGCACTGGCGGTGCAGCTCGATCTCGCCGGCGTGTCGACGGGCGAAATCATGGATGCGCAGCGCGCCATCGAGTGCCTCGCGGCGGAACTCGCCGCGGTCAATTCCACCGCCGAGGATCACGCCCGGCTGCGCGAGCTCATCGCCGATGCCGAAGCGCAAGATCGACGACGTCGCCGCCTTTACGCGCTCGTCGCGCGAATTCCATCTCGCGGTCGCCGAGGCCTCGCATAACCGCGTCCTGGTGGTGCAGCTGATCTCGCTGCAACATGTGTCCTGGCCGGCGCGGAACCCGACGCTGACGCCAAAGGTGGCGCGCCGCATTCTCGACGCCCACAAGGAATTGGCGTCTCTCATCGAAATCCGCGACGCCGCCGGCGCACGCCGGTTGATGGACGAGCACGTGAAGATGATCGCAGCCCGGCGCGTCGCCGAGCAACGCGACAAGCGCTCACCGGAGCGAGACTGCTGCTGAGCGAAGACACAACGCACTGGGAACCGACAAACCCGAGAAAGGAGCACAGACATGGCCAAGGAGAAATTCATCATCGAGCCGCATTTCCGGCTGCAGGAATGGGTCGCCGACGAGAAGGGCTACTTCAAGGACGAAGGCCTCGACTACATCTTCCAGGAACTGATCAAGTCGACCGACGGCGCGCACCACTACAAGGGCGACAAGGTCGGCGCCATGCAGTCGTTCGAGCGCGGCCGCAGCTCGGACGTGAGCTGCGCCTGCCACTGGACCGTCGGCGTCGCCGCCTCGAAGGGCAAGGGCAGGCTCTACGCCGATGTCTATTCGGTCGCGCCGTCGGGCGTGTTCGTTCCCGCGGACTCGCCGGTCAAGCGGCCCGAGGATCTGGCCGGCGTGCCGATCGCGGTCGGCTATCAGTCGGGCAGCCACTACTCGACCATCCAGGCGCTCGAGCAGTACATGCCGGCCGACAAGATCAATCTGACGCTATCGCCGACGGCATGCTGTTTCACCGGCTCGACCAGCTGATCGACGGCAAGGCGCAGGCCTCGGCGCTGTTCAGCGGGCCCTATTACTTCGCCGAGCAGCTCGGCTTCCGCAAGATCATCGACACGACCTTCATGATCGCGACCATGGTCACCGGCGATCCCGATCCGGAGGACCTGCGCAAATTCTTCCGCGCGCTCAAGCGCGCGCAGCGCGACATCGATCTGCGCCCCGATCTCTACACCCACTACTACAAGAACGAATTCCCGGCGCGCTATCACGCCATGATGGATACGCGCCGCTGGGGTCCGGGCGAGCGTCTGGTGTTCGAGCCCTACACCAAGGAAGTCTACGAGGAGACTTTCAAGTGGATCGCCGATCACGGCATCTTTGCCGACAGCGGCATGGGCATCGGGCAACTACGAGGAAGCGGTCATCCGCGCGGCGCAGTAAGACCGCCATATCGGTCGCGGATCGCTCCCGCCTGGGCCGGGAGCGATCCCTTCCTGCGGGCGCAAAGACGACCACGCCCGGGCCACGTGCCGGAGCGAAACCGCGCTTCACCTGAGACGATTTCGCGCTACGCCCGCGCCGGCACGCCGGCGGATCGCTTGCTCGCCGATGAGCGGGCCGGCTCGCCGCGAGCGCCTTTTCTGCCAGCTTCAGCCACCGCAGTCCTAAATTCTGCGCGCTCCGCGGCGATATCCGGCGAGCTTGCCAGTCTGGCGCGCCGCGCACATTCCGCGGCCTGGACCTGGCAGTACCTTGCATATGACGACATGACACGCCCTTTACACTTACACACACTTATCTGCATCTCGGTGCGCCAGCTCACTGCGAAGAATCTCATGCGGCCGCACATATGTTCCATCACGATTATTTATTCTGTACCGCGGCCAATCAAGGGCATGACGGCTCGCAGACTAAACTCTTCCGTTAACTGTTGCTTGGCGACAACAGATCCAGGCCGTCGGTGCCTGCCACCACATAGGCATTGACCAGCCGGCGTGGTAACTTTGCACCCCTATCGCCCAGCCAACGATTGCAGGCCATTGAGCAGGTTTCTGACGGCAACGACGCATCCGGCCCTTATGGCCGTCACAAGTGACGCTGCCGCGCAATCCATCGGAAAGCGTGAAAATGAAGCCATTCGACGACGCGGCATATACGATGGCGGCGGTCAGCGCCGTTGTTGCGCTCTATCGGGCGCTCGTCAAAAAGCGGGGTCACTGACCCGCGACGAAGCAGTTCGGGCTCTCATCGACGAAGCCGTTTCGCGGGCCATACAGGCGGAGGCCCAGCAACAGGACGACGCGACGGCGGCGCACGATCTCAACCGCCAATGTGCCGAGATCCTGAAATTCATCGCAGAGAAGCTTTAGCGTTTTCAGTGCGGGGGAATGCCGCCAATGCCTTGAGGACGAGTCGCCGGCGTCGTCCAGGCGCAAGCCGATCAGACGATCGAGCGTGTCCTGATCCCGCAGCAGGTCTCGCGAGCGCGCGCGATGCACGATGCTGCCGCGCTCCAGCACGACCGCGTCCTCGGTCAGCGACAGTGCGACCTCGGCATGCTGCTCGACCAGGATGAAGGCCGTGCCTTCGTCCGCGGTCATCCGCCGGATCGCCGCGGTCAATTCCTCGACGATGATCGGCGCCAGGCCCTCGAGCGGCTCGTCGAGCAGGAGCAGCGCCGGATTTGTCATCAGCGCGCGCGCGATCGCCAGCATCTGCTGCTCGCCGCCCGAGAGATGATTGCCTCTGCTGGCGCGCCGCTCCTCGAGCCGCGGGAACAGGCTGTAGACCGCCTCCAGAGTCCACCGTCCCGGCCGCGGCGGCCACCGTGAGGTTCTCCTCGACGCTGAGAGAGGGAAATATCTCGCGCTCCTGCGCCACCCAGCCGAGCCCGTCGCGCGCGCGCCGATGCGGCGGCAACGCGCGTGATGTCGCGCCCGCGCCAGCGCGATGGTGCCGCGGCTGACGCGGGTGAAGCCCATGATCGTGAGCAGCAGCGTCGACTTGCCGACGCCGTTGCGCCCGAGCAGCGCGAGGCTGCCGCCGTCCGGGACCTCGAACGAGATGCCGTCGAGCACGACGGCGTCGCCGTAGCCGGCGCGCACGTCGTCGAGCGCGAGCAGCGCCTCAGCCATGATGCGCGCCGCGCCGAGATAGACCTCGCGCACGCGCGGCATCGGCGGCGATCTCCGCGGGCGTGCCCTCCACCAGGATGCGCCCGCCGACCATGACGATGATGCGGCTGGCGAAGCGGAACACGACGTTCATGTCGTGCTCGATGAACAGCACCGCGATGTCCTGCGACAGGTCTGGCGATCACCGAGAACAGCTCGGCGCTCTCGCCGCTGCGGCACGCCGGCGGCCGGCTCGTCGAGCAGCAGCACCTTCGGCCTGGTGGCGAGCGCGAGCGCGATCTCGAGCAGCCGCTGCTGGCCATAGGCGAGCTCGCGGGTGGGCCGATAGCAGCTCGCGCCGAGCCGCAGCGAGAGCAGGATCGCGTAGCGCCTCCTCGACCGCATCCGCGATAGGCCGGCAGCTTCTGCCACCAGGTGCCCGGCGTAGCCGCGCCGCTCGCACACCGCGAGCGTCACCGCCTCGAGCGCACTGAGGTGCGGAAACAGCGTGTTGATCTGGAACGTGCGCACCAGACCGCGCCTGACGCGCTCCTCGGGCCTGAGCGCGGTGACCTCGTCCGCTTCCGAGGAAGATGCGGCCCTGGTCCGGCCTGCAGCATGCCGGTGATCAGGTTGATCAGCGTGGTCTTGCCGGCGCCGTTCGGGCCCGATCAGCGCGTAGCGCGCACCGCGCGGCAGATCGAGCTCGATGTTCTTGGCGACCACGAGCGAGCCGAAGCTCTTGTCCAGGCCGCGCGTCGACAGTGCCGCCGTGCTCACGCCCGGCTCCGCTACGGACGGCATCAGCCGCGCCAATCCGCCCAGGATGCCATTGGGCAGGAAGATCACGACCGCCACCAGCAGCGTGCCGATCCAGAAATACCAGTATTGCGGATTGATGCCGGAGAGCTGGTCGCGCGCGACCATGTAGATGATCGCGCCGACGATGCCGCCATAGAGCCGTCCGGCGCCGCCCAGGATGAGGATCACCAGCACGTCGGCCGAGCGCTGGAAGCTCAGCGTCTCGAGCGAGACGGTCTCGGTGGTCTGCGCGAGCAACGCGCCGGCGACGCCGGCCATGACGGCGGCGATGGTGTAGACCTTGCGGATGTGCGCGGGGCTCGGCGCGCCGATGGCGGGCATGCGGACGGCGTTCTCGCGGATGCCGCGCAAGGCCAGACCGAACGGCGAATGGATCACTCGCCGTGCCACCAGAAACAACAGGAACAGGACCGACGAGCGAATAGCTGTAGGCGGTGGTGCCGTAGAGATCGAACTGGAACATGCCGAGCGAGCTTCCACATGCGCACGCCCTGGAGGCCGTCGGCGCCGCCGGTCAGCCAGCTTGCGCTGTTGGCGGCCTCGGCGAGCAGCAGGCCGAGCCCGAGCGTGATCATGATCAGAGCGAGGTGGCGGAAGCGGGCGATGATGAAACTCGTGAGATAGCCGAGCATGCCGGCGGCGGCGGCCGGCGATGATCAGCCCGGTGAGCGGCTCGCCCCAGCCCCATTTCGCAATCAGGCCCGCGGTGTAGGAGCCGAAACCGAAATAGGCGGCGTGGCCGAGCGACACGATGCCCGCATAGCCGAGAATAAGATCGAGCGACAACGCAAACAGCGCGGTGATGGCGATCTGGCTCGCCAGCAGCGAGGTAGTTGGGCGTGAGCACGAACGGAAGCAGCGTTGCGAGCCAGAACGCGAGTCTCGAGCGGACGCCAGCGGATCTGCGCTTCGAGATAGCGTTGCGGCTCGGACGCCGCAGAAGACGTCATCGCCTAACGTCTCCCGAACAGGCCGACCGGCCGCCACATCAGCAGCGTGACCATGACGAAATAGATGAGGAACGCGCCGAGCTCGGGGAAATAATATTTGCCGGCCATGTCGCTGATGCCGAGGAGGGTCGCGGCGACGAACGAGCCGCGCGATCGAGCCGAGCCCGCCGACCGCAACCACGATCAGGACATAGACCAGGTAGGTGAAGGCGAAGGCGTGATCGAGGCCGACGATCTCGACGGCGAGCGCGCCACCGAGGCCGGCAAGACCGCTGCCGAGCGCGAAGGTGATGGCGAAGACGCGATCGACATTGATGCCGAGGCCGCGCGCCATGCGCTGGTTGTCGACCGCCGCGCGCACCTGTGCGCCGAAGCGGGTGTATTCGAGCGTCGCGACCAGCACGAGCGTGACCACGCAGCGAAACGCCGATCAGGAACAGCCGGTACACGCCGACGCTCTGGCCCATGACCGAGACCGTGCCGCGCAGATACGAGGGCACGTTCAGGGCTGCTGAATGGTGCCGTAGACGTAGGCGGCCGACGGCGACCGAGATGAAAACGATCCCGATCGTCAGCAGGCACTGGTCGAGATCGGTGGCACGATAGAGCCGACGGTAGAGCACGCGCTCGAACGCCACGCTTACCACCGCCGCCGGCACAGAACGCCACCGGCAGGCTGGCCAGAAACGGCCAGCCGAGGTCGTTCGTCACCGTCACGGCGACGTAGCCGCCAAGCATGGCGAAGCTGCAATGCGCCAGGTTGACGAAATTCATCATCCCGAGCGTCACCGACAGGCCGACCGACAGGAGGAACAGCAGCATCCCGTAGGCAAAGCCGTCGAACAGGACGCCGAACGCCGAGGCGATCATGCCGGAGTCCGAGTCATGGTCAGCATGAGCACCCGCCCTAGAGCATGATCCAAGAGGTTGCAGACTTTGCGAACAAGGTCATGCGGCCTCATAGATAGCTAGAGCCAAATCGCGATTCAATCCGGGCGATGCCGCACCTTGTAGTCCCGATCTCTGAGGTTCACTGGCCATTGCCGCGCTTCTGATGCGAACTGCTGAACAAGGGACACCAGCAACGTTGCTGGTTTCGGATCTGAGCCTTGCCCGCCGCTTGCGGCTACGAATGGCAGGATCTTCCCTAGTTCGTGCTTCGGGCCTTCACCGGGTCCTTGACGTTCTCGATCTTGTCGAACTCGACATTGACGAGCTGACCGCCGACCTTCTCCACCCGCCGCATATAGACCGTCTGCACGACGTCGCGGGTCGCCGGGTCGATCGACATCGGACCGCGCGGGCTCTCCCACGCCATTCCCTTTGCTGCGGCGATCAACGCCTCACCGTCGGTGTTGGCGCCGCTCTTCTTCAAGCGCCTCGTAGATGAGATGCATCCCGTCATAGCCGCCCACGGCGAAGAAATCCGGGTTGCGCTTGAACGCGGCGTTGAACGCGCCCACGAATTCCTTGTTCAGCTTCGAAGCCGTGGTTGTAGTCGTAGTGCGCGGACGTGATGATGCCGAGCGCCGTGTCGCCCATGTTCTTCAAGGCTTGCTCGTCGGTCAGCTCCGCCTGCGCCATGATCTTGATCTTTCGCGGGTCGATGCCGCGGTCGGCCAGCGCCTTGGCGATCGCCGGCGATTGCGAGCCGCCGGGAACGAAAATGAAGATCGCCTCCGGGTTCATGTCCTTGGCGCGCTGCACGAAGGCGGAGAAATCGGGATTGACGACCGGGATACCGCACCGAGCCGATGATCTCTCCGCCCGCCGCTTTGAATGCGCCCTGGAAGGCCGCTTCGGCGTCATGGCCGGCCGCGAAATCCGCCACGATGGAATAGACCTTCCGCACGCCGTTCTTGTAGGCCCAGACGCCAAGCGGCTCGTTGAGCTGCGGCAGCGTGAACGGATACGCGCGCCATGTAGGGCGACTTGGTCGGTGACGATCGACGCGGCTGCGTTCATCACCACCATGAACTTCTTGGCCTGCGCCGAGACGTCGGCGGCCGCCAGCGCATTCGGCGTGAGCGAGAAGCCGGCGAGCAGGTCGACCTTGTCGCGCACCACCAGTTCCTGGGCGAGGCGCTTGGCCACGTCGGGCGCAATGCCGCCGGTATCCTTGCGCACGATCTCGATTTTCTTGCCGGCAACCGTGTCGCCGTGCTGCTGCATGTAGAGCTTGATGCCGTTGTCGGCCTGGGCGCCGGGATCGGCAAACTGCCCCGAATAGGGCAGGATGAGGCCGATCTTGATCGTCTGCTGCGCATCGGCCGGCGAAACCGCGAGGATGGCCGCGGCAAAACCGGCAAAGCCAACGAGTCTGTCGCATTGCTGTCCTCCCCGGGCGCGCCCGCGCCCAACGACTTGCGCCGCCGTTGGGCAGGCGAGATCACTGCGCGGCATCACTGCCGCGCGCAACTTGCTCCCCGAACCTTCAGCCGCCGCGCGCCCGCGTCGGATCGCTGGCCTTCTCGATCTTGTCGAACGGGACGTTGACGAGCTCGCCGCCGACCTTCTGCACCCGCCGGATATAGATCGTCTGCACGACGTCGCGCGTCTCGGGATCGATCGACATCGGGCCGCGCGGGCTATCCCACGTCATTCCCTTGGCGGCCGTGATCAGGGATCTCGCCGTCGGTCTTGCCGCCGGCCCGCTTGAGCGCCTCGTAGATGGCGTGCATGCCGTCATAGCCGCCGATCGAGAAGAAGTCGGGATTGCGTCCGTGCATTTCGTTGAAGAGCTTGACGAACTCAACGTTCCGCGGCGCGTCGCTCTTGTAGTCGTAGTGCCACGCCGAGATTATGCCGAGGCCGGCGTCGCCCATGCTCTTCAACGCCTGCTCCGACGTGGCCTCGCCCGATGCCAGGATCTTGGTCTTGGTGGGATCGATGCCACGCTCGGCACATGCGCTTTCCGAGCGCTGCCGGTTGCGCGCCGCCGGGAATGAAAATGTAGATGCACTCCAGGTTCATGTCCTTGGCGCGCTGCACGAACGCCGAGAAGTCGGGGTTCGCGACCGGGAAGCGCACCGAGCCCACGATTTCGCCGCCCGCCTTCCTTGAACGCGCGCTGGAACGCCGCCTCGGAGTCATGTCCGGGACCATAGTCGGTCACCATCGTGTAGCACTTCTTGGTCCCGCCCTTGGCCGCCCATGTGCCGAACGTCTCCATCACCTGCGGCAACGTGACCGAGGTGCGGATCATGTACGGCGACTTGGTGGTGATGATCGAAGTGGCGGCGTTCATCACCACCATGAACTTCTTGGCCTGCGCGGAAACGTCGGCGGCGGCCAGCGCATTCGGCGTCAGCAGAAATCCGGCCAGGATGTCGACGCCGTCGCGCACGACCAGCTCCTGCGCCAGCCGCTTGGCGACGTCGGGCGCCGGGCCGCCCACGTCGCGGCGGATGATCTCGATCTTCTTGCCGGCAACGGTGTCGCCGTACTGCTTCATGTAGGTCTTGACGCCGTTGTCGAGCTGGATGCCGGCATCGGCGAACTGCCCCGACAGCACGTTGATCAGTCCGATCTTGACCGTGCCCTGCGCTTGCGCGGACGGGACCCCCAATAGCAGCGCGACGGCGCAGCCAAGTCCCAGAACCCTTCGATCCATTGCCCATCCTCCCGGATTGTCTTGTCGCCGACCGCTTTGTTGCGAAAAGTGTACTCACGAAAAATTACGCGGTCAGATCGATATTGTCAGCGATCGGTGCGCGAAGCTTCGGCCGCGCCGCCCGTGTTGGGCGACCGCCCCTCGGATGAGCGCAACATGGTGCCGGCTTCCGCGTCTGCGCAGCCGAAGCAAGCGGAGTTCTCGGCGTCGCGTTGTCGCGGCGGGCGATGGCGGGACGCGAGAGCCCCGCTTGGCGGCAAGGATTCGCCACAGGCGCCCTCGCCAGCAGCGCTGCCGCCGTCAAACCGCAACCGGGCAAATGCCGCGCAGAAATCCCTGTGACGTTATGAGCTTAGCACTGTCGGCCGGAGCCGTTCCGACCTCACATTTCCGCCGCATCCGGCGTGCTAGTCATGGCTCCATTATTCCGGCGGGTACCATGCGCCATTTCTGTATCCTTGGCCTCATCACCCTCGTGCTCTCGACCTGGTGCGGACCGGCTGCCCACGCCGAACTGCGCAGGCGGCGGCGCCGCGCATATCGAGTGGGAGGTCAAGAACCGGTTTCGCCTGTTCCGCAGCGACGCCGACTTCCAGCGTCACGTCGCCGCAACACGCAGCGACGGCGTGCTGGCGGCCGAGCGGCTGCCTGGCGCGCGAGACCGATGGCCGCGGCTGGGCCCGCGATACGGTGGAGCGCCTGTGCGTCGACCGTGCCGGCAAGCTGCTGGAAGTCTGCGACCGGGACGGTGTGCGCGAGGTCTATCTGTCGCCGCGCGATCACCGCGTCGGCGTCGTGCTTGCCGGAACGGTGCCGGCGAATGAAGGTTGCGTCTGGAGCTTCGACGACGGCGACGGGCCCCGCGGCAGGTCAACGCCACCTGCAACGAGGAAGTGAAGGCCCACCTTCCCTACGGGCGCCCAAGCACCGTGAGCGTCGATATCATTTTGCTCGACGGCACGGCGCTGCGGCTGATGAGCGAGATCCAGGTGCGCGATCTCCTGATTGCCGGCATGGGAGATTCGATCGCGGCCGGCGAAGGCAACCCTGACCGGGCGGTGCGGCTCTCCGACGAAGGCTTCTGCTTCAAGCGCTTTGAGGGCGGCGAATACTACCGGCCGGGACGGGCGGGCTTCAGCGGCAACAGATCGTGCAACACCACGGCGGGCGATGATGCCGGCATCAGCGACTGGGCGCGGCAGAGCGCGCGCTGGCTGAGCGGCCCCTGCCACCGCTCGCTCTACAGCTACCAGATGCGCACCGCGCTCGCGCTCGCGATCGACAACCCGCGTCTCGCGGTCACGTTTCATTCCCCTCGGATGCTCGGGCGCGACCATCAAGGCGGGCTTTCTCAGAGCCAGCGCGCACGCGAGTGCCGAACCCGGGTACCGGCGCAGCCTGTTCGGGAACGGCGCGTGCCCAGATCAGCGAATTGACCGACCTCATGGCGACCGCGCGCCGCTATCGCGCCGATCGCAGCCTCGACCTGGTGTTGCTCACGATCGGGGCCAACGACATTCTCTTTTCCGGGCTGATCGCCAGCGTCATTATCGAGCCGGGCACCGAACGCAGCCTGCTCAATCGCGGCGGCATCCTTGCGTCGGTCCAGGACGCACAGAAGGTCCTCGACCGCGAGCTGCCCGATAATTTTGCCAAGCTGCGTGCCGCGCTCAAGCCGCTGGTCGGCGGAAATCTGTCGCGCGTCGTCTATGTCAGCTACGGCAATCCGGCGCTGGCCGGCCCCGACACGCCGTGCCCGGGCGGACGTGACGGCTTCGACGTGCATCCGGCCTTCGCCGCCGACGGCGAACGGCTGCGCCAGGCCGCGGAATTCGTATCGAGAAAATTTCTGCCCGGGGTCAAGGCGCTCGCACGCTGCGAAGACGGCAAGAGCCTGCCGTGATCCCGCGACCGAACGCATGACGTTCGTGGATGCGCACCAGCCGGCCTTTGCACTGCATGGCGCGTGCGCGCGCGCCGACGACGATCCGGCCTTCGATCGCGAATGCTTTTCCGGCAAAGGGCGAGACCTTCGAGAGCAGCCTGACGAAGGGTGCGATCGACCCGATGACCTGCGGCTACCCGGCGAGCGAGTTTCGCCCCTATGCGCCGCGCGCACGCTGGATCCGAACGGCGAACGACAGCTACTTCACCGCGCTGACCTACCCCGAGGGACTGCCCGCGCTGCTGCAGCCGAGCGATCTGCACGATGCCATCTGGGGCGTGTTCGCTGCGGTCTATGGCGGCGCCATTCACCCGACCGCTGAAGGCCACGCCGCCATGGCGGATGCGGCGTTGCCGGCGGCGCGCGAGGTGCTCGGCCTGGGTCCGCCGGCCCAACCGGTGCGCAGCGAGCCGCTGCCGCCGCCGCCGAACACGATCACGCCGCGGCTGCCGACCTCCGGTCGCTAAACCTGTCCGGATGGTCTCGCGCAATGCGCGCCGCCGTCGTTCGACAGGCCGGGATACGGACGGGTTGGTCACGCCACGCCGAGCTTCTTCTGCAGGCTGGTGGATGACGTGGTGTATTGGAACACCAGCCGCTTGTCGGGATAGACGTAGCGATGGGCTTTCTGCGCCATCAGCGCGCCCTCATGGAAGCCGCGAGAGAATGAGCTTGAGCTTGCCCGGATACCAATTGATGTCGCCGATCGCGAAAATGCCCGGGATGCTCGATCTCGAAAGTCGCGGTGTCGACGATGATGTATTCGCCGTCCTTCATCTCCATGCCCCACTCCGCGACCGGGCCGAGCTTCATGGTCAGCCCGAAGAACGGCAGCAGCGCGTCGCAGGCGATCTCGAAGTTCGAGCCGTCGTTGCGTTTCACGATCGCCTTGGCGATCCGTCCTCCCTGCCCCTTCCAGCGACGCCACCTGACCCGAGCACGAAATCGATCTTACCCTCGCCGACCAGCGTCATCATCTTGTTGACGCTGTCGGGCGCGGCGCGGAAATCGCTGCGCCGGTGCAAGCAGCGTGAGGTGGCTGGCAAGCGGCGCGAGGTTCAGCGTCCAATCGAGCGCGCGAGTCGCCGCCGCCGACGATCAGTATGCGCTTGTCGCGGAATGCCTCCATCTGCCGGACGGCATAGAAGACCGAGGTGCTCTCATAGGCTTCGATGCCCGGGATGGGCGGGCGCTTGGGCTGAAACGAGCCGCCCCCGGCCGCGATCACGATGACCTTGACCTCGAACACCTGCCCGCGATCGGTTGTCACGCGAAACAGCGGATCGCCGATCTTCTCGATCGTCTGCACCATCTCCTGCAGGTGAAACGTCGGTCCGAACGGCTTGATCTGCGCCATCAGCGCGTCGCAGAGACCTTGGCCGGTGACATAGGGTATGCCCGGGATGTCGTAGATCGGCTTCTCCGGATAGAGCTCGGCGCACTGGCCGCCGATCTTGTCGAGAATGTCGATCGAGGTGCGTTTTCATGTCGAGCAGGCCGAGCTCGAACACGGCGAACAGCCCGCAGGGCCCCGCACCGATGATCAGCACGTCAGTCTTGATGACTTCGCTCATACCCTTCTCGCCGAACTTCAGCGATGTCGCTGCTCTGATATGGGATGATGTGCCGCGCATGCGCTAGCCGCCGACACTGACATGACCGCTACGCCTGCCGCTCGGGCGTGCGCACCACCAAGCCCTCGAGCTCGGCGGTGACCTTGATCTGGCATGACAACCGCGAGTCCGGCTTCACGTCGTAGCCGAAGTCGAGCATGTCCTCCTCCATCGGCGACGGTTCACCCACCACCGCGCGCCAGGCCTCGTCGACATGGACGTGACAGGTGGCGCAGGCACAGGCACCGCCGCATTCCGCCTCGATGCCGGGAATGCCGTTCTTGATCGCGGTCTCCATGACGGTCGAACCGACTCTCGCCCTCGACCGTGCGGGGGGTGCCTTCGTAATCGATGTAGGTGATGCTCGGCATGTGAATTGGAGAGAAAATCGTTGCGAGGAGGTGCGGCGGACGCCGGGCTCCTAGCATAGCCGCTGGCGCGGGCGCGCGCCAGATGACGCGCCGAGATCAATCGGCTGCCTCAAAACCGCTCCCGCGCGCACGCCGCCGGCGTTCCCGCGAGCAGATGCACGGTTCGACAATCGATACGGGTAATCGCGACGCTGCCAATCCCCGAGCGCACGAGAGCGGGCGCCACGCCGCGTCAGGGTTGACGCCGCGTGACTGGTCAACGCCGCGCGGTGGCGGCATGGTTAACGCTCACGACCGGCGGCCGACCCTCGGCCGGTTGCCGTCTCGTTGCGACGGCGGCTCGCTGCCGCCCAGCACCCGGTAACCGGCCTCCGTGAGCCGGCAGACCAGCCAATCCGGTCTGATCGGGTTGGGAATCCACGCCGTCGCCCAGCCCTGGGCGACGCAGGATTCAATTGTCTTCCTCGACACTTCGCGGCCGTTGTGGTCGAACAGCGGCAGCTTTCCGCCGGCCTGCGTCAGCCCGCGCTCGAGATAACGCCGCTGCGCCTCGGTCGGACGTCTGGTCGCCGCGATCGGGCCGGCCGAAGCCCGCCTGCGCGTCGACCGTCCGGGCATTTCTCTTTGCTGCGGTCCCCGACGCCATGCCCGCCTGCCGTTAACGATGATTAAAGAGACCTTAACAAGCGGTTTCCTTTGGTATGCCAAGCCGATAGGATAGCCGAACGGCAGTGGAATGTCTGTGCGGCGCGTTACTGCCGGCTGCCCGAGGGGATTCCGGAGGGATCTCAAGGCTAACGCGCTCGTGGCGCGGTCGGGATCTGGCCGCTGCTCTGGTCCAGCGTAATACGAGGCGACGACCGACATGGCAAACACCCCGAAAAAGATCAAGGATCCGACGGAAGCGGCGCTGTCGGCGATCCAGGACGCGCTCACGCGTGCGGGACGCCCCGTTGAGCCGGAACCGGTCAAGTCCTGCCACCGCCTCCGGTCACGCATCCGCCGAAGAAGCGCCGACTGCCGAGGCGCCGTGGCGCACCGTGCAGACCGGCTGCGTCGGCCAGGGAAGACCTGTTCGACGAGGACGACGTGCAGCCTCGCGGACGAGCCAGGCGCGCTGCGCCGACCGGCCAACGACGACCGTGAATCCATCGGGCAGATCCTGCGCACCCTGCAGCGTCGTCCGGCGCGCACCTCCTACGTCGTTCGCGACCGTCTTCGCCGGATTGCTGGGTGTTCGCCGGGCTGATGCTCGGCTGGCTGTACCTGCCGCAACTGCAGGCCTGCGTTCGGGCCCGACCGGCCTGACCGCGCCGGTGCTGGCGCGTGCTCGCCGCCGCCTTCTTCGCGCCGATCGTCTTCTTCTACGTGCTCGCCCACATGGCGTGGCGCTCGCAGGAATTGCGCCTCATCGCCCAGTCCATGGCCGAGGTCGCCATGCGGCTCGCCGAGCCGGAGACGGTCGCGCGCGAGTCGATCGTCACCGTCGGCCAGGCGATCCGGCGCGAGGTCGCCGCCATGGGCGACGGCATCGAGCGCGCGCTCGCGCGCGCCGCCGAGCTCGAGACGCTGGTGGCGAACGAGGTCTCCGCCCTCGAGCACGCCTACAACGACAACGAGGTGCGCATCCGCGGCGCTGCTGCAGGATCTGGGCAGCCAGCGCGACACCCTCGTCGGCCAGGCCGAGCAGATCCGCGACGCCATCAACGGCGTCCATCTCGATCTCAGCCACGACATTTCCCAGATCAGCGAGCTCGTGGCCGAGCAGGTCAACGAGGCGTCGCGCCGCATCACCCATACGCTCGCCGAGAAGGGCGAGCACATCACGCGCGCGCTCGGCCACGCCGGCGACACCATGATCGAGCACGCTCGGCGAGCGCGGCGGCGACCTGCTCGACCGCCTCGAGAAGCACCAGCCAGAGACCGCCAGGCGATCGCCGCCGCCAGCGACCGCCTGACCGCGACGCTGAACTTCAAGACCGACCACATCGGCGACGAATTCACCGAGATCACCGCCAACCTCCAGCACATGATGTCGGCGCGGCTCGACCGCGTGACCGAGGGCTTCGCGCAGAAGTCCGCGGCGATCCTCGAGCTGATGAACAACCGCTCGCAGGAGATGACCGAGCTCGTGATCGAGACCGGCAACCAGCTCGCCGACACCATTTCCAGCCGCGTCGAGGAGGTGAACACCACCCTCAAGAACACCGGCGACTCGCTCGTGCTCGACCTGACCCTGCGCGGCGGCGACGTCGTATCCAAGCTCGAGCAGACCGGCACGCGCATCACCGATACCATCGTGCAGCGCGGCGAGCGGGTGACCGACGCAGTTCCGCGACAGCGCCGACCAGCTCGCCGACGCGATCGCCAGCCAGCGGCGACGCGGTGCGCTGACATGCTGGCGTCACGCCTGCAGTCGTTCGAGGACATGTTCAATCAGAGCGGCGCGCAGCTCTCCGACGTGGTCTCCGCCCGCGGCGACGCGGCGCGCGAAGTGATCGCGGCCCGGCTGCAGGCGTTCGAGGACCTGTTCAGTCGCGGCAGCGAACGCCTCTCCGATGTGATCGGCGGCCGCGGCGACGCGGTGCACGAGATGCTGGTCGGACGCCTGCAGGCGTTCGAGGACATGTTCAACAACGGCGGCACCGAGCTTGCCGAGCGCATCGCGCGCGATCTCCACCACGCTCGGCAACCTCATCACCCGCCACCTCGCCGAGTTCGATCGCACCGTGAAGACCTATGGCGGCGAGATGGTCGAGCGTCTGAGCCGAGCGCACGCAGGATATTTCCGGCGCGATGCGCGACTACCTCGACAATTTCGACACCCGCGTCACCGTCAAGTCCGCGGAGATCACCGCGAGCCTCGACCAGCAGTTCATCCGCTTCCGGGACGCGCTCGACGGCCGCACCCAGACGCTCAACGAGCAGCTTTGCCGCCGCGCGTCGATGACGTCGCCAAGGCGATGGCCGATGGCGGCAAGGAGGTGGTCGGCGCGCTCGACCAGCGCATCGGCGACGTCGCCGGCGTCATCAACGCGCGCGGCGCCGAGCTCGCCGAGAGCATCGGCGCCAAGATCGACGACATCGACAAGGCGCTCGGCGTCAAGGCGCATGGAGGTGGCCGACAATCTGGATACGCCGGATCGGCCGCTTCGAGGAGCTGCTGCGCGGACGCGCCCGAGACGCCTGACCAGGAAATCGAGACGCGCAGCCAGGCCGCGCGCGGACTTGCTCAGCCGGACGCACCGAGAGCTTGAGCCGGGCGATCGAGGAGCGCAGTCAAGCCGCCGCCCAAACGCTCGTCGCGCACACCGATGGGCTTGGCCGCGCGATCGAGGCGCGCAGCGCAGAGCCGCCGCCGCTGCTGTCATCGGGCACACCGAGAGCCGGGGCGGACGATCGAGGCAGCGCAGCCAGGCCGCGGCCGAGACTGCCTCATCCGGGCACACCGAGAAGCTTGGGCCGAATCCATCGAACAGCGCAGCCAGGCCGCAGCCGACGCTCCTGGTCGGTCGCACGGAGAGCTTGGGCCGGGCCATCGAGGCAGCGCAGCCGAGGCCGCAGCCGACACGCTCATCGGGCACACCGAGGACCTGGGCCGCGCCATCGAGCAGCGCAGCCAGGCCTGCCGCCGAGCTCCTCTGCCGGACGCACCGAGAGCCTGAGCCGGACCTCGAAGAGCGCAGCCAGGCCGCAGCCGACATCCTGGTCGGTCACACCGAGAGCCTGGGCCGGGCGATCGAGCCGCGGAGCCAGGCCGCGGCCGAGGTGCTCGGTCGGGCACACCGAGCACTTGAGCAGGGAGATCGAGACGCGCAAGCCAGGCCGCTGCCGACCTGCTCGCCGGGCGCACCGACACCTTGGGCAAGGAGATCGAGATGCGCAGCCAGGCCGCGGCCGAATTGCTCAGCGCGCGCAGCGAGCGCCTGGGCAAGGAGATCGAGGCCCGCACCCAGTCGGCCGCCGACCTGCTCACCATGCGCACCGAGAGCCTGAACAGGGAAATCGAGATCGCGCAGTCAATCCGCCGCCGACCTGCTGACGTCGCGCAGCGCAACATCTGAGCAGCGCCATCAAGTCCCACGCCGGCGAAGCCGCCCAGGCGATCGAAAGCTGGTCACGACCTCGGTCGATACCATCGGCGCGCGGGCCGACCAGCCTGAGCAGCGCCATCAAGGCCCAATACCAGCGAGGCCGAGCGCTCGATCGGCAATCTGACGAGCTCGATCTCAAGTCTCATCAGCTCGCGCATCCAGCAATTGGGCGAGGCGGTCAAGAGCAACAGCGCGCGACGCCGAGCGCTCGCTCACCCAGCTGGCGACCAACACCACGAGCGCGATCCGCGCGAGCGCGCACGACGCCGAGCGCACGATCAACGGCATGTCGACCGGCGTGAGCAACGTGCTCAAGCAGAACGCCAGCGAGGTCGAGCGCACGCTGCTTCGCCGTCAGCGCCGAGGTGGCGCGCAACTTCGTCGGCAAGGCCGAGGAGATCTCGACGGCGGTGAGCCAGCGCGCCGCCGAGATGACGCGATATCGTCGACGAGAAGTCGAGCGGCCTGCTCGCCGCGCTCACCGGCAAGAGCCGAGGAATTCGTGAGCGAGGTGAGCCGCGTCACCGAGCATGCGGTCAAGGCGATCGAGGCCAAGGGCTTCAACTTCACCCAGACCATGATGGACAACAGCGAGCACATCGCGCGCCTGATCAACGAGGCGAGCGAGACCGCGACCGGCTCCGTCAGTCAGTCGCTCAAGGAGCTGCAGACGCAGCCACATCAGCCGCGACCGAGACCACCAGCGAAGCCGTCACCCGCTCGATCAGGGAGCTGCGCGAGACGGCGGAGCTCGCGACCCAGAGCGCGTCGAAGACGATCACCGCGCACGCTGCAAGCGAGCTGCAGGACACGACCCAGGCGGCGGTCGAGCAGTCCACGCAGTCGGCGCCTCGGCCGCGGTCTCCGAGATCTGCGAGACGCAAAACATGCTGCGGTCGGATACGACCGCGCTGTTCGAGCGCCTGCGCGAGGCCAACATCCTGCTGCAGGAGGTGCTCGAGCGGCGCGCACGAGAACATGAGCGAGATCGAGAGCACGCTGGTCGACGCGGGTCTCCGATTTCGTCGCGGCCATGAACGAGGTGGCGCAGAAGACCGGCGTCGCCAACAGCGAGGTCGAGCGAAACATCGCGCAGCTTCCAGGCGATGTCGCCCGCAGACGCTCAACGACCTGTCGCAGCTCGCCGGCCAGTTCGACACGCACGGACGCTCGCTCGCCGAGGCGGTTGCGCTGATCGACACGCAGCAACCGGCGCACCGAGGGCGACGCGTCGACCGAGCGCGGCGCAGCTCGACTGCGAGGCAGCTGGATCGCCACGCTCGACGGCGAAGGGCAGCGACGCTCGACGCAGCGGCTCACGCCGCTTCGCCGAGCGTGCTCGACCAGTCGCTCGAAGGCGCGGCGGAGCGCGCGCGCGAGATCGCCCGCCTCACCGCCGACGTCGACCACCAGCGGCGTCGAGGCGATCGCCGAGAACTTCGAGCCGATCCGCAGCGGCGCCGAGGAGGAGCGCCAAGCGCGCTGGCTGAGGCCATGCACAGCATCTACGAGCAGGCCACCGAGCGAGTCGCACGCGATGCTCTGCGCAGGCGGCGCAGCGCTTCGCCGAGGTGCTCGAGGGCCTCAAGCGCGATGACCGCCGAGATGCAGCAGGAGCTCGAGGCGCACGCGCGCGCGAGCTGCGCAGGGCATCCTCGAGCTGCCGCAGGAGACCGCCGACAGCGCCGCCCAGATGCGCCGCGTCATCGTCGACCAGATCGAGGCGCTGGCCGAGCTCAACCGCATCGTCGCCCGCCACGGCCGCGGCCTCGACGCGGTCGAGCCGCGCCGGATGACCGGCCGACGCCGCGCGCCGGATGGAGGCGCCGAGACAGCTGCGCGCGCCGGCCGTCGATGGAGCGCCTGCGCGCCGAGCCGGACCGCCGCTCGCCAATGGCGCGCGCGGCCGGATGCCGCCGCGCCGCGCGCGGACATCACCGGCGTGGCTGCGCCGTCATGCCGGCCCGCCGCGCCGAGGCGCCGTCGCTGCAGCCCGGCGCAGGCCGGCGGCGGCGGCGCACCGGCTGGCTCTCCGAGCTGCTCACGCGCGCCTCGCAGGAGGCCGAGCCGGCGCGTGCCAGCCGCCGCGCGAACGCCGCGCGAGCCGTGCAGCCGAGCGGCGCCGCGCGCCGAGCGCCACACCATCGAGTCGCTCGACTCGCTCGCCGTCGACATCGCGCGGATGATCGATCACGACGCCGCGGCCGAGCTGTGGGACCGCTACAAGCGCGGCGAGCGCAACGTGTTCACGCGCAAGCTCTACACCATGCAGGGCCAGAAGGCGTTCGACGAGATCCGCAGGAAGTATCGCGGCGACCGCGATTTCAAGCAGACGGTCGACCGCTACATCGGCGAGTTCGAGCGGCTGCTCGAGGAGGTCTCGCGCGACGACCGCGGCCAGGTCGTGGCGCGCACCTATCTCACCATCGGAGACCGGCAAGGTCTATACCATGCTTGCGCACGCAGCCGGCCAGCTCGGCTGAACAACACGACGGCAGGCGATCAGACATGGGTCAGCGTACAGCGGCGCGCAGCCAGTTGGTCCAGAGCCTGGCATGCGCGAACTCATCTTGACGGCGGCGTAGCGGCATCTGCCGCCCATCTCAAGAACGAGCTCGTTCCACAGCCTTCCCCACTTGCGGCGCCTCGTCGGTCCATTTGATCGGATCGACCATCACGTATTTGTGCCGATCGAGCAGCGTCTTCTGCGTCCGGCTCGACGGCACGCGGCCCATGTCGGCCGAGCAGCTTCTGGCCCTCCGGCGACAGCACGAAGTCGGCGAACAACAGCGCGGCGTGGGGATGCGGCGCGTTCTTCGCCAGCGCGATCGCCTGCGGGCGCCCGACCAGCGGCTCGACCGCGACCCAGTCGATCGGCCCGCCCTTCGGCTTTGATCGAATCCGCGTTGCCGCTGTAGATCGTCAGGCACACCGGCAGTTCGCCTGCGGCCAGCGAGCTGCGCCACCAGGATGTGGCCTTTGCGCATCTCGGGCTTGAGCGCCGCGAGCTTGCGGAAGAACTCGCGGCCGCGCTCCTCGCCCATGAAACTCGATGACGCCGTACATCCAGTCGTTGTCGGTCGCCTCGAGCGAGAGCCGGCCCTTCCATTTCGGATCGGCGAAGCCGTCGATCGTCGCGGGCAGTTCCTCGCGCTTCACCTTGCCGGTGTTGTAGCCGGTGACCCAGAGATTGGCGCGGTCGCTGAACCAGCGCCGATGCGGCAGGAATCGCCCAGGCCGGCAGATCGGCGAGGTGCGGACTGTCGAATTCCGCCACCGCCTGCTCGCGCGCGAGCGCCTCGACCTCCGGCGCATTGGTCTCGACCACGTCCATGCTGCGGCGGCCGCCGCGCGCTTCGGTGAGCGCGCGCTGCAGCACGTTCTCGCTCAGCGCGCGCCAGAGCTGGACCTTGACGCCGTATTTCTTCTCGAACGCCTGCGCGAGGCGGGCTCGGACTCCGTCGTCGCCATCGAGGTGTAGAAGGTCAGCGTGCCCTCTTCGCGCGCTTTCGCGCGATCAGGCGCTGATCGCGATCGGCGCCCTGTAGGCAGATAGATCGCCGAATTGTCGGCACCCGCGGTTTGTGCCTGAACGGCCGTCGTGCAGAATGCGACGCTGACGCAAACAGCGACCAGCAGACGGTCGCGGGAATCGTCGTGCCGCATGCCAAAGCGCGACATCTGTCGCAGACTCCTGCTCGACGCCCGGCCGCTTGTAGCGCAGTCGCCGGAGCCCAGGCAATGCGGCGGACGCCGATGGAGTCCGCCTGCCCTCACCCTCGCCGTGTTCGTGTCGAACGCTGGCCGATCGCCGGCGCCGTTCACGATCAGCCGCGGCGCCAAGACCGAAGCCGTCGGTGGTGGTCGCCGAACTCACCGACGGCCGCCATCGCGGCCGCGGCGAATGCGTGCCCTATGCGCGCTACGGCGAGACCGTCGACGGCGTGCGCGGCGGCGATCGGCGCGATGGCGGCCGAATCTGCGCAGCGGCCTCGATCGCGCGCGGCGCTGCAGACCGCGATGCCGGCGGGCGCCGCGCGCAACGCGCTCGACTGCGCGTTCTGGGATCTCGCAGGCCAAGCGCGCGGGCAGCCGGTGCATGAGCTCGCCGGCCTCGCCGCGCCGCAGCGCGCTCACCACCGCCTACACGATCTCGCTCGGCACGCCGGAGGCGATGGCGCAGGCCGCCGCGCAAGGCCGCCGACCGCGCGCTGCTCAAGGTCAAGCTCGGCGGCGCGCGGCGATCCGGCGCGCATCGCGCGCGGTGCGGCGCGCGCGGCGCCGCGCGCCGAGCTGATCGTCGACGCCAACGAGGGCTGGACCGCCGGACGATCTCGCGCGCGAACCTCGCCGCCTGCGCGCAAGCCGGCGTCACGCTGGTCGAGCAGCCGCTGCCGGCCGGACGCCGACGACGGCGCTGGCGCGCGATCGCGCGGCCGATCCCGGTCTGCGCCGACGAGAGCGTGCATGACCGCGCGTCGCTCGCCGCGCTCGTCGGCAAATACGACGCGGTCAACATCAAGCTCGACAAGACCGGCGGGCTGACCGAGGCGCTGGCCATGGCCGCGCGAGGCCGAGCGGCTCGGCTTCGCGCTCATGGTCGGCTGCATGGTCGCGACCTCGCTCGCCATGGCGCCGGCCATGCTGGTGGCGCAGCGCGCGCGCGTGGTCGATCTCGACGGGCCGCTTCTGCTGGCGCAGCGATCGCCCGGACGGGCTGCGTCTACGACGGCAGCCGATCCATCCGTCCACCGGCACTGGGATGAAGGGCGCCCTACTGCCAGGGCGCGTGCTGAGATAAGTCCTCCCCGCAGGCGGCCGCAGACGTCGCGAATTAGATCGAGGAAAACATCCCGGGAAGGTGCGCCGTGAACGGCAAGCAATCCTTTTGACCCGGCGGATCCTGTTGGCCGCAAGCCTGGTGGCGAACCTCGGCCTGCTCCTTCGCTGCACCAGCCGCGGCGCAAGGCTACGCCGCCCGGTCAGGATCGTCATCCTGTTCGCGGGCGGCGGGCCCGACGGAATTCATCATCCGTCTGGTCGCGGATCGCCTGACAGCCACGCTCGGGCAGGCCTTCGTGATCGAAAACCGGGGCCGGGCGGCGCCGGCGGCACTGTCGGGGCGAAGTCGGTCGCCGTCGCCGAACCCGACGGCTATACGCTCCCTGTTCAGCCTGCGCCCGGTCTGCTGGGACCGCGGCCGCCGTCTACAAGAGCCTCGACTACGATCCGATCAGGAGCTTCTGCACCGATCGCGCAGTGGCCATCTACGCACCGCAGATGCTGGTGGTGCATCCCGCGGTGCCGGCGAATTCGCTGCCGGAGTTCGTCGCCTATGCCAAGAGCAATCCGGGCAAGATCACTTCGATCTTCCGGCTACGGCAGCGCAGCCGCACATGCTCGGAGAGATGTTGAAGCTCGCGGCCGACATCGACATCATCCACATTCCTTATCGCGGCGCGGGCCAAACCGTCACGGATCTCGCAGCGCGGCCAAGTCCAGATGATCTTCGAGATCACTGCCATCCTCTGCCCCACGTCGAAGGCGGGCGGCTGCGCGCGCTGGCATGGCGACCGATAAGCGCTCGGCGCTGTTGCCGGACGTACCGACCACGGCCGAGAGCGGATATCCCAAGCTCATGGCCCGTTCTGGTCAGGGCTGTGGCCCTGGCCGGAACGCCGGCGCCGATCGTCGAGAAACTCAACGGCGCGGTCAACGAGATCTCAAGTCCAAGGATGCCCAGGCCGGCCTCGCACGTTTGAGCGCGGGAAGCGAAAATCGGCCCTCGCCGCAGGATTTCGCGACATTCCATCGCGCGCCGAGGCGCCGCGATGGGCGGCGATCGCGAACGAGACCGGCATCAAGGTCGATTAGTACCGCGGATTTGAAACCGTTTCCGACGTTCGCGTCGGAGTGTGCTGCGAAGGTTTGGAGACACGAGAGCCATGCTCGGCAGAGGGCACATCGCTGTTCGCCAGTTCTGTTGCGTTCGCCTAAGCGCCCGCGCGCGGCGGAGGCGCAGTCCTATCCCAGCCGCCCGATCAAAATGGTCGTGCCGTTCCCATGCCGGGCGGTCCGGCCGTCGACGTCAGCGCCCGGATTCTCGGGCAGCACCTGCCGCGTACGCTCGGACAGACGGTCGTCATCGAAACCGCGCGGGCGCCGCCGGCAGTCTGGGAGCACGAGCGGTCGCGAGCGCCGGATCCCGATGGCTACAGCCTGTTGTGCGGAAAACATCAGCACGCTCGTGGTGTTGCCGGCGGTGACCAACAATCGCGATTACGACCCGAGCAAGGTCTTCTCCCCCGTCGCCAAGATCCTCGCAGAACTACGAGGTGCTCGTCGTTCATCCCGCATTGTCAGCGAAATCGGTCCCCGAGCTCGTGGCCCACGCCAGGGCGGATCCCGGCAAGCTCAACTCACGGCTCGGCTGGGGCACGGCAATGCCACTCACCTCGCGGCCGAATTGTTCCAAGCTGAGGACCGGCGTCGATATCGTGCACGTCCCCTATAAGGGCGCTCTCCGAGGCCGTGCGACCGGCGTGCTGGGCGGGCAGGTGCAAATGTTCTTCGGGGACATCGGCGGCACGCTTCCACTGCTGCGGGACGGCGCATTGCGGGCGCTCGCGGTATCGAGTGAACGGCGCAACGCGCTTCTCCCCGACGTGCCGACGATGATGGAGAGCGGCGTGCCGGACTACGTGGTGTTGACCTATATCGGCGTGGTTGCTCCGGCCGGCACCCGCGAGAACCATCATCCGGCAAGCTCAATCGCAGCGATCAACGAAAGCCTGGTCGCGCCGGAGGTGACCGCGGCTTTCGCCAAGCTCGGCGCGGAGGTTCAGCCAGGCCGGCCGGAGGACTTCGGTGCCTTTCTCGCCGCCGAGACGCAAAAATGGTCGACCGTGGCGCGGAGCGCCAGCATCAAGGTCGAATGAACAGCATGCGCGGAGCAAACATAGATTGGCAAACGAGCTTTTCTGGCTGCAAAGTGGTGACCACTGCGATCGGCCTCGACGCCGTCGAGGCCGTGGCGCAGTCCTACCCGGACGCGGCCGATCAAGATGATCCTGCCCTTCCCGCCTGGCGGACCGATCGACAGCGATGCGGCCGGTTGGTCGCACAGCACATGTCCACGAGTCTCGGGCAAAACGTCTATATCGAGAACCGCGCCGGCGGCGGCAGCTCGATCGGAATGCGGGCTGCGGCAACGGCAGAGCCCGACGGCTATACGCTCTTGTTCGCGCTCCTCGGGACCGCTCGCGATCACGCCGGCGCTCTACAAGAATCTCGACCTATGACCCGAACAAGAATTTCGTCCTCGGTCGCGACCGTGTCGAGTGGACCGATGGTGCTGGGTGGTATCGCCAACGTTGCAGATCAATAGCGTGCAAGAGTTGGTCAGCATATGCCGGGGCCAATCCGGGCAAGCTCAATTACGGCGCGACCGTCGGCACCCGCCGCACATGGCGTGGGGCTTGTTCACGATGCTGACCGGCACCGACATCGTCTACGTCCCGTACAAGGCGCGGCGGCGGCTTTCCACCGATCTCGTCGCGGGACAGATCCAGATGAATTTCGACGCCACCGGGTTCGCTCCTACCCTCATCCGCGAGCGTGCGTGCTCAGAGCACTTGCGGTGTCGAGGCGCGTCGCGCAATCCGGATCTGCCTGAAGTCCCCACCATGGTGGAGAGTGGGATCGATTTTCTCTATGAGCTTCTGACGGCGGTGCTGGCCTCCGGTGGGAACGCCGCCCGACATCGTCAGCGAAGCTCAACGCCACGATCAACGCCGGCCTGAGTTCGGCCGAGATGAAAGCGACGCTGGCGAAATTTCAGGTGGAAGCGAAAGGCCGGATCGGCACAGGACTTCGCCGCGCGTTTCTCGCCGCGGAGACGAAGAAATGGGCGGATGTCGCGAAGGCAGCGAATATCAAGCGTCGAATGACAATGCGTCCGGCGAAATGCGCAGCGACCGCGCCTCGCCCGGGATCCATACGATCGTCCTGGTCGAAACACGTTCCTTGTCCCTCGGAAACCCAATTGAAGCCGTTTTTGCGCTCGACGGAAACCAGATTTCCCTTATCGGGAGTTGAACGAACGGCGTCTTAACGGGCGACCAATGGACGTCCGGACACGCTGATGCAGAGCGGAGCCGGAGGCTCACCCTCAAACCTCGAGCGCGACCTATGTCCGAGCAAAGCAACCAACACCGCTGCGATTTTGCCGAAGCGGCCATGTCACTCGATACTTCCGCCAGATCGCGTTCCGGCAGCGGACGGACAAGGAGGTATGTCTCCTGCAGCGTCACGATCCCGCTGGGGCCTGCGACCACTGCGGTTCAAAGCACTGGACCGAGGACGCCGAGGCGATCACCGAAGCTGCGGGTTCGGCGCGAGTATGTGAAGCTTATGTCCGCAGCTTAGCCTCTGGTTTAGCTCCAGTAGAGACGATACCTTCGCGCCGGATCCGTGAGGGGCCGTCATGTCCAGAACGCACCTGTCGGTCGCGGCCAGCCATCGCGCTCGGCCTGACTGCGAGCGGTCCCGCCACCGCCCAATCGTATCCGGCACAATCGTATCCGGACCGGCCGATCCGCCTGATCGTGCCATTCCCGCCCGGCGGGCCGACCGACTACGTTGCCCGTCTCGTTGCCCAGCATGTCTCGGCAAATTTTGGACAGATCGTCCTCGATAACCGGCCGGGTGCCGGCGGTTCACCATCGCGAGCAAGGCGGTGGCGAACGCCGACTCCGACGGCTACACGCTCCTGTGCGGCAGTTCGGCGACGCTGGGCATCGCCCCGGCGCTCTACAAGAACGTCGAATACGATCCCATCAAGAGCTTCGCGCCGGTGGCGCTGGTCGTCTGCGCGTCCCGTTCGTGCTCGGCGTCGCAGCCGCAGTGCCGGCGAATACGTTGAGCGAGTTCATCGCCTACGCCAAGGCCAATCCGGAAGTTGAATTTCGGGGCCACCATCGGAACGCCTCCGCATCTGGTGGGAGAGTTGTTCAAGGTCACGACCGGCGCCGACATCTATTACATCCCGCTACAAGGGCGCGGCCCAGGCGATGACGGATCTGCTCGCGGGCCAGATGCACATGACCATCGAGGGCGCCACACACCCTCCTCGCGCACATTCAATCGGGCAGGTCAGACCCTTGGCGGTGATGAGCCCGCAGCGCCTGCCCGCGTTGCCGGATGTGCCGACGATGCTCGAAAACGGGTACAGCGGATTTCCATCCGCATCCTGGACCGGCGTGCTTGCCCCCGCGGGCACGCCGGCATCGATCGTGAGCAAGCTCAACGCGGGCCGTCAACGACGCCCTCCGGTCGCCGAGATCAGCGCGAACTTCGCTAGGTTCAGCGCGCAGGCGAAGGTCGGATCCCCGCAGGACTTCGCCGCCTTCATCGCGGTCGAAGCCCCGAAATGGGCCGCTCTGGTCAGGGACTCGGGCGCGAAGCTCGAGTAGCCGCCGCCTCCCCGCGAATGATGGCGGCCACGTGAAATGCGGCTGACCTCCGGTTTTATCGACACCGCCCGGTAAGCACGCAGGGCAGGTTTCGTGCCGGATTCCCGGGATTCCCACATTTACCCCACATTTGATTTTCAATGATTAGGCGGGCGGTGCTGTCCCTGCAGGGGACAGCGCCGGGAGTCACGGAGAGGGGAACGCATGAAAATTGCTGTTCTGGCCGGCTGCCGCCACGGCGGCGCTGATGTTGTCGACTGCGCAGGGGGCGGTGCGCATCAAGTCGGATCCAGGAGGGCAGATCGGACCTTATCTCGAAAATCTGGTGGCGCTGCGCGGCTCGGGCGAGCGCGTCATCATCGACGGGCCCTGCCTGTCGGCGTGCACCATGGTGCTCGGCGTGATCCCGCGCGAGCGCATCTGCGTGACACCCCGGGCGCGGCTCGATTTCACGCGGCGTGGCATCCCGGCGACGACGGCCAGCCTGTGCCGAGCCACGGAGGCCACCAAGCTCCTGATGGACATCTATCCCGCAGCATGTGCGCAGCTGGATCGCACGGCGCGGCGGTCTCACTCCGCACATGATGTATCTGAGCGGCCGCGAGCTCGCCGCGATGTACCCGACCTGCGATGATCCGCGGCCCGAAGTCCGCCGCAGCGGTCCAAACCCATCTGCGATTCAAACGCCTCTCGATGCCAGCCGGCGAGCAGCGAGGGCGCAAACGCCGCCGGCACACGGCAGGAGCGCCATCATCGCTCCATAGGCGAGGCCGCCCCAGCGCGCGTAGAGCACGCCCGCGAGTGCCATCGATGCCGCCATCGCCAGGCCGAGCGCGACGGCGAGATAGCCCTGGGCGGTCGCGCCGAGCTTGGGCGGTATCGTGCGCGCGATGAAGCCGAGCGCGCCGAGATGGGACGCGCCGAACGACAGCGCGTGCAGGCATTGCAGCGGCGGCAGCAGGATGGCAGGAGGATCGAACGCCATCGCGCCCCAGCGCATGACCGCGCCGGCCGCGCCCGACCAGGAGCAGCGTCGTCGGGCGCGATCGGCAGGCGCCCGAAATCGCGAACAGCACGATCTCGGCCGCGACGCCGAGCGCCCAGAAGGCTGCGATCGCGGCCGCCGTCAAGACCGCCCGCCCGCCAGTCGAGGGCGGAGAAGCCGTAAAAGACCGCGTGGCTCGCCTGGATGAGGCTGGCCGCCGCCGCCACCGCGAGAAAGGCCGGGTCGCGCCAAACGCCGCGCGGCGGATGACAATCCGGCTGCCGGCGCGCTGCCTGGCGTGGGGCGAGCGGCTTCAGCGCGCAGGCGGCAGCCGCGGTGATCACCGCGGCAGCCACGATCAGCCAGATCAGGTCACGCGCGGGGCGATCATCGAGCAGGACGCCGGCGCCGAAACTGCCGGCGATGAACGCGGCCGAGCCCCACATCCGCACCGGACCGTAGGCGCGGCCGACGCGAGCGAGCCCGCGCAGCGCATAGGCGTCGGCCAGCGGCATGATCGGCGTGTAGAACACCGAGGCGAACACGAACGCCGCCGCGATGGTGGCGGCGCCCTGCGGCTAGCCCGACCACGCCGTAGCCTACGACCGCTCCGGCGGCGCGCGATCACGATCGCCATGCGCAAGGCATCGTGCCGGTCGGCGTGCCGGGTCGCGAGCGGGATCGCGAACACGCGCACGATCATCGGGATCGCCAACACGAGTCCCGATCATGTCGGCATCGAGGCCCTTGGCCGCGAGCCAGACCGGCAGGAACGGCAATTGCACGCCAAGCGCAACGAACAGCGCGGCGTAAAAGCAGCGCCAGCCGCCACGCGAACGCCGCGCCGGGCTCGAATGAAAAGCGATGCCGGTCCGGAGTTGCGACGCTGCCGTCCGTGCGTTGGCTTCTGTCGTCTGTCTTCAGTCTAACGTCCCGATTCTGAAGTTCACGCGTGCCTCGCGCCATCCTCTAGGCCACCAGACGATAGAACAGTTCCGGATCGACATTGCCGCCGGAGAGGACCGCGACGGCGACCTTGCCCTTCACGTCGATCTTGCCCGACAGCAGCGCGGCCAGCGCGACCGCGCCGCCCGGCTCGACCACCAGCTTGAGCTCGCGGAAGGCAAAGGCGACCGCGGCCGTCACCTCCTGATCGCTGACGGCGACGCCGCCGCCGACCAGCGTGCGGTTGATCGCGAAGGTGAGCTCGCCGGGCGTCTGCGCCATCAACGCATCGCAGATGGTGCCGGTGAGCGCGGCGTTTCGCTCGCGCTGCCCGCTCTTGAACGAGCGGGCGTGATCGTCGAAGCCCTCGGGCTCGGCGGTATAGAGTCGCGTCTGCGGCATGCGCGCCTTGACCGCGAGCGCGATCCCCGCGATCAACCCGCCGCCCGAGGCCGTCGACCGCGACCACGTCGGCCACCAGCCCCTGCGCCATGAGATCCTCGACGATCTCGCGCCCGGTGGTGCCCTGCCCCGCGATCACGAGCGGATCGTCATAGGGCGGCACCAGCGCGGCATGACGCTCGGCCGCGATCTCGCGCGCGATCGCCTGGCGGTCGTCCCGCGCCCGGTCGTAAAGCACCACCTCGGCGCCGAGCGCCGCGGTGCGCTCGCGCTTCGGACGCGGCGCATCGGCGGGCATGACGATCACCGCCGGCATGCCGAGCAGGCGCGCCGCCGCGGCGACGCCCTGGGCGTGGTTGCCAGAGGAGAACGCCACGCACGCCGCCGGCGCGCTCCGCCAGCGGGATCGATGAGAGCCTTGTTGTAGGCGCCGCGAAACTTGAACGAGCCGGTGCGCTGCAGGGTCTCCGCCTTGAGAAATATCCGCGCGCCGGTGAGCGCATCGAGCACCGGCGAGGTCACCAGCGGCGTGCGCAAGGCAATGCCCGCCAGCCGCTGCGCGGCGGCATCGACGTCAGCGGCGGTCGGCAGAGCCGGGTAGTGCAATGGCTGCTGCATCGCAGCGACGGTGAGCCGCGATGGCCTGCCCGGCAAGGGCACTCGAGCGACAATATCAGCTTCGTGATCGCTCACGCAGTCAACTGCAGCCGCCCGCCGCCGCTGCGGATCGCTGCGGCGGGCACGTGCGCGATGTGTCTCGCGGTCATGACTGTCGGGAACGCCGCGCGTCACACGCATGTCACTGCGCTCGTGACATAGCTCGCCCATGTCGATCACGATCTGGGTTGTCGGAGCGTATTGCATCCTCGCGACCGCTGCTCACATCGGCAGCATTCTGATCGCAGCGCGCCGCTGCCGCAAACGGAGACCCGTCTCCGTTCGGTCAGGAGGGAAAACCGCGCTGGGCGTGCTGGGTTTGACGCGCTTCCTCCGCAGACGCGGACTTCACTATGGCAAGGAATGCCTGGGAGGCGCCGCCGGCGCAGGCGCTCGGCATACCCGGCGTCAGTCTGGTTCGGCCGGTCTGCGGACTGGAAACCACATCGAGGATACGCTGCGCTCGGCCTTCCGATCTCGATTACCCGCGTTACGAGATCATCTTCTGCGCGGCTGCGGCCAACGATTCCGCGCTGCCCCTCGTTCGACGCCTCATCGCCGACCATCCGCATGTCCCCGCGCGGCTGCTGATCGGCAACGACTCCATCAGCGAAAACCCGAAGCTGAACAATGTCTGCAAGGGCTGGCAGCGCCGCGGCCTACGATCGATCGTCATGGCCGACAGCAATGTCCTGATGCCACGCGACTACATCGAACGCCTGCTCGCGGCTTGGCGTGCGGACACCGGCGTCGTGACCTCACCGCCGGTCGGCTGCCGCCCGCAAGGCTTCTGGGCGGAGCTTGAATGCGCCTTCCTCAATACCTATCAGGTGCGCTGGCAGTATGCCGCCGCCGCGTTCGGCTTCGGCTTTGCCCAGGGCAAGTCGATGCTCTACCGGCGTAGCCAGATCGAGGCCGCCGGCGGCATTCGACTGCTCGCGGCCGAACCGGCGGAAGATGCCGCCACCACCAAGCTGGTCCGTGCCGCCGGTCTACGCGTCCGCCTGGTCGATGCGCCGTTCGAGCAGCCGCTCGGATACCGATCCGCCACGGAGGTGTGGGCGCGCCAGCTGCGCTGGCGCGGCTGCGGCAGGCATCGTTCAGGAACTGCTACGCAGTGGAAATCCTGTCGGGCGGGCTCGGGCCGCTCCTCGCCCTGGCCTGGGTCCTGGCCGCGGTGAACTGGCCGGTGGCCGGCGTGGTTGCTCTGGCGACCATCTGGTATGGCGCTGAGGCCGCGCTGGCAGGCATGGCGGGCTGGCACTCTGACCGCGCGTTCCCCGCTCGCCTGGATGCTGCGGGATATCCTGCTGCCGCCAATCTGGATCGGCGGCTGGCTTGGCCGCGGCTTCGTGTGGCGCGGCAATCAGATGCGGACAGTCGAGTCGCGGGCGCGATCTAGGCCGCGCGCGCAGCGACCGAGGAACGATCTGGACATCGCGCGGGCGCGACGGTGTACAATCCTGCGCCATCCTCCCCTAACCATCGGACATGCCATGGACCTCGGAATTGCCGGCCGCAAGGCCATCGTCTGTGCCTCGAGCCGCGGGCTCGGCCGCGCCTGCGCGCGCGCCCTGGCGGAAGCGGGCTGCGAGGTGACCATCAACGGGCGGGACGGCAAGGCGCTGGAGCAGACCGCGGCCGAGCTTCGCCAGGCAACCGGCGCCAAGGTGACCGCCGTGCAGGCCGACGTCGCCACCCCCGAAGGCCAGGCGGCGCTGCTGAGCGCCTGTCCGGAGCCGGACATCCTGGTGAACAACAACGCGGGCCCCCGTTCCGCGACTTCCGCCAGCTCACGCGGGCAGCAGATGCTGGATGGCGTGATCGCCAACATGGTGGTCGCGGTCGAGCTTACGCCAGAAGGTCATCGATCCCATGACAGCCAGGAAATTCGGCCGCATCGTCAACATCACCTCGGGCTCGGTGAAGATGCCGCTCGTCTGGTCTCGACCTGTCCTCCGGTGCGCGCGCGGGTCTGACCGCGTTCATGGCCGGGGTGGCGCGCTCGGTCGCCGCATCCAACGTCACCATCAATTTCCTGCTGCCCGGCACCTTCGACACCGATCGACTGCAGTCGAACATCGTGGCGAACGCCAAGAATCGCGGCATCTCGGTCGATCAGGCCAAGGCCGAACGCATGGCCACGGTCCCCGCCAAGCGATTCTGGCACCCCGGACGAGTTCGGCGCGGCCTGCGCCTTCCTGTGCTCGGCGCAAGCCGGCTACATCACCGGCCAGAACCTTCTGATCGACGGTGGCGCGTTCCCGGGCGCGATGTGAGAGCCCCAAATGCGAACAAGGCCGGCTTTCGCCGGCCTCGTCGCACCCCCAAGCTTCTAAAACTGGCCCGGCAAGATCCCGAGGGTCGGGCTCGCCTTCGTGTCGCTCCCTGAGCCCCTGTCGCTTGCAGCTAGGCGCACGGGCTAGGTGCATGAGGTAATACTGTCCGGAGCTCGGTCGGATTGCAAACGTAAAAATCGTATAATCGGCCCGGTTTGAGCGATCAATCGGCCGATGTTGCATGATAAGCAACAGTTATGGATCGCATGAGACCCTTTATGTAACACACTGCTGAAAGTACGGGCGCAAGCACCTCTGCTTGCTCGCCGCAGGCGTCCGACGCATGATCGCGCCCTGCATCCGACTGCCTTCAGATCCATCAAGGAGAGAGTGCTCCCATGAAGCTCGTCCGCTTCGGCCCGCACGGCCGCGAAAAGCCGGGAATCGTCGACTCCAAAGGGGGTATCCGCGACCTCTCGAAGGTGGTGCCCGATCTCGCCGGGGACGCGCTGTCGCCCAAAGGCCTCGCCAAGATCCGCAAGGCCGCCGATCGAGAAGCTGCCGCTCGTTCGCGGCAATCCCCGCCTCGCCGCCTGCGTCGGCGGGGTCGGCAATCTGATCGCCATCGGGCTCAACTATTCGGACCACGCCGCCGAGGCCGGCATGGCGATCCCGAAGGAGCCGATCATCTTCAACAAGGTCAGTTCCTGCATCTGCGGGCCGAACGACGACACGATCATTCCAAAGGGCTCGACCAAGCTCGACTGGGAGGTCGAACTCGGCATCGTCATCGGCCAGCGCGCGCGCTACCTGTCCAAGGACAAGGCGCTGGACGTGGTCGCCGGATATTGCCTGGCCAACGACGTGTCGGAGCGCGCGTTCCAGATCGAGCGCGCCGGACAATGGGTCAAGGGCAAGAGCTGCGAGACGTTCGGGCCGCTCGGCCCCTGGCTGGTCACCAAGGACGAGATCAAGGACCCGCAGGGCCTCAACATGTGGCTCGACGTCAATGGCGAGAAGCGCCAGCGCGGCAACACCAAGACCATGATCTTCGATTGCCGGCACCTCGTCTGGTACTGCTCGCAGTTCTTCGTGCTGGAGCCGGGCGACGTCATCATCACCGGCACGCCGCCCGGCGTCGGCCTCGGCATGAAGCCGGAACCCAAATTCCTCAAGGCCGGCGACGTGGTCACGCCTCGGCATCGACGGCCTCGGCGAGCAGCGGCAGAAGGTGGTGAAGTTCAAGAAGTGAGCGTGGGCCTCATGCGAGGCCGAAGGGCCGCCCGAGATGCGTCACCACCAGGCGTGGAAATGGTGCACGGGACCGTGTCCTGAGCCGATCTTGATCCGGTTCGCCGCCGCGAGCGCCTCGCGTCACGTAGGTCTTGGCGGCGCGCACCGCCTCGGCGAGCGACAATGCCCTTGGCGAGGCCGGCCGCGATCGCGGACGACAGCGTGCAGCCGGTGCCATGGGTGTTCGCGGTCGCGATGCGGTCGGCTGCGAGCCGCGTGAATGCCGTCGGCTCGATCAGGAGATCGACGCTCTCGGCACCGTCCGCGTGGCCGCCCTTGATGCAGCACCGCCCGCGCCCCGAGCGCGAGCAGGCGCTCGCCCTGTTCACGCATCGCGGTCTCGGTGTCGGCGACCGGCGCGTCGAGCAGCGCCGCCGCCTCCGGCAGGTTTGGCGTGACCACCAGCGCCAGTGGCATCAGCACGCGCCTGAGCACGTCGACCGCGTCGGGGGCGAGCAGCTTGTCGCCGGAGGTCGCGATCATGACGGGATCGAGCACCACCTGGCTCTGCCGCCAGCGCTGCGAGACCGGCCGCAATGGTCTCGATGACGCCGCGCTGGGACACCATGCCGATCTTGACCGCGCTGACATCGAGATCGGAAAAACCGCGTCGATCTGCGCGGCGACGAATTCCGCCGGCACGTCGTGGATCGCGGTCACGCCCTTGGTGTTCTGGGCGGTCAGGGCGGTGATCACCGAGGCGCCGTAGACGCCGAGCGCCGAAAACGTCTTGAGGTCGGCCTGGATGCCGGCGCCGCCGCCCGAATCGGAGCCCGCCAAGGTGACCGCGATCGGCGGTCATCGGCGCTGCCGCTCGCGCCAGAGCCGACGTCCACCACGGCCCGCAACGCGCGCGCCGCCGCCTGCGGATCGGCCTGAAGCGAGAGCGCCGAGATGACCGCCACGCCGTCGGCCCCGGCCGCCGACGGCCTTCGCCGGCATTGCTCGGCATCGATACCGGCAATGCCGCACAAGCGGAAAGCCCGGCGCCCGCCGGCGGAAGACGCTCGGCGATACGCGCGAGACCCGCAGGTCCGATCGGCGGATTGGGATTGTCCTTCGAGGAGGTCGCGAACACGCCGCCGACGCCGACGTAATCGAGGAGATCGAGCGGCGCCGCCTCGGCCTGCGCCACCGTCTTGATCGAAAGCCCGATGATCGCGCGGGGACCGAGGAGCCGCCGAGCGTCCTCGACCGCCATGTCTTGCTGTCCCACATGCACGCCGTCGGCGCCGGAGGCGAGCGCGACGTCGACGCGGTCATTGACGAGCAGCGGAATGTTGAGCGGCGCGAGCGCCGCCTTGATGGCGCGCGCGCGCTCGACCATGGGGCGCGTGTCGCTGCGCTTGTCGCGAAGCTGGACCAGCGTCGCACCACCTTGCGCCACCAGCCGGGAAAGCTCCGCGAGATCCCGCCCGCCCGCATGTTCGGGATCGACCAGGGCGTAGAGGCGAAGATCGACGGTCATTGCGCTATTCCGGTTCCTGTCGCAGCCGCAGCACGAACGAAGCGAAGTAGCGAGCGCAGCGAAGCACGCGCGGAGCCCCTGCTCCGAGCCGCCGGCAAGCGTCTGGACAACGATTCCGGACAGGTCGACGTAAGCGAGGAACGGCGGCAGCGCAAGCATCCCAAGCTCCCTCCGCCGGCATGATCCGGATCAGGTTCGATGGGTTGGCTCGAGGCCTCTCAGCCCGACGGCACATCCGCCGGACACCCCATTGAGATTGCGAGCGCAACTTAACGTGCAGGTATCGTGCATTCAAGCGTGCAGAGCCGGCACCAGCATCAGGCTCGAAACGGTTGAATACCGCTAGATCGCGCTACTTCGTGCAATGGCGCGCAGCCCTTGCCTCCCGCAGCCGTATTTGCTGGATTGCGCCTCCGGCCGAGGGCCGCGCGGAGGCACGAATGGTCCCCTTCTTCGTCCAGATCAAATGCCAGCTCGGCCAGTCCTACGACGTGGCGAACAAGCTTGCGGACGCCGAGCTCGCCTCCGAAATCTATTCGACCGCCGGCGACTTCGACCTGCTGGTGAAGTTCTACGTCGAGGACAAGACCGACATCGGCCACTTCGTCAACGAAAAGGTGCAGACCATCCCGGGCATCCAGGACACCCGCACCATCATCACCTTCAAGGCGTTCTGACGGGAGGCGCGTTGTCGGCGAAGCGCTACGTGCCGGTGGGCGGGCCCTCGGCGGCGCGCACGCGCTGCAGACCGAGCTGACGCTCGCGCCAGATCATGAACAGCCCTGCTCCCGCGATGATCCCGGCGCCGACGAAGACGTAGACCGTCGGCAATTCGTTGAAGAAGAAATATCCGAGCAGAAACGCCCACACCATCGCCGTGTAGTCGAACGGCGCCACCACGGACGCGGGCGCCAGGCGGTAGCTTTCGGTGAGCAGAATGTGGGCGAGCCCGCCGCACAGTCCGACCGTCACCAGCGCCGCGAAGCTCGACCCAGGTCGGCACCAGCCAGCCCAGGGGCCAGGTCGCGAGGCCCGCCAGCGCGCAGATCAGGGAGAAATAGAACACGATCGGAGGAGGTGGTCTCGGTCTCCGTCAGGCGGCGGGTCTGGATCACCGAGCCGGCATTGCAGAACGCCCCGCCGATCGCAAACGCGAGGCCGAGCGTGGTGCCCGCCGCGCCCGCATGCGCGGAGAGATCGAAATGCGGTCCCAGCATCACCAGGATGCCGACGAAGCCGGCGATCACCGCCGACCAGCGATAGATGCGCACCCGCTCTTTGAGGAAGAGCCGCCGACATCGCGACGGTGATCAGCGGCGACACGAAGGAAATGGCGGTGGCATCGACGATCGGCAGCCGCGCCAGCGCCGCGAAATTGCAGAACATGCCGCAGATGCTGATCAGGCCGCGACCGATCTGCCCGAGCGGGCGCACCGTGCGCACGGCCGCCGCCAGTTCATTCCTCCAGGCATAGATCACCAATACCGGCAGGATCGCGAAAGCAGAGCGGAAGAACACGATCTGCCCCACCGGATACGTCTCACCAAGAAACCGCACGAGCGCCGACATCACCGCGAACAGCAATGCCGACATCACCTTGAGTGAGATCGCCTTGATGACATTCATGCTTGCGTTGCGCCGGTCCGCCGGACGGCGGCGGCCTCATCGGTGGGAATGCGAATTGAGCATGTCGCGATCGCTGGTGGAAGTCGTCGCGGCGAGATCCGGCTGCACATGCGACGCGTGCGCCCAGTCGGCCTCGCATCGCGGTGCCGAACGCGACCTCAGTTTGCTTTGAAACGAAGCACGGAATCGATTGGCGGCCGACGCGGCCGCATCGGTCTCTGAATCCGGACTATTTATCGACCGGTCACCGTTACGGATGCTTCGGTCCTTCGACCGGCGGCAGCGATTTGACATAGTGCGCCATCGCGGCGCGATCCTCGGCCGGGAGCTTCGACGTATTGCCGACGACAGGGCGCCATCGGGCCGCCGACCGAATCGCCGTTCGGCATGTCGCCGGTTTCGAGGATGCGCTCGATGTCCCGTTCCGAGTAATCACCGATCCCTGCCGGCGTAATGTTGGGAACCCAGCCGTCGCCGCCTTCCTGATCCGGTCCGCCGGCGAAGCGCTGGCTTGCGACGATGGCGCCGAGAAGATTGCGAGGACTGTGGCACTCCGCGCAGTGGCCTGGGCCGTTGACGAGATAGGCGCCGCGGTTCCATTGCGCCGATCTTGACGGATCGGGCTTGAACGGCTGGCCATCGAGGAACAGGAATTTCCAGCCACCCACCAGGCGGCGATACTTCAAGTAGATCGGGAGGTCGTGGCCGCGCACCTTGCCCTGAACCGGCGGCAGCGTTTTCAGATACGCAAACAGATCGCGCACGTCCTCCATCCGCATGCGCTGGTACGACGTATAGGGAAAAGCCGGATAGTAGTGGCTGCCGTCGGGCGAGGTCCCTTTCAGCATGGCGGTGACGAAATTCGCCTCGCTCCAATCGCCGATGCCGTCGTTACGATCGGGCGATATGTTCGGAGCATAGAAAGTGCCGAACGGCGATTTCAGTCCGAGCCCGCCGCCGAGCCTGGTCTTGTCCTCCTGATTCGGGATCGCGTGGCAGGACGAACAGCCGCCCGCGTAGAACATGGTCTTGCCGTTTTCGAGATTGGGCGTATGGGCCGGAAGCGCGCTCGCCGGCACCGTCGCCGGGATGGTGACGAACCAGAATACCGCCGCGCCGATCACCGCGAGGATCAGCACCACGAATCGCCAGCTTGCGCAGCATCGGCGTCCTTTCCCCGGCCGTCGGACGTTGCCGGCAGTCCGACGCTGGCCCGCAATCAAAGTCGAGGGGCGGACCGTCGCAGCGACGGCCGCCCCCGATCATCGACCAACCTCAAATGCTTAGGTCGCCCGCTTGCGGTAGGTCTGGTGGCAACCGCCGCAATTCTTGCGCACCTCGGTGATTTGAACCTTGAAGGTGTCCAAATCCTTCGTCGCGTCGCCGGCTGCTTTGGACTCGCTCGCGAATTTAGCGAGCTTGGCGTTGAAATCGGCTTTGTTTTCCCAGATCGGCGGAAGGGCCGCGGTGTCGCCGCCGGTCTTGGAATTGTCGGGGAACAAGGCCGGCGCTTTCTCGCCCGCCTCA
>ERZ1370068.2000-contig-11966_pt1 | contig 65806 bp, 119 predicted proteins | sample MGYA00561227_ERZ1370068 | MGnify/ENA primary metagenome ERZ1370068 (study PRJEB38410, sample SAMEA6850437) | metagenome | study: Metagenomic assessment of the ecological functions of the soil: analysis of the soil microbiota associated with the... | reverse complement strand
TTGTACTTCGTTCAGTTACGTATTGCTCTCAGGTACCTCGATGGCAGGGGAATAACGGAAATCGACGGCCGAATACTCCAGCAAGCGAAGCCTTTTCCCGAGCGACTGCGCGCGTACTCCCGCGACGCGTTACGTTACCGATCCATGGTTCGGTATTCGAGCGGGGCGCGCAGGCGGCGGCGCTCGGAACCTCGGCGGGGCTTCCGACACGGCAGAGGATCTGCTTCTCGTCGGGATGAAACCGGAAGCGGGCAGAATGATCTATGCTCGAATCTGACGCCGCTCGCCTATGAATACTTCCTTACGGGTCGGGTGAAGATCGGCCCGGGGAGCTTGGCGCGGTGATCGGCCAAGCGCTCCAGCGACGTCGGGTTGCGACCACGCGTGGAAATATTAGGCGGCAGTGGGAACGAACCCTGGATGGAGAAGCCCTGCTCTGGCGCAATGGCAATCGTTACTGCCTCGCGGTTCTCAAGAATTGTGTCGCCCTCCGAGGATATACGCCGCTTCGGTCGCGCTTTTGGGGAAGGAAGCGGACCGCGACCCTGAACAAATCACTGTTCGGATTAATCTACCGGTCAAGGGCCTCGAAACAGTCGAACCAGAAAAGTCTTTCGGAGATGTGACCTCGTTCACGGATGAGTTCAAGAGCCGGGGAGGCGGATCTGTAACGAGTTCGCGATCGCCAAATAGCTGCCTCAGACCCAAACCGTGGTGCCCCCAACTCCTAAAAGCTGCAGCTTTAACCCGGAAACCGCCTATATTTTGCACGCTTTCATGGGTGAATCAAAAAGCTTGCTCTGGTCCGACCCGGCTGCAATCCAATTCTATCGGCGATAACCCCGGCGTCATGTGTATGCGCGTCGATTTTACCAGCCCTTGCTCGTCGCCGGCGCCGGGGCCCGGGGCCTCTGTTTTCTCGGTATGGCTCACACCGTTGCGGCCGGTTTGTTGAATGCCGTGTTTGCGATCGTTGCGGCTTATCTCGTCATCATCGTCGGTCGACGGCGGCTTGGAACGAAGAATCTGTGGTGCGCCTGGATAGGGTGCACTCCGGTGGATTTAGAGCTTAGCCTTTTGCCCACGACTCCATCGCACAATTTTGTATCGCGTCTTAACTGTCAAGGCTGCGGTGCCAACATTATTGGCAGCATCATACGCCTTGGCGTCAAGGGCGGTAATTTTTGATTGAGCCATTATTTGGAACTTTCCAGCTGCAACCATACGGTGCTTGGGAATCTGTGCATTGAGAGAGCACCGTTAATATAAAACGCAAACGAATAACCTTCCGATATTATCGCTGGCTGAGGCTGTGATGCTCACCGTGCTTTTGCGAGCTACGATTGATCCATTCGCGGGATTCGTGATCGAAACCGTTGGAGCCATGTTGTCCGAAACCGGCGGTACCTTTGAAACCTTGCTGGATTTGCACTTAATCACTGGGGTTCGTAGGCAAATCCCATTCGTCTCGTAGGCGCCGACGTCAATCGGATCCATTCTAGATGTGTTGTTGAAGTCAATTGCCAGGACTATACGCAAGAGCTCCCTTTACCAAGCAGGGCAGAAGTCGCCTGCGGCCGAGAGTTTGCCGTTTCTGGATCGATGAAGGAAGTCGCCGCAGTTCCCACCGGCAAAGAACTCTTTGATTGTCAATGCTTCTGACTTACCCTGCAAGGTTTGCGCTTCAATGTAATTGTTCCTAATGACGACCTGTGCATTACTCAAACCGCTGGCATCCACACAGCGGTTGTGCCGGGACAATAGATCGCATTGTTGGCGAGAACTGCATTGGTGACACTGCTCCAGCGCGCGCGTACAGAACATTCTCCGTTGCCGTAGATCGTATTGTTCACGATGTTTTAGGTTCCTCATCTGACTAACCTGCACATGGGGATAAGAGGAAATTCCGACATCTGAGCTGGAATATGATATTGTTTCGCAACAGTCGCATCCCGCGACTGCATGAGATGCCCTCGCCACAGCTCCACACAGCGTTGCCCTCGACGATATTGAGGCCCGGCCCACCTCCGTAGACGAAAACGCATGGGTATCGTGTTCCGATCGTTGTGTCATGAATCACGTTATCGCGGATAACGTTACTGCAGGAGCCTACCTTTTTACTTCGATGCCGTCGTTGCCTCCCGAGCTTGTGCGTCTCAAGTGGTGAATGTAATTTCCCTCGATGAGACCGTTGGCAATCCGGCAAGTATTATCGTTGCATCCAAGATACATGCCTTCGCCTGTAGTCCGAGCTTACTCGTATCGCAGGCCCGTGTGATGGATGTGATTTCTTCGCAGAACCATGGAATCCGGAGTTTCCACTATTTAGCGCCAACGCATTGGCGCCGGTTTCCTTACGCTTCGTTGTCCTCAAAGGTAGTAATGTGATTGATCGCGCCCATAAAGCGCACCAGATCTCCTCCCCTAAAACCGAGGCCGCGTATGGTGATGGGAATGGGACGAGTTTTCAATCTCTATGTTGTTTTCCGGGTAAAGTGAGCGGCGTTGTCCGGTCGTAGCAGAACCTGGCCTTTCGCCGGCTGCCGCTTCGACGATTATCAGGCGTCGAAGCGTGCCGACCGTCCAGTAGATTAGGCGGCGACAGGTTTGCAGTAGATGCCGCCACCATGAAGCACAAGCAGGTCCCGGCAAAGAGGGTGTTAACCAACGTTCTCGAACTCTTCGTTGCACGTGCCGTCTGCATTGGACGGATATATTTCGATGACGCGATTGGCGGCATTTCCGGAACTGGTCAACAAAGAAAGCAGGAATAGCAGGCTAACTATGCTTTGATCACGATCATGTGTCCGTCACCTCCGATTCGTCGGTCCATTAGAAGCGAGCATAAGGCATGCCAGCAAATCGGAGAGCGTTAGGTCAATCATAACCGACGGTAATTCCGAAGGTTTTCAAATGAATCCGTGATTTTGCCGACAACATTGTTGGACAGCAGCAGCACTTCGTGAGCACCGGCATTCGCGCAGAGCAGGGAGAGCCCGCGGCGGCAAGCTTCCTCAGTGTCGCGTGGTAACACAAAAACAAATAAGGGACGACACGTCCAGCGTCGATCCGACTGGGCGAGCCGAGCGATCTCCGTTGTCAAATTATCCAGCTGCGCCGTTAGCAGGGCCAGGCTCGCTTCTCCAATAGGCCGTACTTGCCATCTTTTTTCATCTCCCTCGCCAACTCAGCCCAGCGAAAAATCTCTTTGACGAGCGCGGCGCGGCGACCGGACTGTCGTCGCGCGGTAGCGCGCCCACCTCGCGAGCGAACTGGATCCCATTTGCGCGTTCAGCAACGCGAGACTTATTTCTGCAGTTTTGGTGTCAGGCATGGTGTCGTCTCCCAGAGTCCGCAATTCATCTGCCTCTAGTTCCGTCTCGTAAACACAAAAGGATCAGACAAGCGAAAATTGTACGTTTTTCCGAAGTTACGAGGACGAGGTCGTGCGCCATTGTCTGTCTTTAATAGCAGCATGGATGCTACAAAGTATCGGTGAGGACTCGAGGAGCAGGACATCAACGCACCCGGATGACCAGGGACCCTAAAAGCCCCCCCACTTCAAGCTGAGCGGCAAAATAACGAAGCGTGACGCAACGCCGCGGGACTCACTTCTCACGCCGTTGCTCGACGAATTTCGGGCGCATCGTGCGGAGAGGAAATTCAAGCAGCCTATACGGAGCGGTAATAGCGATCGGCTTTAACCGCCGTGAGCAAGCCGCCGAGATTATGGCCTGCTCTCCGCACTACCTTTATTGTCAAGCCGAGACCTTACCCTTCACACGCCGCGCTGGCCGAATGCTCAGGTTCGAAGCGAGCAGAGGAATGTCATGGCCTACGTCGACTCGAAGAAATCTTTGCAAAGTCGCGTAATAGTGTTTGACCGCCCCAGCCACATTTCGCGAATCCGTGGCCGCTTTGTGTCCGTACGAACTTCGACACAGCGGCCTAAGCTCTGTTGGTACGGACCAGTTCTCCAGACGACAGAGTTGGCCTGTGTAGGCTGCTTGGAGCATCCCCGGTAACCGACTCTTAATCAGCGGGTCCGGAGTTCGAGTCTCCGGCGGCCCGCAAAATCTCTTCTTCCTTAGCGCGCCGAAAGTTTGCGTGCCGCGTTGTTTGCTCGATCAAATTCGCTGTTGTTAATGCGACGTTGTGATGGGATAATCATGGAAGATTTCTGCCCAGCGATTACGCCGTTCGATGATCGGGATGAAAGATAGATGACGGACGAAGGTTTCACGTACGCTATGCATTTGGAGGTCTACCTCCAAGCGGCGGTGGTACGCGGCGTACTGGCGACAAACCAGGGATCGACTGAGCAATTTTTTGATCGTCCGCCAGGGCGATGAGGTTTTTTCCATCAAGGACGCCACGTTGGAGACGCGCAACGGCAAGCCGATCTCGGTCGGCGCCGACGAATATTTGATCTATCTGCAAGAGGTATTTTTGATCGCTGACTTAAGCTCGGAAGGCGGTTCGCGACGATCGGCGATCGATGCGTTGTACGTAAAAAAAAACCAGAGCAAGGCTTTGTTCAGTGTCGGCCCTTATTTGCTGCAAGGAAACATTCACTTGCAGCCGGGAAGCGCGTTACACGACCTGCTCATGGAAAAGAGTCAGTTTCTCCCCCTCACCGAAGCAACGCTCGTCGATCGTGCGGATCTGGGTCCGCGCACCTATCTGGTGAACCGTTCCAAGATCGGCTTTATGACCGCGATTGGCGACGGTTTGGTCGAGCTCTAAAAATTTCCAATGGTCATGCCTGTCCCAACGGAAATCAACCATATCAAATCGCGGGCCGTGGTCCGCATCACCTGGGACGACGGCCACGCGGGCGAGTATGCCGAAACTTATCTGCGCGAGCTATTGCCCGTGTGCGCTTTGCCAGGGTCATGGAGCGCAGCGTCGATTTATCGACGTTCCCGATGCGAAGTTAACGGGCATCGCTGGAGTTGGGAATTACGCCATTGAGCTTTTCTGGCATGATGGTCACAGCACAGGTATTTATACCTTCGATTATTTGCGGTCTCTTTGTCCTTGCAGCCATTGTCAAGCGAAATGAGCGCTTAGCGATAGTTGTCGGCGTTTCGAACGTTTCTTTCATCGCTGGAACCATGAATTAACCGCAGCGCGGCTTTCCGCGATTATCCTCGCCGGCGGCAAGAGCTCGCGCATGGGCGCGGCAAAAATTCCTATTGCCATTTGACGGCGAGCCGCTGATCGTGCACATGGTGCGAAAATTGAGCTCGTACAGCTTCTCATTCACGCTCTCGGTGAGGCCGAGGTGGCGGTGCCGTTTTGGCGGGATCGGGTGCAACCGCTCCAGCCGTTTACCGAAAGTCGGTTCTCGCACGATGACAGCAACAATTGGATGCGGAAAAATTAAAAACCGACGTCATTGTACGAGCTGGTGACAACGCGAATCATCGGCGAAGCGGAGATTTGCGCCATCGACCCGGAGGGACTGAGTTTTGTCAAACTAAACTCGCCAGAAGACTATCAGAGCGGAGTACGACGTTGGCAAGGGGTTTGAATATTTTGGAATAGACGCAATCGCGCCCCGTCGGCGATGCAGTCAACTCTTGCGGTCTGGGCAGTTTCGCATCGGCAGATGCCATAGCGTTAGCAGGAGTCGGGCCGCACGGCGCTTGACATGGGAGTGGGTAATTTTTACTCTGCACTTCAAGTTAAAAGCGAACAATGGATTTTTTTGCATCTGTTTGTGCGAGTGGCGGAACTGGCAGACGCACTAGACTTAGGATCTAGCGGGCAACCGTGGGGGTTCGATTCCCCCTCTCGCACCAAACTGATCATGGCAACAACGTTTCACAAGACACAAGGATAGAAAGGTTGGTTTACTGTCACCGTTAGCTGATCGCGACGTGAATTACGCCGCGGGGTTGAATGGCCGTCCATGCAACAAGCGAAGGGTGTCGTGGCAAGAAGCCGTCATGAAAATTGATATCGATGAATTAAGTCCCGTGCAGCGAAAAGTCCGCGTCGAACTTCCGGCCGAAACCGTCGTCGGCGAATTCTCCCGCGCTTACAAGAACCTCAGCCAACGAGTCCGAGTCAAAGGTTTTCGCAGCGGCAAGATCCCGCGCAACGTACTCCAAGGAATGTACGGGGATGAGGTTAAAGGCGAAGTGCGCTCCCCATCTTGTCGAAGAATCGTTGGGAGAAATCGTCAAGGATCGCAACCTGCAGATCGTCTCGCGGCCGGAGGTGGAGACAGCCGAATTCGACGAAGTGGACCATTTTCGTTTTCCGCCATTTTTGAAGTGAAGCCGGATTTCGAAGTCAAAAACTATCTCGGCATGGAAGTCGAAAAAGTTAAAATCGCCATCACAGAGGCGCAAGTCGAAGAGGCGTTGCAGCGGTTGCAAGAAGGCCATGCTCGTCTTGAACTCGTCGAAGGGCGTGAAGTGGTGCAAAAGGCGACTTCGTCACGCTCGACTTTGAAGGAATGATGGACGGGAAGCCGTTTGCCGGCGGCAAAGGGCGAGAATTATATGCTTGAAGTTGGTTCGGAACATGCGTTGCCGCAATTCGAGGACGCCGTTGTCGGATTGAGACTAGGCGAGCGGCAAACCGTCGCGGTGAATTACCCGGAAAATTATCCGAACAAAGAGATTGCCGGCAAAGCCGTAGATTTCTCTATTGTCGCGCGTGAAATCAAGCAAAAAGTTTTGCCGGTGCTCGACGACGAATTTGCCAAAGACCACGGTGAGTGCGCCTCCCTCGACGAGTTGAAGACGCGCATACGCGAGCGCCTGGAACACGAGCTCGGCCAGTATCAAAAGGAAGAGCTGAAGGAAAAGCTGGTCAGCCGGTTGATTGAAGCTCATCCATTCGCGGTTCCGCCCTCGATGGTGGAACGACAGACGCGCTATTTACTGGAACGCTACCAAAATCAGGTCGCCGCGCAACGCGACGGCCGAGTCGCCAGCGCCGATGGAAGAAGTCCGGAGAAATCTCGAGCCGCGCGCGACGCGTCAAGTCAGGCTACGCTGTTGGTCGAAAAAGATTGCACAGCTCGAACACATCGAGATTAGCGACAAAGACGTGCAAGAGCGAGTCGATGCGCTTGCGCACGCGGCGGGCGAGCGCGCAAAAACTTTGCGCGAGGTCTATGCGCGGGCCGAAGCGCGCGATGATTTGCGCGCGCAGATGGTCTTTGATCGGACGCTTGAATATTTGCTTGAGCGCGCAATCGTCAAGGAAGTCGATCCGCCGATTTCTAAGGTTGATGAGCAAGCTGAAAAAAGATAGAATGCGGCTTGTGGTTAAGGGGTTCACTTACATATGAATTTCATCCCCATCGTGGTTGAGCAAACGGGTCGTGGCGAGCGAGCTTATGATATTTATTCGCGTCTCCTAAAAGATCGAATTGTCTTTCTCGGTTCCGTTATTACCGATGATGTTGCTAACCTTATTACCGCACAGTTTCTCTTTCTCGAGTCGGAAGATCCAGAACGCGATATTTTCTTCTATATAAACAGCCCGGGCGGTTCGGTGACCGCCGGGCTGGCGATCTACGACACCATACAATACATCCGGCCGCAGATCTCGACGGTATGCGTCGGCCAGGCGGCCAGCATGGGCGCGGTCTTATTGGCCGCGGGCGCCAAGGCGAAACGCTTCGCCTTGCCGCATTCGCGCATCATGATCCACCAGCCGTTGGGCGGATTTCAGGGCCAGGCGGCCGATATCGATATCCAAGCCCGTGAAATCCTGCGTATGCGTGAAGAGCTCAATAACATATTGATGAAGCACACGGGACAGAGCTTGAAGAAAATCGAAAAGGACACCGATCGCGATATGTTTATGAACGGCAAGCAGGCGCAGGAATATGGCCTCGTTGACGAGGTGATTGCGACTCGGCCCGATAGGAAGCATAAAGAAGTAGTCGTAAGCTTTAAGCGGGGGTTCTATGGCAAAGCATGGTGATGACACGGATCGGGAATCTTGTCTGCTCGTTTTGCGGAAAGAGCCAAGACGAGGTTCGAAAGTTGATTGCCGGTCCGACTGTTTACATCTGCGATGAGTGCATCGATCTTTGCAATGACATCATTGCCGAGGAATGCGATCACGACGAGAACTATCACGTTCCTCATCCAACGTGCCGAAGCCCGCTGAAATCAAGCGGGTGCTGGATCAGTATGTGATCGGCCAGGAGCGCGCCAAGAAAATTCTCGCGGTAGCGGTCCACAACCATTATAAGAGAATAGACAGCCAATTGGTTACTGGCGACGTCGAGCTGCAAAAAAGCAATATTTTGCTGCTCGGTCCGACCGGCTCGGGAAAGACACTTTTAGCGCAAACCCTAGCCCGGTTTTTGCAAGTCCCTTTACGATCGCGGACGCGACCAGCTTGACCGAGGCGGGATATGTCGGTGAGGACGTTGAGAATATTATCCTGAACCTCCTGCAAGCTGCCGACTACGACGTCGAGAAAGCGCAGCGCGGCATCGTCTATATCGATGAGATCGATAAAATATCGCGCAAGTCGGATAATCCATCGATCACGCGAGATGTGTCCGGCGAAGGCGTGCAGCAAGCTTTGCTGAAGATCATCGAGGGGACCATGGCGAGCGTGCCTCCCAAGGGCGGCAGGAAGCACCCCCAGCAAGAATTTCTGCAGGTGGATACGACCAATATTCTTTTCATCTGCGGCGGCGCCTTCGTCTGGTTTGGACGACATTATTCGCAAGCGTACCGGCCGAAAGCGCATGGGTTTTGGCGGTCAGCTTAGAAGACAAAGACGGCCGGCGTCCCACCGATCTATTACATGACGTGCAAACCGAGGACTTACTAAAATTCGGTTTGATTCCGGAATTCATCGGCCGTTTGCCGGTAATCGCGACGCTTGACGAGCTCGATGAATCCGCCCTGGTGCGCATCCTGAAGGAACCAAGGAACGCCTTGACCAAGCAGTATTCAAAGCTATTTGAAATGGAGTCCGTGCACCTAAAGTTCACCGAAGAGGCGCTTGCGAGCGATCGCCCGTGATGCGACGAAACGAAAATCTGGCGCGCGCGGGCTACGAGCGATCATGGAAAATATCATGTTGGAAATAATGTACGACATGCCCTCCCAACCGAATATCAAAGGAAGTGGTGATCTCGGAGGATGTCGTGGAAAAACATGATCCTCCAATCGTCGTTTACACCAAGGCTGCAGAGAGTGCTTAGGAGGAACCGCAATGTTATTTCGAAACGAAAAAGACAAGATGACGACAAGGAGCAATCTGGCGGGCCCGTGCGGGTTCCTCTGCTTCCTTTGAGAGATATTATTGTATTTCCACATATGGTCGTGCCGCTTTTTGTCGGTCGCCAGCGCTCGATCAAAGCCCTGGAAGAAGCGACTCAGAAGCAAAGCTTGATTTTTCTTTCTTCGCAGAAAGACGCCAAGACCAACGAGCCGGCCGAAGATGATATCTATCAAAATCGGCACGTTGGGCTCTGTCGTGCAAATGCTCAAGCTCCCGGATGGTACCGTCAAGGTCTTGATCGAAGGCAAGAAAAGAGCCCGGGTCGCGCGCTTCGTGGCTAATCCTGAATTTTTCTTGGTCGATGTGGAAGATGCCCCGGAAATCGTCGAGCGAAATACGGAAATAGAGGCTTTAGTTCGCGAAGTTCACACTCACGTTTGAGAATTACGTCAAGCTCAAGAGAAAATTCCGCCTGAAATGGTCATGTCCGTATCGTCGATCGACGATCCCGGCAGGTTGGCGGACACGATCGTCGCTCATCTTGGCATCAAAGCTCGAGGACCGTCAGAATCTTCTTGAGACGTTTGCCGCGGCGGAACGCTTGGAGAAGGTGCTTGGCCACATGCGAGCGGAAATTGAGATTCTTGAAGTCGAGCGGCGTATCCGATCACGGGTGAAGAAGCAGATGGAGCGCTCGCAAAAAGAATATTATCTCAACGAACAGATGCGGGCGATCCAAAAAGAATTGGGTGAAAAAGACGAGTTTAAGAACGAAATTCAGGAAATCGAAGAAAAACTGAAACAAAAGAAACTTTCCGCTGAGGCCAAGGACAAAGTCGAAAAAGAGCTGAAAAAGCTCAAAATGATGTCGCCCATGTCGGCTGAAGCGACCGTGGTGCGTAATTATATCGATTGGATCATCAGTTTGCCCTGGAATGAATTTACCGATGATAAGCTCGACATCAATGAAGCGGAGCGAGTCCTCGAAGAGGACCATTATGGTTTGGAGAAAGTAAAAGAGCGGATTCTCGAATATCTGGCCGTTCAGAGCCTGGTTGGAAAGATCAAAGGCCCGATTCTCTGCTTGGTCGGTCCTCCGGGCGTGGGTAAGACTTCGTTGGGGCGGTCCATCGCACGCTCCACTGGCAGAAAATTCATCCGAGTTTCGCTCGGCGGAGTACGCGATGAAGCGGAAGTTCGTGGGCATCGCCGGACCTACATAGGCGCGCTGCCCGGTAAGATCATTCAGTCGATGAAAAAGCCGGCTCGAACAACCCCGTGTTCTTGATGGATGAGATCGACAAGATGTCGACGGATTTTCGCGGTGATCCGTCCTCAGCCCTGCTAGAGGTTTTGGATCCAGAGCAAAACACCACTTTTAATGATCATTATCTGGATCTCGATTACGATCTTTCGAAAGTCATGTTCATTACGACGGCCAACTACACTGGATCGAATCCCGCGCCCGTTGCAGGATCGCATGGAGATCATTCGCATCGCCGGTTACACGGAGCTTGAGAAGCTCAGCATCGCCAAGAAATACCTCTTGGAAAAGCAAAAGAGAAGCGAATGGGCTGACGCCGGAAAACCTGGTTTTCACCGACAACGCGATTCTCGGCGTTATCCGCCATTACACAAAGGAGGCGGGGGTTCGTAACCTTGAACGGGAAATCGCTTCGATCTGCCGTAAAGTGGCCGTGGAAGTGGTGCGGAAAGATCGTAACGCGCGCATTCAAGTCGGCTCGAAAAGCCTCCACAAGTATCTCGGTCCGATAAAGTTTCGTTACGGTAGGGCGGAAACCGAGGTCAAGATCGGTGTCACCACCGGCTTGGCTTGGACAGAGCTCGGCGGGGAGCTGTTGGCGACCGAGGTTACAATCATGCCCGGCAAGGGGCAACTGATTATCACCGGAAAACTCGGCGATGTGATGCAAGAGTCCGCGCAAGCAGCCATGAGCTACGTTCGTTCACGCGCCGCTGAGCTTGGGTTTGAAAGGGATTTTTATCAAAAGCTCGACGTGCACATCCATGTGCCGGAAGGCGCGATTCCGAAAGATGGGCCGTCGGCCGGCATCACGATGGCGACCTGTCTCGTGTCGGCGTTGATGAAAATTCCCGTGCACAATGATTTGGCGATGACGGGTGAAATCACATTGCGCGGGTCGGTGTTGCCGATCGGCGGCCTCAAAGAAAAGATCTTGGCCGCGCATCGCGCAGGCATTAAAGAAGGTCTTGATTCCGGCGGAAAATGAAAAGGATATCGAAGAAATTCCGGCGACCGTTCTTAAAACGGTTGAGCTCGAATTAGTTTCGCATATGGATCGAGGTCTTAAAAAGGCGCTGGTATTCTCGACCATCCGGACGATTTATTTAGAAACGCCTGCGGTCGAAGCTCAGGCGAAAGACGATGCGCCGACATATGGTGAAAAGGTTGAGGACGTTCCCGCCCTGAAATTCTACCCCAGTAAATCGTCATTTTAGCCAGTAGGTGCCGGGTGGTTTGACAACCCGGCACCTGTGCTGTTATAAAACCCCATTGATTTGCAATCCTGTCGGTCGCAAACACTTTCGGACTGATTGTCATCACAGACCGAAAACGCTTGGCGAATCAGAAAGCCAGACCGTTCCTGTGAGAAGCGGCAGATAATCCAAAGATAAAAATCCTCGGCTGCACCATAAGGGCGGGCATTTACAACGCGGGCGGTTAGCTCAGCGGGAGAGCATCGGCCTTACAAGCCGGGGGTCACAGGTTCAAATCCTGTACCGCCCACCAAAAGGGAGAATTAGAAGGTTGATATCGGGGTCGTAGTTCAGTTGGTTAGAACGCCGGCCTGTCACGCCGGAGGTCGCGAGTTCGAGTCTCGTCGGCCCCGCCATACCGCTTCAAGGGGTTCGATAACTTTGCTCTATTGGAGTCTGCGCTCATGAACAAGGAAGAAGCTCTGTCCCAGCGACGCTGGTTTATTGTCGACGCCCAGGGGAAGGTGCTGGGGCGAATGGCTACTGAGATCGCTAAGGTGCTGCGCGGTAAACATAAACCGATTTTACTCCGGAACCAGGACGCGGGTGATTTCGTGATCGTGGTCAACGCGCGCACCATAAAACTCACGGGGACCAAGTTGGAGAAGAAAATTTACTACCGGCACACGGAGTATCCCGGCGGCATCCGGGAAAGAACCGCGGCGCAGATGCTCGCAGAGAAACCCGAAGAACTGGTAAAACTCGCGGTGAAAGGAATGTTGCCGAAGAACCGGTTAAGCAGGAAGCTGGTGACCAAGCTCAAAGTTTACGCCGGTCCTGATCACCCGCACGATGCGCAAAAGCCCCAACCTCTCGCGATCGTAGCATAGGACGCACATACCGATGGCGGAAAAGTTTTCACAGCAACCGGGCGCAGAAAAACCTCGGTAGCGCGAGTTTTTTGAGATCAGGCAAAGGCAATATTACGATCAACGACAAATCGCTGCAGGAGTACTTCGGCCGTGAAACGGCGCGCATGATCGTCCTGCAGCCCTTTGAGGTGACTCAAACCAGCGGAAACTTCGATATCGACGTGAATGTCGTCGGCGGCGGGAACTCCGGGCAGGCCGGCGCTATTCGCCATGGTATTACGCGCGCCTTGATCGAAGCTAATGCGGATCTCCGTCCACCGCTCAACGAAAGCGGGCTTTGTCACCTCGCGACCCGCGGTGCTGTCGAACGCAAGAAATACGGCCGTCATAAAGCTCGTAAGCGGCCGCAATACTCCAAACGATAGAATCCGGTTTCGTCACATCAATTGGTCTTTACTATGTGTTGAGCGGTATCAGACGTGTGATGCCGCTCAACACTGTCTTTTGGTTATTGCAAGAGCCGGATTTAGCTTTCAGAGCTCTAACGCTGTCCTGTGTCGCAAACTGCGCTTGAAATAGCGATTGTACCGGCTTCGGATCCGCCTCACCTCCTCCGCGGTGAAAAAGAACAGACCGATGAGCGCAAAGATTCCGTTAGGCACCCAAGCGGATAGCCACGGTGGGATTGCGCCGCTATGGCCGAGCGATACGCAAAAGGCGGCCAAGACCCAGTAGCCAAAGCCGATGACCATAGCAATGCCAAAGCTGAGCGAAACGCTGCCGCTCATCTGACGCTTGAGCGCAAACGGGATAGCGAGAAGAACCATCAACGGTGAGATAAATGGAAATGCAAAGCTTGGTTTGGAGGTCAACTTCATAATAAGTGGCATCGATTCCTTTACTCTTCATGTCGGCGATCTGCTTTTGTAAATCGAAGAAAGTAAATTCCTCGACATCACGCGCCAGCAACGCGAGATCCTCGGGTGTTTCAGAAATAGGCGGGTTTGTTTTGCTTTCTTGCGGCGTGATTGTCCCGTCCACCGATACGCTCCACCTCCGTTGCGGCGTCGGTTTTCCAGCCCTCTTTCGTCCATCGAGCTTTGGGAATTTCCATGAGGCCGCGCAGGCTGAAGTCACGATTGAGAAGAAACACTGTGACGTTCTCCAGGGTATTCGCCCGCGCGTCAAAATTCTCGATGTTGATAAAACTGTTGTCGCCGCGTATCCAAATGTCGTGTGTTGCCCAAAAGGCTTTGTTGCTGTTTGTTCTTGATTTCGGTTTTATAAATGGTTTGGGCGTTGTGCGTGAAAATGGGCACGAAGCGATTCATTCCAGACGAACGTAAAAGCGCAGACGACGATCGAAAGGATCAGCAGCGGCAAGGCAATTCGCTGCACTGTGATGCCGCCGGCGCGGATCGCCGTGATCTCATGGGTTCGGGCCAAGGTGCCGAGGCAAAATAGAGTGGAAAAAAGCGTAGCGAGAGCCAATCGCACGCGAAATCAAAAGCGGAGACTTATAAAAAAAATAGCGCAAGATGCTCGAGATCGAAGCCCCCGAATCGAGCAAGGTACCGATTCGATCAAAAAAATCGACCGTGACGTAGAGCACGGTCACAACCGCCAAACTAATAAAAGATTCGGATGAAACCGGCGGCCACGTAGCGGTCCAAGATTGCCGCGATAGGAGAAATTTAAAACGGATGCGGCTTGCCATGCGTGCTTGACTTTACTTTTTCTTTTTGAAATTGCGCAGAAACTCTACTGTCGAAGCAGTCGCGCGTTCCAACGTTTGAGGGAAATAGAGCGGTGATTCTCGCAGTGCGTGCCGGAAGAACTGCGCTCCGATGCCGCCCACTACCAAATTGGGGAGCCAGAGTGCCGGGATCGGGTGGAGGATGTTTTTTGTCGCCGAGTGCTTTACCCAGGGACAGCAAGGTGTAGTAGGTCATCAGCCAAAAAGGCAGAGCATAAAGCCCCAGGATCTGTTCGTCCGGGAAGCGCGGGGATCAGCGTCAAAGAAACGCCGAGCAAGCAAAATACCAGCGGCGCGAAGCCGAAGGAAATTCTCTGGTGTAGTTCCATTCTTTCGGCAATGGTTTGGACTCCGCCATCTTGTTTTGCTGCGATTGCGCTTAGCAGCTCGGACAACGCCATTTCCTTAGGCCCCGATTGTTTTTGTCGAACCGGGCCAATTAGATCATCCAGGTCGAGTTTAAAATCGTAAATGTTGAAGCGCGTTTGGCTGAATCCTGGGCGGTTACTTTCGCGTTCGTAAATAGAGCCGTCGAAAAGCCTGAGGCCGAGCGTATTGGTTTCTTCGTCCGTGGTTATTCGGGCGACTTTACCAAGAATGATGTCCTCTCGCGTTTTGTCACGTTTATCAACGATTAACACGCCTTGAGCGGTGCTGCCCGGTGGAACAGACTTCCTCCACGTAGATCAGGATCTTGGGAAAGTCGTCGTTGAAGACTTTTTCCTTGAGAGCGGTTCCGACGCGGCTCTTGGCGATATTGTAAAGTTCTTTTTTAATGCAAAGTTTGCTGCCGGACGGGCATACATCGTCAAAAACAGCGTGGCAATCGCGATCAACCACGCCAAGCACGCGATAGGCCAGAGAATCTGAGTCGGGCTGATTCCCGACGCTTTCATCGCCAAAAGTTCTTGGTCGCTGGACAAGCGGCCCAAGCCCAAGAGGATCGCCAGGAGAAACGCCATCAGGACCGTCATCTCCAGAAAAGTCGGCAGGATTAACCCGAAAAGTTTGCCGACTTGGAGAAACGGCACGCCGCGTGTGACCACCAACTCGATGAGCTTTAACATCCGCGCCACCAGCAACACTGAGGTAAATGCCAGAAGACCGAGAAAAAAAGGGCGGAACAACTTCGGCAATAAGATAGCGCAGAAGAATTTTTCGCTTCACGTGCAGGCATGTTAGCCGGTGAAACATGCTTTTGTAAAATCCTCCGGTGAGAAACTAACGTCAGTCGATGGCTCAGAACGAAAACCTTGTCTTCGGCGTCAACCCGGTGCTGGAAAAAATTCGTGCGTCCAGCGCCGATATATTGGAAATCTTAATTTCCGATGGTTCCGATCGCGTCGCATTACGCATCGGCCAAGAAGCCGCGCGACTCGGTTTGCGCGTGGTCACGGTTCAGCGCAAAGTTCTCGATCGGCTCGTCGAAGGACAAAAGACATCAGGGCGTGGTCGTACAAAGTTGCCGCCTACTCCTACTTGCCGTTTGAAGAATTGCTGCAGAAGATATCGGCAACCACAGATTTGGAATGGATCTTGATACTCGACGGCTTGACCGACCCGCGGAATTTTGGCGCCTTGTTGCGCAGCGCAGGCAGCGGTCGGAATTCGCTATGTCGTCATTCCAAAAGATCGCTCCGTTGAGATCACTCCAGTAGCGGTGAAAGCTTCTGCCGGTGCCGCTTACCACGTCAGCATAACCAGAGTAACGAATCTGCGGCGGGCCATTTCTCAATTGAAAGAGCGCGACTATTGGGTCGTTGGTCTCGACTGCGAGCAGTCCCGCTTCGATTTATGAAAAGAGCTATCCGCCTCGCTTGGCGATTGTCGTGAGTAGCGAGGGGAAAGGCATGCGTCCGCTAATCTTGCGCGAGTGCGACTTTTTGGTCTCGATTCCGATGTTGGGTAAAGTCGAATCACTCAACGTGGGGGCCGCGGCAGCGGTATTTTCTATGAGCTGCTGCGCCAAAGCCGAAATTTAAAGCCACGCAATGGGTAGATAGAAGGATTTTTAATGATTTAGAAGCGGGGTTGTTGACATAGTCGGGTGAAGATGCTTTAAATACCCGTTTACAAAAGAAGAATGGCACGATAGCGTCCTCGTTTGCGCGTGATGACAGGCGATTCGGCGAAAACTGGCTGGATAACCCATTATTGTTTCTCTGAAACGGCGGTTTGGTCAGGACCTTTAGGCTATTTGCGCTGGCGCTTTATTAGATTGGATCTAAGCTAAGCTGGCGTAGCTCAACGGTAGAGCAGCTGATTTGTAATCAGCAGGTTGTAGGTTCAAATCCTATCGCCAGCTCCAGCCAGAAGGCTGAAGTTTCGATCGTTACTGCGTTCGCGGATCAGGAAAATTTGTTTCGTGGGGTGAAGGGAAATAGGGAGAGGTTCCCGAGTGGCCAAAGGGAGCAGACTGTAAATCTGCCGGCGATGCCTTCGAAGGTTCGAATCCTTCCCTCTCCACCATATTTCGCGAATTCGTGCGGGAATAGCTCAGTTGGTAGAGCGCAAGCCTTCCAAGCTTGGGGTCGCGGGTTCGAGTCCCGTTTCCCGCTCCATTTTCATTGATCGCCGCCGGTATGGTCGGCTGATGAATCACGGTGTGCAGGGTGAGCGCGCAATGCTCTATATCCGTTGAGTGATAGGCCCAGGTAGCTCAGTCGGTAGAGCACGTCCTTGGTAAGGACGAGGTCAGCGGTTCGATCCCGCTCCTGGGCTTTGCCTTCATCGTGATTTGGTGAACTAGAAATTTGATTTTGAGAATTGAGTCACCGGCAAATCAATTAGGAGGATGAGATGAGCAAGCAGAAGTTTGAGCGTAAAAAGCCACACTCTAAATATCGGAACAATCGGTCACGTCGATCATGGCAAAACAACTTTAACAGCTGCGATTACCAAAGGTTTTGGAAAAGCCGGGTAAGGCGAAGTTTCTCGCCTACGATCAGATCGACAAAGCGCCTGAAGAACGAGAGCGCGGCGTCACGATCAATATCGCTCACGTCGAATACGAGACCGATAAACGCCATTACGCTCATGTCGACTGCCCGGGCCACGCCGACTACGTCAAGAACATGATCACCGGCGCAGCGCAGATGGATGGAGCGATTCTAGTCGTCTCGCGCCGCTGACGGATCCGATGCCTCAAACGCGCGAGCATATCTCTATTGGCGCGCCAGGTCGGAGTGCCGCGCGATCGTCGTTTTTCTAACAAAGCAGATATGGTGGACGACAAAGAGCTCTTGGAACTTGTCGGAGCTCGAAGTCCGCGAGCTGCTCTCCAAATACAATTTCCGGGTGACGACACTCCTATCGTTCATCGGCAGCGCGCTGAAGGCAGCTTGAAGGCGATACTATCCGAAATGGGGGAAGGCGCCATCTTAAAGCTCATGGAAGCAGTAGATTCCTTCATTCAAGAACCTGTTGCGCGATGTCGACAGGCCTTTCATGATGCCGGTCGAAGACGTCTTTACGATTAGCGGACGCGGCACCGTTGTCACGGGCCGAGTGGAGCGCGGTATCGTGAAAGTTGGCGAAGAAATTGAAATTCGTCGGCTTCAAAGCAACTCAAAAGACTGTGGCCACTGGTGTGGAAATGTTCCGCAAACTGCTCGACGAGGGGCAAGCTGGCGACAATATCGGCGTCCTGCTCCGCGGTACCAAGCGAGAGGAAGTCGAGACGCGGACAGGTTCTGGCTAAGCCAGGCAGCATTACGCCGCACAATAGATTTAACGCTGAGGCTTACGTTCTGACCAAAGAGGAAGGCGGCCGGCACACACCGTTTTTCAACGGTTATCGGCCGCAATTCTATTTCCGCACGACGGACGTGACGGGTGTCGTTAAGTTGCCGGAAGGCACTGAAATGGTTATGCCGGGCGATAACATTAACGTAGAGATCGAGTTGATCACGCCTGTCGCCATGGATGATGGGCTGAAGTTCGCTATCCGTGAAGGTGGCCGGACCGTCGGCGCAGGAGTGGTTACAAAGATCAGTCAGTAACGGGTTATTGCGGACAAGGAGGTTGCGACCATGCGGGAACTGGTAGGATTTGCGTGCGATCAATGTAAGCGTAAAGAATTACACATCGACAAAGAACCGGAAGAAAACCACGGACAAACTGTCTCTCAAAAGTTTTGTGCTTCTTGCCGGGCCCACACCCTGCATCGCGAGGTTAAAGTCTAACGGGGATACAGGGGTCAGTAGCTCCAATTGGTAGAGCGCCGGACTCCAAATCCGGTTGTTGCAGGTTCGAGTCCTGCCTGACCCGCCATCTCATTAGATGTCTTTATGGGAGATTGGATTCAAAAATCCAGGACGGGGCTCGGCAGGGAGTCGAGTTTTTCAGGAGGCCTGGCAGGAACTGAAAAAAGGTCTATTGGCCGTCGCGTAAGGAAACTTATGCGGCGACGCTGGTGGTAATTATTGTGGTCGGTGCTCATCTCCGTATGTTTGGCGGCGGTTGATTTGGGCTTTGACGAAGGCCATTCAAGCGATTGTCGGATAATCTTTAAGGCGCTTCCTTATGGCGAAACAGTGGTACATCGTGCACACCTTTTCGGGTTACGAACAAAAGGCCAAGGCACGCGCTTGAAGAGCGAATTCGATCTGCTTGAGCAAACAGGATTATTTCGGAGAGATCCTGGTGCCGGTCGAGAAAGTGGTCGAGTTGGTCAAGGGTAAGAAGAAGACTTCCTCACGCAAATTTTTCCCGGCTACATTCTGGTCCAGATGGAACTAGACGATGAAACTTGGCATGTGGTCAAGGAAACTCCCAAGGTGACCGGGTTCGTCGGCGGCAGTACAAACCCGCCGCCGGTGAGCGACGAGGAGGTGCGGGCGATCACGCAACAGATGGAAGAGGGCGCGATCAAGCCTAAGCCGCGGGTATTGTTCTCTGTCGGCGAGAACGTCAAGGTTGTCGATGGACCGTTTGCCGATTTCAATGGCGTTGTCGAAGAGGTTAAGCCTGATAAAGGAAAGCTCAGGGTTTTGATCAGCATATTCGGACGGGCGACACCGGTGGAGCTCGAGTTCGTCCAGGTTGAACGTAATTAGCGAGAAGGGTCAACGACATGGCGAAGAAAGTCATCGGGAAATCAAACTGCAAATCCCGGCCGGGCAGGCCAACCCAAGCCCGCCGGTCGGTCCGGCGTTGGGTCAGCGCGGCGTCAACATTATGGAATTTTGCAAATCTTTTAATGCCGCAACTCAGGCGCAGCAGGGGATGATCACGCCGGTCATCATCACCGTTTATGCCGATCGATCCTTTACGTTCGTCACCAAGACTCCGCCAGCATCGGTCTTGCTCAAAAAGGCCGCCGGCCTTGAAAAGGGTTCTGCCGAGGCCGGTAAGACCACAGTCGGTAAGGTGACTCGAGCTCAAGTCAGGCAGATCGCTGAGCTGAAGCTCAAGGATCTGACCGCCAAGGATCTAGCGGCGGCGGAAAAGTCGATTGAAGGCACGGCGCGAAGTCTGGGCCTGGACGTCGAGGGCTGATTATTGGCCGCTATTGGTTCGGCGGCGAGATTCAAACGCAACAACTCGCTACATTTAGCGATTTAGAGGAACTGTTATGAGTGGAAATGGCAAGACTTATCGTGCTGCGCTCGAAAAGTCGATCGCAGCCAGCGCTATCCTTTGGAAGATAGCCTTCGCTTGGCCAAAGAAACCGCCCGCGCCAAGTTCGACGAGACCGTCGAGCTGGCGATTCGTTTGGGTGTCGATCCGCGCCAGGCCGATCAAAACATCCGCGGCACCGTGACGTTGCCGCACGGCATGGGTAAGACCGTGCGCGTGCTGGCGTTCGCCAAAGGCGACAAAGAGAAAGAAGCCCAGGAGGCCGGCGCCGATTTCGTCGGCAGCGACGAATTGATTAAAAAGATCAGCGAAGGCTGGTTGGATTTCGATAAGGCGGTGGCGACACCGGATATGATGGGCGCGGTGGGTCGTATCGGCAAGATCTTGGGCCCGCGCGGCCTGATGCCCGAATCCTAAAACTGGGACGGTCGCCGCCGATATTGGCAAGGCGGTGAAAGAAATCAAGGCGGGTAAACTCGAATACCGCGTTGATAAAGCCGGCATCGTTCACGTGCCGGTGGGAAAGGCTTCTTTCGGTGCAGAACAGCTCATCGATAACGCCCGCGCAGTGCTCCTGTCTATTTTGCGAGCGAAGCCGGCGTCGGCGAAGGGAAATTATGTCAAGGGTGTGACCGTTGCCACGACGATGGGACCGGGAATCAAAATTGACCTTTCGCAAGTTCGCGCGATGGCCGCCTAAATCGCCAGAGTTCAGCTAACGAGGCCGAGTCATTTTGCATCATTTAAGTTAGGGAGATGACAATGTCGGAAGCGCAGGTTGTCCGTGCCAGCCATGGCGAAAAAGCCGAAACCGTGGCGGCGATTCATCAGCGGCTAAAATCGGCCAAGATGGCGATCGTCACCGAATATCGTGGCCTCAGTGTGGCGCAAATGACTCGGTTGCGGCGCGAAATTCGCGACGCCTCGGGCGAGTACCAGGTGATCAAGAACACGTTGGTGCGCCGCGCGCTTGACGGCACCGCGTTCGGCGATTTGGAAAAGCTTCTCGAAGGGCCCAACGGTTGGGTCTTTGCCTATGAAGATCCGGTGGTTTTGTCCAAGGCGCTGGTCAAGTTTGCCGACGACCATGACCGATTGGCGATCAAAGGGCGGCGTTTTCGAAGGACGCTTCATGGATCCCGCCGGGGTGAAGGTCTTGTCGCAAATGCCGAGTAAGCCAGTGCTCCAGGCGAGGTTGCTCGCGATGATCAACGCTCCGGCAACGCAGCTGGTGCGCCTGATTCAAGAGCCTGGAGCTAGGACGGTGCGATTGCTCGAATCGGTTCGGAAGTCGAAGACTGAATAACGGAATATTTGCACGATCTAATAAAGGGGGACGATTTTATGGAAGGCGTATCAAGGAACAGGTTAAGGATTTTATCAAAAACATGACCTTGATGGACGCGGCCGCGCTCGTCAAGGAGTTGGAAGAAGAGTTGGGTGTGAGCGCAGCGGCTCCGATGGCGGTCGCCGCGGCGGCAGGGCCGGCGGCGGCAGCCGTTGAAGAAAAGACCGAGTTTAATGTCATTCTCGCAGAGGCCGGCGAGAAGAAGATTCAAGTCATCAAAGTCGTCCGTGAATTGACGGGTCTTGGTTTGAAAGAGGCGAAGGACCTTGTCGACGGCGCGCCCAAACCGGTGAAAGAAGCGGTGCCCAAGGCCGAAGCCGAAACGATCAAGAAAAACTCGAAGAACAGGGCGCGAAGGTCGAAATCAAGTAGACCGCTTCGGGCGGTGCTTGCCGTGTGAGTTACATTCATGAATCGTTGACCGCAAGTTCAACAGAGGAGTGTCCATGGCATTTCAAGTTGCCAACAATTTACGATTTCGCCGAACCTTTGGGAGGATCAGGAAAATTATCGATCTTCCTTATTTAATTGAAATTCAAAAGAACTCATACGAACTGTTCCTGCAAAAGGACGTGGCGCCGATGGAGCGCCAGAGCATGGGTTTGCAGGAAGTTTTTAAATCCGTCTTTCCGATCAAGGACTTTAATGAAACGGCGTCGCTGGAATTCGTCAGCTTTTCGTTGGGCGAGCCCAAATACGATGTCGAAGAATGTCATCAACGCGGCATGACTTTCGCCGCGCCTTTGAAAGTCACGGTACAGCTGGTGCTGTGGGATGTCGACCAGCAAACCGGCTCACGCAGCATCAAAAACGTCAAGGAGCAAGAGGTTTACTTCGGCGAGATTCCGCTGATGACCATCAACGGCACGTTCATGATCAACGGCACAGAGCGGGTGATCGTCAGCCAGCTTCATCGTTCCCCTGGCGTATTTTTTGAGCACGACAAGGGCAAAACTCACGCCAGCGGCAAGCTGCTTTACTCTGCCCGCGTCATTCCCTATCGCGGCTCATGGGTAGATCTGGAATTTGATCCTCGCGATGTTCTCTACGTGCGCATCGACCGGCGGCGTAAATTTCATGCCACGGTGTTGTTGCGCGCGCTGGGCATGACGACCGAAGACCTGCTTAATTATTATTATAAGAGCGATACCCTTGTTTTTGACGGACGCAAGCCAGCGCTCCTATTCAATCCCGGGCATCTAATCAACGCCAAGGTAAGCGCGGACGTGCGCGATCCCAAGTCCAACGACATCATCGTTAAGGAAGGCAAAAATTTACCCGCCCGATCCTGCGTCAAATGGAAGCCGCCAAGATGAAGCAGGTTCCCGTGGTGTGGGAAGATATTTTAGGGCGAGTGGCGGCGCACGATATTGTCGATCCGCAAACCAAGGAAGTGCTGGTCGAGTGCAATCAAGAAATTACCCAGGAAAAGCTTGACCTCATTCGTGATAAAGGAATCCACCAGATCGATGTGTTGTTCATCGATGAGTCCAGCGTCGGCCCCTATTTGCGAAATACTTTACTCCAAGATCGCATTAAATCCCCCAAGATGCGATTCTGGAAATCTATCGTCGTTTGCGTCCGGGTGATCCGCCGACGGTGGAATCGGCGACCAATTTCTTTAACAATTTATTTTTTAATCCGGACCGTTACGACCTTTCCAAAGTCGGTCGTCTCAAGCTCAATCATCGCTTGAAGCTCAATGTGCCTCTCGAACAGGGCACCTTGCGCAAGGAAGACATTCTCGAAGTCGTGCGTTACTTAATGGAGCTCAAAAACGGCAACGGATCGGTGGACGATATCGACCATCTAGGTAATCGCCGGGTGCGCGCGGTTGGGGAGCTTGTCGAAAACCACTTCCGTGTCGGTCTGGTACGCATGGAGAGAGCGATCAAAGAAAAGATGAGTTTGCAGGACATCGAAACTTTGATGCCGCAGGAGTTGATCAATTACAAACCGGTTTCAGCGGCGCTCAAGGAATTTTTCGGTTCGAGCCAGCTCTCGCAATTTATGGATCAAACCAATCCGCTATCGGAGATCACTCACAAGCGGCGACTCTCAGCTTTGGGCCGGGTGGTTTGACGCGCGAGCGCGCCGGTTTCGAAGTCCGTGACGTGCATCCGACACATTACGGCCGGGTTTGTCCGATCGAGACACCGGAAGGTCCGAACATCGGTCTGATCGCGTCGCTCACGACTTATGCGCGAGTCAATGATTTCGGTTTTATCGAGACTCCCTATCGTGAAGTAGAGAACGGCCGGGTGACCGACCGCATCCGTTATCTGTCGGCGCTGGAAGAAGAGGACCATGTAATTGCCCAGGCCAACGCGCCGATTGACGGCCGCGGTAATTTTACGGCGGATCTGGTTTCATCTCGCAAAGGTGGTGAGTTCGTCATGGCGCGTCCGGAAGAAATCAACTTCATGGACGTGTCACCGAACCAGCTTGTCAGCGTCGCGGCTTCTTTGATTCCGTTTCTGGAAAACGACGACGCCAACCGCGCCTTGATGGGCTCCAACATGCAGCGGCAAGCGGTGCCGTTACTGAGAACCGAGGCGCCGCTGGTGGGCACCGGCATGGAAAAGACCGTGGCGCGCGACTCCGGCGTCACCGTGGTGGCGCGGCGTGATGGTGTGGTGGAGAGCGTGGATTCGACCCGGATCGTTATCAAGGCGGATAAGGCGTCGAGTGCGCGCGACACCGGCGTCGATATTTACAATTTGGTGAAATACCAACGGTCGAACCAAAATACCTGCATGAACCAGAGGCCGATCGTTCGTGGTCGGCGATCAAGTCAAGGTCGGCGATGTGATCGCCGACGGGCCATCGACGGAGATGGGCGAGCTGGCTCTGGGTCGCAACGTCGTGGTCGCCCTGATGCCCTGGGGCGGATATAACTTTCGAGGATTCGATTTTGATCAGCGAGCGGGTCGTCAAGGAAGATATTTACACCTCGATCCACATCGAAGAGTTCGAATGCGTCTCGCGCGACACCAAATTCGGCCCCGAAGAGATTACCCGAGATATTCCCAATGTCGGCGATGAAGCTTTGATGGATCTCGACGAGAGCGGTATTATCCGGATCGGCGCTGAGGTGAAGCCCGGCAATATCCTGGTAGGCAAGATCACCCCCAAGGGCGAGACCCAGCTCTCGCCCGAAGAAAAATTGTTGCGCGCAATTTTCGGTGAGAAAGCCGGTGAAGTCCGCGATACCTCCTTGCGGGTCCCGTCCGGGGTCGAAGGCACGGTCATCAACGTGCGGATTTTCTCGCGCAAGGGCTTGGGCAAGGACGAGCGCAGCAAGGCGATCGAGGATGAAGAGGTCGTGCGGCTCAGGAAAGATCAGCACGACGAAATCCGCATTCTCCAAGACGGCGCTCTCCGGCGCTTGAAAGATTACTCGTCGGGCGCCGGCTTGCAGGACGGATCAGCGACGACAGCCGAAAAGTTCTGCTCAACAAGGGTCAGGAGTTGACTGAGGAAGATCTCGATCAACTGCCGATGTCTTACTGGGGCGAAATCCGCGTCGATAACGAATCCGTGGAAAACGAGCTCAGTCGCATCATCGATAGCACGACCGGACAAGTCAATCTGATCAAAGCACGCTTTCGAGGACAAAATTGAAAAGCTCAAAGGCGGTGACGAGCTGCCACCGGGCGTAATTAAGATGGTCAAGGTCTTTGTCGCAATCAAGCGCAAGCTGCAGGTCGGCGACAAGATGGCGGGCACGTCATGGCAACAAAGGCGTTATTTCGCGCATCTTGCCCGGAAGAAGATATGCCCTATCTGGAAGACGGGACGCCCGTGGACGTGGTGCTTAATCCGCTCGGTGTTCCTTCCCGTATGAACGTCGGCCAGATTCTCGAAGCTCACCTCGGTTGGGCCGCGCGCAGTCTCGGACACCAGATCGATGAGCTGCTGCGTGCCGCACCGCGAGGATGGCGACGCCTTGCGCCGCCGCTTGAAAGACTTTCTCGAACACCAAAGAAGCGACCGATCTGATCGACGGTGTCGAAAGATCCCGAGGTTGTCAAAGCTTGCGGAAAAGTACCGCGACGGCGTTCGTATCGCCTCGCCGGTGTTTGACGGCGCGGCCGAAGAGGAAATCTTTAACCTGCTGAGAAAGCGGGATTGCCAGCGACTGGCCAGGTAACTCTTTATGACGGCCGAACTGGTCAACCGTTCGATGGCAAAGTGACAGTGGGCGTGATGTACATCATGAAGCTGCACCATCTGGTCGACGACAAAATCCATGCCCGCTCGACCGGTCCTTATTCGCTTGTCACGCAGCAACCGCTGGGCGGTAAAGCGCAGTTCGGCGGCCAGCGCCTGGGCGAAATGGAAGTTTGGGCACTGGAAGCTTACGGCGCGGCCTATACGCTGCAGGAAATGCTGACCGTCAAATCCGACGACGTCGTCGGTCGAACGCGGATGTACGAAGCGATCGTCAAGGGCGACAACCTGCTTGAGCCGGGCTTGCCGGAGTCTTTCAACGTCATGGTGAAAGAACTACAGAGTTTGGGTCTCGATGTCGATCTAGTCGAAGAAAAGTAGGCGAACCGCCAGATGAGGCCGTAGCTGCTTAAACCGGAGGTGATTCGACTATGGAAGATCTATTTAATTTATTTGAGAAGCCAAAGAATCCGCTAAGCTTTAACGCGATCAAAGTTTCGATCGCGTCGCCGGACAAGATCCGCTCTTGGTCCCACGGCGAAGTCAAAAAACCGGAAACGATCAACTATCGAACTTTCAAACCGGAGCGCGACGGCTTGTTTTGCGCCAAGATTTTCGGACCGACCAAAGACTACGAGTGCAACTGCGGCAAATACAAAGCGCATGCGCCACCGCGGCGTGGTTTGCGAGAAGTGCGGCGTCGAAGTCATTCAGTCCAAAGTGCGGCGCGAGCGCATGGGTCACATCGAGCTGGCGACACCGGTGGTTCATATCTGGTTTTTGAAAAGTCTGCCGAGCCGCATCGGCGCACTGCTCGATATGTCGCTCAAGGACATTGAGAAAGTTCTCTATTTCGAGTCCTACATCGTCATTGATCCGGGCGAAACGCCGCTGCAATATAAAGAGCTATTGACCGAAGCGCGTTACCGCAAAGCGGTCGAAGAATACGGCGGCAAGTTCGTCGCCGAGATGGGCGCCGAGGCGATCCGTAAACTCCTCAAGGCCGATCGATGTCGTCAAGGTTTCGGAAGATCTGCGCCAAGAAATGCGCGATGCCAATTCAGAAGTCCGGCGCAAAAAATGGCCAAGCGTTTGAAGGTCATCAACGCTTTCAAGACGTCGGGCAACCGGCCGGAATGGATGGTCATGGAAGTGATGCCAGTGATTCCGCCGGATCTTCGCCCGCTGGTGCCATCTCGACGGCGGGCGCTTTGCGACTTCCGATTTAAACGATCTTTACCGCCGCGTGATTAACCGCAACAACCGGCTCGAAGCGCCTAATGGAACTGAGCGCGCCGGATATGATCATTCGCAATGAAAAGCGCATGCTGCAAGAAGCGGTTGATGCGCTGTTCGACAACGGCCGGCGCGGCCGCGCCATCACCGGTCAAAACCGCCGTCCGCTCAAATCTTTGAGCGATATGCTCAAGGGCAAGACCGGCCGCTTCCGCCAAAACCTGCTCGGCAAGCGCGTTGATTATTCCGGCCGCTCGGTCATTGTCGTCGGTCCGGAGCTGCGCCTGCACCAGTGCGGATTGCCAAAAAGATGGCCCTGGAGCTGTTCAAGCCGTTTATCTACAACAAGCTCGAAGAGCGCGGCCATCGTGACGACGATCAAGAGCGCGAAGAAGATGGTCGAGCGAGAGCTGCCCCGAAGTTTGGGATATTCTCGACGAAGTCATTCGCGAGCATCCGGTTCATGCTCAACCGCGCGCCGACGCTGCATCGGCTCGGCATTCAAGCTTTCGAGCCGATTCTGATCGAAGGCAAAGCGATTCAGCTTCATCCGCTGGTGTGCGCGGCCTACAACGCCGACTTCGACGGCGACCAGATGGCGGTGCACGTGCCGCTCTCCGTCGAAGCGCAGGTCGAAGCGCGCGCACTGATGATGTCGACCAATAATATTTTATCGCCGGCCAACGGCAAGCCGATCATCGTGCCGACCCAAGATATCGTCCTGGGGCTTTATTACATGACGCGCGATCGCTTGCGCGCCAAAGGCAGCGGCCGTCTCTTCAGCAATCCGACGGAAGTGCGCATCGCCTATGATCAAAGCGAGGTCGATACTTACAGGCGCCGATCACCGTGCGAATCAACGGCGAGCGCATCGATACCACGGTCGGGCGAGTGCTTGCTCTACGAAGTCGTTCCGCCAGTGATTCCGTTCAAAGAAGTCAATCGGGTGATGAAGAAAAGGAGCTGGCGAATCTGATTGACGTCAGCTATCGCTTGGCCGGCAACAAGGCGACGGTCATTCTCGCCGATCGCTTGAAAGATATCGGTTACGAAAATGCGACCAAGGCGGGGATTTCCATTTCCATCAAAGACATGGTGATTCCGCCGAGCAAAGAAGAGCTGCTCAAGAAAGCTCATGACGATGTGCGCGAGATCGAAGAGCAGTACAAGAACGGCCTGATCACCGGATGGCGAACGATACAACAAAGTCGTCGATATTTGGGCCGAGGTCACAGACCGCATCGCCGACGAAATGTTGCGCGATCTGGGTATCGGAAAGGTCACCGACGACACAGGGTCATGAGATTTCGGTGCCGAGCTTCAATCCGATTTTCATGATGGCTGACTCGGGCGCTCGTGGCAGCGCTCAGCAGATCCGCCAGCTGGCCGGCATGCGCGGCTTGATGGCGAAGCCTTCCGGCGAAATCATCGAGACGCCGATCACGGCGAACTTCCGCGAAGGGCCTGACGGTGTTGCAGTACTTCATTTCCACCCACGGCGCGCGCAAGGGCCTCGCGGACACCGCTCTGAAAACGGCCAATTCCGGTTATCTGACGCGCCGCCTGGTCGACGTCGCGCAAGATGCGGTGATCGGCGAGGAAGATTGCGGCACCATGGACGGCATTGAGATGACGCCGCTCATGGAAGGGCGGCGAGATTATCGAACCGCTCGGCGACCGCGTTCTCGGCCGAGCGGCGCTGGAAGACGTCAGCGATCCGTTCACGGGTGATGTGATCGTCAAGGCGAACCAGGAGATCAATGAGGAGTTGGTCCAACGCATCGAAGACGCGGGTTTGGAGCGGATCAAGATTCGCTCGGTGTTGACCTGCGCATCCACGACGCGGCGTTTGCATCATGTGCTACGGCCGCGATCTCGGACGCGGCCATATGATTAACTTGGGTGAGGCGGTCGGCGTGATCGCCGCTCAGTCGATCGGCGAACCGGGCACGCAGCTGACGATGCGGACCTTCCATATTGGCGGCACGGCCAGCCGGCGCGCGGAGCAGACGACGCTTGAGTCGCGTAACGATGGATTTGTTAAGTTCATCAACGTGAACACCGTGACCAACAAGGATGGCGATCTTGGTCGTGATGAATCGCAACGGTGAAGTTGCCATTGTCGATTATCCCGAGGGAGAAAAGGGCCGCGAGCGTGAACGCGAACGTTATCCAGTGGTTTACGGCGCCAAAGTTGAAAAAGAAAGACGGAACGACGCATCAAAGGCAGGCGAGCTTTTGGCCGAATGGGATCCCCTATACGATTCCCATTCTCACCGAGGTCGAGCGGCGTGATCAAGTTCGGCGACGTCATTGAAGGCGTGACCATGGAAGAGAAAGTTGACGAGCGCACGGGTCTATCGACCAAAGTCATCACCGATTCGAAAGACGTCGATAAACGGCCGCGCATCTCGATCAAAGATGTTGAGGGACAAACCGCGCGGCTCTCGGCTACGGCGGAAGCGCGCTATCTCTTGCCCGTGGGCGCGCATATCAACGTTCAAGAGGGACAGACGGTTTATGCCGGCGATGTGCTGGCGAAAATGCCGCGCGAGACAACGAAGACCAAGGATATTACCGGCGGTTTGCCGCGCGTGGCGGAACTTTTCGAGGCGCGCAAACCGAAAGAGTTTGCGGTTATCAGCGAAATCGACGGTGTCGTTTCGTTCGGCAAAGATACCAAGGGCAAAGCGCAAAGTCGTCGTCACTCCCGAAGTGGGCGAGCCGCGCGAATATCTGATCCCGAAGGGCAAACATATCAGCGTCCACGACGCCGATCGGATCCGAGCCGGTGAAGTCGCTGATGGATGGCTCGTCAAACCCGCACGACATCTTGAACATTCTCGGGCGAAAAGGCGTTGGCCAAGTATCTAGTCGACGAAGTGCAAGAAATTTATCGGCTTCAGGGGCGTGCGCATCAACGACAAGCACATCGAAGTGATCGTCCGCCAAATGTTGCGCCGCGTGCGCATCAAAGAGGTCGGCGACACTGAATTTTTGGTCGGCGATCAAGTCGAGAAGTGGCGCTTTGATGAAGAGAATCAGAAGCGCGATCACCAGAGCAGGGAAAGCCTGCGGTGGCCGAGCCTCTGCTCCTAGGTATTACTAAGGCTTCGCTCGTCGACTGAAAGCTTTATCTCCGGCGGCATCTTTTCCAGGAAACCACCAAGGTTCTCACTGAGGCGGCGATTCAAGGGAAAGTGGATCTGCTTCGCGGGCTGAAAGAAAACGTGATCATGGGACGTTTGATCCCGGCCGGCACCGGCGTGTCCGACTACGCCAAAGCAGGAAATCGAAATCGAGGAGCCGGAAGGTCCCAACGGCGCGCTCCCTGAAGCTGCGGAGGCGTAGAGCTTGACAATGGCCAGGGATTTTGTTATTAACAGGATTTCCCTAAAGAGGAGTTTAATAACAAACAACTCCTCAGACTCCAAGTTTAAATTGCGATGAGAAAATATGCCGACGATTAGCCAATTAGTGCGTGAAAGCCGCGAAAAACAACGACGCAAGAACACTGCGCCGGCGCTGCAAAGCTGCCCGCAAAAGCGCGGCGTGTGCACGCGCGTTTATACGTCGACGCCGAAAAACCCAACTCGGCATTGCGCAAAAGTTGCCCGGGTTCGTTTGACGAACGGCATTGAAGTGACTTCGTATATCCCAGGCGTGGGGGCACAATCTGCAAGAACACTCCGTCGTGTTGATTCGCGGCGGCCGTGTCAAGGATCTGCCCGGCGTGCGCTATCACATTGTCCGGGCACCTTGGATTCGATCGGCGTTCAAGAACGCCGACAGAGTCGCTCCAAATACGGTGCGAAGAGGCCGAAGTAGGGAATTATGCCGCGTAAAGGTGAAGTCCGGAAACGAGAAATTTTGCCTGACCCGAAGTATGGGGACAAGCGGTAGTGGCTAAGTTTGTTAACACCATTATGGGCCGAGGCAAGAAGAGCGTGGCGGAATCGATATTGTATCGCTCGTTGGACATCGTCACGGCAAAGCCAAAGAAGACTCCTTGGGCGTATTCAAACGGGCGATTGAAAATACCCGTCCCAACGTCGAAGTCCGCTCCGCGCCGGGTCGGCGGCGCCACGTATCAGGTGCCGGTGGAAGTGCGACCGCAGCGGCGGCTTTCATTGAGCATGCGCTGGCTCATCGAACCGGCGCGCAGTCGCGCCGAGAAGTCGATGGAAGAAAAATTGGCCGCCGAGCTAATCGACGCTGCCAATAATCGCGGCACGGCGATCAAGAAAAAGGAAGATACGCGCACTAGAATGGCGGAGGCCAATCGAGCCTTCGCCCATTATCGTTGGTAACTAACAGCGTCTGTGATGCTGGGAAAGGAGGCGGTCGATCCGCCTCCTTTTTCCGCGCAGCGAAAAATGGCACGAACTGTTTGCACTGGAAAAGACCCGCAACATCGGGATTATGGCGCACATCGATGCGGGCAAAACTACGACGACGGAGCGCATCCTCTACTACACCGGGATCAACTACAAGATCGGCGAGGTGCACGAAGGCACTGCGACCATGGACTGGATGGTCCAGAGCAGGAGCGCGGCATTACGATTACTTCAGCCGCGACCACCTGTCTGTTGGAGCGATCACCGGATAAACATCATCGACACCCCCGGCCATGTTGACTTTACGATTGAAGTCGAGCGTTCGTTGCGCGTTCTCGATGGCGCCGTGGCAGTTTTTTGTTCGGTCGGCGGCGTCGAACCGCAGACCGAAACCGTATGGCGGCAGGCGGATAAATACGGTGTGCCGCGCTTGGCCTTCGTCAATAAGATGGATCGCCTGGGGGCGGATTTCTTCCGCGTCGTCAAAATGATCGAAGAGCGCTTGGGCGCGCGACCCGTGGTCATGCAGCTGCCGATCGGCGCTGGAAGATAAATTTGCCGGAATCGTCGACCTGGTCGCCATGAAGGCGATTGTGTGGGAAGACGAAAGCCTCGGCGCCAAGTTTCATGAAGAGCCCATCCCGGCTGACTTGCAGGCGCAAGCCACCGAATACCGGGAAAAGCTGCTCGAATCGGCGCGCTGATTGCAACGAAGTGCTGATGGAAAAGTATCTTGAAGGCAAAGAGATCTCGGAGGCGGAGCTGCGCGGCGCGATTCGTAGCGGCACGCTCTCGCTCAAGATCGTGCCGATCCTGTGCGGCTCGGCGTTCCGCAACAAAGGCGTGCAGCCGATGTTGGATGCCGTCGTCGATTACCTTCCCTCGCCTCTTGATATTCTACCGGTCAAAGGGCGTTGAGCCGGCACCAACACTGCGGCGGAGCGGCCGGCAAAAGATGACGCGCCATTTTCCGCCCTCGCGTTTAAGATCATGACCGATCCTTTCGTCGGTACTCTGACGTTTTTTCGCGTTTATTCCGGCTCGATCACCTCCGGCTCCAGCATTTATAATTCGACGAAAACTAAAAGAGAGCGCATCGGTCGCTTGCTCAAAATGCACGCGAACAAGCGCGAAGAGATCAAGGAAGTTTATGCCGGCGATATCGCCGCCGCGGTCGGGCTGAAAACCGCGACGACGGGCGACACGTTATGCGATGAAGACGAGCCGATCGTGCTTGAGTCGATTGATTTTCCCGATCCGGTTATATCGATCGCGATCGAACCGAAAAGCAAGGCGGATCAGGAGAAGCTCGGTCTATCTCTACAGAAGCTCGCGACGGAAGATCCGTCCTTTAAAGTTCGCACCGATGAAGAAACCGGCCAGACGATTATCTCCGGCATGGGCGAGCTTCATCTCGAAATCATCGTCGATCGCTTGCTGCGCGAGTTCAATGTCGGCGCTAATCGTCGGCAAGCCTCAGGTCGCCTATAAAGGAGACCGTTCGCAAAACAGTTGAACAGCAAGGCCGCTTCGTCCGCCAAACCGGCGGTCGCGGCCAGTACGGCGATGTTTGGATCACCCTCGAGCCGCAGCAACCCGGCGCCGGGTTTGAATTTGTCGATGCGATCAAGCGGCGGTTCCATTCCGCGGGAATACATTTCGGCTGTGGAAAAAGGCATTAAGGAAGCGACCGAAAATGGTGCCCTTGCCGGCTACCCGGTGGTCGATGTCAAAGCCACTCTTTTCGATGGCAGCTATCATGACGTTGATTCTTCGGAGATCGCTTTCAAGATTGCCGGCTCGATGGCATTTAAGGCCGCTATGCGCAAGGCCAGTCCTGTGCTGCTTGAGCCGATTATGTCGGTCGAAGTGGTGGTGCCGGAAGAATTTATGGGCGACGTGATCGGCGACATCATGCTCGCGCCGCGGTAAGGTTCTGGGTATGGACACGCGGCCGGCGGCGCAAAGCGATCGATGCTCGGGTGCCGCTCGCGCAAATGTTCGGCTATGCCACCGACCTACGTTCGATGACTCAGGCGGAGAGCGACGCTACACGATGCAGTTTTCTCATTATGAACCTGTTCCAGCGGCGGTCGCTGAAGGGATTATCGCCAAGTTTGACGGCAAGTCGGATGATGACGTATGAACGAGAAAATTAGGATTCGGCTAAAGCCTACGACCACCGTGTGCTGGATCAGTCGGTGGGGGAGATTGTCGAGACCGTCAGGCGCACCGGCGGCCGAGTGGCGGGCCCGATTCCGCTGCCCACACAGAATTGAAAGATTCACGGTCAACCGTTCGCCGCACGTCGACAAGAAATCTCGCGATCAATACGAAATTCGCACGCACAAACGCCTGCTCGATATTCTTGAGCCGACGCAGCAAACCATCGACGCTTTGGGCAAGCCTCGACATTGCGGCCGGAGTCGACGTCGAGATCAAGCTGCAGTGAGACGGGTGACAATATGACAGGACTCATTGGCAGAAAAGTCGGCATGACTCAGTCTCTACAGCGCCGAAGGCAACGTGATTCCCGTGACCGTCGTCGAAACGGGTCCCTGCGTCGTGGTACAAAAAACAAACGACGACGGATGGGTACAACGCGCTCCAGGTCGGTTTCGGCGCCCGTAAGGCGCAGCGAGTCAACAAAGCCGCCCAGGGCCATATGGCCAAAGCCGGCAAGGGAGCTTTCGAAGTCCTCAGAGAGTTTCGTCGACGACGACGTGGCGCCGTTTGAAATCGGTCAAGAGATCAAAGCCGGCGATCTTTTCAAAGTCGGCGATCGCATCGACGTGTCCGGTATTTCAGAGGGCACGGCTTTTCCGGCGTCATCAAGCTGCTGGTCGTTTGCCGGCTTTCCGGGTTCGCACGGCACGCACGAGTATTTTTCGCCACGGCGGATCGATCGGCAACCGGTCGTATCCTGCCGCGTGCGCAAGGGTAAAAAGATGGCGGGCCATTGGGGCAACGAGCAGATCTCCGACGCAGAATTTGAAGTCGTCGATATTCGTTCTGAAGAGAATCTGATGCTGGTCCGGGCGCCGTACCTGGAGCGAAACGCGGTGTTGTGATCTTGCGCCCGGCGGTGAAAAGGTAAGCACAATGGAAGTCCACGTCATTCAACCTCAGCTCAACGAGTCGATCTTCGGCGCTAAGACGCGCGCGCACTTGCTTCATCAAACGGTGGTCATGCAACTCGCCAATCGGCGCAGCTGGCACCGCGGCGACGAAATCAAAAGGATTTGTCCGTGGCGGCGGCAAAAACCCTGGCGCCAAAAAGGCACTGGGCGGGCGCGCGCGGGCAGTATTCGCTCGCCGATTTGGGTGGGTGGCGGCACGGCATTCGGCCCCAGCCGCGCGACTATTCCTATCGCATGCCGCGCACGGCACGGCGGGAAGCTTTGTTGTCGGCGCTTAGCCTCAAGAATCGGGACGGTAAGATTATCGTCGTCGACAAGCTCGAGCTTGAGGAAGCTGCAAGACGAAGCTGATGATCAAGGCGCTGGCGGAGCTAAACATTCAAAGCGCTTTGATCGTGATTGCCGAGGCCGACACGAAGATCGAGCGTTCGGCGCGCAATCTGCCGAAAGTGAAAGTGCTGCGGGTCGAGGGTTTGAACGTTTATGACCTATTGTGTTACGAGCACTTGGTCCTAACCGAGCCGGCGCTAAAACGACTGGAGGAGAGGTGGGTGGCATGAAAAGTCTGCACGATATAATCCGAGCGCCATTGATCTCGAAAAGGGCACCCTCTTGACCGAGAGCGCCAACCAGGTGCTGTTCAAGGTTCGGCCCGATGCCAACAAGATCGAAGTCAAACAGGCAGTCGAAACGCTTTTCAAAGTAAAGGTCGTGCAAGTTCGTATGGCCCGTTATCTCGGCAAAATGCGGCGCATCGGCAAGAACATGGGACGTCGCTCCGATTGGAAGAAGGCTTACGTAACGCCCAAAGAGGGCGACAAGATCGACTTTTTCGGCGCAGCATGAACAAGTAGAGAACCTAACAATGGCCATTAAGACCTATCAACCCACCTCGGCCGGCATGCGTTTCCGCACCGGGCTCACTTTCGATGAGGTGACCAAGGCGAAACCGGAAAAGGGGTTTGCGCAAGCGCCTTAACCACAGCGGCGGACGCAACAACACCGGTCGGATCACCGCGGATCATCGGGGCGGCGGCCACAAACGGCTTTACCGGGTGATCGATTTCAAGCGCAACAAATTCAACGTGCCGGCGAAAGTGGAGGCGATCGAATACGATCCCAACCGCTCGGCGCGCGCATTGCGCTGCTTTGCTATGCTGACGGTGAGCGGCGCTATATTCTTGCGCCCGAACGCTTGCATAGTCGGCGCCGCGGTGATCGCCGGCGACGACAATATCGACATTCAGCCGGGAAATTCGTTGCCGCTGAAGTTTATTCCCGTCGGCACCGTCGTGCATAATATCGAGCTTAAGATCGGCAAAGGCGGTCAGCTGGTGCGCAGCGCCGGTTTGGGCGCTCAGCTGATGGCCAAGGAAGGCTCCTACGCGTTGCTCAAGCTGCCCTCGGGCGAGCTGCGCTACGTTTTGGCTAATTGTCGAGCCACGATCGGTCAAGTCGGTAACGCCGACCAGGAAAATGTTTCCTGGGGCAAGGCTGGTAGAATGCGTTGGCTGGGTTTTCGCCCGACGACACGCGGTATCGCAAAAATCCAGTGGACCATCCGCATGGCGGTGGCGAAGGCAGATCGAAGGGTAATCATCCAATGACGCCCTGGGGTAAGCCGACCAAAGGTTACAAGACGAGAAAGAATCATTCCTCGGACAAGTATATCGTGCAACGGAGAAAAGGTAGGTAGCGATGGCGCGTTCGGTAAAAAAGGCCCTTTGTCGACCCGCATCTGATAAAAAATTGCCGCGATCAATGAGTCGCGGCAGAAGCAGGTGATTCGCACCTGGTCGCGCCGCTCGACGGTGACGCCCGGAGATGGTTGGGATAACGATCGGCGTGCATAACGGCAGAAAGTTTATTCCGGTGTTTGTCAGCGAGAACATGGTTGGCCACAAGCTCGGTGAGTTTTCCCCAACCCGGACATTCTTCGCCCATTCCGGTGACCGCAAAGCTGAGGCTAAAGAAACGACGGGCGCGCCGTCCGCAGCGCCGAGAGCAGCAGCGGCGCCAAAGCCCGCAGCGGCACCCGGCGCCCAAGACGTAGAGGAAGCTGGTCAGTTAGCGATTAGGAGTTGATGGCGTCCGGTAGTTTTCGAACAAGCTAGCGAGATTATGGAAGCACGCGCGATCACAAAATTTATCCGAGTCTCCCCGCGAAAAGTTCGCTTGGTGGTCGATCAAATCCGCGGCAAGGGCGTTGAAGAAGCGTTGAACATTCCTCAAGTTCACGCCTAGCCGCCCGCGAGCATCGTCGCCAAAACGGTGCGCACGGCGGTCGCAAATGCCGAGAAATACGCAGAGCGTCGATGTTGATCGACTGTTTATCAAGCAGGCGAAAGTGGACGAGGCCGGCATGTGGAAACGCTTCACGTCGCGCGCCCAAGGCCGGGACCACGCGCGCAAAGCGGCTGCAGCCACGTGACGATTGTCCTCGATGAAGCGCAGAAGAGGAGTTAGGGCCTGATGGGTCAGAAAACACATCCGAAGATGTTTCGCCTGGGCGTGATCGAGACGGGATTCGAAGTGGTTCGCCCGCCATGATTATCCGAAGCTGCTGCATGAAGATTTTCGCATCACGAAATTTTTAAAGAGCCGGCTCTATCACGCGGGCATCTCGCGCATCGAGATCGAAAGAGCGGCCAATAAAGCCAAGATCAATATTCACACCGCGCGCGCCCGGCATCGTGATCGGCAAAAGGGTGCCGAGATCGAAAAACTGCAAAGAAGAAATTACCAAGCTCACCAAGCGCGAGACGTATATCAACATTCACGAAGTGCGCAGTCCGGATCTCGACGGCCAGTTGGCCGCGGAAAAACGTCGCGCTGCAGTTAGAGCGTCGCGTCGCTTTCCGCCGCGCTATGAAAGAAAGCGTTTCCCGCGCCATGCGCATGGGCGCCCAGGGCGTAAAAATTCAAAGCGCCGGGCAGGTTGGGCGGATTCTGAAATCGCTCGCACTGAATGGTACCGTGAGGGGCGCGTGCCGCTCCACACGTTGCGCGGGCGGATATTAGCTACGGCTTTGCCGAGGCGCGCACACGACCTACGGCGTGATCGGCGTTAAAGTGTTGGATTTTTCGCGGCGATGGTCTTAACCGCGGAAGAAGAACAGCAGAAGGCCGATGATGGGTGGGTGATCGCAGCGGCTGGGATCGCAAGATTCCAACGACTGACAATTGATTGAAAAATGCTCGAACCAAAAGTAAAATATCGAAAATTGCAAAAGGGCGCCGGCGCGGGACCGCTCATCGCGGCTCGACTTTGGCATTCGGCGATTACGTGGCTGAAGGCAGTCGGCCGCGGCTGGATGAGCGCGCGCGAGATCGAGGCGGCGCGCGTTGCGCTGACGCGTTATCTCAAGCGCGGCGGCAAGGTGTGGATTCGTATCTTTCCCGATAAGCCGTTGACCAAAAAGCCGCTCGAAACCCGCATGGGAAAGGGCAAAGGGCGCCTGAAATGTGGGTTGCAGTTGTCCAACCGGGACGGATTCTCTTCGAGATGGAAGGAGTCGAGGGCCGCCGTTGCCAAGGAAGCGTTTCGTTTGGCGGCGCATAAGTTGTCGATTCCGACGATCACGGTGCAGCGGAGAGCGCGTGGCCCATGGAAGCTAAAGAATTGCGCGAATTGAGCGCGCGAAGATCTGGTCGCAAAAGCGGGCTTCGTTGCGCGAGGAGATCGGCTACACCTGAAAGCTCGAACGCGCCACGCAGCCGGTTGGAGAATCCGATGAAGCTCCGGCAGAGACCAAGCGTGATTTGGCGCGCGTGGAGACGATTCTTGCGTGAAACGGGCGCCCGAGGATCACGAGAGGATGAGCATGAACAGCCCAGGGATCGAGAAAAGAACGAGCTGGCCTGGTGGTCAGCGACCGGCATGCAGAAAACCTGTAGTGGTCTCGGTCGATGAGCGCACCGTTACGCACCCGCGCGTTATAAAAAGTTCTGCGACGGCGCACGAGAGTCAAGAGCCCACGACGAGCAGGGCCAGTGTCATGTCGGTGATCGCGTGCTCGATCGTCGAGTGCCGCCCGCTCAGCCGTGACAAGCGCTGGCGGGTGAGCAAAGTGTTGGAGCGGGGCATACGATGGAGGAAGATTTGAAAGGAGCCGGCGCCTAGATTCCGCTTGTGTCCGGGCGGTTGCAGATTGATCCATGATCCAGATGCGAACGACATTAGATGTGGCCGGACAATCCCGGCGCGCGCCGCGTGCAGTGCATCAAGGTGCTCGGCGATGCAGCAAGCGTAAATATGCCTCGATCGGCGATATTATCGTGGTTTCCGTCAAAGAAGCGATTCCTAACGGAAAGTAAAAAGGTGAGGTCATGAAAGCCGTGGTGGTGCGTACGGCGAAGGAATCTGGGCGCGCCGTGACGGCACCTACATCCGCTTCGACAATAATTCGGCGGTGTTGATTGACAACCAGAAAGAGCCGATCGGCACGCGGATCTTCGGACCGGTGGCGCGCGAGCTTAGGGCCAAGAAATTCATGAAGATTATTTCTCTCGCGCCGCGAAGTGCTTTAAACGGAGATCGAGGAGAGCTTACTCGTGCAGATCCGGAAAAACGACAGCGTCATGGTCATCGGCGGCAAGGAACGGGGCAAGACCGGCAAAGTGCTCCGCGTGTTGCTGGAAAAAGACGCCGCGGATTATCGAACGGCTCAATATCGTGAAACGGCATACCAAGCCGCGCGGGCCGCAGCAGCCCGGCGGGATCGTCGAGAAAGAGGCCGCCATTCATGCCTCCAATGTTATGTTCTTGTGCGATAAATGTAACGCGCCGGTGCGCATCGGCCGCAAGAGTGCTCGCCGACGGGACGAAGGTCCGCATCTGCCGCCGCTGCAAGGCGAAGCTTCAGATTGATGGTGCAGCGCATGGCACGATTGAAAACAAATATCTAGCTGATGTCGTCCCGGCGCATGATGCAGGAGTTCAGCTCATAAGAACTCCATGCAAGTCCCACGGTTAACGAAGATCACATTAAACGTGTGGGTTGGGCGAAGCGACGCAGAATGTCAAGCATCGTCGACACGCGCGGTTGCCGAGATCACGTTGATCACCGGGCAAAGGCCGGTGGTCACGCGGGCGAAAAAGGCGATCGCAAATTTCAAGCTGCGCGAGGGAGTGCCGATCGGCTGCATGGTGACTTTACGGCGCGAGCGCATGTTTGAATTCCTCGATCGCTTCGATCCACGCTCGCCCTGCCGCGCGTGCGCGACTTCAAAGGCATCTCCGATCGCTCCTTCGACGGCCGGGGCAATTACTCCTTAGGCCTGCGCGATGCAGATTATTTTTCCAGAGATCCACGCGGATAAGGTCGAAAAGACCCGGTGGATGACGATCACGATCGCCACCACGGCGAAGACAGACGGGCAAGGTCGAGCGCTGCTCAAGTTCATGGGCATGCCGTTCGCCAGTTAGTCGACAAAGGGAGACTTCCATTGGCCAAGACATGTCTCAGAATTAAGGCTGAAAGGCCGAATCAAGTTCAAAGTGCGGGAATAGCAACCGCTGTCCGCTGTGCGGCCGGTCGCGGGCTTTTATCGCCGCTTTCGCATGTGCCGGCTATGCTTGCGTGATCATGCGCGCAAAGCGACATATTCCCGGACTGATTAAGGCCAGTTGGTAGGCTTCGGAGAATATCATGGGAATGACGGATCCAATTGCGGATATGCTAACGCGGATAAGAAACGCGTCAGGGGCGCGCCACCAAAGAGTCGCCGTGCCGTGGTCTCGGTTCAAAAAGAGAGCATCGTGAAGATTTTGATCGAAGAAGGTTATTTAAAAGACCAAAAGAAGGTCAAGCGCCGCGGTGGGGTTTGGCGAGGAGATGGTGATCCAACTCAAGTCCGATCGCGAGAATCGCCCGATCATTACCGGCATGAAACGGGTGAGCTCGCCGGGCGCGCTGGGTGTACGTCGGCGCCAGAGGCGTTGGCGCCGGTTCGTAAAGGCTTCGGAATTCACGTGCTCTCGACGCCGAAAGGAATCTTGGTCGATCGGGTAGCACAGAAAGCCAAAGTCGGCGGCGAACTTATTTGCTCGGTATGGTAGGTTGAGGCGAGGTGCCAGGGTGTCACGCATAGGAAAATTACCGGTAACAATTCCCGCGGGCGTCAAAGTCGCGGTCGATCCCAACGCCGTTCGTCTCGAAGGACCCAAGGGAAAACTGCAAGCGGTGATTCCGCCCCGGCGTTCAAGTCAAAGTCGATGGCAATGTGGTACGCATCGAGCGCCAGCAAGATGACCGCAAGATCCGCGCACTGCACGGGCTGACGCGTAAATTGATCGCCAACATGGCTCAGGGAGTGAGCCAGGGATTTAGCCGCATCCTCGACATCAATGGCGTCGGCTACCGAGCTGAAGTCAGAGGCCAAGAGGTGCATATGACTCTGGGTTACTCTCATCCAGTGGTTTTTCCGCTGCCACAGGGAGTGACGGCATCAGTCGAGCGCCAGATCATCATTACTTTGAGCAGCGCCGATCGCCAACTGCTCGGCGAAACGGCCGCCAAGATCCGTGATCTCAGACCGCCCGAGCCGTACAAGGGCAAGGGAATCAAGTATCGCGAGGAGTTCATCAAGCGCAAAGCGGGCAAAGCAGGTGGGCTCGGCGGGCAAGTAGACGGTAAGGATTCAAGATAATGAACAGACGGGGAGATATCGCGCGGCTGCGCCGCAAGATGCGCGTTCGCCACAAAGTCGTCGGCACGGATGCGCGTCCGCGGGTTTGCGTCTTTCGCAGCAACAAGCATATTTATGCTCAGGTGATTTCCGACACTCAGGGGAAAACTCTGGCGGCGGTATCGACGCTGGCAGGCGAGCTGGCGGCGGCGAACGAGAAGGCCAAGGGCATTGGAAGTAGCCAAACGGGTCGGGCTCGCGCTGGCGAAAGCGTGTAAGGAAAAAATATCAGCAGGGTCATTTTCGACCGCAACGGGTTTCTTTTTCATGGGCGCGTGAAGGCGGTGGGCCGACGGCGCTCGCGAAGGTGGATTGGAATTTTGACAGCAAGTCTGTAGACGCGAGGTGCCTTTGGAACGGATCGATGCGCAGGGATTAGAGCTTAAGGAAAAAGTCGTTCACATCAGCCGAGTGGCCAAAGTGGTCAAAGGCGGGCGGCGCTTCAGCTTCAGCGCTCTCGTCGTGGTTGGCGATAGCCGGTCGGTAGTCGGTTACGGTATGGGCAAGGCTAACGAAGTGCCCGAGGCGATCCGCAAAGGCTTGGAGCAAGCGAAGAAGAACCTGATACGCGTGCCGGTGATGGACGGCACGATTCCGTTCGAAGTGACCGGTCACTACGGCGCCGGCTACGTCATTCTTAAGCCGGCGTCCGACGGCACCGGCGTGATCGCCGGCGGCGGCGTGCGCGCCGTCGTCGAGGCGTCGGGGATTCAAAACGTTCTGACCAAGTGTATCGGCTCGAACAACCCGCACAACATGGTCAAGGCGACGATTGAGGCGTTGCGCGAACTACGCGCCCCGGAAGAGATCGCCGACCGGCGCGGCAAAGTTTTGGCGGAGATTCGTTGACTATGAGACTCGATGATTTAAGACCGGCGCCGGGCTCGAATAAGAAACGCAAACGGGTTGGACGGGGCGATGGTTCCGGCCATGGCAAACACCCAGGCCGCGGCCATAAAGGTCAAGGGCGCGTTCTGGCGGCAATGTTCAGCCGGGATTCGAAGGCGGCCAAATGCCTTTGCAGCGCCGTTTACCCAAGCGCGGCTTTCATAATCCGTTCCGGGTGCAAATGTCGGTGGTCAATCTAAGTCCAACTCGAAGCGCTCGCCTGAAGCAAGTGAGATCGGCCTGAAAACGTTGGCGGCGCATGGCTTGATCGCCGGCAAAAACCGGCGGGTCAAAATACTCGGCGAAGGTTCGCTGTCGCGCACCATTGACGGTCAAGGCCCATGGCTTTTCGGCGTCCGCCAAAGAGAAAATCGAAGCGGCCGGCGGCAAAGCGGAGTTGATCGCAGTTCATGCTTAACGGTTTTCAAAACGCCTCGCGCATTCCCGAGCTCGCGCCGCCGCCTGTTATTCACATTGGGCATGCTGGCGGTGTGTATCGTCTGGGCGTGCACGTGCCGACGCCGGGCATCGACCGACAAGCGATGGCGGCGTTCTTCGATCAGCAAAAAACACTCTTGTTCGGATTTCTGAATCTGTTTTCCGGCGGCGCGCTGGAACAGTTTTCGGTTTTTTCATTGGGCATCATGCCCTATATCAGCGCGTCGATTATCTTGCAGCTTTTGACCGTAGTTTTTCCCTATTTAGAAAGACTCTCGAAAGAGGGCGAAATCGGCCGGCGCAAGATCACCCAGTACACCCGCTACGGCACAGTGGTGTTGTCGATTATTCAAGGCATGATGATCAGCATCGGCCTGGAAGGGACGCGAGGCCCGGCGGGCACAGTTCTGGTGTTGACTCCAGGCTGGGGCTTTCGCCTGATGACCGTGATTACATTGACTTCGGGCACGGCCTTTATTATGTGGCTCGGCGAGCAGATCACCGAGCGCGGCATCGGTAACGGCATTTCGCTTGATTATTTTGCTGGCATCGTCGCGCGACTGCCCTCGGCGGTCACCACGACCTTGCAGTTCATGCGTGAAGGCGAGTTGGGGCCGCTGGTTGGCTTTGCTGATCCTTGCGCTCAGCGTGGCTCGTCGTCGGCGCGATTATTTTTGTCGAACGTGGTCAACGTCGGATACCCGTGCAATATGCCAAGCGTGTGGTGGGGCGCAAAATGTACGGCGGCATGACCTCGCATCTGCCGCTGAAGATCAACACCGCCAATGTGATACCGCCGATCTTTGCATCGTCGATATTGATTTTTCCGGCGACGCTGGCGCAGTTTGCCAACCATCCGTGGGTTCAAACAGCCGTCCGGCGCGTTGGCGCCGGCGGAGTTGGCTGCACGATTTGGTTTACATCATCCTGATCATCTTTTTCGCTTTCTTTTATACTGCGGTGGTGTTTAACCCGAGCGATGTCGCGGAAAATATGAAAAAGGCGGGCGGTTATATTCCGGGCATTCGTCCGGGGCAGAAGACCGCCGAGTTTATCGAGCGCGTGTTGTCGCGCATCACGTTGAGCGGCGCGATTTATCTGTGCATCGTGTCATTGCTGCCGACCATTTTGGTCCGGCAGTTTAACGTGCCTTTCTACTTTGGTGGCACGGCGCTTTTGATCGTCGTCGGCGTCGCTCTTGATACCGTGGCGCAAATGGAAACGCATTTGATCACCCGCAATTACGAAGGATTCATGAAGCGGGGCGACTGCGCGGGAAGAAGGGGCTAGCGATGGCGGCGGGCGCGCGCGTTGTATTGCTGGGACCGCCGGGCGCAGGAAAGGGAACTCAGGCCAAGCTGCTTCAGGATAAGTTTGGCGTTCTGTCAGATTTCGACGGGCGATATCTTGCGCCAGGCCGTGGCGGAGCAGACCGCATTAGGCAAGGAGGCGTCGCAGTATATCAATCGCGGCGCTTTGGTGCCGGACAGCGTGATCGTCGACTTGGTCGCGACGCGATTGCAAGAGAAGGACTGCGAGAAGGGATTTATTCTCGACGGATTTCCCGAACGATTCCCCAGGCGGAGAGTCTGGACACGATTCTTAAGCAGAGGGGAATCGGACCTGAACTGCGTTTTATCAGTCCAGGTGCCGCAAGACGTCATCATCGAGCGATTAGCGGGCCGGCGCACTTGTCGGAGCTGTGGCGCGCTTCAGCCATGTGACTCTCAGTCCGTCGAAAAAGCCGGGATCTGCGACCGTTGTGGCGGCGAGCTTTACCAGCGCGACGATGACCGCGAGGAGACCATCGCGCATCGGCTGAAAGTTTACGACGACCAAACCGCGCCCTTGCTGAATTATTACCGCGGCGCAAGGCTTGCTGAGAAATCGGCGGGGTCGGCACCGTCGATGAAATTCGCGCGCGGGTGATTGCAGCCCTAGGAGATCTCGCGCCATGATTTCGCTCAAATCGGCTCGAGAAATCGAGATCATGAGGCGGGCGAATATCATCGTTGCCGAGGTTCTGCAGGCGCTGAAAGCAGCGCGTCGCCCCGGCGTGACCACCTTGGATTTGGACGCCGTTGCCGAGGAGTTGACGCTTAAAAAAAAGCGATTCCGGCGTTCAAGGGTTATAACGTCGCAGGGCGCGTCTATCCGCGTTGTCTCTGTGTGCATCCATCAACGATGAGATCGTTCATGGCATCCCATCGAACCGGGCGCTTCGTGAAGGCGATATTGTCGGTCTCGATTACGGGGTTATTTACGAGGGATTCTACGGCGATTCGGCGATTACAGTTGGGGTTGGCCGGGTGAACGAGGCTGCGCAGCGTCTGATGGAATGTTACGGAGGAGTCGCTGCGCCACGGGATCGCGGAGCTGCACGAAGGAAAGCGGCTGGGCGATCTCAGGCGCTGCCGTGCAACGGGTCGCCGAGAGCGCTGGTTATGCCGTCGTACGCGCTTTCGTCGGACATGGGATCGGTAAAAAATTGCATGAGGAACCGCCGGTGCCGAATTACGGCGAGCCGGACCGAGGCCTGCGTTTAAAAGAAGGAATGGTGCTGGCGATCGAGCCGATGGTCACCGCCGGCGGTTATGAAGTTGAAATTATAGAAGATGGTTGGACCGCGGTGACGAAAGATGGTAGCTTGGCCGCCCACTTCGAGCACTCGGTGGCGATCACCCAAAGCGGCCCGTATATTTTGAGTCAACTGTAAATTGCGAGGAGATGCGCCGCAGGCAGCAGTTTCTATGCCCAAAGAAGACGCCATTGAAGTGACCGGTACGGTGCTGGAGACGTTGCCCAACGCGATGTTTCGCGTCGAGTTGGACAACGGCCATAAAGTGTTAGCCCATATTTCCGGTAAGATGCGCATGCACTACATCAAGATACTTCCCGGCGATAAGGTGAAGATCGAGCTATCGCCGTATGACTTGGCGCGCGGGCCGAATTATTTTCCGGGAACGATAAGAAGAGGAGCAGTTGTGAAGGTCAGGGCCTCGGTAAAAAAATCTGCAACAAGTGCAAGGTCATTCGTCGCAAAGGGGTGGTGCGGATTCAGTGCGAGAACACCAAGCACAAGCAACGTCAGGGATAGTCAGTCGTTGATGACTTCGTCATTGGCGGATCGAGATTGGCCATTTGAAAATCCAAACGGAGTAAAACCATGGCACGTATCGCGGGCGTAGATTTGCCCAAGAGCAAGCAGAATGGAAGTGGCGCTCACGTACATTTATGGGATCGGGCGCAGCTCATCGCGGGAGATACTCACTAAGGCGGGAGTTTCGTTCGACTTGAAGAGCGACGATTTGACCGACGACGATGCCGCCAAGATCCGCCAGGTCATCGAGCAGGACTACAAGAGTGGAAGGCGATCTGCGGCGCGATGTCACGGCCAACATCAAGCGGCACCTCGACATGGGATCGTATCGCGGCCTAGCGCCACCGCAAGAATTTGCCGGCGCGCGGCCAGCGTACGCACACGAACGCGCGCACCCGCAAAGGGACCGCGCAAGACGGTCGCCGGTAAAAGACGGCGCCCTCAAAGGGCTAACAGGAGCAGCTTATGGCAGACGCTACGGATGAGAAGCAGAAAACGGAAGGTCAAGCAGATCAAAAGCGAGCGAACGCGCCGCGCGCAAAAACGCGGCCGGAAAAACATCGCCGAAGGCGTGGTGCATATTCACTCGACCTTTAACAACACCATCGTCACCATCACGGACTACCAGGGCAACGTCATTTCCTGGTCGAGCGCGGGCGCGATGGGCTTCAAAGGATCGCGCAAAGGCACGCCCTTCGCCGCCCAGCAGGCGGCCGATAGCGCGGCCAAAAAAGCGATGGATCACGGTTTGCGCAGTGTGCAGATTTTCGTCCGGGGTCCGGGAGCGGGGCGGGAGTCGGCACTGCGCGCGCTGCAGTCGGCAGGCATCAACATCAGCTTGATCAAAGACGTGACGCCGATCCCGCATAACGGCTGCCGTCCGCCCAAACGAAGACGGCGTTTGATGATCAGAGGAGGAAATCGGATTGGCTAGATACACGGAATCAGTGTGCCGCCTCTGCAGGCGTGAAAACTTGAAGCTCTTTCTCAAGGGCGAGCGCTGCTATACGGACAAATGCGCTATTGAACGGCGCAACTATCCTCCCGGGCAGCATGGTCAGGGCAGGCCCAAGTTCTCCGAGTACAGCATTCAGTTGCGCGAGAAACAGAAGGTGAAACGCATGTACGGCTTGTTGGAAAATCAGTTTCGCCGCACGTTTGCCGAAGCTTCGCGAACCAAGGGCATCACCGGCGAAACTTTGCTGGTCTTGCTCGAGCGCCGGCTCGATAACGTCGCCTACCGGCTTGGCTTTCGCCACTTCGCGCGCGGAGGCCCGAACCTTAGTGCGACACGGGCATGTCCTCGTTAACGGCAAAAGGTCAATATTCCTTCGTACACCGTCCGAGCGGGCGATGTGGTTTCGGTCAAAGAGCCGAGCCGCCAACTCGGGCGCGTGCAGTCGGCGATGGAAGGCGCCCAGCGGCGCGGCGTCCCTGACTGGGCGGAGGTGGACCGCGACACATGCAGCGGCAAGATCAACATCTTACCGACGCGCAGCGATGTCACGATGCCGATCAACGAAAAACTGATCGTTGAATTGTATTCCAAGTGAGTTCGAATTTGGGAGATGCTATGTCGACAATGTATAAACATTGGACGGATTTGATTAAGCCCAAACAATTGGAGTTGGAAGAGAAAACTCTGACCCCAACCTATGGCAAATTTTACGCCGAGCCGTTCGAGCGCGGTTTCGGCCAAACCATCGGCAATTCGCTCCGGCGCATTATGCTTTCCTCGCTCATGGGCGCCTCGATTGTCGCGGTGCGCATCAAAGGCATCTTGCACGAGTTTTCCACCGTGCCGGGCGTCACCGAAGATGTCGCCGATATCATTTTAAATCTAAAGGAAATCAGGTTGCGGCTGAACGAAAGCGAGCAACAGACCGTGCGCATCGATGCCAAGGGCCCGGGAGTCGTTTATGCCAAAGACATCGTCGCTCCGCCGAGCGTCGAGATCTTAAATCCCGAGCACAAGATCGCCACTTTGTCGCGCGACGCCAAACTGGAAATGGAGCTGCTTGATCAAGCTCGGCCGCGGCTATGTGCCCGCGGAGCGCAACAAGGAAGAAGGCGCGCCGGTGGATACGATTTTTATCGACGCGGTTTTCTCGCCGATCCAGAAGATCAATTTCACCGTCACCAATGCCCGCGTCGGTCAGCGCACCGACTATGACCGCGTGGTGTTCGACGTGCACACGGATGGCAGCGTGAAGCCGGACGACGCCATGGCCTATGCGGCCAAGATCTTGCAGGATCAGCTCGCCATCTTCGTGAACTTTCAAGAGGAGCCGCGCGCAGAGAAGAAAGACGACGGCCCGGCGATCCCGCTCAATGAAAATTTATTTCGCAGCGTGGACGAGCTCGAATTCTCCGGTGCGCTCGCAGAATTGTCTGCAAAATGCCGACATCAAGTATATCGGTGAATTAGTTCAGAAGAGCGAGCAGGAGATGCTCGGACCAAGAACTTCGGCCATAAGTCGCTCAACGAGATCAAAGAGATTCTCGCGAAATGGGCCTCGAGCTGGGCATGAAGATCGATCACTTTCCGTCGCGCGAAGAGATCGACGCGCGCAAACGCGCCGCTGAGAAAGAGAACCGGTCTAAGCCATGCGTCATCTAAAGTCGGGGAGACAGCTCAGCCGCAACTCCGCCCATCGCTGGGCGCTAATGCGCAACCTTATCACGGCGCTTCTGCGCGAAGAAAAATTCAGACCACGGATCCCAAAGCCAAGGAGCTGCGCCGTTGGGTCGAGCGCGTGATCACGCTCGGCAAGCAAGGCAGCCTGCACGCGCGCCGTCAAGTTTTAGCCATCGTTCAGGACAAAGCCGTGGTGCGAAAGTTATTCGACACGATCGGGCCACGCTTCAAGGACCGACCCGGTGGATACACGCGGATCATTAAAATCGGCCTCCGCCGCGGCGATGCAGCAAAGATGTCGGTCATCGAGCTTGTCGGCGCAGAGGGTGAAAGGAAGCGTCCAAAGGTGGCGCGAAGAAAGGCCGCCGTGCGCGCCGCAGAGAAGCGCAGAAGCAGGAAGCCGCAGCATAGACAGCGCTCCAATAATTGAATTTCCAAACAGCCCGTGCGTGATCCAAAATGATCCGGCGGGCTGTTATTTTGAGAACCTTCGGTTGATCGCCTGACGTCGTCAATTTCTTTTGAGCTTTGAGCCGCATTCTTGCGACGTAGTCTCCTGGCTTTTGGTTGTCATCTGCGCGATAGCGGGCCGCTGCCAATTGCGCCATTGCCGCCGGCTGCAGCCGCTCGAGCGCAAAATAGGTCCCGATATTCTCGCCTGCCAATGGGCAGCTTTTGTTAGCCCGCCGCCATGATAATTAGAGCCCCATGAATCAAAGCGCGGGCGGCGTATTGCGTCGCTCATTGGAACGACTTTCTGCACATAGAGTTGGATGAAGCGGCCCTTAACCGGCTTCAATGGCGCGACTTCGGCAATGGCTTGTCGATGGCGCGTCTGGCGCGGGAAGATGCGCGCGAGCTGGTGCTTTACCGGACCGCTGCCGATGCTTCACCGGATGCGTTTGTGAAGCACGAGCATATCGGCGGTGAGTTCTATTTGGTTCTGAAGGCAAGATCGCCGACGAAACCGGCGAGGTATGAAAACGGGCGACATCGTGTTTTTAGATGCGCGCTCCGTGCATACGCCGCGCGCTGTCGGCGAAACAATTGTTTTAGTGGTGTGGCCGGCGGGAGTGCGGCTCGTCGATTAATTGATTGGAACACTAGATCGATCACAGGAGGCGAAATGAAAACTCTCGGATTCATCGGTACAGGCGGCATGGGCAGCGGCATGGCGGCCAATTTAATTAAAGCAGGAAACAAACTGATCGTTAACGATTTGCGCCGTGAGCAGGCCAAAGGCCTCGAAAGTCAGGGCGCGCGATTTAACGAATCGCCCAAAGCGGTGGCCGAGTCCTGTGAGATCGTGCTCTCCATGCTGCCGTACAACGAAGCGGTGCGCGCTGTCGGCCTCGGGGCCGGCGGTTTGCACGAGGCAGCGAGCGGCGCCAAACTCTGGATCGATTTCAGCAGCATCGATAAAAAACCATCGTCGGCGTAAATCACGAGCTGGCAAAAAAGGCTGGACCGTCGTCGACGGCTCGGCGGGCGGAGTCGAAGAAGCGGCAGCGGCCGGGACCTTGTCTCTCTGGCTCTCGGATCGAAGTCAGTCTTCGACGAACACCAAGCGGTGTTCAAAGCGATGGGCAACAAGGTTCTCTACGTCGGCGAGTTGGGCAACGCCAAGCTGGTGAAAAACGCCATGGCGATGTTCGCCGCGGTGACCCATTTAACCTTGGCGGAGATTTGCTCTTGGCTCAAAAAGGGCGGACTCGACCGAGGAAACTTTTCGCACGATCTTGAAAAACTCGCCGCAGGATTCCGTCGCTATCGACCGGATCATGGAGATCGTCGTCAGCCGCAAGTATAAGCCGCGCAAATCGTGGATGCCCAAAGACGTTGGCTTCGGTCTCGATATGGCGCGCGAGATGGAGGTGCCGATGCCTTTCGTCGCGTTGGCGTATCAAATGTTTTCGATCGCCCAAGCGACCGGGATGGATGGCTACAAGCGACCGGTATTGCGTGCAACGTTTACGACGTAATCACCGGCCAAAAGAAGGGCGTCTGACAGATGGCCGGACTGCCATCAGGAACGCATTTCCCGGTTTCTCACTTATCTTTTACGCCATCGGCCCACGGAATATCCTTTGGTGTTCGATGAGCGCGGTTTCGTCGAATGGGGTGATATCGTCGAAATCGTCCAAGAGCGCTTCTACGACGTCACCGAAGGGCAAATTCGCGCGGTTGTCACCGACTCGGAAAAGAAGCGTTTCGAGCTGCGTGAAGGCAAGATGCGCGCGACCTACGGCCATTCGTTCGCGGTGGATCTCAGTGACGAAGCGGTCGAACCTCCGTCCGAGCTTTACTACGGCGCGGCGCGCGACCTGGCGGAGTCGATGCTCCGGAGCGGTCTCAAGCCGCGCGACCGCCAATACGTTCACTTGAGTGTTTCGGTCGAAGAGGCCGAGTCGGTGGCTCGGCGCCACGATCCAGCGCCGGCGATTATCTATCGTCGACGCGCAAAGCGCTACGGCGAGGGAATTCGCTTTTTTCAATCAGGTCCGCTGTTCCTGGTCGAAAACGTGCCGGCGAAGTTTCTTTCCCTGCAGTGATTTCCGGTTATCGTCTGTATCCAGTGCGCCGCGCCGCCGGTTTTAAGGCACTCCCAGTCATCATGCTCGGCTTCGGACTTTATCGCGCAGTCGATTGGTTGGCTGATCTGATGATTCGCTAACCGTTTATCAATCAATAGAAATTTTACCTGGCCGTCAGCGTCGGATCGTGCCAATGTTACCTCCTGATAGATTTGGCTATTGCGCTCCGTCCAAAAGTCACGCTCCTATTTTACCGCAACCAAGTCCATCGGCGATCCTCATAATAACAGCTGGAAAACTTCAGAAAAACCTCAAAAAGAATTTCGTAAAAGGCGCTCAATCCACATTGTATTGGCTCCAGTGCGACTGAGCCGCAACCGAAACTCGGAGTATCTCCCGCAAAGACGCAAAGGGCGCAAAGTTCGGAGATTGAGGGTGAAAATCATTTATAAGAGTTTTTGTCCTTTCCCCATAACCTTGGCGCCTTTGCGCCTTGGCGGGAGGAATTCCCGACTCCGAGTACTTTCGATGCCAGATTATTTGCGCGGGCCGCGCAAATTTTTAACTATAGTAATACGATGAGCCGGTGTTATCTGTGATCGTTGCATAACCATTTGGCGTGTATTATGAGGTGGTCAGTCTCACATCTTTGCGCGAAGAGTCCTGTCCCCAACCCATCGCTTTCGAACCGGAGTGCGTGCCCGGTTTATGAACAGGAGGATAAGGATGATTGAGCCCGCTTCGACGAACCAAATTATTCGGACGGGCGGGCCGGACCGTGGCGCGAATTCTCCAATACGGCTCTTAACCGTTGGCCTGCTGGTTGGTGCGGCGTACTATATCGGCTCGTTGATTGGTTTCGCTCTTACGTTTCCGGACAGCGCAGTCTCCGTACTCTGGCCTCCGGAACGCGATTGTCTTCACCGCGCCTGCTGCTCATGCCGATTCGAAGATGGTGGGTAGTGCTTCTCGGCGTTTTTCCGGTCCACATGGCCGTCCAGTTACAGAGCGGCGTGCCAATTTTGCTGATTCTGTTTTGGTTTATTAGCAACGCTGCGGAAGCATTGATCGGCGCAATTTGTCTGCGCCGTTTCGTCGAACGTCAAGCAGATTTTGCCGGTCTAAAAAACCTCGCTATCTACCTCGCTGTGGCGATTCTCGCGCCGTTTCTCGGCTCCTTTATCGATGCGTCATTCGTCTCGCTCGTCGGCTGGAAGGAAATACTTATTGGCAAACTTGGCTGATGCGCTTTCCATCGAATGTTCTGGCCGCCCTCACGATTCCCTCCCCTCGCTATCCTATGGTTTGATCGCGGTGCGTCTTTCTTGCGCAGCATTTCTGCGTGGCGGGGTGCCGAGGCTTCTATTTTGGCATTTGGGCTGATCACGACCGGTTTGACGGTATTCTGTTGGGCAACAGTCGGCCCAGGAGCGATGACGGTATTGATTTATTTGCCGCTGCCGTTTTTTCTGTGGGCCGCGGTGAGATTTGGACAACTGGGAGCGAGCACGGCATTTTTGCTCGTTGTGATGACATCAATTTGTCGGTGCTTTCCAGGGGAATGGTCCTTTCTCAGCCAATTCCCCGCAAGGAATGTTTATCTCTTCAGCTCTTTCTCATTGCAATTGTTCTCCCGATGATGTTTCTCGCCGCGTTTGTCGAGGAGCAAAAGGACAAAACGGAAGTCGTACGTGAGATCAAGCCGTGGAACGCGGCCTTCAATGGTAAACGACTATCCCTGTACCTTAGTCTCGGACTGACTGCGATCGCGATGTGGGCCGCCTACTATTTTGGCTCTTTGGTGGATCTGGCGTTCGTGTATCCAGCGTCGTATTTCTCCGCCCTTTGGCCTGCCAATGCAGTTCTCCTAGCTGCGCTGTTGCTTAATCCGCCACGCTACTGGTCGGTGTTCTTGCTGGCTGGTGCAGTTGCTCACGTCGTCGCCCAGAGACAGTTCTGGCACTCCCGGATTGGAGCTTGACCTGTACTACCATCTACGATTGCGCTCTTCGTGGTAGTGACGGCCTTAGCGTACGCCAATTCGGAGCAATCAATGGCGATCTTGGAAATTTGCGCCGTAGCATTATCTTCGTAGGCCAAATCACCGCAGCCACCGCTTTGATGGCTTGGGGCTGGCCGCTAATCCAAATTTCCGTCGGCTATGGAAGCGACAACATTTGGTTGGAATGGCGTCATGCACTTTTATCCAACTTGTTGCCCTTCTTAATCCTAACTCCGGGTATCGTACTCGGTTCGACCCGCGGAGCCGAAATCATCAAGAGAGCTTCCCTCAAACAGTGGATGGAGATGATCGTCATACTAGCGGGGCTACTCGGCAGCGGTATTGGAGTGTTTGGTCTAAAATCACACGCCTTGGGCAACTTCCCTGCGCTGCTCTATATTCCCCTGCCGTTCTTGTTGTGGGCAGCGGTTCGCTTGGGATTGGTTGGCCTGTCGCTTTCATTTCTAGCGTTTGCGTTCATGACGATGTTGAATGCACTTGCTGGCAATGGTCCCTTTGTTAGCCAATTGCCGGCCGATAATATTTTTGGCTACAGATGTTCTTGATTGTTCTTTATTTCCCGCTTCTTCTGCTGGCGTCTCTTTTGAAGAACGGTTCTGAGAAAATGCAGATCCTCGGCGAGACGGAAAATCGGTTTCGAAATCTCGCGGACGCGGCGCCCATAATGATCTGGGTAGCCAACACGGACAAACTTTGCTCGTTTTTAGCAAAGGTTGGCTCGACTTCACGGGACGAACGCTTGACCAGGAGCTTGGTAACGGCTGGTCCGAAGGAGTGCACCCGGACGATCTCGATCGTTGTCTTCGGACGTACATGGAATCCTTTGACAGACGGCAAGACTTTTCGATGGAATATCGGTTGCGCAGAGCTGACGGCGAATATCGATGGATTCTCAATAACGGTATGGCGCGCTTCGGGCCCGACGGCATCTTCCTCGGGTATATGGGTTCTGCCGTGGATATAAGCGAGCGCAAGCAAGCGGAGTCCCGGCTAAATGCACAATACGACATCACCCGGATACTTTCGGAGTCTGCTTCGATGGCCGAGGCTGCGCCGAAAATCTTGCAATCGATCTGCTCCTGTCTTGATTGGCAATACGGCGAAATTTGGCAAGTAGACCAGGGAACAAACATCCTGACATCTCGCGCAAGCTGGCACTTGCCATCGCAAGACTTAGCCAGAATTCTGGTCCGCGAGTCGGCAAGTTACCTTTGCCCCCGGTGTCGGTTCGCCGGGCCGCGTTTGGCAAACCTGTCAACCCACGTGGATTCCCGACGTAACGGCTGATAACAATTTTTCGCGCAAGTCGTTGGCCGCCGAGGCAGGTCTTCATAGCGCTTGCGCGTTCCCCATCCATCGAGGCGACGAGGCCTTCGGTGTCATGGGGTTTTTAGCCGCGAGATTCGTAAGCCCGACGAAGTGCTGCTCCAAATGATGTTCTAACGTCGGCAGCCAAATGGGACTGTTCGTTGAGCGCAAGCGGGCGGAGCGGGCCCTTCGTGAAAGCGAGGCGCGACTGAAGCTGGCAATGGAAAGTGCTCGTATGGGGTATTGGGAATTGGAAGTTGACACTCGCAAGGTTACACGGTCTGAGGGACTAGAGCGCATATTGGGTGTGACCCGGGAAGCCTGAAATCGAATCTGGCAGATTTTGGCCATGGTCCATCCGGAAGATCGCGAGAAGATTCGCTTGCGAGCCGAGCGCGAGCTCTTCAGACCACGGAAATTTCCGATAGTGAATATCGAATCGTCCGGCCTGACGGTTCGATTCGCTGGATCGCCGGGCGAGGCCACGCGCATTTTGGGTCCGATGGTCAGGTCTCGGTATTGCTCGGGTTATCTACCGACATCACCGAGCGCAAGCAAGTCGAGGAGGCGCTACGCGATAGCGAAAGTCTGCGGCGCACAATTTTTGAGTCAGAACCGGAATGTGTGAAACTGGTGGCACCCGATACTCGCTTGTTGGATATGAATCCGGCCGATTAGCCATAATTCAGGCTGATTCTTTAGACGATGTCGTCGGACAAGTCCGTTCTCAGCGATCGTCGCGCCGGAGTGGCGCTACCTATAAAAACTGCATGACCGGGTTTGTCAGGGAGAAAGAGGAGTCGCCCAGTTTGAAATCGTGGGACTCAGGGCGAGCGACGCTGGATGGAGTCGCACGCCGCGCCGCTGCGGGCGAAGAACGGTGTATCGTGCGCGCAACTTGCGGTCAGTCATGACATCACGGACCGCAAGCGAGCGGAGGAAGAGTTGAAGGAGGCACCTAGCGGAGGTGGGGCGGTTAAAGGAGCGGTTGGAAGCGGAGAACGTGTATTTGCGCTCTGAGGTATCGGGGGTTCATCGGTACGGCGAGATCCTCGGGGAGAATAAAGAGATCGAGAAGGTTTTAGAGCAAGTGGAGCGGGTGGCGCGCACGGACATGACGGTATTGGTGTTGGGCGAGACCGGGACGGGAAAAGAATTGGTGGCGCGATTGTTACATGAGAAGAGCGGGCGGCGGGGCGGCCGTTGGTGAAGGTGAACTGTTCGGCACTGCCGGCGGAGCTGATCGAGAGTGAACTTGTTTGGCCACGAGCGGGGAGCGTTTACGGGGCGGTATCCAAGCAGGTGGGGCGGTTTGAGTTAGCCGATGGTGGGACGATATTTTTGGACGAGGTGGGCGAGTTGCCGTTAAGGCTGCAGTCGAAGTTATTGAGGGTATTGCAGGAAGGAGAGTTTGAGCGGGTGGGAGCGGCAAGACGGTCAAGGTGGATGTGCGGGTGATCGCGGCGACCAACCGCAATCTGAGTGAAGCGGCGCAACGGGGAGATTTCGCACCGATTTATACTATCGGTTAAACGTTTATCCGATCGAGATTCCGCCGCTGAGGGAGCGCAGAGAAGATATTGGAATATTGGCAGAGGTATTTTTACAGGAAGCGGGGCGGCGGTTGGGGAAGAGTTTTGGGCAGATACCGAGTGGAGTGATCGAAGCGTTGCAGGGGCTACAGTTGGCCCGGCAACGTGCGCGAGTTGGAGAATGTGGATCGGCAGAGCGACCGTCACCTCCACAGGTCCAACCCTCCAACTGCCGGAAGGATGGAATCAGGCTCAGGAGCCGAGATTTATTCACATGCATCACCTTCTGAGCTAACTCCAGAAAAAGCAACCAAGCCAGAATGACGGTCGGAGCTGCCATTAACGCTGGAGGAGTTCGAAAGGACACGATATCCTTAAGGTCTTGCATCAAACGAATTGGCGGATTGAGGGGCCGAAGGGGCGGCGGTGATTTTAGGGCTGCATCCCAACACGCTACGCTCCCGCATGAAGAAACTCGAAATCCACAGGCTGGCAAAAGCGAAACCGTTGGGTAACTTGCAAAAACCACGAAACTCGGTGGTAAAACCAACGAAAAACCCACGAAATACGGGTAATAAAGCTTTTGAACAATGATTCTAGTGGCTAACAACCCTCTTTTTGACCGCAGTCAAGAATAATTAATAAGGATTTATTTGCTTTGTTTTCTATATACCAAATAGGGAGTATTCTATACCAAACAGCGGCACAGCTATTAAGCTATTCTTTGTCCTATTCCCTTTAATTATTAGTATTGTCGGTGCTACAGCATTTGTATTTTCCGCTCTCACAAAGATAATCTTACGATCCTAAGCCCAACCGAATAGCTATTGGCCCAACGGTCGCTCAGCGCCGGTCGTGGGCTCCCAGTCATTGCTTATGGCACCCCGATTGCGCTGATTATAAGGCAGATTGTGCATGGATATAAGGATAAATGTGAGGGACCCTCGTGGGAAAAGTGCAATCTTTGAGCAGGACCCGCAGAGATTCGCTTGTAGGGCCGAATTTCTCGTCTCAGTACGAATCTCCCAAGGCCGGTTTTGGACGAGCGTTTCTGACAGAGATCGCTTTAGTTCTCTTTGCCTGAGTTCCAGTGTTGCCTCGGTCAGAGTCGCACAGTATGAGGAGGCACTTGAGACCGCTGGCGCGCGAATTGACCAACGTGAAAGAGAATGGAAAGCGACAGAAGATCGCCGAACAGTTGCATGACCACTTTGGCCAAGATCTTGTGCTGGCAAAATGAAGTTAGGCCAATTGTTGGAAAACTGCTCCAACAATACATCGGTTGCGCCGAAGAAATCGAGGAGATTATTGGTGAGCTTATTCACCATACACGGGCAGTGATTAACGAATTGTGTCCGGAACAGCTTTTGACGAGACTGGCCTCACGGCTGCTCTGGCAATCGTTAGCGAAAGAGATACAAACGAAACACGGAATTATTTGTACGGCCAAAATCGATTTGACGCCGAAAGAATTGAAAGACGAAGTCCAGCAGGTTCTATTGCGGGCGGTGCGCGAGCTTCTCTTCAATGGAGTCAAACATGCCCGCGCGCTCTCGGAGTCAAGAATCGTTATGACGCGCTAAAGCCGGCCTCGGTCGTGACCGAAGTATGCGACGACGGCCAGGGCTTTGATCGCCATAAGACAGTTCTCTCCGACTTGAGCATCGGTAGGTTCGGATTGTTCAGTGTCCGCGCTCGCCTCCGCGCCTCTCCGCGGACACTTGCGCATCTTCTCTAACGTAGGCAAGGGGACCAGAGCGATGATTACTCTGCCGATACGATCGCGCCTGCTAAGATTATGGAGCCGAGAATCATAATCGTAGATGATCATCGCTCTATTTAGAGCGGGCCTCAGGTCCGTTCTCGAAAAGAAGAATTTCCAAATTGTCGGCGAAGCGAGACGACGGTCGTGCTGCGATCAGGCTGGTCGCAAAACTCAAACCGGCGGCTGTCATAAGCGACATTGGCATGCCAGGCTGCGACGGAATCGCATTTACCCGGCAAATGCATCGCGAATTTCCTGATGTTAAGGTGTTGGTTGTGTCCATGCACAATGAAACCTGTTTCATCATGGAGTCATTCGCGGTCGGAGCTTCTGGATATTTGCTCAAAGACTCGGGGATTGAGGAGATTAGCAGCGCGTTAGAAGTGGTTTTGGCGGGGCGAAAAATACATTGGGTCAAATGTTGCCGACGTCGTGGTTGGCAGAGCGGTTGCGCAGTGGTTGTCAGAGTCTCGATGTGAACTCCCTAAAATATCCTGCCGAGAACGAGAAGTACTCCAACTGGTTGCCGAAGGAAAATCCACGAGAGAAATAGCTGCCAGCCTTTACGTGAGCGTTAAGACGGTTGAGACCCACCGCCGGCAAATTATGGATCGATTGAACCTGCCCAATATCGCCTATCTAACTAAATTTGCGATCCGCGAAGGAATCACGTCAGTCCATTAACCTGTGCAAGTAACACAGCGTCTATTCCTTCAATCTAAGAGATTTCGAGTTAAGAATTCAGGGAAACCCCGATGTGGTTTTCTGGCTGTCGTGAATTACACTCGCGTCACATGGGAGCGTCAACATCGCCAAAATGCCGAACCGACCAGCTGTAGCCTTGGCCTCGCGTGGCATGGACCGATCACACAAAAACAGTTCCACCCATCGACGTGTTCTGATCGCCGAAGACCATAAAATGATGCGCGAAGGCCTCCGGTCGTTGCTTGAAGAAAAGCTCGGCTACGAATGCGTTGCGGAAGCAAGTGATGGGTACGAGGCGGTGAAAAAGGCCAGGGAGTTTCATCCCGACATTGTTGTCATGGATATCGTATTACCCAATCTCAACGGAATTGACGCTACCCGGCAGATCAAGTCCCAGCAACCCGAGATCGAGGTCGTCGTGCTTTCGATGCATGCGACGCGAAACTACATTCTTCAAGTGTTGCAGGCAGGAGCTTCCGCCTATCTGCTCAAAGATTCCGCATTGGAGGATCTCGCCGCTGCGTTAGGATCGGTATCTAAAGGTGGAATGTATTTGAGTCCGGCGATCAGCACCGCTGCTGCATTAAAAAACGAAGCGACAGGTTTGTCGATGAAGAACGTTGCCGATGTGCAACGGCTCACAAGGAGGGAACTGCAAGTCCTGCAACTGATTGCGGACGGCAAGTCGACAAAGAGATCGCCGCCACCCTCGAAGTGAGTGTGAAAACGATCGAGACCCATCGTAAACAGATCATGGATAAACTCGGTATTCGAACCACTGCCGGCCTGACCAAATATTGCATCCGTGAAGGTTTGACTTCGCTTTAGACGACGATGAAATTTACGTACATGAGCGGAGTTTTCGTATATCTTGAGAGTCTTCGACAAAAGTGACGGAATCGCGGTGGATAAGCCCGATACGGCGGGTGCGGTTGGCACTCAAAAAACGTTCTGGGGAGCCTCAGGAAAAACGGAAGTTGTACTAGGGGTTTTCCTGATTGCACTGAAACTAAGACTACTTTACGTTTGGACAGTTTCGTTGTGGAGAATCGGTGAGGGTTGGATTTTGTCTGAAACTAAAACATCGAGGGGGAAAATGAAGCACGATAGACAGCTAGCGTTGGCTGTGCTGGGATTTTTCTGACGGGCTGTGCGGGAATGTCCAAGACCCAAAGCGCATTGGTTGGAGCTGCAGCATGCGGTGCGGGCGGAGCTGAGTGGGTGCCGCGGTCGCACACCACGGAATAAACGGCAGTCACGTAAATGAGGCTATTGGAGCCGGGATCGGTTTAGTGACTGGGGCATTGATATGTGGCGGGTTGGCATATTTGATCGCTCAAGAGCCACCCCCGCTCGCCCACCGCCACCGCCGCCACCACCACCACCCACCGCCGCCGGCGCTGAAGCCGCCACCACCGCCGCCCCCGCCACCACCGCCCCCTGCCGCCAAAACCGGCACCGGTTGAGCGGACGATTATTTTGGACGATGTTCTCTTTGACTTCGATAAGAGCAACGTCGCCTGCAAGCCGGGGCCATATTGGATCGGCTGGTTGCTTTCATGAACGAGAACAAAGACAAGAAGGGTCAATTTGTCGGGCTACACCGATAACGTTGGCACCGAGAGGTACAACCAAGGGTTGTCCGAGCGGCGTGTTGCTTCGGTGAAGGACTACGTCGTGAAGAAAGGCGTTGACGGTGGCCGAGTTTCCGGACAGGGATTCGGCGAAAGCAAACCGATCGCTGATAACAAGACCGCAGCAGGTCGAGCGAAGAACCGTCAGAGTCGAGATCAAAGTCCAATGAACGGAAGGAGAGCGCGCAAAGCTTCCTCCGTGGCTTGTGGAAGCAACTAGATAAAGGCTGAGATTGAACGAGCGTGCGCCGCAATAGGCTGCGGCGCACACGCCTCAATCCCGGAAGCTAATCGGAAGCCGCGGCCTTGACGAATTGCGCTTTTACCAAGCTAACAGTCGGTGAAACCGTCGAGGTCTTATAATCGACAGACTTTTCGAACAAAATAAAATAGTAATTTGAGTGTTTGGGTTATCCTCGCTTTTCTCCGAGCCTTCATTTGCCTTTCCTACTTCGTTCCCACGGCGGAAGAATAACACCGCCCAGGGGATTTCGAACCTGCCGGTCAGGAATTTACTAGGATCAAAGCGACCGTACATCGAATACAGGTGGATCGATCGCAGTAGAACGTTGTCGCTTGCGATTCGAAGACTTGAATCGGCTCGGACAAGCAGAGCGAACAAGTAAAATCTACCGTGTGTTGGATCAATGGCGTGAAAATTTCGAATGCCAACATGCGCATGAATACGTTCGCGTGAGAGGGCGCCTATGACAGATATGAAACAGGAGCTGTCGAGTCTTGCGCTTGCCATGACTTTCGCTTCTTGTTACCGGGTGTGAAAACGACCGGAGGCGGAACGCCTACCGAGAGCTGGCCCATGCTGGTCAGCAAAAGTTCCGCAGAAGGACTGGCGATTGTCGGTCTTTACGCCCTGGAGAAACTGCGGGAATGCAGTGAACACCCCGATGACCCTTGCGCCTTTCGTTAGCGAGGCTGAGGCATCGGTGAATCGACTGAAACGCGATAACCCGTCCAGTCCGGCCAATTTCGAGAACCGATAGTTTCCTGGTTTCCGCACTTCTATTGGTTTGTCGCAGCACGGCAGCGCAAGTTTCTGGATCCTTAATGTGATTCCGCGAAGCGCTGCGCAAGTGGCTTATCCGGCCCCCATGTCAGTTTCCCGGAGACGTACGCGGGCGAAACTCAACGGTGGAGATGTCACGGGGAGGTGTGATATTTTCTCTGACATCCTATACCGAGGTTCCGGAGTTTACGATGCCAGCCAGGGTCAGACGAATATTCAGAAGCCTGTCTTTAGCTCTCATTATGGGTCTGCTTTGGCTCGCCATTGGCGCGAGCGCTCACGCAGATACTCCTCGCCGTATGTTGATTTTGCATGGCGCAAACACGCTTATCCCAGGCGACGTCATCGTGGAGCGCATGATGCGGGAGATCGTTGCCGCCGCGGGACCAAAGCCAATCGATTTTGACTCGGAATCCTTTGACCCGCCGAGTCTCGCCAACTCGGATTACGAGTCGGCCTTTGCCAGCTTTCTTCGGCAAAAATACCGCGATCGGAAATTCGATATCGTCGTGACCGTACAAATGCCGGCGCTTGATTTTGTGCTCAAGCATCGGACTCAGTTGTGGCCAGACTCAGCCGTTGTGTTCTTGGGCGCTTCAGAGAGCGCTGTGCGCCAGCGCTCACTCGGCCGACGCGTTACCGGGGTAGTCGGAAGAATCGACTTTGCCGGCACCTTGAGGTTGGCATTTCGTCTCCAACCGAACGCCGGTCGTGTCGTAGTCGTGAGCGGAGTCACGGAAACCGATCAAGCGTGGATTCCGCTCGTGCAGAGCGCCCTGCGTCCGTACGAACAGAAAGTAAAGGTAACCTATCTCACCCATCACTCGCTGCCGGAAATTCTCAAGACGGTAAGCACGCTGCCCCGGGACACGGTCGTTTTGTACACGTCGATGTTCCAAGACGCTGAGAGGAAAACGACGATTCCGCGCGACGTCATGACCGCAATTGGCCGACGTATCCGCAGCGCCCGTCTACGGGTTCTACGAGAACTTCATGGGGTTGGGGATTGTCGGCGGGGCGATGACAAACTTCGATCGCAACGCTCAACAAGCAGGAAAGTTGATCTGCGCGGATTCTCGCAGGTGAAGATCCTGACAAAATAGCCGTGGAATTTCCGCCGTCGACCCTCTGACCGTCGATTGGCGACAGTTGAAACATTGGGGTCTGGACGAGCAGTTGTTACCGCCGGATACCATCGTCCTATTTCGGCAACCCACGCTTTGGCAGGAGTATCGATGGCAAATTCTTGGGGTTGCCGTTCTTCTCGTCATCGAGAGTTTGCTGGTGATCGCGCTCTCTGGTTGCAGCAGCGACGGAGAAAGCGCGCCGAGTTAGCTGTCGAGGGACAATGCTTGAGCTTTGCACACGCTAACGCGTCTCTGACGATGAGCGAAACCAAGAATCGCGCAATTCTGAATGCCGTGCCCGATCTTATGTTTATCCAAACGATCGACGGTGTTTATGTCGACTGTCACTTCAAAGACACCCGGGACCTGTTGCTGCGGCCGGAAAACTTTCTCGGCAAGAACATGAGCGAAGTGCTTCCTAATGACGTTGCTGACGTTTTTTGGAATGCTTCAAACGCGCGGGCGAGTCGGATGAGCCGGTCATTCACGAATATAGTTTACCGATGAATGAGCAAACGCGCCATTTTGAAGCTCGCATGATTCGCTACCAAGACGAGCAGATTCTCACCATGGTGCGCGACATTACCGCGCGCAAGAACGCCGAGGAATCACTGCGCGAAAATCAGACTTTGCTGAAGACGATCATGGACAACTGCCCTGCCATCATCTTTCTCAAGGACCCGGAGGGCCGTTATCTATATGCCAACTTGCGGTTCAAGATACTTCGCACATTTATCGCCCGAAGACATCGTCGGAAAGACCGATTTTGACTTATTTCCTCACGAGGAAGCCGCTGCGTTTCGCGCCAACGATCTCACGGTGCTCAAAACCGGATCGGCGTCACAATTCGAGGAAGTTGCCGCTCACGATGACGGCCTGCATACCAGTGTCGTCTACAAGTTTCCGCTCTTCGACGGAAGCGGAAATGTTTATGCGACCGGCGGTATTGGCGCGGATATCACCGAGCGCAAACGCATCGAGGACACCTTGCGGAAAAGCGAAGCCCGCTTCCGCTACCTGGCCGACTATGTTCCCACCATAATTTGGATCAACGATGCTCTGGGTCGATGCACCTACGTGAACAAACGATGGACTGAATTTACGGGAACGGTTTTCGAAGAACAACTAGGTTTCGGCTGGCTCGCGAGTATCCACCCGGACGATCGGGAAGCGATCAAAAAGCTCGCCGGGGTTGCGATACAGAACCGTGCGCCGTTCCAATTTGATTACCGATTGCGACGCCACGACGGGCAATACCGGTCGGTCATCGACACGGGCTCGCCGCGATCCGGTCCTCAAGGGAATTCTTCGGCTATATCGGCGCGGTAACCGACATCACCGAGCGAAAGCTGGTGGAGGACGCGCTGAGTGAGAGTGAAGACAGGTATCGCAACGTCGTGGAAACTCAAACCGAGCTGATTTGCCGCAACTTGCCTGACACGACGCTGACCTTCGTCAACGATGCTTATTGTCGCTACTTCGGAAGATCACGCGACCAGCTAATCGGGACAAAATTTTTGCAGCTTATTCCGCTCAGCGCGCGCAATGCCGTCCTCGAACATATGGAAATGCTCTGCAAATATCCCGAAACGCGAGACAAGCGAGCACGAGCACGAGGTTACCAGACCGGATGGAAGTATTGGCTGGCATCGCTGGACTAATCATTTGCTGATTGATTCAGAGGGCCGCGTCATTGAAATGCAGGGGGTCGGCCGCGACATCACGGACCGCAAGCGAGCGGAGGAAGAGTTGAAGGAGGCACTAGCGGAGGTGGGGCGGTTAAAGGAGCGGTTGGAAGCGGAGAACGTGTATTTGCGCTCTGAGGTATCGGGTGTTCATCGGTACGGCGAGATCCTCGGGAGAGTAAGGAGATCGAGGAAGGTTTTAGAGCAAGTGGAGCGGGTGGCGCGGACGGACATGACGGTATTGGTGTTGGGCGAGACCGGGACGGGAAAAGAATTGGTGGCGCGATTGTTACATGAGAAGAGCGGGCGGCGGGAGCGGCCGTTGGTGAAGGTGAACTGTTCGGCACTGCCGGCGGAGCTGATCGAGAGTGAATTGTTTGGTCATGAGCGGGGAGCGTTTACGGGGCGGTATCCAAGCAGGTGGGGCGGTTTGAGTTAGCCGATGGTGGGACGATATTTTTGGACGAGGTGGGCGAGTTGCCGTTGAGGCTGCAGTCGAAGTTATTGAGGGTATTGCAGGAAGGAGAGTTTGAGCGGGTGGGGAGCGGCAAGACGGTCAAGGTGGATGTGCGAGTGATCGCGGCGACCAACCGCAATCTGAGTGAAGCGGCGCAACGGGGGAGATTTCGCACCGATTTATACTATCGGTTAAATGTTTATCCGATCGAGATTCCGCCGCTGAGGGAGCGCAGAGAAGATATTGGAATATTGGCAGAGGTATTTTTACAGGAAGCGGGGCGGCGGTTGGGGAAGAGTTTTGGGCAGATACCGAGTGGAGTGATCGAAGCGTTGCAGGGCTACAGTTGGCCCGGCAACGTGCGCGAGTTGGAGAATGTGATCGGCAGAGCGACCGTCACCTCCACAGGTCTAACCCTCCAACTGCCGGAAGGATGGAAGGTAGAAGGCAGTGTGATTGACCGCAACACGGGGCCGAGCTCGAACGGTAAACCAACTTCAATCCCAGAGGCGCATAACTGCCGAACGAGAGGCAACGTTGGCCGAACTAGAGAAAGCCCATATTCTAGAGGTCTTGCATCAAACGAATTGGCGGATTGAGGGGCCGAAGGGGGCGGCGGTGATTTTAGGGCTGCATCCCAACACGTTACGTTCCCGCATGAGCAAGCTGGCCCTTCAGAGACCTGCCCGTGAAAAGAATAATGATTCTGCAGCGGAGAAGTAGTAAAAATGGTTTCGACGCATTAAAAGACAATTAGTTACCTTGCTATCGTCTATGGCATCTTGACCAGAACCCGCAAAGCACCCGACGGTACCTTATATCAATCGGGTGGCGTCAATTTTACTAGAATATTGGATTTTTCGGATGGCGGGTTCTCGGGCGTTACCCCTAGTCATTCCTCCAGCTTTGTGCTTCCGCGCGCAACACGGTAGCAACTCATCCGGCTGATCCCCGCTGCATCCGCTGGATGATCTTTCCCATGCCACGGCGTAGGCGCGCACTCGACGATGGCCTGCTTCCATTCGCATTAACGCCACTTCGCGCAATACCTCTGCGTGCTTGGCCGATTGAACTTCTCGCGGTCGCTTGCGGTAGTCCTTCATCCCGCGCACCTGCCGGTAGTAACTGCTCCGCGATAATCCCAAAAGCTTCATCGCCTGTTTTACCGTTAGTCCTTCGGCTACCCGCGCTGCTTCCACCTCTGCCCAGCTCGGTCTTAGCTCTTCGACAGCCGTTTAAAAAACGGATCTCGATGGCTTGCTCACCGATCAATTTCTGAAGATCCTCAACCTGGCGCTCCAGTGCCGCTTTCTCGCCTTGGCTCCCATTGCGCCCAGCGAAAGCTAACGCTGCTTTGCCACCTTCAAAAAACTTATCCCGCCACCGGTAGATCAACCCTTCGGAGACTTGATGCCGTCTGGCGATTTGTCCTATCGGCTCTTTTTGACCCAGTGCTTCTCTGACAATCTGATAGCGCTTCTCGGCGCTCCACCGACCTCGGTTTGGCCATCTCTTCCTCCTGGCAGGGTTCCCCGCCTATCTATGGCCATTTTACTCTCACTTAAGCGCGCTACTCCTTCTCAGGTTTTCGGAGGTCGCAAATCAGCGAGTGCCTGATAGTCACCGAGCGCCGTCCAGGTTAGCCTCGCAAGAGTACAGCCACCAATCACAGGCTCGGATTATTTAAAGCCAGCACTTCAATTGGCGGTTGATAGCGATAAACGGAACGATCTCTTGCTACGCGCAGACTAGGACGGCCATGCCATTTCAACCGACGATCATTATTCCCACCAAAGATCGACGCGAAATACTTTCTCACCTCCTGGACAGCATCCAACGACTAACTGCAATTGACCGGATCGTGCCGGAAATCATTGTTGCCGATAATAATTCACGGGACGATACGTATGAGTACCTCACGGGGATCGCCGGGTCCTTTCCAACGACAATCCGTTTTCTGCGGGTGCTACGGGGCGGAAAATCGGCAGCGATTAACGACGCCGTGCGCCTATCGACGGGTAACGTCCTGGCATTTTTAGACGATGACGTCGTCGTGGACAAGACGTGGCTAACGTCTGTTGAAACGTTTTTTAACAATGAGTAAGTATGGCGAGCAATACGTAACTGAACGAAGCGCGAT
>ERZ1370068.9740-contig-8495_pt1 | contig 65815 bp, 119 predicted proteins | sample MGYA00561227_ERZ1370068 | MGnify/ENA primary metagenome ERZ1370068 (study PRJEB38410, sample SAMEA6850437) | metagenome | study: Metagenomic assessment of the ecological functions of the soil: analysis of the soil microbiota associated with the... | reverse complement strand
GCTTTCGTTACGTATTGCTGAGGTTCTTGCACATGCGTTCGACCTCCTTCACGACCGAAAGGAGGTCGGCAAGGGCACCGGCCTCGGGCTCAGCATGATCTACGGCTTCGCAAAGCAATCGCGGGGCCATGTGAAGATCTACAGCGAGGTCGGGCACGGTACGACGGTGCGCCTCTATCTGCCGCGCAAGACGACGGCGGCGGAGAGCAAGGCCGCGCCGGCGCCGCGACCACGAACGCGAGGGCGGCGGCGGGAACCATCCTCGTGGTTGAGAGGACGATGCCGACGTCCGCGCCTTCGTGACCGGACAGCTGCGCGATCTCGGCTACCGCGTCATCGAGGCCGCGGACGGCCGGCAGGCGCAGCTGCGTCCTCGGACAGCGAGCAGCCGATCGACCTGCTGTTCACCGACGTCGTCATGCCCGGAGGAACGACCGGCCGCCAGATCGCCGACGCCGCCAGGCGAAGCGGCCCGGCTTGCAGGCCGTCTTCACCTCCGGCTACACCGAGAATTCCATCGTCCACCAGGGCAAGCTCGACAAGGACGTGAACTTCCTGTCGAAGCCGTTCCGCCGCCAGGACCTCGCGCGCAAGGTCAGGCAGACGCTGGACGGATAGCGCCCGCGCGACCGGTCGTCAGTCGCGCACCGATTGCGCAAGGTCGCCATGCCCAGCCCACGGCAGGCCGTGCATCTGGAGCCGCCGCGCGCCAGCGACTCGACCGGGAAATTCGCACCCAGTCGCTCCGCCAGGCCGTAGGGGAACAGCAGCTTCGGTGGTGGCACCGCCGGCGGCACCGCGACCAGCGCCACCTTTGCGATTGCCAGATCGCGGAGGGTGCGCGGCTTTCCGGCGGCCTCGCCAATACCGGCTGCCCGGCCGCATGTCCTCCGGCTCCTTCATGGAACAATACATGAACGATCGAAAGCGACGAGAGTCAAGCCACAAGGCCGTGTGGAGGATCGCTCAGTGTGCGGACGCTTCACGGCCAACTGACCCTGGCGGCAATTGCACGATCCCTACGATCGCACCGGGCGATTTGGCGCTGAGCGTGCGTCCCGGGCACTCTCATCTAAAACGGGAGGGTATCAGCCCAATATATTGATAAATATTATCAATAGGATGTGCCGACTCGTCGGTTTACCCCGAGTGGGCACGCACAGCGCTGCCCGATCGCTCTCAGGTCAGCCCTCGTCGTCTCCGAATGCGAGCCAACCCGGGTCGACCGCGAAGGCCCGCGCTATAGAGCCTCACGAACTCAAGCGTGATCCCCTGCTTGCCGGTTTCGTGGCGCCACGACACACGCCGCTGCGAATGCCGGCGGCGCGGGCGGCCGCCTCCATGGTGGCATGTCCGCAGCGATACGCGCGCTTGACGCAAACGCTGCGCGAACGCCCCCGCTCCCGTGCCGTGGCAGCGTCTTCGTCCTGTTCATTGCCTGCACCGAGTCGTCCTGCTTTGCGGCCACAAACACTGTCGCCTCCTGATGGCCCCGCGCAATGGGGACTTAGCACCGCATCCTTGAACGACTTCAGACGGCCCGACGTCCGAGCAGCCAGCCTCCGATCTCTCTGCGGGATCCGATATCAGCGAACATGGCGGTTCACACCGGACTGACCGTCATCTCAGATTTTGGCGACCCCGGCAGGACTTGAACCTGCGACCACCTGCTTAGAAGTTAGGTCGGAATGCCCGACGCAGCGTGACGCACCACGACAATCGATCAGCAGGTCGTCGGAAACGTTTCGCCGAGCTGAAATGCCACCCCGCGGTTGGCCTGGCGCGGATTGCCCAGAACGCGAAGAACCCGGTCGAGGTCCGCGCAGCGATTTGATGAAGTACGTGCACCCACAGCTGCGCGCCACCGAGGTCACTGGCGCGAACGGCGGTCCGCTCGGGCTTACGTTGGTCGACTTTCTGAGCCGGCGCTGCCCGATGAGTGAGAGCGCATCCTCGCCGCCCGTGCCAAGCGGCTGTTGTGGACTTCGAGTATTTCGCAGCGAACGTGCTGCGGATCCGGACGAAGACCGGCGCGACCGAGCCGTTGCGGTTCAACCGGGCGCAGCGGGCGATCCATGAAAAGCTGGAAGATCAGCGCCAAGTCCGGCAAGGTGCGGGCTATCGTCTTGAAGGCGCGCCAGATGGGGCTGTGAAGATCTACGTCGCCGGCCGCTTCTATCATCGAGTATCTTCGCGAGTCCGGCCAGCAGGCATACATCCTCGCACGAGATGCCGCGCGTCCGACAACCTGTTCATGATGGTGAAAAGGTTTTCACGAGCATTCGCCTGATCCCTGCAGCCGCACCTGGCACGATAAACGCCCGAGAATTGTCGTTCGATCGCACCGACAGTGGCTACTGGTCGCGATTTCTGGCGTGGAGTTTAAGGGTGCCTGTCGGTCTGCAACCATGCAATTCTTGCACGGTTCAGAGGTCGCCTACTGGGGAAGACGCAGAGGTGGCCACTGACTCAGGGCGCCCCGCAGGCGGTGCCTGACTTGCCGGGACCGAGGTCATCCTGGAGTCGACAGCCAACGGCATCGGGCAACGCCCATGCGCTATGGCAGCAGGCAAGTGAGGCGGGGACAGTCTGATTTCGTGCCGATCTTCACGCCGGTTCTGGCAAGGCGAATACCGCCGCGCGGTGTCAGAGGACTTCAAGCTCGACGCCACCGAAAGCCGACTATGCCGCGATGTAAAGCGGCCTCGACAACGAGCGATGGCCTGGCGCTGCGAAGATTGCTGACCTCCGGGACGAGCTGCGTTTCAAGCAAGAATATCCGGCGACCTGCCGAGATCTCGAGCAGAGCGGCGATGACGTCTTCATTCTCGCCGTTGGCGGTAACAGGCGCGCAAAGTGCGAATTGAGGCCAAGCAGGATGGCGCGCTGGTCATCAGTCGATCCTTTAGGTTTAGCGAGAATCGGACGGCCATCAACGCCTCCCGCGGCCGCGTGGTCTATGGCGTGGGAGAGGCGGCACGGCATGGACAATGATGCAGGTTGCCGGATGTGGTGGGAAGTACATCACTCGTAACCAGGAGAAGCCGGATTGGGCTCTTCGGGAAGCTGGGATGCCTGCGGCTTGGTGCGGGTGTCGTCGATGACTGCGCGAGCGGGGATATGGAACCGCATCACAGCAGGTGAACTCGGAGAGCGGGCGACTGCCGATGATAAGGGTACTTCAACAAGCGCGCCGAGGCTAGCGGGTCTGAAGGATTGGTTCAACGAACCGCCGGTCACGTGATACCGACCAGCGACACGCTGCACGCCGACTTGACGGGGCCGCGCTACACCTACGACAGCGGCAGCCGGATCAAGCTCGAGCGGAAGGAAGACATGAAGCGGCGCGGTCTGCGAAGTCCCGACGAGGGCGATGCGCTGGCGCTGACGTTCGCCCATCCCGTTGCAACGCGCGCGGCGCAGGCGGCCGAAGACGACAAGCCGCCCGCATGTAAAATGACACAACCGTGACCCTGCCGCCGCTTCAACACCGGCGTCGGATCCAGTTTGCCGAGATGGTGAAAACCCAAAGACGCCCGAACCAGGATGTTTGACTTCGGCCGTTGTGGCACCTTCCGCGGATTGCTTTTACGAGGAGGCGGTGCCACAACGTGGCGGCAACAACGGCATCATCGTCGCCGAGCCTCGACGAAGCGGCGCGGCTGCTCCATCTCGGCAAGGCGACGGTGACGCGTGCGTTCGCCGAACTTGAGGCCATGATTCATCCACAGGACAGCGCGTCGCTGGCAGGCGGAAAGTGGGGTGGCAACCACCTGCGGTGTCGGACAGGCCGATGAAGAACAGCCCGCCGACGAACACCTGGCGCGTCTTAGCGACCGACCTTCCGCTCAATTCTGCAGCGCCAAGTCACCCGAATAGCCTCCAGAGTTCTTGCTGGGTCCAACAGCCGACTGATCTTAGCTGTGAACTCGGCCAGAACTAGGGCGCAGAACCCATGAACATGGGGACGGCTCATCAGGGTCCACTCTGAACCAGGTGAGCCGCGGACGAAACACGACGGGCGCCACTTCCGAGAGGTGCCTAAGCGGTAGCTGGCGACTGCAACGAGCGCCAATCAGATGCTCGCTTAAGCGGGAGATCCCGACGGCGCTGCGCTCTCGGATTGGGAGAGGCAATGACTCAGGCAAGGCAAAGTGCACGAAAGCGCACCTCTTGTCCGGGCAGTAGAATGAACACCGGTGCGCCCGACGGCGCCCCGGAAACGCATCCCTCAAATCGGTGTGTCGATTTTCTTTAGACAACTTTTCGCCGATTGCGCAGCCGGCGAAGCGCCGAGCCCAACAAGGCCGGTGCTGAGCAGAGCGGGAGCGAGGCGGGCTCGGGGACATCCGTCGCGGTACCGTTGATCAAGCCAGTATCTCGGGAACACGCGGACCGAGGCCATATCTCCGCCCTCGCAATCACCGGTCTCCAGCGTTGGTCTTGCACTTCGCCAGCCATACGCGATGATGAACGAGCCGGGATGGCGGCCCCGCCGCCAGGATAGTGATTGGGGCTTCCAGCCACCAAGCTCGTATGCGAAAGCCGGAACGCGTACAGTGAAAAGCCTAGTAGGCGCCTACCACTGCTTCCACGCCACATCGGCGTCCGACCAGTTTCCGAACTCGCGAGCCCGCCGCGCGCTCGTGACCGAGCAAGCAATACCGAACGCAGTGCTGTCCAAACTCGTAAATGTGCCCGTAGCCGCGTCCAAACCATAGGTTCCCACCACTGCGGGCCAACGCTGCCGGCCGGGTAGGTGAGTGAGGGTGCCATCACCGTTGTAAACCTGCAAATATGACCAGCAGTGGGTCTAGGAGGTCGTGGTTGCCGGCCGTCCCTACAACAAAACTCCTGGAGACGTGATTGACGTTTGGATCCCCACCCGCAGGGCGTTACCCGATTGCTGGACGAAGATCTGCGAGGCCCCAGCCGGTGTGGACACCAGCGCCAAGGCGCCCAGCATGGTTGTGGCTGCAAGGGCTATAGGGCCCAATCGCGGTATCTTGACCGGCATTGTTACTGCCCTTTCGGCATATCGCTAAAGTCAGCCTTTCGGCGACTGATACCCATCTCCATGCAATATTCGTTCCACAAAAGATTAGACAGCTGAATCAACCAATTAGGAAAGCGGAGATTTTGGCATGTAAGATTTTGGGACAACCTCACCCTTTGTGGGTGACCGATCTTCACCAGCAAATCGGCGGGCTAGTCGAGGTCACCTGACGCCTTACAATTTCTTAACCATATCCGCGCGAGTTGGATCGACCTCTCCAGAACTCGCCCCGCCCTCACCGGCGGGGCTTCTCTTCGCAGGACGTTGGAGGCCGACATGGCGCGGGCATGGGCAGCGGCTCGGCCAATAATTCTGGTCATCGTGAGCGGCGAAGCGGCAGCTGGCTGGGATCTGACTGCTACAAAGGCGAGGCGTTACTGAAGGCCAACCCAGCAAGTGTAGTGTCCGCCCTGCCGTCGGCTGGCCGAGCAGAGGTAATGCACAGGCCTACAACCTCGGCCACTTGTACCAAAGCGGCAGGGGCGTGCCGCGGCGGAGGCCGTGAAGTGGTACCGCATGGCTGCCGACCAGGCTTCGCCGACCTCAAAACAATCTCGGCGCTCTGTACGCCAACGGCTTGGGCGTGCCGCAGGACTACAAAGAAGCGGCAAAGTGGTACAGCAAGGCTGCTGAGCAGGGAGACGCAAACGCCCAAAACAATCTTGGCGCTCTGTACGCCGACGGCTTGGGCGTGCCGCAGGACTACACGGAAGCGGTGAAGTGGTGACCGGATGGCCGCCGAACGGGAGTTGCCTGGGCACAGAACAGCCTCGGAGCCATGTACGCGAGGGGGCGAGGCGTCGGGCAAGACTATGGCGATCTTATGAGATGGTATCGCAAGGCTGCAGACCAGGGCCTTGCCTTCGCGCAAGTAGCGTCGGCGATATGTATTTCGCAGGTTTTGGCGTGCCGCGAGACTACGCCGAGGCCGTGAAATGGTGACCGAAAAGCAGCAGACCAGGGACTTGCTGCAGCTGAGAGCCAACCTCGCAGGGATGTATGCGAAGGGCTACGGCGTGGAGCAGGACTATGCCCAGGCCATGCAGTGGTGCCGAAGGGCTGCCGACCAGGGCAACGTCGGAGCCCAGCAGCAAATAGGAGTTATGTACCACTTCGGCTACGGCGTTCCAAAAGACCTACTACAAGCTTATTTCTGGTACACCTTGGCTACCGGGAAGTCTTGGCAGCGGTGCGGACGGGCATCAAGTGCAACGCTTGCGTGATCAAATTGCTGCCTCGCTGACCCCGCGCAGATCGCCGAGGCCGAGAAGCTGGTCAAGGCGTGGAAACCAAGGAGCGAGACCCCCTGTAAATTTTTCGGTTCTGGATACGGACCGATGAACACGCTGACGGGTCCGCTACAGAACCGAGAACCTGAAAATATGGTCGCTACAGAACCCGTCAGGGGCATATCCCGCCTCATCATCGGTCCGCTGGCAGAACCGCCTATACAGCTTTACCATGGGGGTGCGGGGAGCGAGGGGCAGACTGGAATAGCAGAGAGCCCTTTTTAGGAACTTCGACGCCGCTTCGACATTTTCGCTATCGAGAGGAGGCCGAGGGACTCCTGGATGGACCTCGCTGGAAGGGTGCGAAGTGAGAAATCCTGGGCAAGGCCAAGACAGTTCGCGAGCTGCTCAAAGGCGTCAAGTACTCGATTGATTACTACCAGCGCGAATACAAGTGGCAACGAGAAGCAGATTCGCGAACTCGTGGATGACCTCAGCCGACAAGTTCCTGGAGGATTACCAGCCTGCTCACCCACGCGCACAAAGTCGCCGACTATCCGCACTACTTCCTCGGCTCGATCATCGTGAGCAAGAAGGAGAGCGTCGGCTACATTGTTGACGGGCAGCAGCGGCTCACCAGTCTCACGCTGCTGCTGATCCTCCTCCGCAACCTGCAAATGCGACCAGGCGAAGCGAGGTGAATGTCGACGAGCTGATTTTCTCCGAGAAGTTCGACCAGAGGTCCTTCAACCTCCATGTCGATGAGCGCATCCCGGCGATGGAGGCGCTCTATGAGAAGGCGGCGAATCTTCGACGTCACCGACCGCCCCGGAAGTCGGTGCAAATCCTGTGCAGCGTTACCGCGACCTCGAAGCCTGCTTCCCCGAGGAACTGCGCGCAGCGACGCTCTACCGTACTTCATCGATTGGCTGCTGGAGAACGTCCACCTCGTCGAGATTACGGCGTACTCGGACGACGACGCCTACACCGATCTTCGAGACCGATGAACGACCGCGGGCTTTCTCTAAGTCCCACGGACATGCTCAAGGGGTATCTGCTCGCCAACATCGACGAAGCCAACCGCACCGCCGCCAACACCCGTTGGCGCGACCGCGTCCGCGAACTCAACGACGCGGGCAAGGAAGTGGAATCCGACTGTTTCAAGGCATGGCTTCACGCAGCAACACGCCACCAAGATCCGCGAGCGCAAGAAGGGCGCGAAGCCCGAGGACTTCGACCGCATCGGCACTGAGTTTCACCGCTGGCTGCGCGATGCCGCCGACACCGTGGGCCTCAATCGGAGCGACGATTTCTACCGCTTTATCGACCGCGACTTCGACTTCTACAGCCGCCAATACCTGCCGCCTCATCGAGGCCGCGCAGAAGCCCGCGCCCGGCCTGGAGCACGTGCTCTACAACGCCCAGCTGGGCTTCACCCTGCAATACCATGCTCCTGCTCGCGCCGCTGCGACCGGACGACAGCGAGCCGGTGGTCGTTCGCAAGATCGGCCTCGTGGCGCAGTATCTCGACATTTTGCTTACGTGGCGGCTATGGAACTTCCGCACCATCGCCTACTCGACCATGCAGTACGCCATGTTCGTGGTGATGCGTGATATTCGCGGCCTTGTCGCCCGATGCACTTGCCCACAAGCTGCACGAGTTCCTTGGCAAGGAAGACGAGGGCCTTCGCCAGCAACGACCGCCTGCGAATGCACCAGCAGAACCGCTACCGCTCGCACCGCATCCTCGCCCGTCTCACCGATTACGTGGAGACGCAGTCCGAGCCAACCCTCGCGCTATCTCGACTACGTGAGCGAGGGCAAGACCCGCTACGAGGTGGAACACATCTGGGCCGACCACCCCGGAGCGTCATACCGCCGAGTTCACCCATCCCGCCGACTTCGCCGAGCACCGCAACCGCATCGCGGCGGACTGTTGCTGCTGCCCAAGAGCTTCAACGCCAGCTATGGCGACCTCATCTACGCCGACAAGCTGCCGCACTACCACAGCGCCAGAACCTGCTGGCGCGCTCGCTGCATCCTCAGTGCTACGAGAGCGCAACCCGGGTTTGTCCGCTTCAAAGAACAGAGCGGCTTGCCGTTCCAGCCGCACGCCGAGTTCAACAAGGCCGACCTCGAGCAGCGCAGCCTGCTTTTACCGGGGCTCGCTGAGCGCATCTGGAACCCCGCCAACCTGCTTAAGCGAGGTGTAGCCATGATCGCCGATCTCACGGCATGTGCGGGATATCGCGGATCTTTTCCGAGACTCCTCTGCGGATATCGATCGGTCGTTACAGAATCGAAAACTGTCAAAGAAACACCGCCATGGCGAAGAAATGACTGCCGCCGCGGCCAGCCATTACTTCAGCGAGCCGATGATCTGTTTGCAGCATTTTCGCCTCTGGGCTTGAGCCGAGCGCCAAGTCGAAAGAGCTTCCTTTGAGTGTGCTGCTTCGCGCGCGAGGTTCTCTGTGAGGCCGCTCACACTTTTGAGACATGATTAACGCCGTTCGGCGCCAGGATCGCGCCGTTTCAACTTCTGGCCCGCGCCAGCTCAATTTGGGCGCTAGCGCCGGGTGGGAGGTCAGCTCTGCGACCAAGGCGCAAGCCTGCGTATCTTCGTTCTATCGGCGACCATCACGAACCGCGGTGGTCGCCGCCGGTCAGACTGTTGGTCATCGTGCGGCGCCTCTTTAGGGCTATGGCTGCCGATCGCACTCGCCGTTGTCGGTTATCGTCCGTTAGGGGTCGAAGCACGGCCGGACGGCGGAAGGGAAGCGGACCCAAAGAAAAGCCCGCACCAGATGGAACGGGGCTGGTGCAACCGATGGCGCAACGTAGGCTGGGGCGCTTACATTACCATCGCAGCGCGCCGACCAGATCAGGGGCAACGTGTAAGGCCGGCAGTTTTACAGCGCCATGCGGCGGCCACTGCCGCCGCCCGCAAAATTACGCCCACCGCCCCATCTTCAAGGCTCGCTCGGCTCGATTCACTGGCGGGGCGCGCAGGTCGAGGTGTCGCCCTGCGCTCTCAGGCGAGCGGCCGCGGAAGGAAGCGCGGCCAGCACCGCCAGCCGCGCCCCATGCTTATCTCGGCGTCAGCCTCGTCGCCTGCAGATGGCCTATTGGCCCAAGGGCCAATGGAATTTTTCGACTGTTTGATATAGGTCCTAGCTAACAAAACGGTTGGGTCCTCGTCGCACTTGCGATACTTGATGTGAATTGGAGGCCGACCATGGTGCGATCTCTATGCACTGGTGCGCCGCCTCGCTGTTGGCGCTGCGCCCCATTAGGCGCAGACGACGCCTCAAAGAAAATAAAGATATTGGGAGGAATTCATGGCTTTGCTCGGCGGCGATCATCATCTTCAAGGCAGCCTTGTGGTTGTTCCTGCTCACCATGGCGGGACTATTGCTCTTCGCGCTTATTTCCGAGACGATTGAGAGTATCCGGGACCGCAACAGAAGGGCAGCTGGAGTTGCAGCACAAGTACCGCGAGCGCCGTCTATTCCGGAAGGATTGTTTCGCAGGTTGCGGAGGTTAAGGGGCTTTTCATCGTAACAGCGAAAAGAGTGCAAAGGAGCGACATTCTAGTCGCGAACTGGATCATTGATGGCGTCTTGCCCTGGACGAGAATCGATGCTGGCATTTGTAAGTACCCTTAACGCCGTAGTTTCTCACACATCGGAAATCGAGAGGCGAAACTGTTCTTTCGCACGATGCGTCCGACCGATGCTGATTTAATCGTTGATCTTTTGCAGTGGTCGCGGCCGTCTATTTGCTAGATATTTTCCGAGTCTAAAAAACGTCGTCATCGCAGATTACAATCCTGAAGCATTGTCCTATGCGGCCGAAGTCTACAAGTTTCAGACACGGCTCGTTGACGGCACAGGTACCTTCCATTTGGCAACGGCGGGTTCGATATCGTGTTCTGTTCATCGGTCATCGAACATGTAACAGGTCCGAGGCCCGAGGCCGCAACCTGCTTTAAGGAGGGGCCGAGTGTTCCGCGGCTACGCTTGGCCCTACCAAATGCGCTTTGCTGCCGGTTACCAACAGGCGGGCCCGCCAGTCATCCAGTGGGTCCATCTGGGGAGAATTTCTCCGTGTCGACGCCATTCAGAAGAGTCTTGCATCGGTGGACCCAGCCGGTAGCAACGAGATGGCGGCTCCAGTTCGTCGAAAACACTCGTGACGCAGGCGTAGCAGGTTGGCCGCCCTGTCTTAAGAAGTTCCACCGAATACGAGGCAACACGCATAGGGGAAGGTAAAAAAGCCAGATACGGGATGCAATAATTTCAGGGACTTGCGTTGGTTTCTAAAGCTCCAAATGTAAGAAATTCCGGACTCGCCTTCCTGCGAAGAAATGCGCATCTTGGCCGTTCGGTGTGCTGGCAAACTTGATGTCACCCCTTGAGCCTGGCCCGGAGACGTGGTATCAGAATCCTGAACGCGATCGAGCGGCTGCAGGCGAAGAGCGCCGGCGGAGGGAGAGAAGGGTGCATTGACGCCGGAGCCGCCGCGGGGCGCGCGCGCGGTGCTGGCCGCATGCTGACCGCGGGCGGCGGCTTTCGGTTCACACGTCGCCTGCAACTGGCCCGCCCTCACCGGCGGGGCGCTTAGAACGTCGCCTAGTGCTTGGCCGCGAGGTCAACGTTATGGCCGCTTCGGTCAAACCAAAGCCGGTGCAAATGCTGCCCGTCCACCACTATATGGCGCCAGTTCGCTCCGGGGCTTTCGGAGGCCGAATAGGTCTCCGGAAGTGAACCAGTCAGGATCGGCGCATATGTGTGCGGGTCACCGGTTCCGGCCGGTTTCAACAGGAACATCCACCGCGCGAAAGCTGACCGCGCTCGCCCTGCGACAAGGCGCGCGATACCGGAGAAATCCCGTGTTTGCCTACCGCTCGTGACAATGGAATTGCGCGGCTTGTCGGGATGATGCTGCGCGCACTGGCGGTGTGCCTATGCCAAGCTATCGCTACTGCTTCCTAGATTCTGCCGACTGTGTCGCAGAATTCCACGTGATCGAGTGCGAGACTGACAGCCAGGCGCAGAAACGTGCAGACCGTTTGCTTGCCGCCTTCGACTATCCCACCATAGAGGTGTGGGACCGTGCTCGGAGAGTATATTGGCGTGGAAAGACTGACGCGTTGCCCGTTTCAGAATCACGTACGGGCGGAGCGTGAGACGCGCTCCTTTCCTTGATGCGGAGGGTCGTGGCCATCGGGGCTTCCCCTCGCTCAATGGACATGCTGCTATCGGCGGTGCTAACCCAGTCGAAACAATGGGAGGCGGGGGTGGAATTCGCGTGCGGTCACTGCGGCGGCAGGTCGCTCTGGTTCGTCGCAGTCAAGCAGGAACAAGTCACTGTCGAGTGCCTGACTTGCGGCAAACAATCGACGATCGACCGCGCCGGCGCACCGCGGCCAGCTAACCCGCCTCCTCAGAGCTAGCAGCGCCGCCTTCCTGCCCCCCGTCCGCGTCCGGTGGCGCGCCATGCGCAAGTCGGGATCGGTCGGTAAGCGCTACGGTGCTGGCCGCGCTCGGTTCTCACGGGTCGAATTCGGGTGGGTTCAGCGCGCAAGCGTCTCAGCGATGGGCCAGGCCGTCGCAGCGGGCGGCTATCCAGCAATGCTGCCTGCACGATTTGCGAAGTCGTCCCCATTGCCAGCGCCCGAGGCGCGGCGGGCTTCCCGCGACTACTCTCCGGCCGATTTTGAGGGCGGCACTCATCCAACAGCCCACTTCTGGGCACGGAATGACAGTGACAAAATAATGAACAGCGCACTGGTGCTGACGCTGGCCGACTGTCGTGGTGGCGCGCGCAAGGACACTGCCAAACTCTATCAGCCGCATCGTTGCCACCGGCTCCGGGAAATCCGCTATGAAAGATGCAACAACGGCAATAGGTCTCGCTGTGGCTTTGCCGTGTTGGGCTATCTCAACGTCAGACTTTCATCGATACGAACAGCACAGAGCCGCCGGAGAGCAGAGAGAGCCACCGAAGAGCGCAAAGCCGCCGCCCACAAGAAAACTCTGGAGGATGCGCAGCATCGCATTGAGAGTTGAAGGGGAATTGGGCGGTTTGCAACGCGCGAGTATGGGTCGCCTGAAATTCCGTCCCGCGGTTGATAAGAGAACGGATGATTTCCGACCGCGACGTCTGGCAGAGCCGCCGTGCTGCTCACGTGAAACGCTTTTCCGGCGACGCCGCCCGAATTACAGCAGCATCTCGTAGCGGCAGGATACGCAGCGCATGACCGTGCAGCAATAGCGCACCATTCCTCCAGCGCGCCGACGGACGGTATCCAGCGACACCGATGACCAGGACTGGCGGCACAGGAAGGCGGCAGCCGTCAGCCAGGGGGTGTTCCTTCATAGGCTTCCTCCCCCGGGAGTTGGGAGTACGCATCCCTACACCTATTCCGGCTGGCGCACAGCGAGTCTCGCTCAAATTTGACACACGACCTCCCTGGCTAGCGGGTAGTTCTCTCTCAACTTACTGGCCGTTCCCCTGTGTCCCAACACGGGGGTCCCGTGGTCCCCAACCAACGGCCAACCCAGGACCACCAGGAGAGCCCTCCCATTGGGCGGGGCTTTCTTTGTCGGCAGGTCACAACAGATCGCGGTCGTTTTGTTTCCCCACTATCCATGGCGTCTAACTATGTTTTTCTGGTAAGGAGGCGACGATTGCTTCTCTCTTGGCAAGGTCAATGTCGGCCTGAAACGCCGACGGGAACGACATGTAGATTTGAATCGGTATTAGCAGAACGGAGATGGGTCGCTTGCGGAAACCATCGGATGTGCGCGGAGTGCAAGTCATAGGTGCCAAGTTTCAGGAAAAAAGCCGCCTAGAGTTCATGACGGAGATCGCGGCGAAGGCGCCTGCGATCAGTCGCGGCTCGGCAACTTGATGGTCGCAATATTGGCAGCCCGAACGGCGGCGCAAGCTTGCCCAGGTTTCTCGCCACCGGAGAATTCACTAACGGGCACTCGGTTGCGCGATGCTGAGCTGCCATAACCGGGCCACAAGCGCTGCAGCCTTCCCGGAACCAGCGACTTGTGCGCCTTGTTCTGTTCCCAGTTCAACCATCTCAGCGGCGTACGGGTCGTTGATCGAAATCAATCATCGCGCGCAAGAGGCTTCCTCCGTGGTGCTTGGTGCTCTCATACAGGTTAGCCCCAGAAGTCGTCAGCCGATTTGACCAGACTCTAACAGACACTTGGTTCAATGTCCCGGCGAGCGCTCAGATAACCGGGGCTGTGTACCCTCACCGCACCAGCATACCCCCATCCAGCGTCAGGCACTGCCCCGTCATGAAGCTCGCCGCGTCGGAGGCCAGGTAGGCGGCGGCCTCGCCGATCTCCTCCGGCTGGCCGGCGCGCGGGATGGCGTGCATGGCGCGGCGCGTGCGCATGGCCGCCTCCGGGTCCGGCTCCTGGGCGGCGATCCCGCGCGCCAGGTCGGTCTCGATGAAGCCGGGCGCGATGGCGTTCACGCGCACGCCCTTGTCCGCGAAGTCGAGCGCCATCGCCCGCACCATCCCGATCATGCCGGCCTTGGCCCCGCAATAGGCGACGCGCGCTCATATTGCCCGACCAGGCCATACATCGAGGCGATCGCGATCACCGCGCCGTTGCCGGCCTGCAGCAGCTGCGGCGCGGCGCAGCGCACGGCCAGGAAGAGCGGCCGCAGGTTCTGGTCGACGATGCGCTGGAACTCGTCCATCGGAGGTCGTGAAGATCGGCGTCTTGCCGCCGGCGCCCGGAGCTCACCACGATGGTGTCGATGCCGCCCAGGAAGGCCGTCGCCGCCGCCGTCACGCGCGCTCCACGTCGGCCGCCACGGTGGCGTCGCCCGCCGCATGGCCGGCGCGCCCGTGGGCCGTGAGCCGGTCCACGGCCTTGCGCAGCACCTCCTCGCGCCGGCTGGAGACGAACACCGCCGCCCCCTCGCGCGCGAACGCCTCCGCGGCAGGCAAAGCCGATCCCCGTGCCGCCCCCATAGACCAGGGCCCGCTTCCCCAGAAGCCGTCTCTGCACCGCCATTTGCCACTCCAAATCCGCGCTCTGAGCGCTCACTGAGCGTCTCTCATGTGCCAAAACTGCGCAAGGTCATGTTGTTGAAAAACAAGTACGATTTTTTAATGCATGGGGTTGTTTTGCACTTTCGTGTTTTCGGGCCCTCCGACCCCGTGAAACACCTCCGATGTTTCACGTGAAACCATTTTCTCCAGCCCCGCTCGCTAGGAATCCGCGCCGCGATGTTTCACGTGAAACATTTATGCGTAAATTCCTGGCGTCAGCTTTTCGCCCGCACCTCGAAATATCCAAAATCGTCGCCTTCTTCACCGCCTCCCAATCCACGCGCACGCCCAGCCCCGGCCCGGCGGTGCGTGCATAGCCCTCCTTGTCCGTGCGGATCACGTCGAGCGAGCCATGCTCGAAGGCGGGGGTAAGGGCGCCGGCTGCTCGAAATAGGTGCAGTTGCCGAAGCCGAGCATGACATGCAGGTTGGCCGCCTGGGTCAGCGTATAGCCCCAGCACTGCACCTCCACGTTCATGCCGTGGGCCTCCGCCAGCGCCATGACCTTGCGGATCGGCGTGATGCCGCCGCAGATGGTGGCGTCGACCCGCACCGCGCTCCAGGCGTCCAGCTTGATCGCCTGCTCGATCATCTGCAGGTCGAGCCAGGTGTTGCCGGCCGCGATGATCGGCACCGTGCGAGCTGCGCCGCAGCAGCCGGTAGCCCTCGATGTCGGTGTCGAGCAGCGGCGCCTCGAACCAGCGGAATCCCATCTCGCCCAGCCGCCGCGCCACCATGAAGCGCCGCCCGCCAGGTCGTAGCGCTGCTCCGCATCGAGCATGAGGTCAGAGCCCGCTGCCCGGCGAAGCGCTTATGCACCGCCTCGCACATCGGCGAGGTCGAGCGCCGGCGTTGCACCAGCAATGGAACTTGATCGCCTTGTACCCCTCGCGCTGCCGCTCCGCGACATAGTCGATATAGCCCTCGTTGGAGTGGAGCAGGGGCGTGCTGGCATACGACGAGTATCTTGGACTTGCGCCCACCGAGCATCTGATAGAGCGGCAGGCCCGCCGCCTTCGCCGCCATGTCCCACAGCGCGATGTCGACCAGCGACTGCGCCTGCGGCACCTGCGGCGTGCCGAGCGTGCGCATCCGCGTGCCACACCGCCTCGCGCTCGGGCAGCGTCGCGCCCATCACATCCGGCAACACCGACCGCAGGGTCTCGCCCGACCGAGCGCGATCGAAGCGTGTGCGACGAGATCATCGCCGCCGCCGGCGATGCCCTCCAGCCCGCCCGCCGTCGTCAGCCGGAGGATGATGTTGGCCATGTACTGTTCCGTCATCCCCTCGGCCCAGGTGTAGCGCTCGGTCTCCGGCCCGACGACGAACACCTCGGCCCGGTCGATCCTCAGATCCTTCATTGTCCTTGCTCCTCCCGTCACTCGCCCGCCGCCACTTCGGCGATGCTCTCGCCATGCCAGCCGAGATGGCTCAGGAACTCGCGCGTCCGCTGCACCGTCGCCGCCTCGAAGATCTGCTTGCGGCGGCCCCTGCTCGATGACGCGGCCCTGGTCGAACACCACCACCCAGTCGGCCACCCGCTTGGCGAAGTCCATCTCGTGCGTGACCACCACCATGGTCATGCCCTCGTCGGCCAGCGCCTTCATCACGCTCAGCACCTCGCCGATCGTCTCCGGGTCGAGCGCGGACGTGGGCTCGTCGAACAGCATCAGCGCTGGCTCCATCGCCAGCGCGCGCGCGATCGCCACCCGCTGCTGCTGCCCGCCCGACAGCGCCGCCGGATGTTGCCCCGCCTTGTCGGCAGCCCCACCTTCGCCAGCAGCGCCCGCGCCCGCTCATCCGCCGCCGCGCGATCCAGCCCCAGCACCGTCCTCGGCCCGATCGTGACGTTGCGCAGCGCGCGTCAGATGCGGGAACAGCTCGAAGTTCTGGAACACCATCCCCATCCGCTGCCGCACCTGCGCGCGTCTGCGCCGGCGCGCATGCACATCCGCCCCGTCGAACAGCGATCCGCCCGCCATCGAGCGTCTCCAGCGCATTGGCGCAGCGCAGCGAGCGTCGACTTGCCGGAACCGCTGGGCCCGATCAGGCACACGACCTCGCCCCGGTTGACCTGGCAGCTCACGCCGCGCAGCGCCTCCAGGTCGCCATACCGCTTCACACATCCTCGAACGTGAGGATCGGCGGCGCCAGCAGCACGACGCGGCCCGGCGCCGCTCATTCCGCCACCTTGAAGCGCCGGTGGATCCAGTCGACGAGCTTGGCCTGCGGATAGCCCATCAGCCAGTAGAACGCGCGCCATCGGCGTTCAGCACCTCAGAGCGATGCGGAACGTCTCGGTGCCGCACCTTGCAGCGCCACGTAGGACAGGTCGCTCGACGACTGATGATGGAAACGAGCGAGGTGTCCTTGAACAGCGAGACCCAGGTCGAGTCGCGAGCGCCGGCAGCACGCGCATGCGCGGCCTGCGGCAGGACGATCCGCACGCATCACCTGCGCTGCTGGTCATGCCGAGCGCCAGCCCGGCATTCCACTGTCCCGCGGCGGATCGAGACGATGCCGGCACGGAAGGTCTCGGAGTTGAAGGACGAGATGTTGCAGGTGAGACCCGATCAGCGCTGTCGTCAGCGCCGGCAGCTGGATATCGAAGTATGCCGGCAGCACGTAGTACGACCCAATAGATCTGCAGGATCAGCGGCGTGGCGCGGAAAGACCTCGACGAACGCGGTCGTCGCGCTTGCGGACGATCGACAAGCGGCGTGAGCCGCAGCAATGCCAGGATCAGCCCGCCTGGGATCGCCAGCGCCATGGTGGCGACGGTGAGCTAGACCGTCACGATCGCGCCGCTGACGAAGCGATCGGCGTGCTGGCCCAGATGATCGACCAGTCCGCAGATCATGACGAGCCGAGATGCGCGACACGGCGGTAGAGGCGATCGACGCCGCGCGCCACCGGATAGCAGAGCAGGAAATAGACGATCATCAGCGCCGTGTAGATCTCGAACGGACGGTAGGTCTGGCCGGCGACGACCTGCGACTGCCGCATCAGCTCGGGCACGGCGATCGCCGACCCGGCGATCGCGCTGTCGCTTGATCGCGATGATGAAGAGCGAGCCCAGCGGCGGCAGCATGCGGATCAGGGCCTGCGGCAGGATGATCGTGCGGATGGCCGCGAACGGCGACATGCCCAGCGCCAGCGCGGCGCTGCATCTGGCCTTCGCTGACCGAGGTACAGGCCGGCGCGGATCGTCTCGGCGACGTAGGCGCCGAGATGCACGCTCAGGGCCAGCGACAGCCGGCGGTCATCGTACTGATGGACACGCCGATGAGCAGCGGCAGGCGCCAAGCTTCGTCCAGACGAGGACGACGAGCAGCGGCATCGCCCGCATGGAGTCGACGTAGAAGCCGAGCACGGCGTCCACGATCCGCGCCGCCATAGGTTCGCATTGCTGCCGACGACGACGCCGATGGCGAAGCCGAACGCCATCGATAGCGCCGCTGACGAGCAGCGTCATCCGAGCGCCTGCAGCAGGAACAGCCGGCTCGTCAGGATGGGCGTGATGTCGATATCCATGGGCGATCGCGACCGGCCATTGCGGGAGGGGCGGGTCCAAGACCCGCCCCGTAGCTGCTGCCATTGTTCGCCGGACTTGGCGGTTCACTCGCCCTTGAGGACCCGCAGCTCCTCGGCCGTCACGCTGTCCTTCGTCTCGTCATAGACCGCCTGCAGCCAGTCGCGGAAGACCGTGTCCTTCTTGTCCACGGCCATGCCGACGTCGGTCGCCATCTCGTTGCTCCTCAGGCAGTCGTCGCCGAGCGGGAACACCATCAGGCCTGGCACCTGCTTGTTCAGGTTGGGCCAGGCCGAGTTGTCGATCGGCGCGATGTCCGCCCGCTTCGACATGATCTCCTCGACCGGGGCGTTGGCGCCCGAGCCCGTCACGCCCTTGAGTTGCATCTTCTTGAAGCGCGTCGGCGCCCAGGTCTCCGGCGGCGTGCCGGTGAAATAGGCCATGGTGATGTCGGCGCGGTCGAGGTCGTCGACGCTCTTGAGGCCGCTGCATCTTGGCATTGTCGGCGCGGCCGAAGAAGCACAGGCTGGACTTCGAGTAGACGATGAAATCGACCACCTCGAGCCGCTTCGGCGTCACCGACAGCGGCGCGATCGAGATGTCGGCGTCGCCGGTCGCGAGGATCGGCACCTTGGTCTCGTGGCTGACCGGGATGATCTCGGTCTTGACCCCGAGCCGCTTGGCATATTCCTCCGCCAAGACCCAGGCCGGCCCGGAGAACTGCGGGCCGCTGCCCGTGGTGTTTTCCGGCAGCCACGGAAACTCGCCGATGGCGGCCAAGCGCAGCGACGCCGCGCTCCTTGATCTTGTCGATGGTCGGACTCTTGCCGGGCGCCGGGACGTCGCTGCCTGCCCAGGCCGACGCGGCTACGACAGCCGCCAACCCGCAGGCGGCGGCTCCCTTGATGAGATCGGAAAGACGCATGGTTTCACTCCCTGAGATCAATGTTTGCATTGCCGGGCCGCCGGCTCTTTGGCGTTCACCCCGCGCGGGAACGAACCTGTCGCGCGCCATTGCGGGGCGCGCTGCGAGTGTATACATTTAGACAATCGAGGCAAGCAGGAGTTTTCCCGGTGACTCGTCGCCTCCCGGCCCAGATTCGTCGACCCGTCAGACGCCCGCCGGCAGCCGTGCCGCTTGCGCCCATATTGCCCCTGATGCGCCGCGTAACCTGGCGGAGCAGGTGGCCGACGTCATCGTCGACGGTATCGCGTCGGGCGCGCCTGGACCGGGGCAGCGGCTGGTCGAGACGGACCTCGCGCAGCAGTTGCAGGTCAGTCGCGTGCCTCTGCGCGAGTCGATGAAAATGCTGGAGGCGCAGGGCATCCTCGAAAGTGCCCCGCATCGCGGCTCTCACGTAGCGGATTTCGACGATGCCAAGATCGATCATATCTGCGAAGCGCGCGTGGCGCTCGAGAAGATCGCGCTGCGTGACGCCATGAACGTCTATCGCCAAGGAACCGGAGCGCGTGGCTAGGCTCGATCAGATCGTCGCCGCGATGGAGCGCGCGGCCGACGTGCTCGACTGGACCGCCATCAGCAAGGCCGACCTCGCTTTCCATCGCGGAGATCTGCGCGGCCTCCGGCAACGACGTCGTCATCACCCTGTGGGAGACGCCTGGCCGCGCCGTCCTCATCGTGTTCGGCCACGAGATCCGCAGCGAGCAGGACGCCGCCGGGATGGGGCCGCAGCATCGCCGCGTGCGCGACATGTTGCTTACCGCGGGCCTGCCCGCCCTGGAGGCCGAGATCGCGCGCCACATCACGCGCCTGCGCAATCGCCGCAAAGCGGGTGCGGAGCGCCGTGGAGAGCGGGCCTGACGGGACCGCGCGGCATGCCCTAGGCGCTGGCAGAGGTTCCCGTGCCGTATTTCTGTCGCAGCAGCTTCTTGTCGATCTTGCCGACGCTGGTCTTGTCGATAGCGTCGACGAAGACGATCCGCTCGGGGATCGCGGTCTTGGAGAGCGTGCCCGCGGTCACGAACGCAAGCAGATGAGACTTGATGCTATCGGGCGCCCGGCCGTCTTCGCTTCGGCGCGCGCCACCACCAGGGCCAGCGGCCGCTCGCCTCATCGCGCGTCGGGGACGCCGATGACCGCCACCTCCGCCACCGCCGGATGGCGCGAGATCAGGCTCTCCAGGTCGAGCGAGGAGACCCATTCGCCGCCGCTCTTGATCACGTCCTTCAGGCGGTCCGTTATCTGCACGTAGCCGTTGGGATCGATGTTCGCCACGTCCTGAGTGTGGAGGTAGCCCCCGTGCCAGAGCTGTTCCGGAGGCCGCGGGATCGCCGCCATAGGCCTGGTCAGCCAGGGCGCCCGCGCCACGACCTCGCCCACCGACTTGCCGTCGTGGGGAGTCGCGCATCTCCGGGTCGACGATGCGCAGATCCACCAGCGGAAGCGGCTTGCCGGTCTTGCAGCGCAGCGACAGCTGATGTTCGGCGTCGAGCACGAGTCCGGGCTTCACCTGCGCGCTGGTGAGGATCGGGCCGGTCTCGGACATGCCGTATCCGCACCAAACCTCGATGCCGCGTTCGGCGGCGCGGCGGCGAGTCCGATCGTCAGGGCGGAGCCTCCAACCACGAGCTTCCAGCCCTTGAGATCCGTCGCTGCCGATTCGCGCATCCAATACCATCTGCAGGATCGACGGCACGCAGTGGGAAAAGCTGACTCCTCTGTTGCGATCAGGTTCAGCAAGGAGGCCGGCTGATAGCGGCCGGATAGACCCTGCTTCACGCCCAGCAGCGTGGCGAGGAACGGGAAGCCCCAGGCGATGCACGTGGAACATCGGGGTCATCGGCATATACACGTCGCCCCAGTGAAGCGCTGCCCGGCCGGCGGCATGGCGAAGTTCAAGCCGATGGCCAGGGTATGTAACACGATCTGGCGATGGCTGAAGGCGACCGCCTTCGGTTGGCCCGTTAGTGCCCGTCGTATAGAAGCTGGTGGCGCGCGTATTCTCGTCGAATTCCGCGAACTCGTAGCGATGCGTCGGCTGCCGCCAGCAGGCTTTCGTACTCGCCGGCGAACCCGGGGCAGCGTCAGATCGTCGCCATCGGCGATGAGAAGCGAAGCGATCGAGCCCGAGGGAGGTGCCCGCGCAGTTGGCTCGATTACTGGCAGGAAGTCGCGATGGACCAGCAGCACCTCGGCCTTCGCGTGATTGAGGCAATAGGCGATCTGTTGCGGGTTGAGCCGCACGTTCGCGGTTACCAGCGTCGCGCCCATCATCGGCACGGCGAAAATAGCATTCGAGGTAGCGGTGGCTGTCCCAATCCATCACTGCCACCGTGCTGCCATGCTTGACGCCAAGGCTCGCGAGCACGTTCGCCACTCGCGCCAGTCGGCCGCGAAAATCGCGATAGCGATAGCGGATCTGGTCGCGGTAGACGATCTCCTGGTCCGCTGCGAGCGCCATCGGCGTGTGCGGCAGCTGCTTGATCAGGAGCGGATAGGCGTAGGCCGACGACGCGGCCGCCATCTCTTCAGCGGACATGATGTCCTCCCGAGTACGGACGGCTCCTCGACCCGGCAGGTTGCCTTCCCGCCTCGGGCCATCGGCCGGCCGGTATCTTGCGACCACGAACTATCGCATGATCGAAAGGAGGCCGAGTAGGGCGCTTCGATCTCGACAGGAACGCCGCCTTCGCGTCTACTCGCCCGCTCGTGGCAGCCAGAGGACGGAATGAGGCTTGACGGTAAAGGTCGTGTTAGTCACCGGTGCCACGTCGGGCATCGGCGCCGCCATCGCCGAAGGGTGCGCCGCCGCCGGCGCGACTCTCATGCTCACGGGCCGCTCCGCCGAGCGCGGGAACCTCGCCCTGAAGCAGGCCCAGGTCTACGGCGTGCAGGCCAAGTTCCTCGCCGGCAATCTGAGCGATCCGCATTGGCCCGATGACATCGTCGCCAGAGACCGTAAAGCGCTTCGGCCGGCTCGACGTGCTCATCAACAATGCCGGCATTATCTATCGCGGTACGGTGGCCGACTGCAGTGACGTGGAGTGGGAGGATATCGTCGCCGTGAACGCGGCGGCGGTGTTCCGCCTCAGCCGGGCCGCCGTACGGCGGATGCGCGCGCACGGGGCGGCGGAACCATCGTCAACATCGCTTCCGATTGGGGGCCTCGTCGGCGGTCGCCAACGCCTTCGCCTATTGCGCCAGCAAAGAGGTGCTGTCGTGCAGATGACCCGAGCCATGGCGGCCGACCACGCCAGGACAGCATATCCGCGTCAACTGCGCGTGCCCCGGTGACGTCGACACGCCGATGCTGGCCTCCGGCATCGCCAAGCGCGGCATGACGCAGGAGCAGGGATTGAAGCATCTCGGCGATCAGGTTCCGCTCGGCCGCGTGGCCCGACCGGCAGAAATCGCCAAGGCCGTGGTGTTCCTGGCAAGCGACGCATCGTCTACCGCTGACGGGCGCCATGCCTGGCGGTCGACGGCGGCAATACGGCGACGTGATCCGGTGTGCCTAGAACTGCAGATCGGCCACGACTGGAAAGTGATCCGAGCCGACCTCGTCGCCGATGGAGTGGTCGGTAACCGCGATCGCTCTGCCGACGAGGGATGTGATCGATCTTGAGGCCGAACGGGAGCCAGCGTGATGCCCAGGTGGGCGAGAGGTCGAAGCCGCGGGCGCTGTCCTCATTCCGGTCGTCGCCAGCAGATCGCGGAACAGCGGCGACCACGGCGTGCAGTTGAAGTCGCCAGGAGGACCGTCCGCTCGACTGCCCTCTCCCGCGATCAGATTGGGCAATGCCTCCAACGTCGCGTAGCGCGCCGCGGCAATTCGACCGTCGACCGGCGGCGGCGGGTGGAATGCCGACAATCCTGAGCGAGGTCCCCTCATTCCCCGCGTCCAGGCAGATGTGCGCGACGATGGCGGGAAAACCGTCGGGCTTCGGCAGCTTGATGATGGTGGCGTCTGAAATCGGAACGCGACTGAACAGAAACAGCGAGAATACGGACGGGGACTGGCCATCGACCACATAGGGATAGCGCGCACGCAAGGGCGCCTAGCCCGGCCGCCCAGCGGTCCGTATTCTCCGGCAGAAAGACGATATCGGGATCCAGCCGCTCGATCTCCGCCCGCACGAGGTCGTAGCGGTCGCTGCTGGCATGGACATTGATGGTCATGATGCGCAGGCGATGTGAGCCCGCTGCGGCCGTCGCCGCGGTTGGTGTCGGATGACGCATAGGACGCCAGTCGCCACGTCAGGGACGATCGCCAGCATGGCTGCAACGAGCAACCACCGCCAGCGTGCGCGCAACAGAAAGTACGCCGCGGCGATGGCAAGCCCGAATGGGTATTGGACCAGAAAATGCGACCCCAGCTCGAACAGCCAGTAGAAGCGCCCGAGTTCCCCCAGTCCCATCGCGATCGCGGCTGCGATCACCCGGCCACGACGATCCGGTCCAGCCAGTGAAGACGCGAGTCGTTTGGCAGGCGATGCGCCATCGCCCCTATTGTTTAGAATTTGTGTCGGATTTGCGGCCGCCGATCCGGCGGAGTCCAGCGCTCCTACCACTTTCTGACATCGGCGAGCGTCAGATCGACGCGCCTTCTTCGTCAGCTCGATGAACTCGTCGATGTGCGCCTTGGTCCAGATCAGCGGCGGCGAGAGCAGCATGGTGTCGCGCGTCGCCCGCATGACCAGGCCGATGTTGAAGCAATGGTCGCGGCAGATGGTGCCGACCTTGCCGAGCGCGGCTCGTAAGGTGCTGCCGCTTCGCCTTGTCCTTGACCAGCTCGATGGCGCCGATGAAGCCGACGTTGCGGACCTCGCCGACCAGCGGGTGGTCCTGCAGCTCCTGCAATCGCTCCGTCAGATAGGGACCGGTCTCAGCATGCACACGGTCGACGATGCCCTCGTCGCGCAGGATGCGGATGTTCTCGATGGCGACGACGCAGGACACGGGATGGCCGGAATAGGTGAAGCCGTGGTTGAAGTCGCCACTCTGCGAACAGCACATCGGCGACCCGATCGCAGATCATGGCCGCCGAGGCGGCAGATAGCCCGACGTGAGCCCCTTCGCCAGCGTCATGAAATCCGGCTGATGCCGGAAATGACTCGCTGGCAAACCAGCGGCCGGTGCGGCCGAAGCCGCAGATCACTTCGTCGGCCGACCAGCGGCAGCATCGTGCTTGCGACAGATGCGCTGGATCTCCGGCCAGTAGGTCTCGGGCGGAATGATGACGCCGCCCGCACCCTGGATCGGCTCGCCGATGAAGGCCGCCGACGTTGTCCGGCGCCGAGTTCGACGATCTTGTCTTCGAGCGCGCGCGCCGCCTGCAGCCGAACTCGGCCGGCGACAGCTCGCCGCCCAGGCCATACCAGTAGGGCTGCGCGATGTGGACGAAGCCGGGCAGCGGCAGGTCCGGCGAGCTGATGCATGTAGTTCATGCCGCCGATGCTGGCCGCCGACCATGGTGCTGCCGTGATAGCCGTTCATCGCGGCGCGATGATGGTCTTCTTGCTGCTTCTTGCCCTGCAGGTTCCAGAACTGCCGGATCATGCGGGCGATGGTATCGTTGGCGTCGGAGCCAGACGGCCATAGAAGACGTGGTTGAGATTGCCCGGCGTCATCTCCGCCAGGATCTGCGTCAGTTCGACGGCCGGCGGGGTCGAGGTCTTGAAGAAGGTGTTGTAGTAGGGCAGCTCCAGCATCTGCCGGTGCGCGACCTCGGCCAGTTCGCCTGCGCGGCCATACCCGACATTGACGCACCACAGACCCGCGAATGCGTCGAGCAGCCGACGCCCCTCAGGATCCCAGAGATAGGTGCCGTCGGCGCGCGACGATGATGCGCCGCGCCGGATTGCGCGAGTCCTCTGTGCTCGGTGAACGGATGCAGGTGATGCTCGCGATCGAGCGCCTGCCAGTTGGAAGTGCTGTTACGGCGGGCGGTTGCTGGACGGGACATGTTGGACACTCCGTGAGTGAAGATACGCGATAGACGCTGGGCCGCCGGCAGCCGAGGCTGGGCGGCGGGGACTCACTCAGCGGCAGCTATGGCCTAAACCCGATGCGGGCGCAGAGGATCAGCAGGTCGAACTTGCGCGACAGGCGCGTGCGGGCGCCGCCCGACCGATCTCGCCAATGGGCGCCGCGACACAATGCGGATGATGTTCTAGCTTCGGCCATTAACGAAGCCTAGCACAGTTCGACGCCACTTTGGATAGGGGCGGGTGCGTGGTTCATTGTCCTCAGCAACCCGTTCCTAACAAACCGTTAAATCCGGCGTTCCGCGTCGCCATGCAAACATGTCCGGGTTTGCTGAATCTAACCGCTGGCGCCCACAATCCTGGTCGACGTTGCGGGAGCCGCCGGCATGACCGTATCGCCTCGACTATTCGCGCTTGTTTTCGCGGCGGCCGCGGCGCTGACCGCGCCCGTCGCCGCCGGCGCGCCGATCATCGGGGCCGACGGCCAGGTGCCGAGATCTGGCGCCTCTTCTGAAGACCGTGACCCCGTCGGTCGTCAATATCGCCGTCATGGGCAAGAAGAGCGATCAGCCGGAGGTCGCCGGATCGGGCGTCATCGTCGACGCGAAGGCCGGCTACGTCTTGACAGATCATCACGTCATCGAGCATGCCGACCGGATCGTCGTGACGCTGAAGGACAATCGGAAGTTTGACGCCACGCTCGTGGGCAGCGATCCCGACACCGACATCGCGGTGCTGAAGATTGCGGCCGAAAACCTGACGGCGCTGCCGCTCGGCAATGCCGATCGTCTCGAAGTCGGCGACTACGTGCTCGCCATCGGCAATCCCTTCGGACTCGGCCAGAGCCGTGACCTCCGGTATCGTCAGCGCTCTCGGCCGCACCGGCCTGGGCCTCGAGGCTACGAGAACTTCATTCAGACGGACGCCTCGATCAATCCGGGCAATTCCGGCGGCGCGCTCATCAACCTGCAGGGGCGAACTCATCGGCATCAATACCGCCATCTTCACGCCCGGCGGCGGCAATGTCGGCGTCGGCTTTGCGGTGCCGATTAACATGGCCAGCGTGATGAAACAGCTCGTCGCCAGCGGCGAAGTCCACCGCGGCCGCCTGGGCGTGCAGGTCAGGACCTCACGCCGGAACTGGCCGAGCATGGGTGTCGGCGCTCAACAGGGGCGCCATCGTGGATTTCGTCGACGTGCTGTCGCCGGCCCAGAGGGCCGGCCTCGCGCCGGGCGATATCATTCATGTCCGTCGATGGCGACCCAGTGCACAGCGCCGCCGATCTCCGCAATCGCGTCGAGCCTCACGCAGGTGGGCCACAAGATCCAGCTGACCCTGCTGCGCGACGGGGCCTCCAAGACACTCGATGTGACGCATCCGAGTAGCCCGGCCACGACCGCTCACACGTTCAGGAGCGGGTGTTCGCGTTCCCAGAGCTTGCTGACGCGCTGGTAGGCCTCCAACTCGGGCGCTTCACCGCGGCGAAGAGCGTTGATGAAGCGCTCACCCAAGATCGGCCGGATCGGCTTGCACTGCTCGAAGCGGTGGAGCGCGTCGTATAGGGTCCGCGGCAGCGTGATGCTGCAGCCGATAGGCGCTGCCTTCGATCTGGCTCGGTCGGCTTCAGCCGCTCGACCATGCCGATGATAGCCGCAGGCGAGCGAGGCCGCCATCGCCAGGTAGGGGTTGGCGTCGGCCCCGGCCAGCCGGTTCTCGATCCGCCGCGCCGGCCGCGCGAGGAGACCGGCACCCGCAGGCCCACGGTGCGGTTGTCGATCGCCCCAATGCACGTTGATCGGGCGCGTCGAAATGCGGCTGCAGCCGGCGGTAGGAGTTGACGTTCGGCGCCAGCAGCGGCATCACCAGCGGCAGATAGCGCTGCAGCCCGCCGACGTGGTTGCGGAACAGGGCGGTGTCGCGCGCCGTTGCTGTCGGCGAACAGGTTGCGGCCGGTGGCGCTTGTCAGCACGGACTGATGGACGTGCATGGAGCTGCCCGGCTCGTTGGCCAGCGGCTTCGCCATGAAGGTGGCGTAGATCGTTGTGGCGCATGCGCGGCATGCCGCACCGTGCGCTTGAACAGGAAGGCCTGGTCGGCGAGCTCCAGCGGATCGCCGTGGTTGAAGTTGATCTCCATCTGCGCCGTCGCCGCTTTCGTGGGTCAGCGTGTCGACGTCGATCTCCTGCGTTCTCGCAGAAGTCGTAGACATCCTCGAAGATCGGATCGAACTCGTTGACGGCGTCGATGCCGTAGGACTGGCGTGCCGGTCTCCGGCCGGCCCGAGCGGCCGATGGGCGGCAGCAGCGGCAGAGTCCGGGTCGGTGTTGACCTGGACCAGGAAGAACTCGAGCTCCGGCGCGACCACCGGCTGCCAGCCGCGGTCATCAGTAGCAGCTGCGAGGACGCGCTTCAACACATAGCGCGAGGCGATCTCGACCGGGCTGCCGTCCTGGTTGAAACAGTCGACGGATCACCTGGGCCGTCGGCTCGTCGTACCACGGCACGATGCTGATGGTATCCGAGGTCCGGCTGCAGGTTGACGTCGTGGTCCTGCGGCCCCATCACTCTCATCGTCTTCGTCCTCGGCATATTCGCCTGTGACGGTCTGGATGAAGATGCTTTCCGGCAGGCGCAGCGAATGCTCGCGCGTGCTCTTGATGAACTTCGTGGCCGGCAGGATCTTGCCGCGCGCAATGCCCGACATATCCGGCACGAGGCATTCAACCTCACCGACCTTGCCTGCTCGGTCAGCCATTCTTCGAGTTTCGAACATGGATGTGCTGGCTGTGGATTGAAACGCCGGACTGGCGGTGGCTAGGGCTACCACGCCGCTTGAAAACTTGGCAAGCAAGGCTCCAGACCGTTTATGAGGTATTAGATGCAGATCGCAATTTAGTGATCTTGAAATATATAGCATCTCTGAGACATTTGGCGGACGTGGGCGGCGGGTCGGTCCGTAGGTCCCGCCCTGACCTTCGGGGATCGCGGGCAGGATGCCTGAGTCCCGCCACCGCTTGGTCCCCATGCAGCGTCCCAACACGTCACGTCCTATTACGCGGCCACGGCCATCGGCGCGCCCGACTGTCCTGCGCTCGAAGGCCCGGTCGAGGCGGACGTGTGCGTGATCGGCGCCGGCTATACCGGCGTCTCGACTGCGCTGAATCTGGCGGAGCGCGGCTACTCCGTGGTGGTGCTCGAAGCGGCGCGCATTGGCTGGGGGCTTCGGGCCGCAACGGCGGACAGATCTGCTCCGGCTATTCGCCGAGCATGCGGAAGATCGCCGGCTGGGTCGGCATCGAGGACGCCAAGCGCCTTTGGGACATGGCCGAGGAGGCCAAGGCCATCATCCGCGATCGGGTGGCGCGCCACAGCATTCCCTGCGACCTCAAGCCTGGCTATCTGCTCGGCGCCGCCAAGCCGCAGGACCTGGACGAGATTGAAGGCCGAGCTCGATCTGCTGCACGAGCGTCACGGCTACAACGAGGCGCGCCTGGTGAGCCGCGACGACATCCGGTCGCTCGTGGCGACCGGCATCTATCACGGCGGCATGTACGACGCCGGCGGCGGGCATCTGCATCCGCTCAACTACAATCTCGGGCTCGCGCGCGCAGCCATCACGGCGGGCGCGAAGATCTTCGAGGGCTCTCGCGCGTCGAGCGCATCCGATTTCGCTGCCAGACCGACGGCGCACACGGCGTCCGGCTCCGTCACCGCCCGCCACCTCGTGCTGTGCGGCAACGCCTTATATGGGCGACCTGGTGCCCGAGCATCCGCCGCAAGATCATGCCGGTCGGAACTTACATCGCGACCACGCAGACGTTGGGCGACAATCGCGCCCGGGCGCTGATCCCCAGTGACGCCCGCGATCAGCGACACCAAGTTCGTGCTCGATTACTACCGCCTGACCGCCGACCACCGCCTGCTGTTCGGGGCCGCGTGAGCTACACGACCTTGCCGCCCGCGAACCTCGGGCAAGCGATGCGGCGCACGATGCTCTCGGTCTATCCGGACTTGACCGACGTGACGTTCGAGCATGTCTGGGGCGGTAATGTCGCCATCACCGTCGAGCGCACGCCCCATATCGGCTCGGCTCGGCGGCAACGTCATTATTTCGCCCACGGCTTTTCCGGCATGGGCGTGGCGCTCACGGGCGTCGCCGGCAAGGTCATCGCCGAGGCCATCGCCGGCACTGCCGAGCGCTTCGACGTCTTCGCGCGTCTGCCGCATACCACTTCCACGGCGGCGAAGCTGCTGCGCACGCTGATGCTGGCGCTGGCCATGCTGTGGTATCGGATGCGGGATTGGCGGATGTGACCGCGCGCGCCACTGCAACGCTTTGTTAATCAAAACCGAAGTAGCTTCTCCTCCGATATTGCGCGCGCCTGGCCCTTGGCGGCGGCCCCATTTTGACGCCGGTCAGCATACTCAAGAGCGGACAAATTGCGGCGAGCAACGCCGTCAAGCCGCGCAGTCCTGTCCGTCACGATCAGCCTGGTCGGCTCGGTGCTGGTCGCGGCGGCGTTCTGCTGGCTGTTTCTCCTCAATGCCGATATCCAACTGTTTTTCACGCAGTCGGATACGCTGTATCTGCCGGCGTTGTTCAGTGACCTGCATCGGGACCTCGGCAGCTTCCAGCACTGGCATTTTCCCGCGGCGCCGTCGTTCTTTCCGGACATGCTGATCTACGGGGCGGCCGACGCCGCCGATCTCCGACTTCCGCTCCACTCTCGTCCTCTTCGCCATCCTGCAGCTGCTGCTCCTCTATCTCGGCAGTTGGCTGCTGATGCGCGAGTTGGCGCCCTGCCGCTTCACCAGCTTTACGCTCTGCTTTTGGTCAGTGCTCGTGGGCGCCACGCTGTTGAGCTATGCGCTGGGTGGGCCGCTCGCGGTCCGGCGTTTCATGTACGTGATGCTCCCGGTGCACCACTTCGGTGCCTTCCTGATCGGCATCTATTGCCTGGCCCTGGTTCTCGCGTACCTGCGCGCCGCAGCGCGCGTAAGCTGCTTTGCCTGCTGACTGCGCTGACATTGGCGACGGCGGCTTCGGATCTGATTTTCGTCATCTACTTCATCGCGCCGATGCTCGGGTTGCTGCTGATCCTGATGGCCGAATCGGCGAGGTTCGCGTGCGGCTCTTCGCCTGTGCGTCATCCTGGCCGGCGCCGGGTCTCGTTGGCCATCTCCTGCGGCGATGCATCCCCAATGTCGGCGATCTCGATGCCTACGCCGCAGTAGTCAGCCGAAGCCCCTGGGTGTCGCTCCGCGGCTTGGTATGGCTGCTGATGGGCGAGAACATCGGCGAAGTACTGTTCGCCACCGCCTTCGTCATCGTCGTGCCCTGGCAACAGATGGCCAAGCGCAGCCTCCGCCCCTGACGGCATGGCTGCGCCGCCGTCCGACAGCACTCTCTCCGGCGGAGATGTTCGTGGTGTATTCGGTCGGTGCGGCGAGCCATCATCATGGTGGTCGTCGTTTATATGGGCTTGCTCGACACGATCCGCGCGCCGCACGCGGTACCTGATGCCGGTCAACTTCTGCCCGTGCTCTGGCTGATTTTCCTGCTGACGCCGCGATTGCAGGCCTATTGGGAGCGACTGCCGTCCGCCCGCCGGGTCGTCTGCCGGGCCGGCGCCACGCGCTGCGTTGCTCGCTATCGGTGCCGGGTTGATATGGGGGCGCCGATGTCGGCGGCGAGCGCATTGCAGGCGCCGGCGGCCCGTCCAGTGCTTCGGTCGTACCGAACAGGGCGGGGGCTTCGCCGACTACTGGATGACCAAGCCGCTGACCATGTTTTCCGATCGTCGCCTGCATGTCGGCCAGCTGAGACCGGACGCGAAGCTGCTATACTGGGTCAACAACGATGCTTGGCTTGACCGTAGCTGGGCCGAGTCGCCGGACGGGCCGCGACCGTCGTTCATATACATGCTCAGGGCTCGACCCGCAACAGATCGAAAATCAGTTCGGGCGCCCGACCCGTGGTTGCGTGCGACGGCAGCGAAATCTGGTACTACGATGATGCCGAGCAATTGATCCGGCGAGCACCCTGGCAATCGCCACAGACGGATTTTCGCGCGTTCTGACCGGCGACTGCTGCAGCAGTCCGTCGGTGCGATGTTCCGAAGGCGAAGCGTCTTGCGCCTCAGCGATGGCCCGGGCACCGTAGGGGCGTCATGACGCGCAGCGAGATAGAGGCCTCGACATGGACCGGAGACCGAGCGTCGTCATTCCTCGGCGTCGTCGACCTGAAGATACCCGCCTGAACCGAGCGAGGGCGATCATGGCCAGAGCCAACCCCATCGTCATCCAGGGCATCGATCACGTCGTGCTCCGCGTGCGCGACGTCGGGCGCGTATGCAGCAGTTCTATTGCGACGTGCTGGGGTGCACGGTGGAGAAGGTCAGGCGGAGATCGGACTCACGCAGCTGCGGGCGGACGCTCGCTGATCGATCTGGTCGATGTCGCCGGCAAGCTCCGGCAAGATCGGCGGCGCGCCGCCGGCGCAAGGAGGACCGCAACATGGACCATCTCTGCCTCCGCGTCAGAGCGGCTCGACGCCCCCACCCTGCAGGCTTATCTCCAATCGAAGGCGGTCGCGCCGGGCGAGATCGTCAGCCGCTACGGCGCCGACGGACAAGGCCCCTCCATGTATCTCAACGATCCCGAGGGCAACACGGTCGAACTGAAGGGGCCGCCAATCGCCGAGGGTCGAGGCCTATAATCCTAGCGCCTCCTCGGCCGGGGTGTAGTCTTCAGCTTGAGGGCGTCCGGCGACCGCCTTGTAGGTGAGCTTGCCGTCATGGATGTTGAGGCCGTGGCGCAGGTGCGCGTCCTGCGGCGCAGGCGCGCCGGTAGCCCTTGTTGGCGAGCGCCACGCGCGAAGGGCAGGGTGGCGTTGTTGAGCGCGAAGGTGGAGGTGCGCGGCCACCGCGCCCGGCATGTTGGCGACGCAGTAGTGGACGATGCCGTCGACGACGTAGGTCGGGTCGGCGTGGGTCGTCGGCATGGCTGGTCTCGAAGCAGCCGCCCTGGTCGATGGCGATGTCGACCAGCACCGAGCCCGGCCGCATCTTCGTCGAGCATCGCGCTGCGTCACCAGCTTCGGCGCCGCGGCGCCCGGCACCAGCACGGCGCCGATGACGAGATCGGCGCTGATGACGTGCTGCTCGATGGCGTCGACCGTGGAGTATTGCGTGTAGAGCTGGAGCCGAACATGCTCGTCGAGCTGCGTCAGGCGATCGAGCGACCGGTCGATGACGGTGACATTGGCCTCCATGCCCATGGCCATGCGGGCGGCGTGGGTGCCGGAGACGCCGCCGCCGAGGATCACGACCTTGGCCGGCGGCACGCCGGGCACGCCGCCGCAGCAGGATGCCGGCGCCGCCCGGCGCCTTCTCCAGGCAATGGGCGCCGACCTGCATCGGACATGCGGCCGGCGACCTCGCTCATCGGCGCCAGCAGCGGCAGGCCGCCGCGCGCGCTCGGTCACGGTCTCGTAGGCGATGGCAGTGCAGCCCGGACTTGAGCGAGGCCGTCGGTCTGCTCGGGATCGGGCGCCAGATGCAGATAGGTGAAGAGCAGCTGGCCCGCGCGCAGCATCTTGCACTCCTCGGGCTGCGGCTCCTTCACCTTCACGATCATCTCGGCCTTCGGCGAAGACCTCCTCGGCGCTGGCGGCGATCTTGGCGCCCGGCCGACTTGTAGGCTTTGTCGTCGAAGCCGATGCCGCTGCCGGCGCCCGGTCTGCACCAGGACCTTGTGGCCGTGTGAACCAGCTCGCGCACGCTCGACGGCACGAGGCCCACCCGGTACTCGTGGGTCTTGATCTCCTTGGGAACGCCGATCAGCATTCGTAGAATCCCCCGATAGATAGTCAGTCGACCGTCTTCAGCACTTTGCCGAGCTTGTCGAACATCTCGTCGATGTGGGTCTTCTCGACGATCAGCGGCGGCGAGGGCGCGATGATCGCCGGTGACGCGGATCAGAAGGCCGTCCTCGTAGGCCTTCGACGAAGGCCTCGAAGGCGCGCTTGCCGACCTTGCCCGGGATGGACTCCAGCTCGATGCCGGCGATCAGGCCGAGGTTGCGCAGGTCGATGACGTGGCGGCACGCCCTTCAGCGAGTGGATGGCGTCTTCCCAGTAGCCGGCGAGGCGTTGGCGCGCTCGAACAGGCCTTCCGTCCTGGTAGATGTCGAGGCGTGGCGAGGCCGGCGGCGCAGGCGAGCGGGATGGCCGGAGTAGGTGTAGCCGTGGAACAGCTCGATCGATGTGCTCCGGCGCCTGTCCATGAAGGCGTCGTAGATGCCCTTGCGCGCGAACACGCGCGCCCATCGGCACGGTGCCGTTGGTGACGCCCTTGGCGAAGGTGATCATGTCGGGCACGACGCCGAAGTGCTCGGCGGCGAAGCTGGCGCCGAGGCGGCCGAAGCCGGTGATGACCTCGTCGAAGATCAGCAGGATGCCGTGCTTGGTCGCAGATCTCGCGCAGCTTCTGCAGGTAGCCCTTGGGCGGGAGCAGCACGCCGGTGGAGCCGGCCACCGGCTCGACGATGACGGCGGCGATGGTGGAGGCGTCGTGCAGGGTGACGAGGCGCTCGAGCTCGTCGGCCGAGGTGCGCGCCCCACTCGGGCTGGCCCTTGCTGAAGGCGTTCTGCTTGCAGGTTGTGGGTGTGCGGCAGGTGATCGACGCCGGTCAGCATGCGAGCCGAAGAACTTGCGGTTGGCGACGATGCCGCCGACGGAGATGCCGCCGAAGCCGACGCCGTGATAGCCGCGCTCGCGGCCGATCAGGCGCGTGCGCGTGGCCCTGGCCGCGGACGCGGTGATAGGCGATGCGCGATCTTGAGCGCGGTGTCGACCGCCTCCGAGCCGGAGTTGGTGAAGAACACATGGTCGAAATCGCCCGGCAGCATGGTGCGTGAGCGCGCGAGGCCGAGCTCGAAGGCCGACGGATGGCCCATCTGGAAGGCGGGCGCGTAATCCATGCTGGCCGACCTGGTCGCGCACCGCCTCGACGATCTTCTTGCGGCCGTGGCCCGGCATTGCACGCACCACAGGCCGGCGGTGCCGTCGAGGATCTTGCGGCTGTCGATGGTGGTGTAGTGCATGTCCTTCGGCGCCGACGAGCAGGCGCGGCTTGCACTTGAACTGCCGGTTGTCGGTGAACGGCATCCAGAAGGCTTCGAGATTGTTCGGGGAGGCGTCGAAATTCGCGACGTCGACGGTCGAGGTCATGATGGGTGTCCGCTATCGGGAAGGGTGGCGGGAGATTATCAGCGATCGGGTCTCGACAAATCGGGGGAGCGGGCTGTCCCGGCGCGCGTCAAATGCGATGAAGGAGTCCATGCCCAGCTGAGAAGGGCGGCTTGACCGCGACGCCGAGACCGAGCGCCGTGGCGCCCTAGCGGTGCGCTGGACGAAGCCATGGCGCGGGCGGATGTGCTGTCGCAGCGGGCGTGCTGAAACCGGCGAAAGCACCCCATGCCCAGCGGTGACGGCGCGATTGCCAGCCGGGAGATCCACCGCGGAGACGCGGAGACGCAGAGGACGTGGGGCGTGCGGCGGCCGGCGCGGCCCGCTGGCGATATCCGGGCGCTTGCCGCCGGCCCGGCTCGAAGATTCGGCAGGAAGGATGCCCAGCGGTGCGGCGCACCCTGACCGCGGCGAAGAGCGCATCCATGCGGCGGCAATGGGCTGCCGCGGCGCGGCGGAGCGCTGATCATCTCGGCTGAATAGAAGCCATGGATGCGGCGGGCGCGGGCGCAACGGGCGCGGCCTCGGCGTTGCGCGGGCCGGTCGCTCAGGCCGCCATGCACGGCGGCGGCGCTGTTGCCCCATGGCCGGCTGGCGGCAGCAGCAGCCAGCGCGGGTACGGGCGCCGCAACGCGGGCGCGGCCAGGAAATCGCCGGGACGTGGCGCCGTTCCGCAGATGGCCGCGGCAGCGTCGGGCGGCAGTGCGCTGGCGGCCGAGGTGGCGAAAACGAGGATGGAGCCCATGTCCAGCGGGGTGAAAGCGGCGATAGCGGGAGCGGTCACGGCGGGCCTCGTGGTGTGGCATAATTCAGTTGCAGGAGTTCGTGAAATGTTCTATATCCTATCGGATCGAATGTCAAATCCTAGCAATGGACTGAGAAACATGGGCGCTCTGTCGGCCACAGAAACGAACCAGACAGGAGGCGAGTGTCGGCCGGAGAGACGAGATGACATCAGGCGTGCAATGCGGCGCGTGAAGATGGGGATGGCGCGGTGGCTCGCCAAGATGCCGGGCGCCATCGCCTATGGCGACACCATCGAAGCCGGCCATTGGCTCAAGGCCGAGGCGCTGGCGCCATTCCCAGGCCGAAAAGCTGTGGCGAGCCCATCGACCTGAGACTGTACCGGTCCGGCGGAGGCGGCGGGGGAGCAGATTGGGGGGCTGGCAAAGAGATACCGTGTCTGACCCGAATAGCTGGCAGAAGGTCTGCCAGCTAAGGCGTCCTGTCGAGGCGATGGAGTTTGTTCGCGAGAGACCTGCACCATTTTGGACATTAGCGAGCGGCCTCCGACCTACGGCCCGGGTGTCGCTTCGGTGCCCCGCGCGGACGCCGCGCTTCACGCTATCACGCAGCGTCTTCGCGATGAAATCTTGTTACCGGACGCTGGCTGCGGTTCAAGTCTGCGACCGCTCACGACCGGCCTTGACCTTGATGTCCTCCATCTCACGTGAAGCCGCGCGGATTTCGGTCAACACGCGCTCTGCCCAGCGCCGCTGAGGCGGGAGATGGCGATGCGATTGCAGCGCGCGACAAAGAAGAACTCGCGAAAGATCGCCGGCCGCGTCAGGGGCCGAAACCTATTCCTGCTTGCGCCGCCGCTCGCGCGGTGAGGGCGGGGACGAGCGCTACACCACATTTCGCGCCACGAGGCTATGGAGCGCGGAGATGCTCGACACGCTTAGTAGATTGGCCGGGGAAGCGCCATGGCCAGCCGGGACTGCTGGTCGACAAGGTCTCTTATTCCGGCACCGGCGGCAGCGCGATACGAGGGTGGTGCACCCCTCGAGTAGCCGGACAGGCCCACCGCGCCACGCCGTTTGGCAAGCGCGTGTCGGTCGAAAGATCACTCCGAGCCGGTCTGCGGGAAGCCGATGCGTCGATCCCGTCGAACGGGCCGCAGGGCGTGGTGATGCCGAAATCCACTTCGCCATCGAACCCGTTTTGCCACGCTCTCCGTATGGTCCTCTATCAAGCGAACGGCATGATCGCGGGATAGGGCCGTGGCGAGATACGGCAATCGCAGGCGCGTGATGAAGGTGATCATCTGTGGCCGCCGCGGCGACGCGACGAAGCCCCTTCGTCGTTCTGCGGGACGAGCGCAGGTCGCCGAGCGCTCGCCCGAGTTCCTCGAGCAGGCGCTCGGCCACGGGCTGCAAACGCCGGGGCTTGCGGCGTCGGATCGACGGCCCGCGTCGTGCGGTCGAACAGGCGCATGCCGACCTCCGACTCCAGCTCCCTGATTGTTATCGTGAGGGCCGAAAGGTGAAACGTTGAGGCGCGATGCGGCACAGGTGAAGCTGCGTTCCTGGGCAGCCAGAACGAACGCGCACGCAGCTGTCTCAGGCTGACATTCGGGTCATTGATAAAATTCTCTTAGCTATTTATATAAAGATAATTATATTAGTAATGATAATCAGCATCAGCTACGACTGGTGGCCGGCAGTTCGACGAATTCTCTTCCCAACCGCTGGACAGGGACGGGGGAACGATGATTGCCATGGCTGAACTCGACTCCAACTACGCGTCCTCTGGTCGAGCAGCCATCCGCCTGGATCGGAGCCGAGATGGCTCGAAGGCGAAGCCTGGACTTACGCGCTATCGCCGGTAGAGCTTGCCCGGAAATCGATGCGGCCCGGTCTGCGGTCGTCGCCTCCGGGGTTGGATATCGCCAGCGTCCGTCGTGGCGATTTCCCCTGCCGACGCTTCGGCGCGGACGACCCATGCGCAAGAAGTGCTCGACGGTCAGGGTTTCGTCTTGATCCGCGGCGCCGGTGGAAGGGCGTCCGATCGGCGAAAGCGCTACGTCACTCCTCGGCATCGGCGCCTGGCTTTCGGCGCGCCTCGCTCGCAAAATGCAAAGGGCGTCCTCGGTCACGTGCGCGATCTGGGCCTGTCGGCGGAGAACGACCCGACGGTGCAGATCTATCAGACGACCGAGCGCCAGACGTTTCACACCGACTCCTGCGATATCGTGGCGCTTCTGTGCCTCAAGACGGCGAAATCAGGGGGCCTGTCCTCGATCGCGAGCTCGCATGTCGATCTACAACCTGATGGCGCAGCGTCGCCCGGATCTGGCCGGGCGCCTTGTTCAGGCCGTTCTCGACCGATCGCCGGGGCGAGGTCCCCGAAACAGAAGCCGTTCTTCGACATACCGTCTTCAACGACCACGAGGGCTATCTGTCGGTCATCTACGCCCGCACGCTACATTCAATCCGGGCAGCGCTTTGCCGACGCGCGGCGTCTGAGCGATCTGGACCTCGAAGCGTTGGACTATTTCGACAACCTGGCCAACGACTCAGAGCTGCGCCTCGACATGGGAATTCCGGCCGGGCGATATCCAGCTCCTCCACAATCATACCGCTGCTTACGACCGCACCGACTGCTGTCCGGTGGGACGAGCCGAGGCGGAAGCGGCACCTCCTGCGACCTGTGGATCTCCCCTCCCGATGCGCGCGCCCTGTTGACGTCTACGCGGAACGTCTACGGGCAGCACCACGCCAGCGCCGCGGCGGAATCATCTGCAAGGATACCCGTCCGCATGCGCCGCTTCGGGCGGCATAAGGTGGTCACGAGAAGCGGAGTAGCAGCTGTTCCGTCGCGTCCCTTACGGGTTCTCCCGTGCAACTGCCTGCCAAGAATGCACCAGTGCGCGGAGGAAGATGCCCAATAAGCTGGCGTTTAAGGCTGGAGAAGAGCTGACGAAGCGGGGAAGTCCGCGGGAGATCGCTCGCGCTGTGCACGGAGAGCGGACGTTCTGGGATGTGAGTGGCGGCATCGGCCGCTCATTGGTAGGGCCGAGACGCGTATCCGATCGTTCTTCGTAGTCAGTCATATGCCCAGAGCACGCCGTAGCGCCGGCACGCCGTGCGGTTGCAGGCCGTGGCCGACTGGGAGTGTTCCTTCAAAACTCCGGCGGACTGCGCCGCAATCACGCAGAGCAGCTTCAATCATGTTATCTGGCAGCAATCGCTTGGGACGACATCAGCCCCATGCTCCACAGACATCCGCTGCGGGCGGTTTCCAGCTCCGCTCTCGTGAACCGAGCAGCCGCCGCGGCAATACCACTCCGCATGACGAGTTCGCACCGCATCGGCTTTACCCGCCTGCCGCGGCGGCCGTCGAAGGCCTGGATCGGCGGCAGGTTGCCGCGTGAAGCGCTCGACCTGGACGGTCGTGAGCTGCCCGGTGCAGCCCTGGGCGAGCGCAGAGGTCCCGACATCGCGGGTGAGGCACGTTCGGGTTGCCGTGCACGCAGAGGGGCATCTCCTCCTCGGATCCACGGGGTCGTACCAGGCGCCGGTGGGCAGCTGAACGACGCCGCGCCGGATGCCGTCCGTGACGCGGACGCACGGCCGAGGCAGGCGCCGCGCGCGTTGAAGAGGCGGACGATGTCTCCGTCGGCGATGCCGCGCGCCGCCGCGTCGTCCGGATGCATGCGCGCGACCTCGCGGCCGCGATGCTTGGCCTCGGCGCTGTGGCCGCCGAAATCGAGCTGGCTGTGCAGGCGCGTGCTCGGCTGGTTGGCGACGAGCATGAGCGGCGCGTTCGCTGACGGGCACGTCGTGCCGGCGGAGCCAGGCGGGATGGCCGGGACAATCCGGCTCGCCGAAGCTCGGCGATGGTCGAGGAGAAAACCTCGATCCGGCCGCTCGGGGTCTTCGAGGGCGCGCCGCCGGGATCCTCCTTGAAGGCTCGCAGGTACCCGCCATCATCCGGCTGCCTGCGGCAGCTCGAGGCCATCGCCCGCCCAGAATTCCGCGAAGCTCGGCGCCGGCAAGCCCCATCTTCTCGAGGCCAGCGCGCGTCGGCTCGTAGAGATGCTCCAGCCACTGGCGGACGCTGCGGCCCTCCGTGAAGGCCTCGCGCGCGCCGAGGCGCTCCGCGAGGTCGGCGAAGATCGCGTAGTCGTCGCGCGCCTCGCGCGTAGGGCGCCGCGATCGCATGCATCGGCACCAGCAGGGGATCGTGCGAGCTGCCGCCGATATCCTCGCGCTCCAGCGTCATGGTGCAGGGCAGGACGAAATCGGCGTGCCGCGCCGTCGCGGTCCAGCCGAGCTCGTGCACGACGAACGTGTCGACGCGCGCGACGGCGCGTCGCAGGCGGTTGAGATCCTGGTGGTGATGGAACGGGTTGCCGCCGGCCCAGTAGACAAGGCGGATGTCGGGATAGGTCAGCGTCTGGCCGTTGTAGCGGTAAGGCGTGCCCGGACTGCAGCAGCATGTCGGCGATGCGCGCCACCGGAATGAAATCCGCGACGCCGTTGCGGCCTTGCGGGAGGGTCGCCATCGGCACGGCGTTCGCGCGCCGGCCGTAATAGGCGATCGCGCCCGAGCGCATAGCCGTAGCCGCCGCCCGGCAGGCCGATCTGCCCGAGCGCGGCGGCGAGCACGGCGCCCATCCAGACGGGCTGCTCGCCATGCTCGGCGCGCTGCAGCGAGTGCGACACCACGATGAGCGCGCGCGCGGCCGTGAAGCCGGCGCGCCAGCGCGCTGATGGTCTCGGCCTCGACGCCGGTGATCGCGGCGGCCCAGGCGGCGTCCTTCGGCTGGCCGTCCGTCTCGCCCAGAAGGTAGCGCTCGAAGACGGGCCAGCCGGTGGTGTAGCGGTCGAGGAAGGCGCGATCGTGCAGCCCTTCCGCCACCAGCGTATGGACGAGCGCCAGCATCAGGGCGGTGTCCGTGCCGGGGATGCTGCTGATCCAGCTCGCGCCGGCCTCGTCCGGAAGGTCGCTGCGCAGCGGGCCGACGAGGACGAACTCGCAGCCGCGCGCGCGGGCGCGATCCATGGCGCCGCGCTCGACATGCCGGCTGACGCTGCCGCCCGCCACCATGCTGTTCTTCAGCGCCATGCCGCCGAAGGCGACGACGATCTCGCTGTGCTCGGCCACCTGTTCCCAGGAGACGTTGTTCATGGTCAGATTCACGTAATCGCCGAGGACGTGCGGCACGATCACGGAGGCGGCGCCGGAGCTGTAGCTGTTGACGGACTTCACGTAGCCGCCGAGCGCCGTGTTCAGGAAACGGTGGATCTGGCTCTGGGCGTGGTGGAAGCGGCCGGCGCTCGCCCAGCCATAGGAGCCGCCGAACACCGCGCCGGGACCGTGGGTGTCGCGAACGCGGCGCAGCTCGGCGCCGAGCAGGTCGAGCGCCTTGTCCCAGGGCAGCGGCACGAACTCGTCGCGTCCCCGGCGGTCGTCGGGCCCGGGTCCGCGGTCGAGCCAGCCGCGGCGGACCATCGGTTGCGCGACGCGCGCCCGATGATGCAACGCCCCGGGGAAATTCTCGATGATGCGGTTGGGATCGGGGTCATCCTGGATGCGGACGGACCTCGAGCCGGCCCTTCGACCAGCGCGCCGAGAACACTCCCCAGTGGGACGTATGCGGACGAAACGGCGAGTCGGCTTCCGGACCGGAGTCTGAAGACGGCCTGTCGATTACGTCGCTCATCGGGAACCTCTCATCATACTCCGGTCAGGCCGGTCGGGCTTGCGATGGTCGCGTTCTCGGCGCTGTCGCGAGCCGGCATGATCGCACATTCCGATCATAAATTCGGCATGTCGATTTGACGGGTCTCTCATCGACTACACTGAAGGGGCGCACGGCCTTCCCTTATGGCTCGTTCGCCCTCGGACTCGGCGCGGTGGCCATTGCTTTCGCGTTCCCGCTGCCGCGCGAGCAACAGCTCCAGCCGGCATAGGGCGCCGTCGCCGATGGCATCAGACACCGAAGGTAAGAGAGGATCACCATGACGAAAGTCACCCAGCATCTCTGGTTCGAGAAGGACATGGAGGCGGCCGTGCACTTCTATACGTCGCTGATTCCGGCCTCGTCCATGGGATGGATCTCCGCTGTTCCTGCCGATAACCCGAGCGGGCCGGCGGGGAGCGTCAAGATCGCGGCCTTTACGCTCGGCGACCAGCGTTACATGGCGATCGAGGCGGGTCCGCTCGATCCCTTCAATCACAGCTTCTCGATCATCGTCGAATGCGATGACCAGGCCGAGATCGACCGCCTGTGGGACGCACTGAAGGACGGCGGCTCGGTCGAACACTGCGGCTGGCTCAGGGATCGCTGGGGCTTGTCCTGGCAGATCACCCCGAGGCGGCTGGGCGAGCTGATGAGGGATCCTGACCGGAGGAAGGCCAAGCGCGTCACCGAGGCCATGCTCAAGATGGTGAAGTTCGATATCGCTGCGCTGGAAGCCGCGGCGAAGGGGTGAGGTGTGAGAGGTTAGCGGGAGGTCGAGCGGGGTCAGAGTCGATTTCGCTAGGCAGTGTGGATCGAGGTCGCCGGTGATGGCGCTCCGCGCCCGGCTATCTTTCGTTGTGACGCAGTGCCGCGGCCTTGCCCCGTGCGTCCTCGAGCTTGTCTTGGGCGCAATGGGTCGTGGCGGCGTAGGTGCGCAGCACCTGGATGCGGGCGATGCGGTTGGCGGCGCGGGCCTCCGGGTCGGGTGAGCCGAGGCGGAAGTCCAGCAGGGCGCGGGGTCAGCGGCTTGCCGTGATGATCGAGCAGGTAGGCGCGTCCGGCCTCCGCCTCGGTCAGCAGCGCGCGCTCGGCGCCGGTGAGGTCGCCCACCTCGTCGGCGAGGGCGCCGACCGCGGCGTTGACGTAGCCGCGGGTCAGGGTCTCGGCGTAGGCTTCCTCCGGGGACGCGCCGTCGTTGGCGACCCGGCCGCAGGCGCGGACCAGCACATCACCCATGCCGTTGACGCGCGTCGTGCAGCGTTCATCCGCCGAATTGGCGAGGTGATGGATGCGATCGGTCCAGCCGAAGACGTTGCGCTCCATCCAGGTCCGGTTGAAGGGATTGAGAAAGCACGCGTAGAGCTTCGACGAGGTGCCGCCGTTGCGGAAATTCAGGTCGCGCGGCAGGGCGTGGGCCGCCTGGAACTCGCGCGGGAGGCCGAAGTTGGGGCTGCGCTTGTCCTGCGGCACGGCACCCGTGGGCGCGATGGCAACCGGCCGCCGCAGATAGCCGAGATCGCGCGCCACCGCCACCAGGTTCAGGACCATGTATGAAGCCAGGAGCCGGTTCTCGGCATGGCGCCGGACATTGCCCAGGGGCAGGCCGCCGGCATCGCGGGCACCCTGGTAGTGCAGCTCGTCGAGCAGGCGGCCGAGATGGGGATCCCGGTCGAATATTCTGCGTCTGGACATGAGCGTGTCCTCCGCATCGCTGTCGGCACAGCCGTAACTACGCTCGTCGGCGCCCTTCCGGATGTGATTGCGGTCACGGCCCGACGCAAATTGTCGGCCGCGCTCGACGCCGATCGATCGCCGCACCTCGCGGCCTGAGCGCCGCAGCGATCGACCGGACGATCGCTGCGGCCGGCACGGCAATTCAGACGGTGAAGATGTTGTCGGCGAAATCGTTCTGTGACGTCGATGCTGTCGACGAAGCCGACGCCCGCGAAGGTGCACATGACGACGGGCGCGCCCGCCCCGGCGGCGCCGTCGAGATCGACCGACAGCGTCGTCTCGGGTGGGGTCGCCGCTGAACGACAGGTAGCCCTGCGAGACCGCGTCGGCGACCGTGCCGACCGGCAGGAGCAGGTCGCGGATGTCGAGCTCGTCGCCGCCGCTGGCCGGCGCGGTGGTGTTGAAGCCGGTGATGACGTCGCCGAAGTCGGTCGTGAAATCGATCTCAACGTGATCCGTCTCGAGCTTGCCGGCGGGATCGGTGAGATCGAGCTGGTCGGCGCCTTCTGCCGCCGATGAAGGCGTCGAGGCCGGCGCCGCCGACGAGCGGTATCGGCGCCCGCGCCGCCGTCGAGGATGGTCGCGGCCGTCGCCGCCGTCGCAGGCTGTCGGCGCCCTCGCCGCCGCGCATGATGTCGCCGCCGCCGTTGCCGGCGACCTGGTCGTCCTCCGTGCCGCCGTCGAGAACGCTCGACGCCGTCGCCGCCACCGAGCCGTGTCGTCGCCGTCGATGGCCGAAGAGCTGGTTGTCGCTGCCGCCGCCGTCGATGCTGTCGTTGCCGCTGTCGCCATAAGACCGTATCGGCGCCAGCGCCGGCCGTGATCGGAGTCGTCCTCCGACCCGCCGACGCAGGTAGTCGTTGTCGCCGCCGCCGTCGATCGGTGTCGTTGCCGGCGCCGCCGTCGACACTGTCGCGGCCGATCTGCGCCAGGATGAGGTCCGCGCCGTCGCCGCCGAAGAGCAGATCGTTGCCGGCCCCGCCGTCGAGGGAATCGTTGTCGAGGCCGCCGTCGAGCGTGTCGGCGCCTTTGCCGCCGTTCAGGATGTCGTTGAGGGCGAAGCCCGAGATCAGGTCGTTCAGACCGCCGCCGTTCAGGGTGTCGTTCACGAGATCGCTGCCGTTGATGATCGCCATGATGTGCCTCTCCTGTCCAATGATTGCGGTTCGAATGCGAATGCGCGACGCAGTATCCCGTCGCGTCGGACCAGCTTGGCGAAGCCGGGGTCGCCGTCGCAGTGACGGTCGTCACACGCAAAATCTGGATGGAGGCCGCCAGCGTGAATCCAGCGTGAAAGCGTGGGAAATTCGACAGGCAAGGCCCGCCATCGGCTGCGAAGCCGATGTGGCGAGCGGAGTCGGATCGGCAGCGGATGGCCGTTCAGAATCCCACAGCCGTCATTCGTCGACAGGGGCGCGGAGCGGAGTACGCGGCGGGCGCGCCGATAGTCAGGGAGCAGGCGCTAGGGGACGCGGCCGCGGCGGCGGGCAAGCAGCCGCAGCCCGATGAAGCGTCGTTGCCGCGATCGATCTGGCAAAACCAGCCTGTCACGGTCCCAGACCTCGGCGCCCAGGACGTGCCGCAACTCGCCAGGAGCGAGGCTGCCTGGCGGCGGGCGGCGGCATCGTCCGCGCACTCGATCACAGTGGCTGCGCTGATGTGCTTGCCGTTAATGCAGTAGACCCGATATGCGGCCATGTCTGTCGTTCACTGAATCCACTGGAGGAATGGAGACGCAGGAGACCAGAGCGAGTTGCGGCGCGCCTGTGACGCAGATCAACCGACCCACGCCAGGCGGCGAGTGGCCGAAGCGGGCGACGGTCGCGCGGTAGGACGTTTCGCCTGCAGTTCGCGGTAGCGTCTGTCGATGTCGGGCAGGCGCTCGCCGCGGACCGAGCGCGTCGAGGCCGCGCAGGCGTTTGTAGATAGACATCAGCTCCACGATCGTCGTCCAGGAATTGACGAGATATTGAAACGACGAGCGCACTCTGATCGAAGGCATTCAGGATCTGCTGCATCGTGCCGAGGGTGATGGCCGCGCCAACGATGGCCGGGCCGAGGACGATGTAGCCGAAGAGCGCGTCGGTTTGCAGGTACAGAAAGCGCGCGACGTTGAAATACATGTAGTTGAAGTACAGACGGAAATAGTTGCGGCGCACGTAGGCAAAGAGCTCTGCGACGCGGTCGGCGGCTGGGCGCGCGCCGGATCGTCCTCGCCATAGACGAGTTCCTTTGCGATAGGCCGCCTCGACCCGCTGGTTGCGAAACTGCAGGCCGGGCAAGCGGACGCCGACACGAGCGAGGAACACCGTGCCGAACAGCCGACCAGACGATCGCGCGACGACAACCAGGGAATGCGGGACCGGGCCGATGAGCGGCAGCTCGGTGCACGCTCAGGCCGACAGCGCCATCCAGGACCGGCAGGAACGCGATCAGGGTCATGACTGACTCGATCGAAGCTCGCCGCCGAGGTCTTCCATCGTCGTGACGAGAACCGCATGGTGTCGTCCTGCACGCGCTGCGAGGCGCCCTCGATGCTGCGTATCGCATCGCCCAGCTAGGCGTATAGTAGTCGTTCATCGCCGTTGCGCCAGCGAAAGATGTAGTGGCTGATGAAGAAATTCGTGAGTCACGGCGTGATCACGATGCTAGTACGAGACGCAATGCCCGATGATGTCGGCGATGTATGCCGTAGAATTCGCCGATCGTCACCGTGCGCGTCTTTCGAAAGGGCGGCCTGATCATGTTGTCAGAACGGCGCCGAACCAGTCGTTGATCGCGACACTGACCTGCACGCTGTAGTAGGTCGCGAAGATGATGAGGGCGGAGCCGAGGATGCGACCAGCGCGCCCAGGGATGCGGCGCGTAGATCATCCAGAACGCGGCGAAGATCGCGACGACCACGGCGTAGTAGATGTAGAACCACAGGAAGGGCGGAGACCAGAAAACGGATGTCCCGATAATCGGCGGCGCTCCCTCGGGAGCCGGCGGCAAGCCGATGGCCGCGCCGAGCTGGTCGCCGAAGGAATACCAGCCGGCGATGGCGACTGCGGTCCAGAGGACGGCGGACCAGAAGAAAATCCGGGGCTTTGGGAAAAACGAGACGAACACGTCGAGGTGCTCCTTCCGCTAGGGGATTCAGCGCCCGAGCGCAGGGCACTGGACCAAGCCGCGACTCAAAATCGCAACACAACTGCACCAGATAGACCACGGTCGCATCTGACAACAGCGTGAATCGTGACGCGCTGGACGCCATCGCTCCCGGTGCTATAGAGATCGCCCGGACGCGCTTTCGCCGCTGCGCCCGGTCCCGGAGCGAAGCGGCCGCGCAATCCTCGAGAGACAAGCGCCGAACCTGGAGAGGCAACCATGGACGATACGGACGCGCCCGGCCGCAAGGTCCTGAGGCAGGAAGGCGATGTGCTGATGTGGCAGGAATATATCGAGGGGCCGCATAAGGACACCGGCCAGCTGCTCCGCTACTTCGTCGGGCGGTCCGCGGGTCCGTCGAAATCCTTCAGCGCGCCGCACCACGCCTGGGACCACTTCCGCAAGCTCACGGGCGCCCCGGAGACACGGCCCAACCTCCCGCCTGCGGCGAAACGCCGCTCCGACGAGCGATAGGAGCGGACGGCCCACCCCTAGCGCGGGCTACGAGCCGGCGGCGCCCGGCGTCACTGCGTGGGCTTCGCCGGCGTCACGCTCTCGACGAACTCCTCGCGCGACATGCGGCCGTCATGGTCGGCGTCGGCGATCTCGATGACGAACTTGCCGAAATTGATGAACTCGGCCTGCGAGACCACGCCGCTGCCGTCGCCGCGGCGGTCCATCACGGCGAAGCGGTTCTTCATGCGGCGGACCTCGTCGTCGGTGGCGTCGGGGCTGTCGGCGAGATATTCGTCGATCGTGATGGTGCCGCTCTTGTCCTTGTCGATGCGGGCGAATTCGGCGGCGCCGGCCGTTTCCATCTCCGCGGGCGTGATGAAGCCGTCCTTGTTCAGGTCGAAGCTCTCGAACCAGCGCAGGAATTGGCCGGCGGCTCATCGTCCTGGGCGAGCGCCGCAGACGCGAGGCCGAACGAGACGGCGGCGGTGACGATTGCGGATCGCAGCATCGTGGCGACGCTCCCTATGAATGAATGATCGCTGGTGAAAGCGAAGAAGGCGCACTCTAACCGGCGGCCGTCGGCGGTGGCAATTGCGCGCGCCTGTCGCGCCAGCTCGTAGAGGGCGACGGCGGCGGCGTTGGAGACGTTGAGGTGGGCGATCGGGCCGGCGGTCGGCAGCCGGACCAGGAGGTCGCAACGCTCGCGGGTCAGGCGGCGCAGGCCGGTGCCCTCGGCGCCCAGGACGATGGCGGTCTTGCCCGTGAGGTCGGCGGCGGCGAGGCTCTGCTCGGCCTCGGCGGCGAGTGCCGAGGCACCAGACGCCGGCCTCCTTCAGGGTCTCCATCGCGCGGGCGAGGTTGGTGACGGCGACCAGCGGCACCAGCTCGAAAGCGCGCCCGACGCGGCCTTGGCGAGCACCCCGGTCTCGGCAGCGGCGTGGCGCTCGGTGCAGATCACGGCGCGGGCGCCGAAGGCCGCGGCCGAGCGCAGGATGGCCCCGACATTGTGGGGGTCGGTGACCTGATCGAGCACCCAGAGCGCCGCCTGGGCGGCCTCGGCCAAGCCGTCGCAGACTTCATATATGTCGATTGCCGGCAGCGGCTCGGCCAACAGCGCCAGGCCCTGATGGACGGCGCCCGGCGGCAGCAGGCGGGCGAGGACCTCGCGGTCGACCGGCTCCAGTCGCGGGAGCGCGCCTGCGGGCGCGCCTTCGCCAGCTGCAGCAGGGCGCCGTGGCTCGCGGCGGCCTCGGCGGTGTGGAGCAGACGGTGCGGGCGGCGGCGGGCGTTGCGGAGCGCGGCCTCGACGGGGTGGACGCCGAACAGCCAGTAGGGGCGAGCCGACGCCGGCGGCCGCCGCGGTGGAATCAGGCGACGGCAGCGGCGCGGAGGGCGGTCGGAACTGCTTGCCTTTTGCCCATACCGCTCCCTATGATCGCCGCACAATTGAGAGATTTCCTGTGCCACGGCGGCAGGTTCCGACGAGGGAACTGCCGTTGCGGCTGTTTTACGCGGTTTGTCTTGACAAGCAACTGTGAATCCACATAGTTCGCAACTCCGCCAAAGCAAAGGACCAGCAGAGTCAGGAGGGTGCCCGAGTGGCTAAAGGGGACGGGCTGTAAACCCGTTGGCGCACGCCTACGTAGGTTCGAATCCTACCCCCTCCACCAATGCACCCAAAGGGCCGCACAACGGGTGGGTGACGATCAGCGGAAGAGGGCGGGCGCGCCGGAGCGAGGCTGCGGGTGTAGCTCAATGGTAGAGCTCCAGCCTTCCAAGCTGGCTACGTGGGTTCGATTCCCATCACCCGCTCCAATCCAGGGATGAGCAGACGAGACGGCGGTGGACGGCAGTCGGGCGATTGAGGACGATAAGGACTAAGGGCGATGGCGAAAGCGAAGTTTGAGCGGAACAAGCCGCACTGCAATGTCGGGACGATCGGGCATGTGGATCACGGCAAGACGACGCTGACGGCGGCCATCACGAAGGTGCTGGCGGAGTACGGGCGGGGCGACGTTCATGGCCTACGACCAGATCGACAAGGCGCCGGAGGAGAAGGCGCGCGGCATCACGATCAACACGGCGCATGTGGAGTACGAGACCAAGAACCGGCACTACGCCCACGTCGATTGCCCGGGCCACGCCGACTACGTGAAGAACATGATCACGGGTGCGGCGCAGATGGACGGCGCGATCCTGGTGGTGAGCGCGGCCGACGGTCCGATGCCGCAGACCCGCGAGCACATCCTGCTGGCGCGCCAGGTCGGGGTGCCGGCGCTGGTGGTCTACATGAACAAGGTCGACATGGTGGACGACCCCGAGCTCCTGGACCTGGTGGAGCTGGAGGTGCGCGAGCTGTTGTCGAAGTACGAATTCCCGGGCGACAAGATCCCGATCATCAAGGGCTCAGCGCGCTGGCGGCGCTGGAGGGTCGCGATCCCAAGCTGGGCGCGGAATCGATCCTGGCGCTGATGAAGGCGGTGGACGAGTACATTCCGCAGCCGGAGCGTCCGATCGACCGGGCGTTCCTGATGCCGATCGAAGACGTGTTCTCGATCTCGGGCCGCGGCACGGTGGTGACGGGTCGGATCGAGCGCGGGATCGTCAAGGTGGGCGAGGAAGTCGGAGATCATCGGCCTGCGTCCGACGACGAAGACGGTGGTGACGGGTGTGGAGATGTTCCGCAAGCTGCTGGATCTGGGCGCAGGCGGGCGACAACATCGGGGCGCTGCTGCGCGGCACCAAGCGCGAGGAAGTGGAGCGCGGTCAGGTGCTGGCGAAGCCGGGCTCGATCACGCCGCACACGAAGTTCAAGGCCGAGGCCTACATCCTGACCAAGGAGGAGGGCGGTCGGCACACGCCGTTCTTCACGAACTACCGGCCGCAGTTCTACTTCCGCACGACCGACGTGACGGGGACGGTGAAGCTGCCGGAGGGCACGGAGATGGTGATGCCGGGCGACAACATCACGATGGAGATCGAGCTGATCACGCCGATCGCGATGGACGAGGGCCTGCGCTTCGCGATCCGCGAGGGCGGCCGCACCGTCGGCGCCGGCGTCGTCGCCTCCATCATCGAGTAGGGCCGGCGGTTGCGTGAGACAGCGTTTGGCGCCCGTAGGAGTGTAGCTCAATTGGCTAGAGCACCGGTCTCCAAAACCGGGGGTTGGGGGTTCGAGTCCCTCCACTCCTGCCACCTTGGGCACGGCCGCGACTGACGATCGGATAAGGCAGCGAAGATACAGATGGCAAAGTTCAGTCCCGGCGAGTTCTGCGCAGCAGGTGCGCCAGGAGTTCTTCAAGATCACCTGGCCGTCGCGCAAGGAGACGATGATGACCACCGATGATGGTGTTCATCATGGTGTTCCTGGCGTCCATCTTCTTCCTGGTGAGCGACCTCGTCATCCGCCAGATCGTCGACCTCGTGCTGGGCATCGGAGGGTAGGCGCGATGGCTCTGCGCTGGTACGTCGTCCATGTCTATTCGGGCTTCGAGCGCAAGGTGGCGCAGTCGATCCGCGAGCAGGCGCAAGCAGAAGGGCCTCGCGCGACCCGATTCGCCGAGGTGCTGGTGCCGACCGAGGAAGTCGTGGAGCTGCGGCGCGGCTCGAAGGTCGAACGCCGAGCGCAAGTTCCTGCCCGGCTACGTGCTGATCAAGATGGAGATGACCGACGGAGTCCTGGCACCTGGTCAAGAACACGCCGAAGGTGACCGGCTTCCTCGGCGCCAAGGGCAAGCCGACGCCGATCCCAGAATCCGAGATCAACCACGTGCAGCACCCAGGTGCAGGAAGGCATCGAGCGGCCGAAGCCGGCGATCATCGTTCGAGGTCGGCGAGCAGGTGCGGGTGTCCGACGGTCCGTTCACCTCGTTCAACGGCACTGGTCGAGGAAGTGGACGAGGAAAAGGGCCGGCTCAAGGTGGCGGTGTCGATCTTCGGCCGCGCCACGCCGGTCGAGCTGGAGTACTCGCAGGTCGAGAAGGTATGAGGCATCTCGGCCTGTGGTCCCTGCGGGCCCGGCAGGCACATGGCGCGGGAGGCCGGCCAGGGCCGCGGACCGCGCGCCCAGCGGACCCAGTGGTGCGAAACCTGGGTCCACGGACCGGACGGCGACGGCCGGTTCGCAACCACGAAGGACTGAGGTAGAAGATGGCGAAGAAGATCGACGGCTACATCAAACTGCAGATACCGGCCGGAAAGGCCAACCCGTCGCCGCCCGTCGGCACGGCGTTGGGACCAGCGCGGCCTCAACATCATGGAGTTCTGCAAGCAGTTCAACGCCGCGACCCAGTCGCTCGAGCCGAGGTATGCCGATCCCGGTAGTGATCACCTGCTTACTCGGACCGCTCGTTCAGCCTTCGTGACGAAGACGCCGCCGGCGAGCTACTTCCTGCTGAAGGCGGCCGGGCATCGGAAGGGCTCGACGACCACGGGACGCGGCGGCATGGTCGGCAAGGTCACGATGGCGCAGATCCGCAAGATCGCCGAGCAGAAGATGCCCGACCTCAATGCCACACGACATCGAAGCCGCCGCCGCAGATGATCAAGGGCTCGGCGCGCTCGATGGGCCTGGAAGTGGTGGAGTAGCGTCATGGCCAAGCGGAAAGCGACTGAAGCAGGCCTATGAGCGGCATCGATCGCGATGCCTTCTATCCGATCGACGAGGCGGTCAAGACCTGATCAAGATCGGGCGCCAAGGCGAAGTTCGACGAGACCATCGAGATCGCGATGAATCTCGGCATCGATCCGCGCCATGCCGACCAGAACGTGCGCGGCGTCGTCATGCTTGCCGCACGGCACCGGCAAGAACCTGCGCGTCGCGGTGTTCGCGCAAGCGGCGCCAAGGCCGAAGCAGGCGCAGGCCGCCGGCGCCGACGTGGTCGGCGCCGAGGACCTTGCGGAAAAGGTGCAGGGCGGCCAAGATCGAGTTCGACCGCTGCATCGCAACGCCCGACATGATGGCGCGTGGTCGGCCGGCTCGGCAAGGTGCTGGGCCCGCGCGGCCTGATGCCGAATCCGAAGCTCGGCACCGTCACCAACGACGTCGCCGAGGCGGTGCAAGGCGTCCAAGGGCGGCCAGGTCGAGTTCCGCGCCGAGAAGGCCGGCATCGATCCATGCCGGCGTCGGCAAGGCGAGCTTCACCGAGCAGGCGATCGATCGAGAACGTCGAAGGCGCTTCGTCGGCGCCGTCAGCCGGGCCAAGCCGAGCGGCGCCAAAGGGCACCTATATCACGCAAGGTGTCGCTGAGCTCCACGATGGGGCCCGGCGTGAAGCTGGAAGTATCGGCACGCTCGTCGGCGGCTGGGCCGAACCAGCAGGCCAACGAACCCGCCGGCCTTCGGGGCGGTCGGCGATCGGCGGCGCCGAGAGTCGCATCGCCATCGACCTGTCCGAGACTGCAGGCGACCCGCGCAGTTTCGCCGGCCGGTCTTAAACCGAGTGGCCTGCAATAGACGGGAGGACAACCGTTTCGACCGCTGCCCTGCGGGCGGTTCGGAAGGCGGGCGGCCGAACTTCTGGGACAGGCAGAACCGGGTCGACCAGGGATGCCGTCCCGGCGGCCCAAGCGGCAACCAGGCCGGCGAGGTTCGCATCGAGCGCGGCCTCCGGCCGATGGCATCGGAGACGATCAGTGGACCGATCTGAGAAAGCAAACAGCTGGTCGCCGCCCTGCATCGAGACGCTCGCGAGGCAACGTACTGGTGGTGGTCACCCAGCAGTGCCAGGCCTGACCGTCGCGGAAGTCACAACCTCCGCCGTCAGATGCGGCAGGCGGGCGCCGGATTCAAGGTGACGAAGAATCGGCTCGCGCGTCTCGCGCTCGAGAGGCACGGCCTTCGAAGGGCTCGCAGCCGCTGTTCACCGGCCCGACGGCGCATCGGCCTATTCGGTCGGATCCCGTCGCCGCGGCGAAGGTCGGCCGTGGCCTACGCCAAGGCGAACGAGGCAAGCTCACCATCGTCGGCGGGGCGACCATGGCCGGCCAGGTCCTCGACCATGCGGGCATCAAGAGCCTGCTGCACCCTGCCGTCGCTCGGATCGAGCTGCAGGCCAGGATCATCGGCATCCTCGTCACGCCGGCGACGCGTATCGCCACCGTCCTGCAGGCGCCGGCTAGCCCAGCTCGCCCGTGTCCTCGAGCGCCTACGCGTCGAAGGGCAGAAGCCGCCTGAGCCGATGCCGACAACAGATGTTCAAGCCCTAAGGAGAACTGAGAAATGGCTGATCTGCAGACATCTGGTTGAAGAACTGTCGAAGCTCGACCGTCCTCGAGGCGCGCCGAGCTGAGCACAGAAGCTCGAGGAGGCCTGGGGCGTCTCCGGCGCGCGGCCCCGTCGCGGTGGCGGCCGCAGCGCGGCCGCCGCCGGCCAGCGGCGGCGGCCGTCGAGAAGGACGAGTTCAACGTCGTCCTGACCGGCGGCGGGCGACAAGAAGATCCAGGTGATCAAGGTCGTCCGCGAGCTCACCGGCCTCGGCCTCAAGGAGGCCAAGGACCTGGTCGACGGCGCGCCGAAGGCCGGTCAAGGAAGCCGTCGCCAAGGCCGAGGCCGAGAGCGATGAAGAAGAAGCTCGAGGAGGCGGGCGGAACGGTCGAGCCTCAAGTAGTGCCGGGACGGTCGACGATCATCGCCCGGGTACGGCGAGCCGACTAACACGCCAGGTCATCGTGGCAGGAGCAGCGATGAGTGTCAGAGCGCGTGCCTTCGTCTTCAGGCAGCGTGCCGAACAACCTCCGCGTTCCGGCGGAGCTTCGGCCGCATCAAGAAGATCATCGACATCCCGAACCTGATCGACATCCAGAAGCGGTCGTACGACGAGTTCCTCCAGCGCGGACGTGGCCGCCGGACCAGCGGCGAAGGACCAGGGCCTCCAGGCCGTCTTCAAGTCCGTCTTCCCGATCAAGGACTTCAACGAGACGGCGTCGCTCGAGTTCGTGAGCTACACGCTGCGGACGCGAAGTACGACGTCGACGAGTGCCACCAGCGCGGCATGACCTTCGCCGCGCCGCTCAAGGTGACGGTGCAGCTCGTCATCTGGGACGTCGACCCGGAGAGCGGCGCGCGCTCGATCAAGAACGTGAAGGAGCAGGAGGTCTACTTCGGCGAGATCCCGCTCATGACCGCAGCACGGGACGTTCATGGTGAACGGCACCGAGCGCGTCATCGTCTCGCAGCTCCATCGCTCGCCGGGCGTGTTCTTCGACCACGACAAGGGCAAGACCCACGCGAGCGGCAAGCTCCTCTACTCGGCGCCGCGTCATCCCCTACCGCGGCTCGTGGATCGACTTCGAGTTCGACCCGCGCGACATCCTGTATGTCCGCATCGACCGCCGCCGGAAGTTCCACGCGACGGTCCTGCTGCGCGCCCTCGGCCTGTCGACCGAGGACCTGCTCAACCATTACTACCGCAAGGACACGATCGTCCTCGACGGCCGCAAGGCCGCGAAGCTCTTCAGCCCGGAGCACCTGGTCGGCGTGAAGGCGCTCGCGCGACATCCGCCAACCCGCAGTCGAACGAGCTGCATCGTCAAGGAAGGCCGCAAGTTCACGAAGCTCGTGCTGCGCCAGATGGAGCAGGCGGGCATCGACCAGATCCCGATCCTCGTCGAGGAGGTGCTCGGGCGCGTCTCGGCGCACGACGTGAAGGACCCGAAGACGGGCGAGGTCATCCTCGCCTGCAACGAGGAGATCACCGAGGAGAAGCTCGAGGCGCTGCGCAGCGCGGCATCATCGCAGGTCGAGGTCCTCTTCCTCGACGACACCCACATCGGCCCGGCGCTCCGCAACACGCTCCTGCAGGACAAGATCGCGAGCCCGGAGGAGGCGCATCCTCGAGATCTACCGCCGGCTCCGGCCCGGGCGATCCGCCGACGCCCGGAGACCGCGACGGCGTTCTTCAACAACCTCTTCTTCAATCCCGAGCGCTACGACCTGTCGCGCGTGGGCCGGCTGAAGCTCGAACCACAAGCTCAAGCTCGACGTGCCCCTCGACCAGGGGACGCTCCGCCGCGAGGACATCCTCGAGGTCGTGCGCTACCTGATCGAGCTCAGGAACGGCAACGGCTCGATCGACGACATCGACCACCTCGGCAACCGCCGCGTGCGCGCGGTCGGCGAGCTGGTCGAGAACCAGTACCGCATCGGGCTCTGTGCGCATGGAGCGCGCGATCAAGGAGCGGATGAGCCTGCAGGACATCGAGACGCTGATGCCGCAGGAGCTCATCAACTACAAGCCGGTCTCGGCGGTCATCAAGGAGTTCTTCGGGTCCTCGCAGCTCTCGCAGTTCATGGACCAGACGAACCCGCTCTCCGAGATCACGCACAAGCGCCGCCTCTCGGCGCTCGGTCCCGGCGGCCTCACGCGCGAGCGCGCGGGCTTCGAGGTCCGCGACGTCCACCCGACGCACTACGGCCGCGTCTGTCCGATCGAGACGCCGGAAGGCCCGAACATCGGCCTCATCGCCTCGCTCTCGACGTATGCCCGCGTGAACGACTTCGGCTTCGTCGAGACGCCCTACCGCAAGGTCAAGGAGCGCGCGCGTGACCGACGAGGTCGTCTACCTCTCGGCGCTCGAGGAGGAGGAGCACACGATCGCGCAGGCGAACGCGCCCGCTCGACGCGAAGAATCAGCTTCACGGCCGACCTGGTCTCCGTCGCGCATCGGCGGCGAGTTCACGATGGTCCGGCCCGAGGCAGGTCGAGTTCATGGACGTGTCGCCGAACCAGCTCGGTCTCGGTCGCGGCGGCGCTGATCCCGTTCCTCGAGAACGACGACGCGAACCGCGCGCTCATGGGCTCGAACATGCAGCGCCAGGCGGTGCCGCTGCTTGCGCACCGAGGCGCCGCTCGTCGGCACCGGCATGGAGAAGGTGGTCGCGCGCGACTCCGGCGTCACCGTCGTCGCGCGCCGCAGCGGGCGTCGTCGAGCAGGTCGACGCCGAGCGCATCGTCGTCAAGGTCGACAAGCCGAACCCCGACGGCCGCGATCCGGGCGTCGACATCTACAACCTCGTCGAAGTACCAGCGCTCGAACCAGAACACGTGCATCAACCAGCGGCCGATCGTCGTCGACGGGCGATCGCGTGACGGCCGGCGACGTCATCGCCGACGGCCCGTCGACGGACATGGGCGAGCTCGCCCTCGGCCGCAACGTGCTCGTCGCGTTCATGCCGTGGGGCGGCTACAACTTCGAGGACTCGATCCTCATCTCCGAGCGGGTCGTGAAGCACGACCTCTTCACCTCGATCCACATCGAGGAGTTCGAGTGCGTCGCCCGCGACACGAAGCTCGGCCCCGAGGAGATCACGCGCGACATCCCGAACGTCGGCGACGAGGCGCTGCACGACCTCGACGACTCGGGCATCATCCGCATCGGCGCCGAGGTGAAGCCGGGCGACATCCTCGTCGGCAAGATCACGCCGAAGGGCGAGACGCAGCTCTCGCCCGAAGAGAAGCTGCTGCGCGCCATCTTCGGCGAGAAGGCCGGCGAGGTGCGCGACACGAGCCTGCGCGTCCCGCCGGGCGTCGAGGGCACGGTCATCAACGCCCGCGTCTTCTCGCGCAAGGGCATCCAGAAGGACGACCGCTCGCGCGCCGATCGAGGAGACGAGGTCGCGAAGCTCCAGAAGGACCAGCAGGACGAGATCCGCATCATCCGCGAGAGCGCGCAGCGGAAGGTCTACGGCCTGCTCGTCGGCAAGACGACCGCCGCACGGCTCACCGACGACGCCGCGCGCGTGCTCGCTGAACAAGGGCGTCGAGGTCACGACCGAGCTGCTCGACGCAGATCCCGCCGAACTACTGGGGCGACGTGCAAGGTCGGCGACGAGAAGGTCGAGGACGAGCTCTCGCGCCTGGTCGAGGGCATGCAGGAGCAGGTCGAGGTCGATCAAGACGACGTTCAACGACAAGATCGAGCGCCTGAAGGGCGGCGACGAGCTGCCGCCGGGCGTGATCAAGATGGTGAAGGTGTTCGTCGCCATCAAGCGCAAGCTCCAGGTCGGCGACAAGATGGCCGGCCGCCACGGCAACAAGGGCGTGCTCTCGCGCATCCTGCCCGAGGAGGACATGCCGTACCTCGCCGACGGGCACGCCGGTCGACATCGTGCTGAATCCGCTCGGCGTGCCGTCGCGCATGAACGTCGGGCAGATCCTCGGAGACGCACCTCGGCTGGGCCGCGCGCGACGCTCGGCCGCCAGATCGAACGCGGAGCTCGAGGAGCACGGCACGGCCCGAACGTCGACGGCCATCCGGCAAGACGCTTGAAGGAGGTCTATCCGCGCCAAGGACGATCGGGCGAGTTCATCGACGCCCTCGCCGACGAGGACGTCGTCAAGCTCGCGCGCCAGCGCGTCAGGCCGGCATGCACGTGGCGACGCCGGTGTTCGACGGCGCGTCCGAGGAGGAGATCTTCAGGCTCCTCGCCGCGCGCAGCCCTGCCGGCCACCGGCCAGACGCGGCTCTGCGACGGTCGCACCGGGCGAGGCCGTTCGCGCACGAGGTGACGGTCGGCGTCCTGTACATGATGAAGCTGCACCACCTGGTCGACGACAAGATCCACGCGCGTCGACCGGTCCGTACTCGCTCGTCACGCAGCAGCCGCTCGGCGGCAAGGCGCAGTTCGGCGGCCAGCGGCTCGGCGAGATGGAGGTGTGGGCGCTCGAGGCCTACGGCGCCGCCTACACGCTGCAGGAGATGCTCACGGTCAAGTCCGACGACGTGGCCGGCCGCACGCGCATGTACGAGGCGATCGTCAAGGGCGAGAACGTGCTCGAGCCGGGACTACCCGAGTCGTTCAACGTCATGGTGAAGGAGCTGCAGAGCCTGGCCCTCGACGTCGGAGCTGGTCGAGGAACGCGCCGCAGCAGCAGACGGGAGCAGAGGTACTGCACGCATGATGGAAGATCTCTTCAGCCTCTTCGAGAAGCCGAAGAACCCGCTCAACTTCAACTCGATCCGCATCTCGCATCGCCTCGCCGGACAAGATCCGGTCGTGGTCGCACGGCGAGGTGAAGAAGCCGGAGACCATCAACTACCGGACCTTCAAGCCGGAGCGCGACGGGCTCTTCTGCGCGAAGATCTTCGGGCCGACGAAGGACTACGAGTGCAACTGCGGCAAGTACAAGCGCATGCGGCACCGCGGCGTCGTCTGCGAGAAGTGCGGCGTCGAGGTGATCCAGTCGAAGGTCCGCCGCGAGCGCATGGGCCACATCGACCTCGCGACGCCGGTCGCCCACATCTGGTTCCTGAAGAGCCTGCCGTCGCGCATCGGCACGATCCTCGACATGACGCTGAAGGAGCTCTGAGAAGGTCCTCTACTTCGAGTCCTACGTCGTGGTCGATCCGGGCGACGACGAACGCTGCACGGAGCGCGAGCTGCTCTCCGAGGGCAAGTACCGCAAGGCGTACGAGGAGTACGGCCCCGACGCCTTCCGCGGCGGGCATGGGCGCCGAGGCCATCCGCGAGCTCCTCGCGCGCATGGACATCGAGCAAGCTCTTCGTCGACCTGCGCGTCGAGATGAAGGAGGCGACGAGCGAGGCGCAAGCGGAAGAAGCTCGCGAAGCGCCTGAAGGTGATCTCGGCATTCAAGCAACTCGGGCAACAAGCCCGGAGTGGATGATCCTCGAGGTCGTCCCGGTGATCCCGCCGGACCTCCGCCCGCTCGTGCCGCTCGACGGCGGCCGCTTCGCGACCTCGGACCTGAACGACCTCTACCGCCGCGTCATCAACCGGAACAACCGGCTGAAGCGCCTGATGGAGCTCGAACGCGCCGGACATCATCATCCGGAACGAGAAGCGCATGCTGCAGGAGGCCGTCGACGCGCTGTTCGACAACGGTCGCCGCGGCCGCGCGCATCACCGGTCCGAACAAGCGCCCGCTCAAGTCGCTCTCCGACATGCTGAAGGGCAAGTCAGCGGCCGCTTCCGCCAGAACCTGCTCGGCAAGCGCGTCGACTACTCGGGCCGCTCGGTCATCGTCGTCGGCCCCGAGCTCCGGCTCCACCAGTGCGGGCTGCCGAAGAAGATGGCGCTCGAGCTCTTCAAGCCCTTCATCTACAACAAGCTCGAGGAGCGCGGCTTCGTCACGACCATCAAGAGCGCGAAGAAGATGGTCGAGAAGGAGCGTCCCGAGGTGTGGGACATCCTCGACGAGGTGATCAAGCGAGCACCCGGTGCTGCTCAACCGCGCGCCGACGCTCCACCGCCTGGGCATCCAGGCGTTCGAGCCGATCGCTGATCGAGGGCAAGGCCATCCAGCTCCATCCGCTCGTCTGCGCGGCGTACAACGCCGACTTCGACGGCGACCAGATGGCGGTCCACGTGCCGCTGTCGGTCGAGGCGCAGGTCGAGGCCCGCGCGCTCATGATGTCGACCAACAACATCCTGTCGCCGGCGAACGGCAAGCCGATCATCGTGCCGACGCAGGACATCGTCCTCGGCTCTACTTCATGACCCGCGAGCGCCTCGCGCGCGCACGGGCGAGGGGCAAGGCCTTCGCGAGCTTCGGCGAGGTCCGCATCGCGTACGACCAGAGCGAGGTCGACCTGCAGGCGCAAGATCAAGGTGCGCGTGCCGGCCGGCGGCGGGCGGTGACGACCGGGCTCGTCGACTCGACGGTCGGCCGCGTGCTCCTCTACGAGATCGTCCCGACCGAGATCCCGTTCGCCGAAGTGAACAAGGTGATGAAGAAGAAGGAGCTCGGCGGCCTGATCGACATCGCCTACCGGCACTCGGGCAACAAGGCGACGGTCATCTTCGCCGATCGCCTGAAGGACCTCGGCTACGAGATGGCGACGCGCGCCGGCATCTCGATCGGGATCAAGGACATGGTGATCCCGGACGTCGAAGCACACGTTCCTCGACGAGGCGAACACCGCCGTCCGCGAGATCGAGGACCAGTACAACAAGGGCCTCATCACCGACGGCGAGCGCTACAACAAGGTCGTCGACATCTGGGCCGAGGTGACCGACCGCATCGCCGACGAGATGCTGCGCGAGCTCGGCACCGAAGAGATGCCGGACGCGCAGGGCGTGATCCAGCGCGTGCCGTCCTTCAACCCGATCTTCATGATGGCCGACTCCGGCGCCCGCGGCTCGGCGCAGCAGATCCGGCAGCTCGCCGGCATGCGCGGCCTCATGGCCAAGCCGTCGGGCGAGATCATCGAGACGCCCATCACGGCGAACTTCCGCGAAGGGCTGACCGTGCTGCAGTACTTCATCTCGACGCACGGCGCCCGCAAGGGTCTCGCCGACACGGCGCTCAAGACCGCGAACTCCGGCTACCTCACCCGCCGTCTCGTCGACGTCGCGCAGGACTCGATCATCACCGAGCAGGACTGCGGCACGCTCGACGGCATCGAGATGACGCCGCTCGTCGAGGGCGGCGAGGTCATCGAGGGCCTCGGCGACCGCGTGCTCGGGCGCGTCGCGCTCGAGGACATCCGCGATCCGTTCACCGGCAACGTCATCGTGACAGGCCAACGACCTGATCGACGAGGCCAAGGTCGCGCTCGATCGAGGACGCCGGCCTCGAGCGCGTGAAGATCCGCTCGGTGCTGACGTGCACGTCGCGCCAGGGCGTCTGCGTGCGCTGCTACGGGCGCGACCTCGCCCGCGGCACACGGCGTGAACCTCGGGCGAGGCCATCGGCGTCATCGCGGCGCAGTCGATCGGCGAGCCGGGCACGCAGCTCACCATGCGCACCTTCCACATCGGCGGCACCGCGAGCCGGCGCGCCGAGCAGACCACGCTCGAAGCCGCGCAACGACGGCCAGCGTGAAGCTCATCAACGTCGCCACCGTCGAGGGCCGCGACGGCGACCTCGTCGTCATGAACCGCAACGGCGAGGTCGCGATCGTCGACTTCCCCGAGCAGGGCCGCGAGCGCGAGCGCGAGCGGTACCCGATCGTGTACGGCGCCAAGCTGAAGAAGCGTGACGGCGGCAAGGTGAAGGCGGGCGAGATGATCGCCGAGTGGGATCCGTACACCATTCCGATCCTCACCGAGGCCGGCGGCGTCGTGAAGTTCGGCGACATCCTCGAAGGCGTCACCATGGAGGAGAAGGTCGACGAGCGCACGGGCCTCTCGACCAAGGTCGTCATCGACACGAAGGAAGCCGACCAGCGCCCGCGCATCTCGATCAAGGACGCGGCCGGCAACACGCAGAAGATCACGGGCGGTTCCGGCGAGGCGCGCTATCTCATCCCGGTCGGCGCGCACTTGAACGTCGTCGAAGGGCAGGACGTCGCGGCCCGGGCGACATCATCGCGAAGATCCCGCGCGAGACGACCAAGACGAAGGACATCACCGGCGGTCTGCCGCGCGTCGCCGAGCTGTTCGAGGCGCGGAAGCCGAAGGAGTTCGCCGTCGTCTCCGAGATCGACGGCGTCGTGTCGTTCGGCAAGGACACGAAGGGCAAGCGCAAGGTCGTCGTCACGCCCGAGGTCGGCGAGCCGCGCGAGTACCTGATCCCCAAGGGCAAGCACATCAGCGTGCACGAGGGCGACTTCGTGAAGGCCGGCGAGCCGCTCATGGACGGCAGCTCGAACCCGCACGACATCCTCACGATCCTCGGCGAGAAGGCGCTCGCGAAGTACCTGGTCGACGAGGTGCAGGAGATCTACCGACTCCAGGGCGTGCGCATCAACGACAAGCACATCGAAGTGATCGTGCGGCAGATGCTCCGCCGCGTCCGCATCAAGGAGGTCGGCGACACCGAGTTCCTGATCGGCGATCAGATCGAGAAGTGGCGCTTCGACGAGGAGAACCAGCGCGTCCTGCGACAGGAGCGGCCAGCCGGCGATCGCCGAGCCGCTCCTGCTCGGCATCACGAAGGCGTCGCTCTCGACCGAGAGCTTCATCTCGGCCGCGTCCTTCCAGGAGACGACGAAGGTCCTCACCGAAGCCGCCATCAACGGCAAGGTCGACTCGCCTGCGCCGGCCTCGAAGGAGAACGTCATCATGGGCCGCCTGATCCCCGCCGGCACCGGCGTCGCGTCGCTACAACCGCATGGAAGCGGTGACGGACGAGCCGACGGAGCCCGAGAGCCGGCCGCGCCAGCGCCGCCGGAGACGGGCGAGGCGGTCGCGTGACCGAGAGCGGTACAAATGTCGACTGGGAGGACGCCGGCGAAGCTGGCGTCTGACGCATCGGACACGGCCGCGAAGCGTCCGCGCGCACGAGAGTGAGCGGGTGCCGCGGGCATCCGCTCCCATTGACACCAAAGGAACGTTCCCTAAAAGGGCGAATTTCCGTCAGGACGATTCTCGATGCCGACCATCAACCAGCTGATCAAGCGCGGCCGCGAGAAGCAGGCGCGTGCGCGGTAAGTCGCCGGCGCTCGAGCGCTCGCCGCAGAAGCGCGGCGTGTGCACGCGCGTCTACACGACGACTCCGAAGAAGCCGAACTCCGCGCTTCGCAAGGTCGTCGAAGGTGCGGTCTCACGAACGGCATCGAGGTCATCGCGTACATCCCCGGCGTCGGTCACAACCTGCAGGAGCACTCCGTCGTGCTCATCCGCGGAGGCCGCGTGAAGGACCTGCCGGGCGTGCGCTACCACATCATCCGCGGCACGCTCGACTCGATCGGAGTGCAGGATCGTCGACAGAGCCGCTCGAAGTACGGGGCCAAACGGCCGAAGTGAGGAGCCGATGAAGACCGCCGCGCGGCCGCAGCCGGCCGCCGGCGGGGTCTCAGGTGCATTGCCATGCCGCGTAAAGGTGAAGTCAAGCGCCGGGACGTTCTTCCGGATCCGAAGTATCACGATCGGACCGTCACGAAGTTCGTCGCCAGCATGATGCAGCGACGGGAAGAAGAGCTCGGTCGAGCGCATCTTCTACGGCGCGCTCGACCTCGTGGCCGAGCGCGTCGAAGGAAGACGCGGTCGGCGGTCTTCAAGCGCGCCCTCGATCAGGTGAAGCCCATGGTCGAGGTCCGCTCGCGTCGCGTCGGCGGCGCCAACTATCAGGTCCCCGTCGAGGTCGCGCCCGCGCGCGTCGCATCGTCGCTCGCGCATGCGCTGGCTCATCCAGAACGCGCGCGCCCGTCCCGAGAAGTCGATGGTGCAGAAGCTCGCCGGCGAGATCCTCGACGCGGCGCAGGGCCGCGGCGGCGCCGATCAAGAAGAAGGAAGACACGCACCGGATGGCCGAGGCCAACAAGGCCTTCGCCCATTACCGCTGGTAGCGCGTCGGAACGCGCATCCATGCCTCGTCCCGCACCACTCGAGCGCACTCGGAACATCGGCATCATGGCCCACATCGATGCCGGCAAGACCACGACGACCGAGCGCATCCTCTTCTACACCGGCATCAGCCACAAGATCGGCGAGGTGCACGACGGCGCCGCGACCATGGACTGGATGGTGCAGGAGCAGGAGCGCGGCATCACCATCACGTCGGCCGCCACCACGTGCTTCTGGCGCGACCACCGCGTCAACATCATCGACACGCCCGGGCCACGTCGACTTCACGATCGAGGTCGAGCGGAGCCTCCGCGTGCTCGACGGCGCGGTCGCGGTGTTCTGCGGCGTCGGCGGCGTCGAGCCGCAGTCCGAGACCGTGTGGCGCCAGGCGGATCGCTACCAGGTCCCGCGCCTCGCGTTCGTCAACAAGATGGACCGCGTCGGCGCCGACTTCGAGCGCGTCGTCGACCAGATCCGCGAGCGGCTGAACGCGAACCCGGTCGTGCTCCAGCTGCCGCTCGGCGCGGAAGAGAAGCTCCGCGGCGTCGATCGACCTCGTCAAGATGAAGGCCATCATCTGGGACGACGACAGCCTGGGCTCGAACTATCGCGAGGACGAGATCCCGGCCGACATGGCGGACGCCGCCGCGCGCCGCGCGCGAGAAGCTCCTCGAGGCCGTCGCCGACCTCGACGAGTCGCTCATGGAGAAGTACCTCGGCGGCGAGGCCATCTCCGAGGCCGAGATCAGGGCGGCGCTCCGCAAGGGCACGATCGCGATGAAGATCGTGCCGGTGGTCGCGGGCAGCGCGTTCAAGAACAAGGGCGTGCAGACGCTGCTCGACGCCGTCGTCGACTATCTGCCGTCGCCGCTCGACATCCCGCCGATGCACGGCGACAACCCCGACACCGGCAACGACGAGGTCCGCACCGCGTCCGACGACGAGCCGTTCACCGCGCTCGCGTTCAAGATCATGACCGATCCCGTACGTCGGGTCGCTCACGTTCCTGCGCGTCTACTCCGGCGTGCTCGGCGTCCGGCTCCGTACGTCTTCAACTCCGTCAAGGGTCGCAAGGAGCGCGTCGGCCGGCTGCTCAAGATGCACGCGAACAAGCGCGAGGAGATCAAGGAGGTCTACGCCGGCGACATCTGCGCCGCGGTCGGGCCTCCGCGACACGACGACGGGCGACACGCTCTGCGACGAGGACCAGCCGATCGTCCTCGAGCGCATGCAGTTCCTCGAGCCGGTCATCTCGATCGCGATCGAGCCGAAGACGAAGGCCGACCAGGAGAAGCTCGGCGGCGCGCTCGCGCGCGCTCGCGAGCGAGGACCCGTCGTTCCGCGTGTCGTCCGACGCCGAGACCGGCGCAGACGCTCATCTCCGGGATGGGCGAGCTGCACCTCGAGATCATCGTCGACCGCCTCATGCGCGAGTTCAAGGTCGACGCGAACGTCGGCAAGCCGCAGGTCGCCTACCGCGAGACGATCCGCAAGGCGGTCGAGAACGAGACGCGCTTCGTCCGGCAGACGGGCGGCCGCGGGCAGTACGGCCACGTCGTGCTTCACGGTCGAGCCGCAGGCAGCCGGCGGCGGCTTCGCGTTCGTCGACGGCACGAAGGGCGGCGTGATCCCGCGCGAGTACATGCCCGCGATCGAGAAGGGCATCAAAGAAGCGCTCGATACCGGCGTGCTCGCCGGCTACCCGGTCGTCGACGTCAAGGCGACGGTCACGTACGGGTCGTACCACGAGGTCGACTCGTCGGAGATGGCCTTCAAGATCGCGGGCTCGATGTGCTTCAAGGAGGCCGCGCGGCAAGGCCGATCCGGTCATCCTCGAGCCCATCATGTCGCTCGAGGTGGTGACGCCGGAGGACTTCATGGGCGACGTCATCGGCGACATCAGCCGCCGGCGCGGCCGCATCAGCGGCCAGGAGCCGCGCGGCAACACGCAGGTGATCAGCGGCGTCGGTGCCGCTCGCGGAGATGTTCGGCTACGCGACGGACCTGCGGTCACGCACGCAGGGCCGCGCGACGTTCACGATGCAGTTCTCGCACTACGAGCCGGTGCCGAAGGGCGTCGGCCCCGAGGCGATCCGCCAGGGTGGCGGCCGATTCACAGAGCCCCAGGCTGGCTAGCGGAGCGACGGAGGAAGGATCTCATGGGCAAGGCGAAGTTCGAGCGGAAGAAGCCCCACGTCAACGTGGGGACGATCGGCCACATCGACCACGGGAAGACCACGCTCACCGCGGCGATCACGAAGACGCAGGCGTCGAAGGGCCTCAGGCAGCTTCGTGGCGTTCGACCAGATCGACAAGGCGCCCGAAGAGCGCGAGCGCGGCATCACGATCGCGACGGCGCCACGTCGAGTACGAGATCGGACAAAGCGCCACTACGCTCACGTCGATTGCCCGGGCCACGCCGACTACATCAAGAACATGATCACCGGCGCGGCGCAGATGGACGGCGCGATCCTCGTCGTCGCGGCGACCGACGGCCCGATGCCGCAGACCCGCGAGCACATCCTGCTCGCCCGCCAGGTCGGCGTGCCGGCGATCGTCGTGTTCATGAACAAGGTCGACATGGTCGAGCGACAAGGAGCTGCTCGATCTCGTCGAGCTCGAAGTCCGCGAGCTGCTCTCCAAGTACAACTTCCCCGGCGACGACACGCCGATCATCCGCGGCTCGCGCGCTGAAGGCGCTCGGAGGGCGACCCGGGCGAGCTCGGCACGCCGGCGATCCAGAAGCTCATGGAGGCGGTCGACAGCTTCGTGCCCGAGCCCGAAGCGCGAGATCGAAAAGCCCTTCCTGATGCCGGTCGAGGACGTGCTTCTCGATCTCCGGCCGCGGCACCGTCGCGACGGGCCGCATCGAGCGCGGCAAGATCAAGGTCGGCGAAGAGGTCGAGATCGTCGGCATCAAGGCCACGACCAAGACCGTCGTCACCGGGCGTCGAGATGTTCCGCGAAGCTCCTCGACGAGGGCATGGCCGGCGACAACGTCGGCTGCCTGCTCCGCGGCGCCAAGCGCGAGGACATCGAGCGCGGCCAGGTGCTCGCGAAGCCGGGATCGATCACGCCGCACACGAAGTTCCAGGCCGAGGCGTACATCCTCACCAAGGAGGAGGGCGGCCGGCACACGCCGTTCTTCAACGGCTATCGCCCGCAGTTCTACTTCCGCACGACCGACGTCACCGGCGTCTGCACGCTCCCCGAGGGCACCGAGATGGTGATGCCCGGCGACAACGTCAGCGTCGACGGTCGAGCTCATCATGCCGATCGCCATGGACGAGGGGCTGCGCTTCGCGATCCGCGAAGGCGGCCGGACCGTCGGCGCCGGCGTCGTGACACGAAGATCTCCGGACGCATGACCGACGTCGGATGAACGAGAAGATCCGCATCCGGCTCCGCGCCTACGACCACCGGCTGCTCGATCAGTCGGTGCGGGAGATCGTCGACACGATCCGCCGCACCGGCGGGCGCGTCGCCGGCCCGATTCCGCTGCCGACCCACATCGAGCGCTTCACCGTGAACCGCTCGCCGCACGTCGACAAGAAGTCGCGCGAGCAGTTCGAGATCCGTACCCACAAGCGCCTGCTCGACATCCTCGAGCCGACGCAGCAGACGATCGACGCGCTCGGCAAGCTCGACCTCGCCGCCGGCGTCGACGGGAGACGCTCTCCGCCAATACGTAACTGAACGGGAAGTAC
>ERZ1370068.9902-contig-8645_pt1 | contig 65826 bp, 85 predicted proteins | sample MGYA00561227_ERZ1370068 | MGnify/ENA primary metagenome ERZ1370068 (study PRJEB38410, sample SAMEA6850437) | metagenome | study: Metagenomic assessment of the ecological functions of the soil: analysis of the soil microbiota associated with the... | reverse complement strand
GTTAGCATGATTACCAAACATTCTGCTGTGTTTGTCACTCCTGGGCGTCATGGCGATATTATCTTCATATATTAAGCCTGACTATGTCAGTTTTCCTTTGTGCACGAGTTCCCAGACCTCCTGATTAAACTGCAACTCAGTCTGAAACACTCAGTTAGCTCACAGGAAGACAGCTGCATCAGACCAACTTAGATTTCATTTCGGGTTTCTTCAGCTATTAAACCATCCTGATTGTTGATCACTGTGATCCTGGATATTCAATCAGTTTTCATTTGCTCCTTCTAGATCTGTTTTGGTTCACCGGATATACTGAAGATGTGATGTTGAACACTGTTGCCGGGGAGTGCGTGAAGAATCGGTGTTTGCTGACGACCACCACCGCGGCAGCCGCGCCCGCATCATCGAGGTGATGGGGGGCGCGCCAGTCGTAAGCGCTGGTAGGGCCGTATTCCGGATACCAAAAAAACCGGCAGTAAAAGAGTGCGTTATTGAGCCGTCAACTGAATTGCCCCGAACCCGGGTTCGCGCGCCAGTGGCGCGAGTCCGATCGCGAACTTCGGGTTCAAAGGGGCACTAGAATCATAGAGTTGCTAGTGGCTCCTTTGATTCCGAAGTTCGCTCAGAAAGTCTGCCGCGAGTGCTGGCGAACTTCGGGATCGATTTTCAGCCCCGCAACCGTTATGCTTTCATGCTAAGCGTCCGCCAGCCGGACTGCTTCAGGCGATGAAGGCGCGGAAGCGACTCGCGAATGGTTGCGCTGACTCCGGCGGAGGAGGAAGAGTGTCGTTGCTCTTGTCGTATCGAAGTCGGTGGCGTTGCTGGCGTTGGCGTCGAATGCTGCAGGCGCAGCGCCGCAGTCGCCCAACATGACCTTCTTCGTCACCAGCACCGGGCCGGGCAAAGGGGAGCGCCGACCTCGGCGGCCTCGCCGGCGCCGATCAGCACTGCCGAGACGCTGGCGCAGGGCGCCGGCGCTCAGCGGCAAAGACCTGGCGCGCCTATCTCGGCGAGCAACGCCGAACCAGGCGCAGCAGGCGGCGCGGTCAAGCGCCCGCGACCGCATCGGGCCCGGCCTCCGCGTGAACTTCAAGGAGAAACGACGTCGCGCAAGGACGTCGACGACCTGCACACCGGACAACAACAAGCTTCACCATGGAGAACTCCGCTCACCGATGCGCGGCGCGCATCGTCTCCGTGGGCCGAAAGCAGTTGACGCCCAAACCGGCACGACGTCCTCACCGGCTCGACGCATGGGAAGGCAGCGCGTGGCCGGGCAACATGAACCTGACCTGCAACAACTGGACCAGCAGCGCAGTTCGGCAGCGCCATGGTCGGCCACATCGACCGCTGCGGCGGCGCCGACACCGTGTTCCAGAAGTCCTGGAACTGCGTCGCACATGTCGCGCGGCCTGCAGCCAGCCCGACCCGGTCGCGACCGGCGGCAACGGCATGTTCTACTGCTTCGCCGCGCAATAACCGCGCCGCAGAAGCGGACAGCGCCCTAATCGTCGCTGTCCGCAGACACCGTCATCATCGCACCAACAGGACGAACTCGTCGAGCCGTCCATCACCTCAACAACGGGAGGAAACACAATGTCCCAGACCGTGCGTATCACCATGGCTGCTTCCGCCGCGTCTCCTGTCTCTTGGGGCCTAGTGCTCGATAGCGCAGCAGGCGCTGCAGATCGCCGAATGACGACCTTCTTCGTCACCAGCGTTGGATCCGGCAAAGGCGGCGACCTCGGCGGGCTCGAAGGCGCCGACGCGTCACTGCCAGCGGCTGGCGCAGGGCGATCGGGCGCGCCGGCAACAGCGCGCCTATCTCTCCATCAGCGCGAACCCGGCGGCGAAAGCGGCCGTCAACGCGCTTACGACCGCATCAGCAAGGGGCCCCTGGAAGAACTCAAGGGCACCGTGATGTGGCGACCAGCGTCGACGATCTCACGCTCGGACAACATAAAAGCTCGGCAAAGGACAACTCGCTCACCGAGCGCGGCACCACCGTCCGGTTCCGGCATGGATCGAACTGGCACGACGTCTCACCGCTCGCAGGCCGACAGCCGCGCCTTCCCGAGCAACATGTCGCTGACCTGCAACAACTGGACCAGCAGCGTCACCGGCTACGTCGCCATGCTCACCTGGTCACATCGACCGCATCGGCAACAGCCCCGAGTTCAGGAAGTCCTGGAACTCGACGCATGTCGCTGGCTGCGACGACCGACCTGAACTCCACGGGCCTGTTCTACTGCTTTGCGCGCAGTAGTAACCTGCGAGGCAATGCATGGAGGAGAGAGAGAGGATTGAGAGAGAGAGAGAGAGAGAAGACACCCCACACCTTTTTTCCCACATTTAGAAAATCAAATATGCATATTTCAAACCCAGTGTTGCATGCATCTATTCAGGCATTCTGGGCTCTGGGATAGTATTCAAATGTGGTTTCTATCTATAAGTATTCCTGTCCAGTATATCCAGTTTGTGATCTCTGGTATTATGAGGATATGCAAGCATCCTCTCGAGATGATCCCATCCAGTATGAAACCTGACTCTCCCTTGCCTGTACACCCCTTTCATGCTCAGGAAATATTCTGTTGAGTGATGTGACAGTGAGTCTTGTGTTACTCCCAGTTTTGTTACGATCACCTAAGATCTGATGAGATATTTATCAAGAAGGTGCATCAGTGAGATCTGGTTGAAATTGAAGTGACCATGATACAATATGTGTCTTTTACTGAAGTTCTGCGGGGCGCGACCGGATATCTCTCTCTCGTAAGAAGACTCGGACGCGCCAATCTGCGGATAAACAGAGGCTACCACCGGCATTTCCGCCCTCAGCGGAATGCCAGCTTGTCACGACCGATCCTGACGCCGACGTCGGCTATTTGATCACGCCGATGGAGCAGGGGATGCGCATAACTACTGGTGCCGAGTTTGCACCACGCGACGCACCGCCCACTCCGGCACAGTTTCTCCGTATCGTGCCGCGGGCGCGCGAGCTATTCCCATTGGGAGAGCAGGCCGACGGGAGGACGTGGTTAGGCAGCCGCCCGTGTTTTCCGGATTCTCGGCCCATTATCGGTCGGGCGCCCGGACATGCCGGGCTGTGGCTGGCCATCGGCCACGCGCACTGGGGCCTCACACTAGGTCCCGCCACAGGACACATGATCGCGCTGATGATGGCCGGTGAAACGCCGCTTTGCGATCCGACGCCTTACCGTGCGGAACGATTCTGGCTAGTGCGCGCGGCGCGATCTCCCGGAAATCGTACCGATCGCGAATATAGTCGTTGAAGAAGACGCCTTTTGAAAATGCCGATTGAAATGAAGCTGCCACCTCGGGAGGCACATCAACATATTCATAGGTTCGGGCCGGTCACGAAGGTAACCGTTAGCCGCTCGGTGTCTCCGATTATAGTGAATATCGAGCGATGGTGGTCGATGGCATAACTGGATAACGCTCAGCCCACCCATTGGGTTTCTATATTTCATCCGAACCGATCGCGCCAACTCGGTATCGAACCGGGGAATGACAGTGCGGTCGCTTCATAGACGCCGCGCGCAATGGCACGCGCGAGCACGTGCGCTGCAAGCGTGCCGAGTTCACTCAGTGCGAACACAGGATCGGGCAGGGACTTTGTGCCTATGCCAGCCGCAAACACTACGTCCCCGTCGAGCGGGGTATGTGCACGGGATGGATCGCACGCGACAAACCGCTTTGCGCCATTACCGCCACTCGCTTGGCTTGTGCTTTCGTAAGTTTAGCGTCGGTCGCGACAACCGCAAGGGTCGTATTCTCGCCCAAATAGCCCTTACTGCGAAATGCTAAAGCGTCGGAAGGCAACGATCCTGGCCAGCCGCGACCACCGAATTCACCGTTCTGCTCGAATGGGGCGGCCCAGAAATGCGCGGGTGTCGCCAATTGTCATGCTTCCGCAGCGTTGGCTGCGGCAAGCGCACCGACAGTAATCCCATTGCGCGTGCTCGCGCTGGCTGAACCGATGCCACCCTTGAGGTTGGCGGTTGTGGCGCCAAGCCCCGCGCCAACGCTTCCAAGCGAAAAATCGGCACTGGCGTTTTTTGCCGCTTCGTACCCGAGCTCGCGGTAGGGGGATAACGTCCCCAATTCTTGTCGCCGCCCGATAGCAGGTCAAACAAGATTGCCCCCGGCACGATCGGCACGCGAGCGTCGCGAACGTGAAAACCACGACCCTGCTCGCGCAGCCACGCTTGTACCCCCGATGCGGCGTCCAGTCCGAACGCGGAACCGCCAGACAGCACGATAGCGTCGATGCCCTCCACGGTTTGCGCCGGGTCGAGCAGTGCGGTTTCACGCGTGCCCGGGCCGCCGCCGCAGACGTCCACACTGGCGGTTACGAGCGCTCTCGAATACGACAACCGTGACACCGGAGCCGAGTTTGGCGTCGCCGGCCTGACCGACACGAATGCCAGCAACATCGGTAATCAAGATTGCGCGCCATATCGCCTCCCGGCAGAAACCCTCATCACGCCAGATCACGTTTCGGCGAAGCGCCTGTAAGGACTTGCAAGCAGGCGCATTGCGTCGCATCTAGTGAGCACCATGAATAGCGAAGTCACTTTCCTGGCTGCTCTGATTGCGGGTCTCGTCAGTTTTCTTTCCCATGCTGTGTTGCCGCTTGTGCCGCCTTATCTTGTGTTTATGGCAGGCACCTCGCTCGAACGTTTTGCGGATAAGGGAAGCAAAACCCCAGGTAAAACGCGACACGGTCGTTGCCGCGGCGTTGTTTGTCCTGGGGTTCTCCACGGTGTTTGTCGCACTCGGTGCTAGCGCCAGCGTCATCGGCGCGCTCATCCGCGCCTATTCGGGACCCTTGGCAACGATTGCCGGCATTATCATTATCATTATGGGTTTGCACTTCCTCGGCGTTACACCAATCGCCCTGCTGCATCGGCAAAAGCGACTTGAAGTCGCAAAAGCCGGTCGGACTTTGGGGGGCCTATCTGATTGGTCTCGCGTTCGCATTCGGCTGGACGCCATGCATCGGCCCGATCTTGGCCGCGATCTTGGCCGTTGCCGCGTCCGAGCAAACGGTAAGCAAAGGCGCGGGCTTGCTCGCAGTCTACTCGCTCGGCCTTGGTATTCCGTTTATCGTCGCCGCCTTCGCGATAGAGCCTTTCGCGGTGTTTCTGTCTCGTTTCCGCAACTATCTCCATCGCATGGAGCAAGTGATGGAGCGGGCTGCTGCAGTGTTGACAGAGAATTGCGTTCCTGACCGGAAGCATCAATCAGATGAGCGTGTGGCTGCTCGAAACATTTCCGGTTCTCGGAAAAATAGGATAGCTAAAGAAAAGCCCGCCAGTCGGCGGGCTTTTGTATTCCTGCGTGATTGATCACTTGACCTTGCTGCAATCGGAGCCGGGACACTCCACATATGTGATCTTTCCACTCGGGTCTTTTTCCAGATGTAGCATCACATAGTCGAGCTTCGTGATATCACCCTTCTTGTCGTAGGAAACATCGCCGAGCACCGTCTTGAATTGCATACCCGAATGCATTTTTTCGGCGATCTTCTTTGGGTCAAGTGATTTTGCCGCTTCCGCAGCCTGTTTGATGATCTGCACACCACGCATAGCTGTACAGCGCTGTAGGCTTCCGGTTCGAATTTTTTGGCACGGAATTCTTCGACCACTTTTTGGCATCCGGCTTGTTGCGCGGATCGGGACCATAGGTCATCAGCGAGCCCTCAACGCCCGGACCACCGATTGATGCAAATTCATCCGACGTGATGCCGTCACCGCCCATCAGCGGCGCCTTCACGCCTTGATCGCGCATCTGGCGGACGATCAGACCACCTTCGGTGTAGAGTCCGCCCCAATGAGATCGAAGTCGGCGCCGGACTGCTTGATTTTTGGAAACCAGCGCTGAGTAGTCCTTTTCACCGGTGTTTACGCCTTCGTACAGGACTTCCTTCATACCGGCTTTGCTGATTGTCTTTTTCGTTTCGTCGGCAAGACCTTTGCCGTAGGTGGTCTTGTCGTGAACGATGGCGATCTTTTGCCTTTGAAGTGTTTCACGATGTATTCGCCGGCGACCTGTCCTTGCTGGTCGTCACGGCCGCAGACGCGGAAAATGTTCCACATCTTGCGCTCGGTCACCGTCGGGTTCGTCGAGGCAGGCGTGATCTGCAGGATGCCGTTTTCCTGATAGACCTCCGACGATGGAATAGTGACACCTGAATTGTAGTGACCGATGACGAACTTGACTCCGTCGGCCGCAAACTTGTTGGCAACTGAGACTCCTTGCTTTGGATCGGAGACGTCGTCGCCGTACGAGACGCTTATTTTCTGGCCAAGGATACCTCCGGCCGCGTTGATGTCGGCCGCGGCTTGGTCGACGCCATTCTTCATTTGGGCTCCGGTCGCCGCACTGGGCCCGGTAATCGGCCCGCCGACGCCAAATTTAACCTGGGCTGAAGCAGTTCCCGCAGCAGCGACTGCGATGCTCAACGCGAAGCCGAACGTAGTGATCTTTTTCATCTGAATTCCCCCTCGAACTGAAGCCGGCAATTTTCTCCCACGCAATATTACGTCAGGCGACTTTACGGCGCCAGCGCATCGGGCCTTCGGATTCATTGAGCCAGCGATATTGTGTGATCATTTGGCTGGCGCGTGCGGCCCTGAAAGCCAAGGAACCCGAAGAGAATGCAGAAGATAGCATCGACAAAATAGTAGTGGGCCGACAAAAAGTGCCGCCATAAAGGCTGAAATGGATGAAACGTACGGCCCGGCCTAGGACGAAGCCATACGCGACAACTTGCCACCATGGCCGCCAGGTGCCGGCAATGGCACGGCCCGCCAGCGTTGCCGCTCCGCCGCCGAGAATGAGGGTTACCAGTACGAAGACGCCGAACGAACCTTCTTCGTAAAGAAACTCGGGTATCGAGAAAGTCGCGGCAATTTCAGTCAATGCCGACCTCCCTCGAGATAGGCCGATTTGATTTCTGGGCGTTCCAGCAGTTCGTGACCCGTGCCCGACATCGTGATGAAACCATTGACCATTACATAGCCGCGATGCGCGAGCTTCAGGGCATGATAGGCATTTTGCTCGACCAGAAATACGGTCAGACCATCCTCGGCATTGAGCGTTTTGATCGCATCGAAGATTTGTCGCACGACCAGCGGGGCGAGGCCGAGCGACGGCTCATCGAGGAGGAGTAGACGCGGTTGCGCCATCAAGGCGCGAGCGATCGCCAGCATTTGCTGTTCGCCGCCCGACAACGTGCCGCCGCGTTGCGAGATGCGCTGTTGCAACCGAGGAAATAACGTCAGCACACGATCGAGGTCGCGCTTGAAATGTGATGGCTCGGCAGTTGTGGCACCCATCTGCAGATTCTCAAGCACTGTCATCCCGCGAGAAAATGCGCCGGCCCTCGGGCGACTGTGCGAGTTTTAGGCGTGCTATCTCGTGTGTTGGCATGCGGGTGATGTTTTGGCCCGCGAAATCGATCATGCCTTCGCGCGCGCGCAGGATTGCCGCACACCGTCATCATCAACGGTCGATTTTCCGGCGCCGTTGGCGCCGATCAACGTGACGATTTCTCCCTCGTTGACGTCGAGGTCCACACCCTTGAGCTGCCATGACGCGGCCATAAAAGGTTTTGACGCCGCGTACCGTGAGGAGGGTCGTAGTCATAGACCAACCTCCGCCTCGACTTTGGCGACGTCCTTGTCGGCAACTCCGAGATACGCCGCGATCACCTTCGGGTTGATCGTCGGATTGCCGCCGGAGTTCCGTCGGCGATCTTGACGCCATAGTCGAGCACGACGATGTGGTCCGAAATTTCCATCACCACGGACATGTCGTGCTCGATCAACAGGATCGAGATGCCGTAGCGTCTCGCGCATTGCGAGCAGGAGATCATTGAGTTGGGCGCTTTCGCGCGGGTTGAGGCCGGCCGCGGGTTCATCCAGGCAGAGCAGCACAGGATCGGTGCACATGGCGCGCGCGATTTCGAGGCGGCGTTGCGCGCCATAGGGCAGATCGCCGGCGGCATCGTCGGCACGGTCTGTCAGGCCGACTCTGTCCAGCCACTCCGCGCGCGTTCGATCGCGGCGCGTTCGGCTTTTGCAAAGGAGGGAAAGCCGAGGACACCAAGAAGGGTATAACCCGACGCCAGCATCAGGTTGTTGTGCTGGGCGACCAATAGATTTTCCAGCACAGTCATTCCCGGAAAAAGGCGAATGTTCTGGAAGGTGCGGGCGACCCGCGCCAGCTGCGCTACAAGATAGTCGGGCATTCGTTCGAGCAGAAGAGTCCGCCCGCCGCACGTCCTGACAGAACGTTCGCCGCTGTCCGTGAGCGTCTCAAGCCAGTCCCAGGCCGCGGCATCACCATGACGAAGTGCGATGCGGCCCTCGCTCGGCTTGTAGAAGCCGGTGATACAATTGAACACCGTTGTTTTCCCCGCGCCGTTCGGTCCTACTAATGGCGGTGATCTCACCTTGTCGCGCGGAAAACGATAGATCTTCAACGGCGACCAGCCCGCCGAAGCGCATCGTCAGATGCTCGACCTGCAAGAGACATGTCGTGCATTGGGCATCAGCCGTGGCGCTTCCTTCACGAGGTCGCTGGCAATTGCCTTGCGTTCTTCAGAACAACCGAGCGGCTGCGCGCGTCGTGATCAGGCCGCGTGGTCGCCAAATCATGATCAGCACCATCCGCGAGCCCGAACAGAAGCATCCGGTATTGGGTCGGATCGAAAGTGGATCCAAAAACCAATTTCAGGAAATCGAGTTCGCGCGATGATTTCGGTGCCGCCGATCATGACAACGGCGGCGATTGCCACGCCGATCTGGCTGCCCATGCCGCCAAGCACGACAATCGGAAAGAATTGTTGCGGACTCAGAAACGTGAACGAATCCGGGGAAATGAAGCCCTGTCGCGCGGCGAAAAACGAGCCCGCAAAGCCGGCAAACATCGCTCCCATGGCAAAGCGCGGTTAACTTGGTGTTGGTCGTATTGATGCCGAGTGAGCGGCAGGCGATCTCGTCTTCGCGCAGCGCTTCCCAGGCGCGGCCGACCGGCAGGCGTCGCAGGCGCATGCGTGACGAATGCAGTGAGGAACGGCGAGCGCGAGTATCAGATAATATAGAAAAAATGGTGCGATATATCGGCGAATATTCTAGGCCGAACACGGCCGCGAAGCCATCGTCATCGGCATTGAACGGGATGCCGAAGAATGTCGGACGTGGGATGCTCTGTGATGCCAGCATAGCCGTTGGTCAGGTCGACCCAGTTGATCAGCACAATGCGGATTATCTCGCCGAAGGCGAGGTGTGACGATGGCAAGGTAGTCGCCGCGAAGCCGCAGCACCGGAAACCCAAGCAGTATTCCCCAAAATGAGAGCGAGATTCCGGCGAGCGGCAGAAGGATCCAAAACGAAAAGCCAAAGGTCTTAGCGAGCAAGCGCATATGAGTAGGCGCCCACCGCGTAGAACGCGACATAGCCAAGGTCGAGGTAGTCCGGCGAGGCCGACGACGATGTTCAGGCCCCATCCCAAGCATGACGTAGATCAGAACCTGAATTCGAGAATTATCGATCCACTTTGACCGAACGGACCAAAGCCTGCAGTGGCAAGAACGATTGCCGGATAAGCAACAACGAAACCCGATGGCGAAAGGAATGATCCATCTGGCGACCTTCCCACGCCAGGCCTGCAGGTTCTACAGCGGGCTTCAGCGCGCGGTTCTGCAACCACGGGCTCGATTGCAAAGCGAATAGGCGAGCGCGGCTGAAGACCGACCAGGGCAACGACAGCAAACAATAACGGCCATCGTGTATTGAGGATCAAGTCATTGCGGACATCGGTAACCGTCCTGAAATCCGATCAGGCGGTAGAAAAGGCCGAAAGTAAGCAGTGCGGTAACGCCCGCATCTCGTAAAGGCGCGAGCCGCGTCGACGCGCTTGGCTGGCGCGCCGCTCGCCATGTCAGACTTTCTCGACATCCGGGCGGCCAAACAGACCTTGCGGCAAGGAATATCGGCGTTATCGCGAGGACCGAAAAAGCGGCGACATCCTTGTAGTCGATTGAGAAATACGCAGACCACATGGTCTCGATAAGGCCGATCAGTATGCCGCCAGCTATGACCGCGCCGGGCAGAGATCCGATACCGCCAAGGCACGGCGGCGGTGGAAGCGCTTTCACGCCGGGACAAAGCCATCGGCGAAACTCACGACGCCATAATACATCAAATACATCGTGCCTGCGACGGCAGCGAGCGCCGCCGCGATGACGAAAAGTCATCGAAATAGTCCTGTCGACATCGACGCCAACCAGAGCCGCCATCTCTTGATCCTGCTCGCAGGCGCGCTGTCGCGCGGCCAAGCCAGAGTTCTTGTGACGAGATACCAGAAACAGACGAGCAGCACTGCGGTAACGATCCAGATGATAAGCTGCTTGACGGAAAGCGTGACCGGATAGTCGTTTTTCGTGAAGAGCATCGAAATCGCCCTGAACCATCGGTGGGATAGATTTGTTGCGCGGACCCTGTGTCACCTGCACAAAATTCGACAGGAAGATCGACATCCCGATTGCTGAAATCAGGGCGCCAGCCGAAATGAACCACGCAACGGTCTGTAGGCGAGGCGTTCAATCGTCCAATTGACCAACGATGTGGAACAACATTGCCACGATGAGCACGACAAACAGAACGAAGTGCAATCGACGAGCTTCCGAGGAGACTGACGAGCAGCAGGAACGCGCAACCAACGCGATGAAAGCTTGACACCATGAACACGTCGCCGTGCGGCGAAGTTCACCATGCCGATAATGCCGAACACCATCGTATATCCGATGGCGATCAGGCCGTAGATTGAGCCGAGCGTAATCCCGTTGATAAAGTTGCTGCAGAAAGACTTCCATTCCGTCCCCACGCTTCCGTCCGGTCAAAGACCGATCAGTCCCGATACTAGAGGCTTAACAGGACATAGCGGGAGCGGCAACGCGGCACAGCGAGGTGTTACTCAAGCGGAATGATGTCGGTGGAGTATTGGCGTAATCAGCGCCAGCGTTGCCGGGAAAATCGCGCCTGTCTCGCAACTGGCGGCGCGGCTAGTGTAAGGCCGCCAAAGAGCCAGATCAGGACCAGAATAGGGATCGGAATCCCGAGCAGCCACAACGGTAGATATCGTCCCATCGTCGGTTCTCCTCTCGTTTAAGGGAACACCTCCGGCGGCGCGAGGTTCCAGACCGCACTTTCTCTACAGATTGAACCGGCACTTGGTAGGAACAAAAACGGGCGCTCACGCATTATTACCAGTTACGGAGCGCACGTGATCAACAGCTTCCTAAACCCCACGTGGATGTAAAATGAATCAAAATCAGAATCCGAACCAGAAACCTGGCCAGCAGCAGAAGGCGGTCAGCAGCAGGATGGCCAGCAGGGCGGACAACAGAAGCCCGGCCAGCAGCAACAGGGTGGTCAGCAAGGGTGGCCAGCATAGCCGCAGCTAACCCAGCAGAACCGCTAACGTTGCAAACCAGAAATAAAGAAGCCCCGCCGTCAGGCGGGGCTTTTCTTTCCCACCACAACTGTTGGCCTCGTAGGCTCGCTCGAATATGCTTGGCTGCATGGGCACCGTGATCGGCGTTGCCGCTGTTCCACTTGTACGGCGATCCGCCGGACGACTCTGCTGACTTTATCCATATCGAAACGATTGCATCGCGATCGTCTATTCACGATTGGACAATCCGCGCACATCGCCACCGTAACCTGTTTCAGGTGCTGCTCATCGAGAAGGGCGGCGGCGAGTTAAGCTTCGAAACAGCAACGGCACGGTTCTCCGCACCTGCCTTAATCCTTGTGCCGGCGACCACGGCGCACGGTTTCCGCTTTACGCCGCAGGTCACGGACGGGTGGGTTGTGAGCTTCACCGAGGATGTTGCCGACGCGCTCGGCGATCAGTCTGGTGAGGCGTTGGCGCGGCTGAAGGCTGCGGTGGCCACACGAGCCACTGTTGCCGCTTGCCAGATGCGGGGGAGGCAAAACGTCTGTCCGCGCTGTGTGCCGATTTGCACGAAGAAAGTGCGGTTGCGCGAGAGGGCTACCGCCTCGCAATGCGCGGTTTGCTCGCTCTTGATCGCCATCGAAGTGGTGCGGCTCGCCGTAAGCCGGGCACGCACCGGCAGGGTCACGCTGTCCCGCTCGGACGCCCGAGTCGATGAGTTGCGGCGGCTCGTCGACGAGTATTTCCGCAAAGAACGTCTTATCAGTTTTTATGCCGGTAAGTTGGCGATGACGCCCGGACAGACTTCAACGATCACGTCAAACGCGCAACCGGTGTCACGGCTGGTCACTTCGATACGGCAGCGTGTTCTGATGGAAGCGAAGCGACAACTCGTTTTTACCAACCAGGCGATTCATGAGATCGCCTATGATCTCGCTTTTTCGGACCCATCGCACTTCACAAGGTTTTTTCGCAAACAAACCGGCATGACGCCCGCAGGCGTTTCGCGACGGACGAGGTTAACGACCGAAGTATCAATCTGCGCCAGCAGAACGCCAAGCGAAGTCGCATCTTTTGTGCGCACAATTGTCACAAGTGGCGTCTGCTTTGCTTTGAGCGGGATGTTGAGCTGTGAGCGGGCACAACCCACCCGTTTTCCGCGCAATTCGAGTGGGAACTTCGTCTCTAGTGCCGTTAATACAAAAAGGTTAAATGGCTAACGGGTAAGGTAAAGGTTCGGTTTCTTTGAACTTCGCAATTGAGGGGATTACGCATGAGTTCTTACGTGAGGAGGGACCCGTGCGAACAATTTCCAACGCCGCAGTGGTGGCCATTGTCGCAATTGCACTCTATTTCGCTCTTGCCTCGGGGCTATGACGGATTGCGCATCCTCACGGCGCCTTCGTATGGCCTTGAAGATGTCTGGCGCTCGCAATTGTTGTTTTGCAATTGGCCGACTTTTCAACTTGGGCCCGATTGGGTTGATAAAACTCGCCGCGTTTTTCGGGGCCCTCAAGCTCGCGGTGGCCTGCATTTGCGATGTTCCACATTGTCGATCGGTTCCGTTGCATGATGCGCGGCCAGCCAAATTCCAAAATCCTTGAAGCCGGTCTGATTCTGGTAGTGGCGATCAGCGTCGCCGCGGTCGGTCCAGCATTCTCGACGCATACGTCCGCGTTGATGCGCGAACACACCATGCAGCTTCTAATTGCTGCATTTGCAATCGGTCTGTGCATGTTTGAACGTGCTCGCATGATAGGCGAACAGAAGACCGAGATCACGGAAAATGTTACCGTTGACAAGACGACAACTCAGGCCGCTCCGCGCTATCACGTTTGACGCGAGTTCACCGGCGCACGGAGAGCGTTGCGTCTTATTTCGGACGAGATCTCGCGGAGCCCGCGATCCGGGGACTCCACTTCCCGCTACGTCGATCCTTGACCGCCTGCAAGAGGGATCTGGCGGCATTGCGTACGTCATCCTGAAAATCCGTGTCGCGGTCGAGATCGTCGTGGCTCGTTGCATATGGCGCGAGGTAACCGACGTAACGATCGATAAGGGCCAAATGGCCTGACGGTATCATTCCGATGTCGGTCATCCAGTCGGTGAGAATGCGACGCAAGTTTTCAACTCCAGCGGCATCGCCGTGCACCACAACGGAAAACACGCGGCCGGCGAGGTGGCGCGGGTAGGGCCAGCCTTTGAGCTCGAGCGTTTTCGCCTCAGCTGCATTTTTGCCGTGGGTCGAAGTCGGGTCGGGATTGCCGCCATCCGCGCAGACCAGACGATCGATCATCAATTTGAGCGAGGAGGGAGCTTGGTACCAGTTTACGGGGCAAATGATCATCACGCCGTGCGCTGTGACCCATTTTGGATAAATCTCCGCCATCCAGTCTCCCGATTGTCCGAGCGCGTGGTTTGGGTAGCATGAGCACGGCCAATGGCAGAGTGGTTGTGCGGTCGAGACGCAAGCCTTGCAAGGAGTAAATGACGCGGCCATATTCCGACGTGAGCGCGACAGGTCGAGGACTTCAACCTCAAATCCACGCGACTTCTCGACGATCTTTTTGCGATCATAGCTAGGTCGATAGGTCTTTGACATTTCGCCGGGACAGGTTTGCTCGCTGCGCGACGAACCGTTGACGATCAGGATGCGCGAGGAGATTTGCGGTTTTTCTGTCGACGTTCGGCTGCACGGATTTTCTCACGGGTAGCGAGCCATTCGAGCGAGATCATATAGTTTGGATCGGCAAACCCTGGACCGGCTTTCGTTTGGCGCGGAGACTTATGATACTCGTCATAGGTGGTCCACGCCGTCTCGGCGATCTTGTCGATCTCGCCGCTGAGCGGCTCAAAATCCGGATCGAAAATCTTTCCAGAAAACGTCGTTTAAACTCGGTTCTTGCGTCGAGCTGAACGCTCGGCATACCGGTGCGCACCTTCGCCTTCGGCATGGACAATCCCCATCAAGCGGACCAAGGCCTTCATTGAAGCCTTTTCAGTCCGAAAATGACGAGAGTGGCGTCAGCGCGTTTGGGCTATTTGGCCTTTGCGACTTCGGCGATTACGTCGGCGGCTTCCTTGAACGCGTGGTTGGCGGCCGGCACCCCGCAATAGATTGCCTGCTGCAGAATAATTTCTCTTGACGTCATCCGGGGTGAACCCGCCCTCGGTGAGCGCTGCGCTGCACGTGCATGCGGAACTCTTCCCACTTGTCGAGCGCGAGCATCGTGCCAATCACGACGGATCCGACGCGTCCGCTCGTCATAGTGCGGCCGCGTCCAGACCTCGCCCCAAGCGGTGCGAGTTATGAAATCCTGGAATTCCTCGTTGAATGGTGTTCTTTTGGCATTTGCTCGGTCAACCCACGCGTTGCCGAGCACCTTGCGGCGCTTCGCCATGCCGCGCTCATAGCGTTCCTTATCGTCCATGAATTGCCTCAGTCCAGGAAATTGAGCATGGCTTCAGTATAGGCTTTTGGCTGCTCGACGTTTGCAATATGGGCCGCATCGAGGCTCACGAGCCTGGCACCCTTGATCTGATTTTGAATCGCCTCGCCCGCAGAGGGTGGAGTTGCTGGATCATGCTTTCCCACGATCACCAGAGTCGGCAAAGCAATGCGCGGATTGGAAGCGGTGAAGTCCATGTCGCGTATCGCTTCGCAGCACGCAATATAACCTGCCGGGCTTCGCTTGTCAGAAATAACTCAGTGATCCGAGCGACTGCCTGTGGCGCGCGGGTTCGGAAATCCTTGGTAAACCATCGCTCCATGTTTGCCCGACAAGCTCGCCGAGGCCTTTCTCATTTACGAGCTTGATCCGGTCGTTCCATGGCGCCTTATCGGCGTAGTGATAGTTGGTGTTGGAGAGCACAAGCTTTCGACGCGATCAGGGGCGATTCGCCCCAACCACTGCCCGACCATGCCGCCCATCGACAACCCGCACCAGTTGGTCTTTCTGACTTTGAGTGCGTCGAGCACCGAAAGAACGTCCCGGCCGAATCGCTCCATCGAGTAGGGACCTTTCGGTACCCGGATCCGCCGTGTCCGCGACGGTCGTAGCGAATAAGCCGGAAGTGTTTTGCCAATTCCGGGGCTTGATCGTCCCACATGCGCACGCGTTGTCCCGGAGCGAATTCGACAGCATCAGGACCGGCGCGCCTCGCGGCCCTCGACCTCGACATTGATCAGGGCAGCCATCGTCTGCGTTGATAGTCGGCATTAAAGTCCTCCCTAAGATTTTGATTATTCGGTTCTAGGCTGAGTGACACCTTAGTGCGCCGCGCGATCCGTTGCAAAGGTCTTTTCATGGCCTTCGTGAGGGCGTAAGCCGGTCTGTCGCGGGATGCTTGCGAGGGAGACGCCATGATGGCGATGACCATGACCGGCGAGGTTCAGCTGCCGGCCAGTCGCGAAGTCGTGTGGGCAAAGCCGAACGACGCCGACAGTTCTGAAGGCCTGCATCCCCGGCTGTGAGGAGCTCAACAAAACCTCCGATACGGAATTCCAGGCAGTCGCGACGACAAAATTGGTCCGGTGAAAGCGCGCTTTAAAGGTAAGGTTCATCTAACCGATCTTAACCCGCCCAACGGCTACAAGATTTCCGGTGAAGGCGACGGTGGCGTGGCCGGCTTGCGCAAAGGGTGGGGCGACAGTCGCCCTGACCGAAAAAGACGGTGGCACACTGCTCACTTATAACGTCGAGGCACAAATCGGGGGTAAGCTTGCGCAATCTTGGCCAGCGTCTGGTCAACGGCGCCGCCAAAAAGGTTGCTGACGATTTCTTCCAGAAGTTTGCAGCCACGTGTTGCCGCTACATGATCAAGTTACACTAGAAGTTTAAGCAGCTCCCACCGCTTCGGACTCCCTTGACCCGAGCCACAATCGGGGTTCAGACTTATTTGGGTCGAAATCGCCTCGATTTCGTACCCGTGAATTACCGCGGTTCCGACTGCGGGAGGCGAAAAAGGGCGTTCGGGCCCGAAATTGGGAGGAAGGTCATGCCGGCCGTATCGATGACGGTGAACGGTAAACCCGTCAGCGGGGATGTCGAAGCGCGCACCCTGTTGGTACAATTTCTGTCGCGAGAACTCTGCGGCTGACCGGTACGCATGTCGGCTGTGATACCTCGCAATGTGGCGCCTGTGTCGTTCACGTTGACGGCATTGCGGGCCAAGTCCTGCACCGCACTCGCTCTGCAGTGCGAAGGCGCGAAGATCATCACAATCGAGGGCTTGGCTGAGCCGAATGCGCCACTGCATCCGATGCAGGAGGCGTTCCGCGAGCATCACGCGCTGCAATGCGGTTTCTGCACGCCGGGAATGATCATGGCGGCCCTCGATATCGTGCGCCGGCGCGGTAACGATCTCGACGAGCACACGATCCGCGAGCAACTCGACGGAAATATTTGCCGCGTGCGCACGGCTACCACAACATCGTCAAGGCTATTGCGGCGGGAGCAAAAGCCATGGCGAAGGGTGGCGCACGCCAGGCCGCTGAATAACTCGGGAACAGTGGGAGAGACCGCCATGAGCGCGACGGGTATCGGCGCGGCGGTGCGCCGAAAAGAAGATTTCCGCTTCATCACCGGGAATGGTCAGATACACAGATGACGTAATTCGGCCAGGCGAGACCCGCGCAGTATTTCGTGCGATCGCCTCATGCGCACGCAACCATCAAGAACATCGACGTTTCTGATGCCAAGAATATGCCGGGCGTTGTCGATGTGCTGACCGGCAAAGACCTTGCATCTGACAAAATAGGCAATCTGATCTGTGGTTGGATGATCCATTCCAAGGATGGATCGCCGATGAAGATGGCGCCACATCCGGCACTCGCGGCCGACAAGGTCTGTCATGTTGGCGATGCGGTCGCTGTGGTCATAGCGGCAACCCAGGCGCAAGGGCGCGACGCGGCTGAAAAGGTCGAAGGTCGACTACGAGTTGCTACCCGCTGTTGTTGATCCGGCCAAGGCAGGATCAGAGCCCGCAAATTCACGATGTTGCGCCGAAGAACACGATCTACGAATGGTCGCTTGGTGACGCAAAGGCCGTGGATGCGGCCTTTGCAGGCCGCCACAGCACGTCACCAGGCTCGACATCGTCAACAATCGCCTGATCGCGAATGCGATAGAGCCGCGCGTCGCGCTTGCAGAATACGATCCGGGTACCGATCAGCTGACGCTTTGGAACACTACGCAAAATCCACACGTGTCTCGCCTGGTGATTGCGGCCTTCGTCGGCATGGCGCCGGAGCACAAACTTCGCGTCATAGCTCCGGACGTCGGCGGTGGCTTCGGCTCGAAGATTTTCATTTATCCTGAGGAGGTCGTTTGCCTCTGGGCGGCAAGGAAGGTTGGACGGCCCGGTGAAATGGACCGCCGATCGATCGGAGTCGTTCGTGACCGATGCGCATGGACGCGATCATGTCACGCGTGCCGAGCTGGCGCTTGATGCCAATGGCAAGTTTCTGGCGATGCGCGTCAAGACGATCGCGAACCTCGGCGCCTATATGTCGACGTTCTCCTCATCGGTGCCGACCTATCTTTACGCGACGCTGCTGTCAGGGCAGTACGATATTCCTCAAATCTACTGCGAGGTCGATGCGGTCTACACGAACACCGTGCCGGTCGATGCCTATCGCGGTGCCGGTCGTCCGGAGGCGACCTTCGTTGTTGAGCGTCTCGTGGAAGTGGCGGCAAGGCAATTGCAGATCGATCCCGCCGACCTGCGCCGACGCAATTTCATCAAGTCATTCCCGCATCAGACGCCGGTGATCATGGCTTACGATGCAGGCGACTATAATGCCTCGTTAAAAAAGCCATGGAAATCGCCGGACGTGAAGGGCTTCAGCAGGCGCAAGCGCGAAGCCGCGCGTAACGGCAAGCTGCGTGGGCTTGGCTATTCAACCTACATCGAGGCTTGCGGCATTGCCCCCTCCCAGGCGGTCGGGTCACTCGGCTGTGGTGTGGGGCTGTGGGAGAGCGCAGAGGTGCGCGTGAATCCGACCGGAAGCGTGGAGGTGCTCACCGGCACCCATGCCCACGGGCAGGGGCACGAGACGACATTCGCCCAGTTGGTTTCGGAACGTCTGGGCATTCCGTTTGAAAACATATCGGTCGTGCACGGCGACACTGACAAAGTCCAATTCGGCATGGGGACTTATGGCTCGCGTTCGGGCGCAGTCGGCATGTCGGCAATTGTCAAAGCGCTCGACAAGGTCGAGGCCAAGGCGAAGAAGGTTGCTGCTCACATGCTCGAAGCGGCTGAGGGCGACATCGTGTTCGAGGACGGCAAATTCACGGTCGCCGGCACCGACAAATCGGCCGCGTGGGGCGATGTCGCGCTCAATGCCTATATCGCGCACAAATTTGCCGGGCAGGAGCTTGAGCCGGGATTGAAGGAGACGAGTTTCTACGATCCGACCAACTTCACGTTCCCGGCTGGTTGCCATATTTGCGAAGTCGAAGTCGACTGCGATACTGGCAAGACCGAGATTGTCAGTTGGACGGCGGTCGACGACTTCGGCACCATAGTCAATCCTATGATCGTGGAAGGTCAGGTGCACGGCGGCATTGCGCAGGGGATCGGTCAGGCCTTGCTGGAAGTTGCTGTTTACGACAAGGACGGTCAGTTAGTGACCGGGTCACTGATGGACTACTCTGATGCCCCATGCTCATGATTTGCCATCCTTCAAGGTAGGCCTCACCGAAACGAAGGCACCATCGAATCCGCTTGGCATCAAAGGTTGCGGGGAAGCGGGCGCAATCGCTTCGCCCGCGGCAGTTATCAACGCCATCACCGACGCGATCGGCACGGAAGATCTGGCGATGCCGGCAACCGCGCAAGCGGTCTGGTCGGCAGCTCACGCGTACGCAACCGCGTCATGCCGCGTAATTCAGGGAGATAGCGATGTACAATTTCACTTTCCATCGTCCGACAACGGTTCGTCAGGCGGCGGGACTGCTGGCGCGTAATCCCGAGGCAAAGCTTTGGCAGGCGGGCATTCGCTGCTGCCGGTGATGAAGTTGCGTCTGGCGAACCCTTCGGCGCTGATCGACCTTTCATTGGTAGAAGGCATGAGCGGGGTCGAGCAGAAAGGGCGTTCGATCGTGATCGGTGCCATGACCCGTCACGCGGACGCCGCTAACTCACCAGTGCTTCAACAGGTTTCGCCGGGGCTGGCTTCCGTCCCGGCCTCTGTCGGCGATCCGCAAGTTCGCAACCGCGGCACAATCGGCGGATCGGTCGCCAACAACGATCCGAATGCGGACTATCCTGCCGCGTGCCTCGGACTTGGTGCCACCATCATTACCAACAAGCGGCGCATTGCGGCAGACGATTTTTTCACCGGGATGTTTTCAACCGCGCTGGAGGATGGCGAGATCATTACCAAAGATCAGTTTCCCGGTTGCGAAAAAGCAGCCTACGAGAAGTTCAAGCATCCGGCATCGGGCTTCGCTCTGGTTGGGGTCTTTGTATCCAAGCGTGGTTCCGACATCCGCGTTGCGGTGACAGGTGCCGGCGCGAACGGCGTTTTCCGAGTCAAATCATTTGAGGAGGCGTTGAAGAAGCGCTTTGCGGCGAAGTCGCTCGAGGGCATGACCATTCCAGCGACTGGGATGAACAGTGATATCCACGCTAGCGCCGAATACCGTGCCCATCTTGTCGGAGTACTGGCCCGTCGCGCTTTGGCAAAGGCGACGGCGTAAGTCCGATCTGCGTGTGGAACAATCTTGGTGGGAACTGCGTTTTCCGGCGGAGGTAACAATTTCGCTGGGACGGTTCCTTATGCAGGTATTTCCGCTTCTAATTGTCGTTTTGATCGCAGCGTCCTTGGCGTACGTGCGCATGACCGTTTAATCGGGGCGCACGCACCTTCAAAATCAGGTCGGCGCGCGATCTAGTTCGCCAAGCAGGTCGTGTAGATCGAGCGGATTTGTGTACATCTGCAGTGATCCGTCCGCCTTCTTCGGCCACTTCTCTTTCGGGCGATCCCAATAGAGTTCAACTCCGTTGTCATCCGGATCCCGCAAATAAAGCGCCTCGCTGACCCCGTGGTCGCTTGCGCCCTCTAACGGGATCTTGGCGACGATGAGCCGTCGCAGCGCGTCGGCCAAGAGCAGTCGGGTCGGATAAAGAATTGCAGTATGGTAAAGGCCGGTGGTGCCGGGCGGCGGCGGCGAGCCGCCGAGGCTTTCCCAGGTATTGAGCCCGAGATGATGGTGATAGCCGCCGGCCGATATAAAGGCCGCGCCAGGGCGGCTCGTGGTAAGCGTAAAACCCAATACCCCACAATAGAAATCCAGCGCCCGCTGGAGGTTTGCGACCTTCAGGTGCACATGCCCAATCCGCACCCCTGGATTGATGGTGGGCATTTGTAGGTTTGGTTTGTCGATGGTCTCGGCCTTGGTCATGGGTCCATCCTGGCTCTCGGGTCCTTCGATCACCACATGTAAGACACACGCGTGGTAGGATAAAGTCCCCGCATGACAGATAACACCCTGCCGAATTCAATCGATTCAACCCTCGATCTGTTGGCTAAGGCCGACTACATCGCGGATCGCTCGCTCGCGACGGTTCTCTACCTCGCGCTGCGCATGGGCCGCCCTCTGTTTGTCGAGGGCGAGGCGGGGGTCGGCAAGACCGAGATTGCCAAGGTCCTTGCAACGACGCTTGGACGCCGTCTGATCCGGTTGCAGTGCTATGAGGGCTGGACGTTTCCGCTGCGGTCTACGAGTGGAATTACGGCGCCCAGATGATCGCCATTCGGTTGGCAGAGGTCGAGGGGAGGGTGATCGAACACGTATTGAGCACGACGTGTTTTCGGAACGCTTTCTGATTAAACGGCCACTGCTGCAGGCGCTCGAGCCCGATCCATCTGGCCCCCGGTCCTATTGATTGACGAAATCGATCGCACCGATGAGGCGTTCGAAGCCTTTCTTTTGGAGGTTCTCGCAGACTTCAGGTGACAGTACCGGAGCTCGGAACCGTGAAGGCGGCTCACCCGCCGATCGTTGTCGTCACCTCAATCGCACCCGTGAAGTGCACGACGCTCTTAAGCGGCGCTGTCTTTACCATTGGGTCGGTTACCCCAACGCCGAACGCGAATTGAAGATTTTGCGCGCCAAGGTCCCCGGCATCGCCAAGAAATTGTCGGAACAGGTCGTGGCCTTCGTCCAGACGCTGCGCAAAGAAGACCTTTTTAAATCCCCGGTGTTGCCGAGACATTGGATTGGGCCGGTGCTCTCACCGAGTTAGATGTCATTGCGCTTGATCCGACGACAGTATCGGACACGCTCGGTGTCTTGCTCAAATATCAGGACGACATTGCCCGTCTCGACGGCACCAAGGTGAAAGCGTTGCTCGACGAGGTGAAGTCGGAGCTGAGGGCGGCGGAGTAGCTCATGTCCGCGTCCGAAGGCCGTCTATCCGAAAACGTCCTCTACTTCGCGCGAGCGTTACGCGCGGCGGGAATTCCTGTGGGATCCGGTGCGGTGCTCGATGCGCTGGAGGCTCTCACTGTGGCCCACGTCGGTACTCGCGACGATTTCTATTGGACGCTTCATGCGGTGTTCGTAAAGCGACATGAGCATACAATTCTCTTCGACCAGGCATTTCGTATTTTCTTTCGCAAGCGCGGCTATATCGAAAAGATGATTGCTTCGATGCTGCCGGACATTACGTCAAGCACGCCGAAGGCGCCGCCGCCCGGTGCGCAGCGTATTCAGGAGGCGCTGTTCGCCGGGCTCAACGAGAGGACCAAAGCAAGTCCGAAGTCGAGATCGATGCAAGGTTGACTGTCTCGGATCGGGAATTCTTGCAGAAGAAAGATTTTGCACAGATGACCGCGGCAGAAGATTACAGCAGCCAAGGAAGCCATCGCACGCTTCGCGCTGCCGCTAGATAAAGGTGCGCACGCGGCGGCTCTCGCCTAATCGGCGTGGTCATATTATCGACATCCGTCGCACCCTGCGCGCCAGTATGAAGGTCGGTGGCGCACTGATCGACCTGAAATATCTTGGTCCGCGGGTGAAAGAAGCCACCTATTGTCGCGTTACTCGATATTTCCGGTTCGATGAGCGAAGTACACCCGTCTGTTTTTGCATTTCCTGCACGCTGTAACGGACGCTCGCAAGCGCGTCACCACGCTTTCTGTTCGGCACGCGTTTAACGAACGTCACCCGCGCGATCCGACAACGAGATCCGGATGAGGCGCTCGCGGCCTGCTCGGCGAATGTAGCTGACTGGTCCGGGGGTACGCGCATCGCCACTTCTTTGCACACATTCAACAAGCAATGGGCGCGCCGGGTACTCACACAGGGTGCGGTGGTGCTTTTGATCACCGATGGGCTCGAGCGAGATGCCGACGATACGCTTTCTTTCGAGATCGATAGGCTTCATCGATCATGCCGACGGCTGATATGGCTGAACCCGCTCCTTCGTTTTCATGGCTTCGAAGCGCGCGCTAAGGGTGTGCAAGCCATTCTGCGGCACGTGGACGAATTGCGGCCGATCCATAATCTGGAGTCCATGGCCGGTCTGGTGCACGCCCTGTCGGGCGCGCCTGCAAAAGCGTTATGATCTGAAACTGATGCTCAGGCGCGTTGCCTGACGGAGGAACTGCGATGCTTGCACGCGATGAAGATATCCTCAAAGCCGCCGAAGAATGGCGCAAGTCCGGTCGCGACGTCGCGCTCGCGACGGTGGTCGAGAACATGGGGCTCGGCACCCGCGGCCGGTTGGCTCAATCTGGTGATCGACAACGATGGCAACTTCCTCGGATCGGTATCCGGCGGCTGCGTTGAAGGTGCGGTGGTTACCGAGGCGATGGATGTGATCGAGAGCGGCAACCCGAAGATGCTGGAATTCGGCGTGGCCGATGAAACCGCATGGAAAGTCGGCCTGTCGTGTGGTGGGACCATCCGTGTTGCTATGTTGAGAAGGTGAGTTGAGTGAAGCTGGAGATCTTGCACGCACTCAATGCCGAACGCGCCGCGCGCCGCAGCGGTGCCTTGTCACCGATGTGGCGAATGGCTCGCAAACGGTTGGTGAAATCAGCCGAGGCGCCTAAAGATCCTTTGAAGGACACACTGGAAAAACGCCTGCGTATGGCCAAGAGTGGTAGTGGAAGAGACCCCACAAGGCCGGGTCTTCCTGACCGTCTATGTGCCGTCGCCCCGGCTTTGTCATCACAGGCGCGGTTCACATCAGCCAGAACGCTGGCGCCGATTGGACAACTTTGCTCGGCTACGACGTGACAATCGTCGATCCGCGCACTGCCTTTGCCTCAATCGAAAGATTTCCGGATGTGAAAGTCATCGCAGAGTGGCCGGATGAGGCATTGCCCCCGCTCGGCATCGATCACTACACGGCGTTCGTTGCCCTTACGCACGATCCGAAGATTGATGATCCGGCACTCAAGCATGCTTTGGCGCGTGACTGTTTTTATATTGGCGCTCTCGGCTCGAAGAGACTCACGCCAAGCGTATCGAGAGGTTAAAGCAGGAAGGCTTGAGGCGATTCCGATATTGCCCGGATCCATGCGCCGATAGGCCTCGATATCAGCGCCGTGTCGCCTGCAGAGATTGCCGTTGCCATCATGGGCGAAAATTACCAGCGCGGCTGCGGCAGAGTGACCAGAAAAAGCTGGTAGCTGCATGAAATTCGGACCAGTTTCGCCTGATGAAGCGCTTGGCTCGACCGCCGTGCACTCGATCCGTAAGGGCGATCTCGTTCTCAGAAAGGTACGGTGATCGGCGCTGCTGAGGTCGCAGCGCTCAAAGCCGCCGAAGTCCCTGAGGTTGTCGTGTCGCCGGCTAGAGCCCGGCGATGTGACGGAAGATCAAGCGGCCGCAGAGATTGCCAGGGCGGTCGGTGGCAAGGGCATACGCTTTGATCGCGCTTTCACTGGCCGCTGCAATCTGTTCGCCGACGTTGCAGGCGTCCTTGTCGTCGACAAGGACGCGGTCGACCGTCTCAATCGTGTCGACGAAGCCGTAACGCTTGCGACGCCGCCGGAATTGCAAACCGGTTGTCGAAGGCGAGATGATTGCTGGTGAAAGATCAGTACCGTTCGCTGTCGCCTCCGGTCCACGCGGATGCGGCGCTTCAGGAGGCGTCGAGGGCAAAACCGGTCATTCGGATAGCGCCGTATAAGATACGCAAGATCGGCGTTGTATCGACACTACTGCCGGGTCTTGCGCCGAAGGTCGTTGAGAAGACCCTCAAAGTCATGGCCGACCGGATAGCGGATACCGGTGCGTCGATTTTTGCCGAGCGTGCGCGTGCCGCATGATCAGACATCGCTCGCCAAAGCGATCGATGAACTGCTCTCTGCCGGTGCTCAACTGGTGGTTATTTTCCGGCGCTTCCGCAATTGCCGACCGGCGTGACGTTATTCCCGGCGGCGCTTGAATCGGTTGGCGGGCGAGATCGAACATTTCGGCATGCCGGTCGATCCTGGCAACCTGATGCTGGTTGGCAAGGCGCGTGACGTTGCGGTTGTGGGTGCGCCGGGCTGCGCAAGAAGTCCCAAAGAGAACGGTTTTGACTGGGTGCTGATGCGTCTTCTCGCCGGGCTTCCTGTCGGGCGTGAGGACATCACCGGGCATGGGCGTTGGCGGTCTGTTGATGGAAATCGTCACGCGCCCGCAACCGCGCGCGAAGCCCGTCGAGGAGATGGTGAAGCGTGTGGCGGCTGTTGTATTGGCGGCCGGCCGCTCGGACTCGTATGGGTGCGATCAACAAACTGGTCGAGCGGATTGGCGCGGAAGCCGCTCTCGTTCGCATCGCGGCCGAACAAGCGTTGGCATCGCAGGCTGGACCGGTAATCGTCGTCACTGGCCATCAGCGGGAGAAGGTCGAGGCCGCACTCAGGATCTCAACGTGCGCTTCGTGCACAATCCCGATTATGCCGAAGGCCTCGGTACGTGCGTTGCGCGTCGGTATCGGAGCGGTGTCGGAAAAGCGCCGACGGGGGCGATCGTTTGTCTTGGCGACATGCCACAGGTTGATACAACACTGATTGACACGCTGCTCAATGCATCTGATCCGAGAGCGGCGCGTGCATCGTCGTCCCCACTCATTGACGGACACGCCGCGGTAATCCTGTGGTATGGGCGCGGCGCTTCTTCCAGGACCTTATGTCGATCGGCGGCGATTTCGGTGCGCGTTATCTGATCGGCAATTACGCGCCGAGGCGGTCGTCGAAGTACCGGTTGCCGGTGACGCAGCGCTTACTGACGTCGACACGCCCGAGTCGCTTTCTGCCGTCAAGGCTGAAATCGAACGCGCCTGAGATTCAGATCGGCTGATCGCGCCACCCGACTCACCCTATCTTGGAAAGATGCTTGGATAGGGAAGGGCGATGGCCAACATCTACGCGCCAGTGATGCGTGTGCTTGTGCGTTCTAGCCTTGGTGTTGGCGACTGCGACGCTGATGTTCGTTGCCGTGAATACAGCGCGCGCGGCCAATGGCTCGCCATCCGAGATAATACGTAACTAAGCTGACATTCCACATAATTTCTGGCTCTTGCAGACGGTCTCTTGTTGCACTAAATTATGACTGACCCAGTCAGTCATAATGGTGCAGGCATGCTGCGTCCACCAAGGTCCCGTAAGTCAGCGACCCGGCGAACAAGTCGACGCAAGCGCGCAGCTGAAGCGGCGCGCGCGGCCGGTATTCCGGGAGCGCCTCGCGCAAGACGCGGGCGCCGAACGGCGCGACGGCGATGCTTGTCCGCTGCGCTTGATGAATTCTCGACCCGCGGATTTGAAGCGGCGACGCCTCGACGACGTGGCGCGGCGGGCAGGCATCGCCAAAGGAACGATCTATCTCTACTTCCGGGACAAAGAGAGCCTGTTTCAGGAGTTGATCCGGACCATGCTCACCCCGCTTGTCGGCACGATCGAGGCCTTGGGCGAGGCCGATATGCCTGTCGCCTTGCTCGCTGACCGCATTGTCGATCTGTTTGTGCGCGAAATCTACTGGAGACTCAGACGTCAGGACGTTATCCGCCTCATGATCACGGAGGTCAGGCGCTTCGCGAAACTTGCGGAATTTATTATCGCGAAGTCTTGTCGAGGGTCATCGGGGCAGTGCGCTCTTTGCTGCGACGCGCTTACCACGCGCGGCGGATTCCTGAGGGGCTTGCTGATTTTCCTGGTAATGTCGCCGCTCAGGATTGGTCGCGATCGTCTGGGGTGGGTTGTTCGAGCGCGATTGAGACCGCTCGACGTTCGCAAAAAATGATGAACGACGCATCGAGGGTTGCTGTTTCGCGCTCGGGGAGAGCAGCTTGCTGACTGCATGAAGCTCGCTTTTAGGCCCTTGGGGAGAAACATTATGCTAGCCGCACCTTGTGCTCGGCGGTTTGCGGAGAAACAACTTGACCGCGTGGCGCAGGGTTAGGTTGAAGCCGACACTGATCTTCCGTTTCATCCCGACGAACAAGGGCGATGTCGGGAGCATTACTGAAGAAGGTGCGCGAGAGGCGATCGCGTTAAAAAGGAGCGACGCACTGCGCACCGTAGACGACGATTTGACCAAAGGCTGACGTCGTAGTGAGAAATACAGCCGTCATTAACGCACAGCAGGGCTTCGACCGAGCGAGAGGAGCTGTTGAAGTCTTCAGCAGGAACGCAAAAACCTATGACGATGCCGAGGCCGCTTTGCGTCAGGCGAAGGCCAATCTGGACTGGTCACAAACGCGGCTCATGCGTCGCGACGCCTACAGTCCGGTGATGGTACGGTCGAGCAGGTATCTACCGTCCGGGCGAAACCGTGCCCGCAGGTAGGCCGGTTGTCGCGATACTGCCGCCAGGGATCTCAGGCTTCGGTTTTTCGCGCCACAGGCATTGATCCCCACCATCAAATACCGGGATATCGTCGACGTGAGTTGCGACGGGTGCGAAAAAGAGTCTGACAGCAAAAGTAAGCTTTATCGCGCGGGCGCCGAATACACGCCACCAGTTATCTATAGTCAGGAGGAACGCGCCAAGCTGGTCTTTTTCGATCGAAGCCCGGCCCGAGCAGCCAGACAAATTCCAGGTCGGCCAGCCCGTCACAGTCACATTGCGACAAGAGTCGTCCTGATGAATGCGAACGATATCGTTATCGATGTCCACGGCCTGACTAAAAAGTTTGACGGTCGTACAGTCGTGCGCAACCTGTCCATGCAGGTCAAGCGCGGCACGATCTACGGCTTTCTCGGACCCAATGGATCCGGCAAGACGACCACGATCCGCATGCTGTGCGGTCTTCTCACGCCGGATGAGGGTACCGGAACGTGCCTGGGCTACGACATCCGCACGGAGAACCGACAAGATTAAGCGACAAGTCGGTTACTATGACGCAACACTTTAGCCTGTATCCAAGACCTCGTCGGTGCGTGAAAATCTGGAGTTCATCGGACGAGTTCATGGCATCGATCATCCGGTCGGCGCCGCCGCGCGCCGCGATCGAGCGGCTAGTCTTACGGGCGGGAAGCGCAGATAGCCGGCGAGCTTTCCGGCGGGTGGAAACAGCGGCTGGCGCTTGGCGCTTTGCACGCTGCCGAGCCCTCAGCTGCTGCTGCTGGACGAACCAACCGCGGGTGTCGATCCAAAGGCGAGGCGCGGGTTCTGGAACGAGATCCATTCGCTTGCTGCGCGACGGACTGACCGTATTGGTGTCGACGCACTACATGGACGAGGCAGAACGTTGTCACGAGATTGCATATATCGCTTTCGGGGAACTGCTTGCCCGCGGCACCGTCGATGAAGTGATCAGCTCATCGCATTTGACAACCTACGTGGTGAGCAGCCCACGCGGCGAAGAGCTCGCGGACCTCACAGCCGAACTCAGCGCGCAAGCCGGGCATCGATATGGTTGCGCCGTTTTGGCACCAGCCTGCACGTCTCCGGCCGCGATGAGGCCGCCCTAGAAGCCGCCATCGCGCCATACCGCAAACAAAAGAACTTCAATTGGGAACGGTCCGAAGCCATCGCTCGAGGATGTGTTCATCGATCTCGATGGGCAGAGCGCGGGACAATTTTCAATGACGCATATGCTTCCACCAGCGCAGTCTGCAAGGCGCCTTCCAGGTGAGGGGTTCTGGCGCAAGACCTGGGCCATGCTGGTGAAGGAGTTCATCCAGCTCAGGCGTGATCGCGTTTCCTTCGCCATGATTATCATGATCCCGCTCGTGCAGCTGATGTTGTTTGGGTATGCAATCAACACCACCCCGCGCAATCTGCCGACCGCCGTCCTGATGCAGGAACAGCAGCGACCTCTGTCGCGCTCCATCCTCGCCGCACTCGAAAATACGAAATATTTCGAGAGTTACCCATTTGCCGCACAGTGAAGCGGAGGTTGATCGGTTGCTCGCCTCAGGCTCTGTGCTGTTTGCGATCGAGATACCGGCCAACTTCGAACGGTCGGTGCGTCGCGGCGACAAACCGGCGATGCTGGTGATCGCTGACGCAACCGATCCCGTCGCTTCGGGTACCGCACTCCGGTGCTCTCGGAGGTTCTTCAGACGGCGCTCTCAGCATGATCGCGATGTCCCGAATAGTCCCAACATGCCGTTCGAGATCCGCCCGCACGCCCGCTACAACCTGCAGCGATCACTCAGCTAAATATCGTGCCGGGACTGGTAGGCACGATCCTGACCATGACGATGCTGATTTTCACGGCACTCTCGGTCACCCGCGAGATCGAGCGTGGCACGATGGAAGCTTGTTGTCGATGCCGATCACGCCGTTCGAGATCATGCTTGGCAAGATCATTCCCTACGTGCTGGTCGGTGTCGTGCAGGCCACGATGATCATATCGATCGGCGTTCGCGCTGTTCGGCGTTCCGATCTTTGGCAGCCTGATCGTGCTTGCTCTGCTGAGCACACTGTTTATCGCCACCAATCTTTCGATCGGCTACACGTTTTCGACCATCGCACAAGAACCAGCTGCAGGCCATGCAGATGGCGCTGATGTTCTTTCTGCCGAACATCCTGCTGTCGGGTTTCATGTTTCCGTTCGCCGGAATGCCGGTCTGGGCGCAATGGATCGGCGAAGCGTTGCCACTCACGCATTTTTTGCGCATCGTGCGATCGATCATGCTGAAGGGCTCGAACTTGTCCGACCTGCGCTACGACGCGATTGCGATGTTTGTCTTGATGGCAGTGGCGATGACGATCGCTGTCACGGGATTCCGCCGCACGCTCGACTAGAGGCGCTTCAACATATTGAGTCGCAGGTAGGGGCTCGCTTCGGCAGCGTAGGGTCCTGGGCCCAGCCGGCCCAAATACCTCCCAGCATTTCTTCGAAGACCCGCCAGCCATAGGCAATGCGCGCCGAGTTAGTGGTTGCGATCGACGATAGTGCGGCGTCAGCAGCGACCATGGAATAAGGGTGACGGCTCGTACCACAGGTCAAACGCCAATCGCAGGCCGAATGAAGCGCCGCGCAATCGGTTGGAAGGATCATCCGGCTGAAGATGATGTTTTTGAAATTCGGGTCCAAAGAAAAATTTGAATTCCACATCGCCGCGCTTGATCCGCCAGCCGGCGAGAACGTGCGCGAGGATCCTTCGGCGCCGATGACGCGTTCGCCCCCGAGGTTTTTCGCGTCGTACCGATAGAGCCCGCTTGCAAACAGAATTTTCAGAAGTAGCCCACCTTGGTCAAGGCCCGACGGCGCAAACAGAAATCCACCGTGGGCGCAAGCTCCGTTGAGCAGAGGTCGCGACCGGAGAACAGCATGGCATGCGGGTCGTCATCCTCGCCCGCCCATGCGGGAAGCAAATGATGCGCAAACAAGGCAAACCGACAGGGCCACGCCGGCAATCACCGTCGCGCAAGCGCGCCTCCTGCAGACTCATCTATGACCCAGACTTTAAATTACGCCACAAATTGCATAATTATGTTTGCACAACCTTTGCGTGATGGCGTCCGCCATGCAGGGGAGGCTTGCGGCGGGCGACTAGGACAAGGACTATTAATGGGTATATGGAGTGAATCGCCCTTGGACTTGCGTTTACTGACGGGAAGTCGATGAGCACGTCTACGAACCATACCGACGACGACCGGGCCCGGCAGAGGTCGATCGCCTTTCTGAATTGGGCGCACGCACTCGATCATTTCGTGCTGCTGATCTACCCACGGTCGTAATCGGCCTGCAGGTCGTTTATGGGCGCTCCTACAGCGAGCTGATCGCGCTCTCGAGCGCAGCCTTCGTGGCCTTCGGCGTGTTCTCGCTGCCGGCCGGCTGGCTCGCCGACCGCTGGAGCCGGCGCAACATGATGGCGGCGTTCTATATCGGCTGCGGTCTCTCGCTCGCGGCGGCGGGCTTTGCGCCCGACCTCACAGCGCTCGCCGTAGCGATGTTCGCGCTCGGCGGATTTTCGCGTCGATTTATCATCCGGTCGGCATGGCGATGCTGATCGAGGCGTCAAATGCGCGGGCCGCACGCTCGCCTTCAACGGCGTTTGCGGAAATCTCGGCGTCTCGCTTGCCGCCGGCATCAGCGCGGTGCTTGCCACCTGGTTCGGATGGCGCGCGGCTTTCTTTGCCCCGGCTGCAGTCCTAGTCGCCACCGGAATTTTCTACCTCTGGGTGACGCCGGATGATCGTCGTCATGCCAAGTCACGCCAATCAAAGCCGGCCGTTCCATTGACGCCGCGGCTCGCAGTCATGCTGTTCGGGCTGTTCATCGTTATCGCATTGAGCGCGGGCCTCACGTTCAATGTGCTGACTATCGCGTTACCGAAAATCGTCGATGAACCGCCTGTCCGGAGATCTGCCTCTGGTTCTTGTCGGTGGCATTGCGACCGCCGTTCTGGTTTGCGGCGCGCTCGCGCAACTGGACCGTTGGCCGCGTGGTCGAATGGGTTCCCCCGCGTGATATTTGCCGCCGTGACCGGCATCGGCTTTCTCGGCAATCTGTGGGCGGCCTACAGCACCGGCGTCGCGCTGCTGATCGCACTGGCAATCGCGGTCGCTGCGATCTATGGGCAGGTGACGGTCAACGACATGATCATGGCCCGCTACACCGCCGACGCCTGGCGTGGGCGTGTCTACGCCGTGCGCTACTTTCTGCTGTTCATCAGCGCCGGTGCTGCGATCGGCATGATCTCGATCCTGCATGAGAGCGGTGGCTTTGCGCTCGTTCTCGGCGTCAATGCCGTCATCGCGCTGTTGCTCTTCGCCACGACGCTGGCTCTCGTTGCCATGATCATCAGTGTCGAAGGCCGGCGGCGCACCGCAACCCGCCGAATAACCTCAGGAACAGCGGCGGGATCAGATCTTCGACATTGACCCGCATGCGTTTCTTCACATTCGCAACGATGCGGGCTGCGTGATGACCAGGTCTTCTGGATCGCGGCAATAGCACAAAAGCGCCCCAGCCGCTTGCCCGATTTGATCAACGCAACCAGCTCGCCCAGTTCTTCCTGTGCTTCGGCTTTCTTGATGTGCTTGTCGTAGGTGCGCCACAGCGCATCGGTGTCGCCGCTGCGTGCCGCGGCCCGGCCCTCGGCCGGGGTCCCCAGCTTCTGCAGATGCACGTAGCCTATTCCGGCATCGTCCAACGATGCTGAGAGCTGGCGCTTGGAGAAGCCCGGGCGGCGCGATGCAGCGACCGCGCGCGTGTCGATCAACAGTTCGACTTCTCGCGCGCCTGAGTTCGTCGAGCACGGCGGCCGGTTTGGCCTGCTCATATCCTATCGTGAATAACGGATGGCTTTTCGCCGCTTTTCTTTGCGGCTTTCGATTTCAATCTTTCGATCAGCACGCCATGGCCGCCGCCGGCGCGCGAATCTTCGCCTCATGGATGAAATACAAGAAGACATCGCGCGGCTCTTTCTTTGCCGACGTCTTGTCGATGCGCGGCAGATCCTTTGGCTCGCCACCTTGCGCCCAGGTTTTTGCACGTGCGGCCCAGGCGTCGAGTGCCTTCGGCGGATAACCGGCTTTCAGTTTGTCGTCGCCTTTCTGCAGCCGCGCGTAGACGAAATCGCCGACGATATCGGCAATGGCCGGATACTTGTCATGCTCGGCGAACACGACCGGGATCGAGAATTTGCGCAGCAGCGCTAGGAAGTCCGGCGTGTTGAAACTGTCGTGGCGCACCTCGACCGACGTGGCGCAAGGTGTGTCCGTCGAAAGTCTTGGGCAGCAGTTCAAGAAAGCCTGCCGAAATCGGCTTCGTCGAATTTCTTGAACGGCGCGAACTGCCAGAGCAGGGGCCCGAGGCGGGGCGCCCAGCTCGGTGACGCCAGAATCGAGAAACCGCTTGATGGAATCGCCGGCTTCGCTGAGGACGCGGCGGTTGACGGCGTAGCGCGGGCCCTTCAACGAGAACATGAACCTTGTCCGGCACCTCGACCAGCCCATTTGCGATACGTGGCGGGCGCTCTGGCGTGCGATAGAACGTGCCGTTGATCTCGATCGCGGTCAGGTGCTCGGCTGGCATAGGCAAGTTCGCGGGCGTGCGGCAGGCCTTTGGGGTAGAACGCGCCACGCCACGGCTCGTAGCGTCCAGCCGCCAATTCCAGCGTAAATATTACCCTGCCGCTTCGTCATTCCGCTGTCATGTCAGTAGGATATTGTGTCTTGCAAATGGCGATGCGTATTGTTTGTCGCCATGACGGTTACTGCGACGGGGCGACGCCGGATGAACGCGCGCCTTTTCGTGTGTGGTCGTTTCATTTTGGCTTGGCTAATCACCTCGGTAGCATGCATGCGTGCGCGCTGATCGCGGTCATAGGCAAGGATACGAAGAGCAAGAGGCCCGGGGATTTCCCGGGCCTCTGCATTCTGCGTGATTAGCGTCGCTTAGAAGTCCATGCCGCCGCCCGGGGCATGGCCGGCATCGCTTCTTTCTTCTTCGGCAGTTCAGCGACCATGGCTTCCGTGGTGATCAAGCAGGCCGGCAACGGATGCCGCGTTCTGGATCGCTGCACGCACGACCTTGGTCGGGTCGATGATGCCCTTGGTCATGAGGTTGCCGTACTCGCCGTTCTGCGCATCGAAGCCGTAGGAGTATTGATCCTTCTCCAGCGATCTTGCCGACTACGACCGAGCCGTCAGCGCCCGCATTGATGGCGATCTGGCGGGCCGGAGTCTGGATCGCCTTGCGGACGATCTCGACACCGTGCTTCTGGTCCTCGTTCTCGACCTTGATGCGCTTGAGGCCTTCGACCGCACGCAGCAGAGCGACACCGCCGCCCGGCAGGATGCCTTCCTCGACCGCGGCGCGGGTCGCATGCATCGCGTCATCGACGCGATCCTTGCGCTCCTTCACCTCGATCTCGGTCGCGCCACCGACGCGGATCACCGCAACGCCGCCGGCGAGCTTGGCCAGCCGCTCCTGCAGCTTCTCGCGGTCGTAGTCCGAGGTCGTCTCCTCGATCTGCGCCTTGATCTGCGCTACGCGCGCCTCGATGTCGGCCTTCTTGCCGGCGCCGTTGACGATCGTGGTGTTCTCCTTGTCGATCATCACCTTCTTGGCGCGGCCGAGCATGGAGATCGTGACGTTCTCGAGCTTGATGCCGAGATCTTCACTGATCGCCTGGCCGCCGGTCAGGACGGCGATATCCTGCAGCATCGCCTTGCGGCGATCGCCGAAGCCCGGCGCCTTCACCGCCGCGACCTTGAGGCCGCCGCGCAGCTTGTTGACGACGAGCGTGGCAAGCGCCTCGCCTTCGACGTCTTCAGCCACGATCAAGAAGCGGCTTGCCGCCCTGCACCACCGACTCGAGCAGCGGCAGCAATTCCTGCAGGCCCGACAGCTTCTTTTCGTAGATGAGGATGTAGGGTCTTCCAACTCCGTCCGCATCTTGTCGGCATTGGTGATGAAGTAGGGGAGATGTAGCCGCGGTCGAACTGCATGCCCTCGACCACGTCGAGCTCGGTCTCGAGCGACTTCGCCTCTTCGACCGTGATCACGCCCTCGTTGCCGACTTTCTGCATAGCCTTGGCGAGGAAGTCACCGATCTCGCGGTCGCCGTTGGCGGAAATGGTGCCGACCTGGGCGATCTCTTCGTTCGATGTGACTTTCTTTGAGTTGGCTTCTTCAGGTGCTTCGACGATAGCCTCGACCGCGAGGTCGACGCCGCGCTTGAGGTCCATCGGGTTCATGCCGGCGGCAACCGCCTTGGTGCCTTCCTTGACGATCGCAGCGGCGAGCACGGTAGCGGTGGTGGTGCCGTCGCCGGCGAAGTCCGAGGACTTCGACGCAACTTCGCGCACCATCTGCGCGCCCATGTTCTCGAACTTGTCTTCGAGCTCGATCTCCTTCGCGACCGTCACACCGTCCTTGGTGATGCGCGGGGCGCCGAACGATTTGTCGAGCACGACATTGCGGCCCTTCGGGCCGAGCGTCACCCTCACCGCATTGGCGAGGATGTCGACGCCGCGCAGCATCACGGTCGCGGGCATCGACGGAAAATTTGACTTCCTTAGCAGCCATTGTTGTGTTCCTCTGATCTAGATTTGGGATCGGCAGCCTTAGGCGGCCTTCTTCTTGGCGGCAGCGCCGCCTTCGATCACGCCCATGATGTCGGACTCCTTCATGATCAGGAGATCCTGGCCGTCGATCTTCACTTCGGTGCCCGACCACTTGCCGAACAGAACGGTGTCGCCGACCTTCAGATCGATCGGGATCAGCTTGCCGCTTTCGTCGCGGCCGCCGGGGCCGACGGCGATGATTTCGCCCTGCGACGGCTTCTCCTTGGCGGTGTCGGGAATGATGATGCCGCCGGCAGATTTTTTCTTCGGCATCGATGCGCTTGACGACGACGCGGTCGTGAAGCGGACGAAACTTCATGGCAGTCCTCCTAAGTTATTGGACAATCTATGTTTTTGGTAACTGGCCGGGTTCCCCCGCCAGCACCTAGACGCCACATGGGTGGCGGCTTTTTGCCCGCAAGGGCCAGCGGGAAAATTTTTAGCACTCATTTCAGTCGAGTGCCAACAATTCCGGAAAAGCCAGCAAGGACAATGGTTAACGGCGCATGTGATGGGAACGGAGGGTTTTGCTGCTCGACGTTACCAATCGCGGCCGGCACGAGGCATGCCGTCGGGGCTGTTAGCAGGCAGGTTTCTCTGCTGCTACTGCCTTGATTTTAAACAACTTGATTACCTTTTCCGCTTGCAATGGTGATTGCCGGAAATGGAAACTCTGAGTCCGATTCGACGAGGACGAAATGGTTTCAACGGATTTCCGTAAACAAGTCAGTGGTTATGGCCTGACGACCGCACACATTCTGTATCAGCGTCCCGATCATCATTGGCTGCTGCAGTCCTACGTCTGGCAGAACTACGATCTGTTCCCGAATTTCCCGAGCTGCAGCGTTTCCTTGCTTTCTGGCAGGAAAAGCTCGAGGGGCCACTCCATTCGGTGCGTGTCGCACACTGCAAGCTGATCAAGCCGGCGGAACTGAAGGCAATCAGCGGCGAATTCCGATTGCATTGAGGGTAGGGCGCTTCCGTCATGGCTGGGCCAAGGCCCGGCCATTTGTTTTTGACCGCACTTTTCCGCCCTTGCGTCTGTCATGGCCGGGAGCAAAGACGTGGATGCCCGGCATGAAGCCGGGCATGACGACGCAAGGCCGATTTCTGTCTCGTGTTTCTGTCATGGCCGGGTTTGTCCCGGCCATCCACGTCTTGAGAACGGCCCACGCAAAAAAGACGTGGATGCCCGGCATAAAGCGGGGCATGACGACGCAAGCTGACTGCGCACTTCGACGACAACAACCGGCGCTGCGCTTTGCAATCAATCCTGATTCACATTTCACAGCCAAGCATCATCGCCCGTATTTTTTCGGCGCCGGGTACGCCGTCGTCACCTCTGTTCCCTCAAAAGGCGAGGGAGATGGCGCGCCAGGTGGCGCAACCATTATTCGTTTAGTGCCGCGCTCCCTCTCGAGAACGCGGGCGCCTCATGGCGCGCCATCGCGGGCGTCTTCCTTACAGCGCCGGCCGCGCTTTGCGGTTGCCGTCTGTTGTCCCCGCCGTGTTCGCCGCTATGGCCGAAGCTTGCGGCGGGCGGTCCGGCCCCGGTGGCCATGCTCTGGCAGGGGCGGCTCGTAGTGGCCGCCGGGCGGAGCCCGCATCCGATCCCACCCGCATGACGCCTCACTGAGAGCGCCCTCTGGCGGACCGAGAACATATAGGATTAGAGTCAAAGACTTGAAAGTGCGCACCCTCTCGACTGTCATTGCCGGGCTTGACCCGGCAATCCATGATGACGTGCAGCGCCAGCGGCATTAGTTAAGGCCATCGATCGCTGCAAAAGCATCCATAGATGCGCGGGTCAAGCCCGCGCATGACGTGGAGAGTATTTCGACAACAAGTCATTCCGGGACGGCGCTGCAGAACCGGAATCAGACGGCGTTTCACACAGCGACCCAGTCATGTTCACCCTTGTCGCGGGCATCCACGTCTTTACGACATGGCGGTAGTCCAGACGTGGATGGCCGGGACAAACCGGCCGACGGTGCGCACCCGCGATGCGCGTATCAAAAATATGTCATCTTGGCCATTCGCATGTTTTGCGCTCAGGATCTGCGTGCGGCGTGGCGCAAATCATGGGAGTGCATTACCTAAAGCCGTCACCGCCTGCACCTAAAGCCGTAATACCTGGCCGAGTGAACTCCCGTGCGAAAATACTTTCCCGCATCGTGTTGATGCTCGGCAATGTCGTCACCGGTCTCAGCATCCTTGGGCCGGCAGGGATGCTTGCCGAACTGGCGAATGGCCTGCAGGTCGGCATCCACGACACAGGTTTGCTGGTCACCTACGGCGCGACCGTGCTCTGCATCGGCTCGCCGGTCATGGCCTGGCTGACAACGCGCATCGACAGGCGCGCGCTTTTGGTTGCGACGCTGGCCGTTCTCGCAGCGGGGCAGGCGGCGTCCGCGCTGACCTCAAACTATGGCGTGATCCTGTTGCTGCGGATCCGGAATGCTGGCGATCGGTGCGATCCTACACCCGCAGGCCGCTGCGACGGTTGCGCTGGTCGCCCCGGGTCATGAACGGCCGAGCGCGATCGCTTTCGTATTTCTCCGGATGGTCCATCGCCATTGCCGGCGGCCTGCCGCTGGTGACGCTGATTGCAACGCATTTCGGCTGGCAGGCGGTCTACGGCACGCTCGCCGCGGTTGCCGCCATCGTCGCCGCGCTGTTGTTCGCGGCATTGCCGAAAGGGCTTCAGGGACACCCGCTCTCGCCGCAAAGCTTTGTGACCGTCGCGCATAGCAAGCGCATCATGCTCATTTTGCTCCTGACGCTGCTGCAGACATCCGGGCAGTTCACCGTCTTCATCTATCTCGCGCCGCTGCTGCACGTATTCACAGGCGCAGGGCCGGCCATCGTGGGCGCCTTTTTGCGTTCTACGGTGTGGTCGGCCTCGTCGGCAATGTGGTCGCGAGCGGCATCGTGACAACGCTCGGAACGCAGAAAACACTGGCGCTGTTCATGGCCTCGATGCTTCTGGGCATGACACTCTGGGCAGTGGGTGCCGGCTGGTTGTTGGCAATGGGCGCCGGCATATCCTTCTGGGCCCTCGGCTTTTCCGCGATCAATTCCATGCAACAGGCGCGACTGATTGCGGCCGCGCCCGATCTCTGCGAGTGCGTCAGTCGCGCTCAATACCTCCGTGCTCTATGTCGGGCAGGCCATCGGATCCGGGGATCGGCGGACTACTCTTTGCGCACGGATATTTTTCATCTGGTCGGCTATGTCGGTGTGACCTCTGTCGCGCTTGCGTGCGCGCTGCTTGCCGCGACGTGGGAGCCTGCCAAACGGCGTCAATCGTAATCTCCGACAGGTGTGGGCAAGCAGAACCCTCCCTTGCCAAGGCTTTTGCACTTGGGACAATGCGCTTGCCGGGGCTAAAAGCCAGAGGGAGGCCGTATGGCCCGCATCCGCTTTGATTTCGGAACGCTGAAGCTCGACGCCGAATTGCTCGATACACCAACGGCCAAAGCCGTCGTCGCTGCGCTTCCTCTCACGTCGGCGGTGCTGACCTGGGGCGAAGAAGTGTATTTCGACGTGCCGGTCGATGTGCCGCGCGAACCGGACGCCCGTGCCGTGATCACGCCCGGAGAAATCGCTTACTGGCCGCAAGGGTCCGGCGATCGCGATCGGATTCGGCCGCACGCCGATCTCCAAGGGAGATGAAACGCGCCTTGCAAGCCCGTGCAACGTTTTTGCCAAGGCGATCGGCAGCGTGAAAGTTCTGTCCAAGATAAAGACGGGAGTGGAAGTGAAGGTGAGCAAGCTCGACTAGCGCGACGGTCGTTCGCCGGCGGTGGCGACGTACCATCGACAGCGTGAGATCCCAGGCGTTGCGGACGTTGACGATGGCGAGCAAAAGCAGTCCACCGCCGAGCACCTCGGGCGCGTATTCTCCCCGGTATAGATCATGACGCCCGCGGCCAATATTGCGAGATAGGCTACGGCCGGCAGCATTCCATAGGCGAAGTAGTCAAGCACATATTGAGTCATCTCGGTGCGGACGACCCACACGGTGATGACGATCGAGACGGCAACACCGACGACAGCCGTCGCGCAGATCAGCGTGGCAAAGAACATCGGCCCGTGTGAAGGAATGAGACATATCGCGGAAATGAAGAACACGCTGGTGAAGTGAATCACTACGGGACCTCATGAAGGTGCGGGTGCCGCGTTGATCCTTGTTGTTGAGAAAGCCGGTGCCAAGCGACACGGCGACAAACAGAAGCGCGAGCAGTGTGGCCCCGGCCGTACCGAGCAGCAGGTAGAATTCGTGCCACGCGTGCAGCCCTTCCATAAGACTATCCTCGGCCGACAAACGGCATTTTGTTGGCCATCACGGTCATGAACAGCACGTTGGTATCGAGCGGCAGGCTCGCCATGTAGACCACCGCATTGCCGACATATGTCGGCCTCCATCCGCGGTTCCGATCATCTTGCGTCCGTCCGCTTGCAAAACGCCTTCACCCTGCACCATGCGCTCGGTCAGCGGTGTCGCGGCGTTGCCGATGTCGACTCTGCCCGCAACAGATGTCGTATTGCCGGCAATCGAGCGAAGTCGATTTGGTGAGTCCGGTGACCGCGTGCTTGGTCGAGGTATAAGCGATCGAGTAGGGCCGCGGTGCGTGTGCCGAGATCGAGCCGTTGTTGATGATGCGCCCGCCGCGCGGCGGCTGGTTCTTCATGATCTTGATCGCTTCCTGCGTGCACAGAAAGATTCCGGTGAGGTTCGTCGCGACCACGTTTTGCCAGGTCTCATAGGGCAGATCCTCGAGCGGGACCGCCGGCGCACCGATCCCGGCATTGTTGAACAGGACATCCAGCCGGCCGAAACTCGATTTCACGGTGGCAAACAAAGCGAGGATCGACTCGCGTTTGGACACGTCCGTCGGAACGGCCAGCGCCTGCACGCCGACGGCGTTGACCTCGCCGGCGACCTTGTCGAGCATTTCCTTGCGGCGGCCCGCCAGCACGATGTTGTAGCCGGCCTTGGCGAGCGCGATCGACACCGCACGCCCCACGCCGGTTCCAGCTCCTGTCACCAGCGCAATTTTTGCGGACGCAGCCATTCGCATATCCTTTCATGACTGAACTTGGAGACGCCCGCATATCATAAAAGCGAGCACGCGCGCCATCGTGGCGCACGCAATGAGGGATGGCGGGATTGTTCTAGCTGGCGAGCGCGGTTTCGCTGGGCAGATAAGCGGCCGGCGATTTCAAACGGGCGCTGATCTCGGCGACCGTCACCGGCCTGCCGAAACGGAAGCCCTGCATGGAATGGACGCCAGCGGCGCGCAGGAAAAGCTGCTGGTCGGCCGTCTCCACGCCCTCGGCGGTGACTTGCATGCCGAGACCGCGGCCGAGACTGACGATCGCGTGGACGATGGCCGCGGCATCGGCGGCCTTCTCGATCGATCGTACGAAACTGCGGTCGATCTTGAGCTTGTCGAATGGAAAACGGCGCAGATAAAGCAAGCTGGAATAGCCGGTGCCGAAATCATCGAGCGCAACCCGCACGCCGAGCGCCTTGAGGCGCACCATGGCGGCCTCCGCGGTGTCCACGTTGCCGAGCAGCACGCTTTCCGTCAGTTCGAGTTCGAGACGCGCCGGATTGAAGCGGGTTTCGTTCAGGATCTTCTCGACCACCTCGACGAAATCGATGCGCCGGAATTGGAGAGACGACACGTTGACCGCGATGGTGAGATCCGGCCAGGCCTTGCCGTCCATACACGCGCGGCGCGGCACCAGTTTCCAAGGTCGGTGATCAATCCGCTGTGCTCGGCAATGGCAATGAATTCGCTTGGCGGAATTTCGCCGCGGGTCGGATGCGTCCAGCGGCAGAGCGCTTCGACGCCAACGACCACCTCGCCGCTCTTGTTGACGACGGGCTGATACAGAAGCCTCAGGCAGTCGTTCTCGATCGCCTCGCGCAAATCAGCTTCGAGAAGCTTGCGGCTCGAAAGGTCGGCATCCATGGCCGCGTCATAGACGCATGCCCGATTACGGCCTTCGTTCTTGGCGCGATAGAGTGCCATATCGGTATAGCGCATGATGTCGGTTGCGGTACTGCACTTGTTGTCGACCATCGCAATACCGAGCGAGGCGCCGATAATAATGTTCTGGCCGTTGATGATGTAGGGAGCGCAGATGGCGGCGATAATACGCTGCGCCAATCCCATCATCTGTTCGCTGTCGCCGGCAATCGACGAGATCACCGCGAATTCGTCGCCACCGAGGCGTGCGACGAGATCTCCGCCGCGCAGCGTGTGCGACAACCGCAGCGTCACATTGCGTATGAGCTCGTCGCCCACATGGTGGCCAAGCGTATCGTTGACGTCCTTGAAGTGATCGAGGTCGATATAGAAGACGGCGGCCGGCGCGGTGCCGCCGCGTACTTCCTCGATCACCGCTTCCAGGCGCTCGCCGAAATAGATGCGGTTGGGCAGTCCGCAAAGCGGGTCATGCATGGCGAGATGGCGCAAGCGCGATTCTGCCCGCCGCAATGGCCGCCGCCGTCCGACGCATGTAGCGAAGCACGAAGGCGGCAAGCAGCGCGAAAGCCGATGGACGCGACCGCGATGAATGGCACAACGTTTTGCACGGCACCCGGCCGTTTCGGTGTCCAGGCGAAACGGCCGATGACATTGCCGTCCGGTTCGTTGACATCGAAGGCGAGATCGCCGAACGGCGGCGACTCCTGATCGAGCTTGCGCAGATTTGTCAGATGCAATTGTGTTGCGATGCGCGACTGCGTTCGGCCGTTGACGAATTTTACCGACACGAGGATTGGCGCAACACCGGCGATCGATGCGGGGACACTGTCGCTCGGTCCAACCGCGACCGCCGCGATCACCGATGGCCGGTCCATCAAACGGCGGATCACGGCAGTTTGCCGGTATCCGGCGGGTTCATCTGATTGAGGCGGATCGCGCCTCGCGGGTGCTGATCGCGGCCGCGCATGAAGTCGATCACGGGCGTGAGTTCGGGGCGAGCGGCCGCGAGCCATTTTGCATCGGCGGGTCGGTGATCAACCAGCGAATAGATCAGCCGGTCATTGCTATCGAAAACAAAGATGTAATCGTGATCAAAATAGGCTTCCAGCCACGCGCCAACGCGCTGATTGACCCAATCGTAGTTGAACGACTGGCGAATGTGCTGGATCGCGCCATCCGAGGAAGCGACGCTTTCCGCTTCCCGCAATACGCGCTCGCCGTAGTTGCTGAGCGCGCGCGAGAACATCTGCCTTTCGTTGTCGACGGCAACCACGTCCGCGCGCTGGGCCGACGACAATACGGCTACGACGACGCAAACGATCGCGACAGCGACAATAACGCCGATCGGGACAACCACGCTCAGACGATCGCGATCCCAACTGGTGTATTGCCGCGCGTCCGAAGCACGCGAACGAGCCACAGCCGGCACGATTGAAGTCCCTTAAAGCGTCCTGCCCATTAGCTTTTCCGGCCGGAAGCTAGGACTAATACTTGCTATTGGCTTTCGTTCACCGGTGACTCGGCCCAGTTTCGCTCAGGAACCTGCAATTCGCCCGGTTCTGTTAACTTGTCAGTAAAAGCACCATTCGCGCCAAGCGAGGGTTAATTAATTAATTGGAAAGCGAAAATTTATTCGGTGGTTTATCGATCGCGTGATCGCTCACGTCGAGCTGCGATAGGGCGGGCGTGGAATTGCGATGTGCGCGGCACGAAGTGCCGACGACCAGCGTTCGCGCAAGTCCTGGAAGTAGGGCTCGCCGGGCTCGATGCGGTAGTTCACCTCTGCCATGCAGGAATCTCGGCGCACGACCAGGATGTCGATCGGCAGACCGACGCCGAGATTGGAGCGCATTGTCGAATCCATGGAGATCAGCCCGATCTTCAGTGCGTCGTAAAGATCGGTATCGAAGGCGATGGCGCGGTCAAGAACCGGCTTGCCGTATTTATGTTCGCCAATCTGGAGGTAGGGCGTATCGATAGTGCATTCGATGAAATTGCCCGCCGAGTAGATCATGAACAACTGCAGACGACCGCCCCTGATCTGGCCACCGAACAGAAATGCGACCTCGTGATCGACTTCGGCCGCCGCGAGCGCCAGCCTTCGGCGATCTGCAGGTTACGGATGGTCCGCCCGATGCGTTGCGCGGCCTGGAACATCGTCGGCGCGTTCATCAGTGTTTCGATCTCGCCAGTGTCCGGATTTTGCACGCCTTCGGTCAGTGTCGAGCGCACAGACTGGCTGAGCGACAGGTTACCGGAGGAGGCGATCGCCATGATGCGCTCGCCCGGCTGCGAATAGACATGCAGCTTGCGGAATGTGGAGATGTTGTCGAGGCCCGCATTGGTGCGGGTATCGGCAACCATCACGAGACCGGCCTGAACGAGAATTCCGCAACAATAGGTCATATTCATCTTGATTTTTCTGAATGCCCCGGCACGCGGTTATAGCGATGCGGGCATCCCTTCGGCAATGCGCCACTTTCAATTCTGAATTTGCTGACGCGCCTGGGCCACACGTACGGCCACCGACAGGGTTTCGCCACTGCCACCGTAGCGCGTACCGCGTACCGGCGAGGCCCCGAGATAGTCGAGCCCCACCGCCACCCGGACATGGGCGTCGGTGATGCATATGCCATTGGTCGGATCGAAGCCGACCCAGCCCAGATTCTCGACATAGGCCTCCGCCCAGGCGTGGCCGGCCTCCTGCGAAGTGACACCGTCGGCGCGATGGAAATGGCCTCCCACGTAGCGGGCCGGGATGCCGAGTGATCTGGCCGCCGCAACAAAAATATGGGTGATGTCCTGACAGACGCCGCGCCGGAGCGCGAATGCTTGCGCGGCGGTCGTGGCGGTGTGTGTCGGATCGGTATCGAAGGCGATCTGACGGTTGAGCGCCGCAAGGAGGGCGTGCAGCAGCGCGAGATTGTCGCCATTCGTTCCGGCCTGTGCTGTCTTCGCAAAGTCGACGATCGCGGGGTCGGGCTGCGTCAACGAGGTTTCGCGCAGGAAAAGTTGAGGCGGAAAACATTCGACGGCGCCCTTCACCAGGCCACCGGTGTCCTGCGTGTCGACTTCACCGTCGACCTCAACGCTCAATCTGTCGAACGGACCCTCGGCCGTGAACGAATGAATGATGTTGCCGAAGGCATCTTCGTGCTGGTGCAGAAGACAATCTTCGGACAGGTCGATCCGCCAGGACAAGACGTGCTGTCCCTCATGGTCGCGTGGGGTTAGGCGCAGCAACTGCGTCACGCCGGAAGGCGGCGTGTCATACGTGTAGGTGGTCGCGTGGGAAATGTGAATCCGCATGCCGACATCAAGCTTTCCGGGGCGCGATTATGCATTATGGCCTTTGCATCGTCATGCCCGGGCTTGTCTCGGGCGTCCACGCCTTTTCTCCTCATCTAAAGACGTGGATGGCCGGAACAAGTCCGGCCATGACAAACTGATTGCAAGGTCTCACCGGAAGAGAGCCAGACGACCTCTTCGTTGGCAAGACAAGTCATCGTTACAGTCATGTCAGGAATTGCTCGGTGATCGAGGCGCCGAGCCTGTTGTTCTCGACAATGAACTCGCCGATAAACTCGTGCAAGCCGCGCTGAAAGATTCCGTCCATGCGGCTGTTTTGCAGACGCGTGCGAATGCCGCGTGCCTGCCGCTGGGTGGTGCCTTGCCGGCCATAGGCGCCGGCGATCGAATTGAGATTGCGCACGATGGCCTCGTAGCAGGACGACAGCGAACGCGGCATCTCATCACGCAGGATCAGAAGGTCGGCGACCAACCAGGGTTTCAGACTCTCGCGATAGACCCAGTGGTAGGCTGTGAGCGCCGACACCGAGCGCAGAATTGCGGCCCACTGGAAATAATCGAGCGGTCCGCCGACGCGCTCGTTTTCCGGCAGCAGCAGATGATATTTCACGTCAAGGATACGCGCGGTGTTGTCGGCGCGCTCGACGTAGACACCCAGCCGCGAGAACCAGTAGGCGTCGTTGCGCAGCATGGTACGGTATGCCGATCCGTCAAAGCGCAAGGACGATTCCTGCACCCAGCGGAGAAACCTGGAAAATTCCTCGCGCGATGTCGGGCCGTTGCCATAACGCTGGAGCTCAAGCCAGGTGCCGTTGATGGCGTCCCACATTTCCATCGTGAGAGCGGTGCGCACGGCGCGCGCATTGCCGCGGGCGAGCTCGAAACACGAGCGGATCGACGAGGAATTGGCGGTGGAAAAGGCCAGAAAATCGGTAACATTGGCCTCGTTCGCTTCGTCATAAAGCTTGAAGAAGGCGTGGGCGCAGCCCGCGGTCGCGACTGCGGATTCCCATTCATTGCTGGTGCCCACATAGGCGAGGGGAAGCGCCGACAGACGCTGCGTGGCATCGAGAATGCGCGCAAGATATTCCGCGCGTTCGACGTAACGCGAGAGCCAATAGAGATTATCGGCGGTGCGTGAGAGCATCAGTGCTCCGGAGAAACCGATCATCCGTCCAGCACCCATGTGTCTTTCGTCCCGCCACCCTGGCTGGAATTCACCACAAGCGAACCTTCTTTCAGTGCAACGCGCGTCAATCCGCCCGGCACGATGCGCACGCCGTCGCGACCGGTGAGCACAAACGGGCGCAGGTCAACGTGTCGGGGCGCCACGCCTTGCTCGATGCAGGTCGGGCAGGTGGACAGGGCTAGTGTCGGCTGGGCGATGAAATTCTTCGGCGTGGTCTTCAGCTTGGCGCGAAACTGCTCGATGCCGACCTTGCTTGCCGCAGGCCCGATCAGCATGCCGTAACCGCCGGAGCCGTGCACCTCCTTCACCACCAGTTCTGGCAGGTGATCGAGCACGTATGCGAGGTGCTCTTCCTCGCGGCAGCGCCAGGTCGGCACGGTCTTCAGCAGAGGTTCTTCGCCGAGATAGAATTTCACGATCTCCGGCATGAAACTGTAGATCGCCTTGTCGTCGGCGATCCCGGTGCCTACCGCATTTGCGAGCGTGACATTGCCCGCGCCAGAGGCGGACATCAGCCCGGGGACGCCGAGGGCGGAATCCGGGCGGAAGGTGAGTGGATCGAGAAAGTCGTCGTCGATGCGACGGTAGATGACATCAACCCGCTGCGGACCTTGCGTCGTGCGCATGTACACGACTTCGTCCTTGACGAAGAGATCGCGGCCCTCGACCAACTCGACACCGAGCTTGTCGGCAAGGAACGAATGCTCGTAATAGGCGGAATTGAACACGCCGGGCGTCAGCAAGACGACGTTCGGATCGCGTGAGGCCGCCGAAGGCGCCACCGATTTCAACGTGGCGAGCAGTTCATCCGGATAGTTCTCGACCGGCGCGATGCGATGCCGCGAAAACAGTTCGGGGAAAAGCCGCATCATGATTTCGCGGTTCTCCAGCATATAGGAGACACCTGACGGCGTACGCGCATTGTCTTCAAGCACGTAGAATGTCTCGGCATCGACGCGCACAATGTCGATACCTGCGACGTGCACGTAAATATCGTGCGGCACGCTTTGCCCGCTCATCTCAGGGCGGAATGCGGGATTGCGGAATACCAGATCGTCCGGCACGAGGCCGGCACGCAGGATTTCGCGTGCACCGTAAATATCCTTGATGAAGGCGTTCAGTGCGTTGACGCGCTGGGTCAGCCCCTTTTCCAGAAGCCGCCATTCCGCGCCTGCCATGATGCGCGGGATGACGTCGAACGGGATCAGGCGCTCCTGCGCTTCGGCTTCCCATAGACGGCGAAGGTGATGCCGATGCGGCGGAAGATCAGCTCGGCCTCGCGGCGTCTGTAGTCGAGCACGTCGGGCGGCACCTCGGCGAGCCAGCGTGCGAGCTCGCCATGCAGCCGGCCGGACGCCGCCATTGTGTCCCTTCATCTCGTCGAAGGCGGTTACCATCCCGCACGCCCCACTCACAGCCGGTTATGCCACGCTTGCTCCGGCCTTGCGTTCGCAGCTTTCCACAGTTCGTCGTTGCAAGCTTCAGGCCAAGCAAAAGTGTAGCGAAAACGGTATCTTAGAGGGGTCTCCGGAACCGCAATGCAGCCTTTGCCCAATAAATAAGCGGCCAGGAGGGGGTGGTTTGAGCGGGTGTCGACGCCACGCTACGTCTTTGCCCTGCCCAAAAGGACGCTTCCATGAGTGCCAAGCCCGACATCATCACCGCTGCCGTGCTGGTGATTGGCGACGAGATTTTGTCCGGGCGTACCAAGGACAAGAACATCGGCTATATCGCCGAGTACCTCGACCGCGATCGGCATCGATCTCAAGGAAGTGCGGGTGGTCGCAGACGATGCCCCGGAGATCGTCGCGGCGATCGACGCCCTGCGCGCCAAGTGCACATATGTGTTCACCACCGGCGGAATTGACCGACGCACGACGACATCACGGCAGATTGCGTGGCCGACGCCTTTGGCGTCGCGCTGGAATTTCATCCGGAAGCTGTCGCGATCCTCAAGGAGCGTCTGGCCAAGACCGGCGGCGAACTCAACGAGGCGCGCATGCGCATGGCGCGCATTCCGCATGGCGCGGCGCTTGTCGCAAACAAGGTCTCGGGCGCGCCCGGCTTCTGGATCGGCAATGTCATCACCATGGCCGGGATCCTGGCGGTGATGCAGGCCATGCTCGATGAAGTCGCACCGAAGCTCAAGACCGGCACGAAGTTGCTGTCGGAGACGATCCGCGCGGATGCCAAAGAGGGCGACGTCGGCACCGAGCTTGGCGCCATCGCCAAAGCACATCCGGAGACGATCATCGGCAGTTATCCGTTTATTGACGAGAAGAACGGGCCGAACACCAACATCGTTGTGCGCTCGCGCGATGCGGACGAGCTCGCGGTGGTCAAGGCCGAGGTCGAAGGCATGCTGAAGAAGGTCAAGGCGCAGCTTTCTGCCGCGCGCTAGAATCCCTCATGGCGACATCGCAGCCCGAAAAATTCGCCCCATCCGGAAAGATTTTTCCCGTTTCCTGGGACCAATTCCATCGCGACTCGCGGGCGCTTGCGTGGCGCCTGCATGGAGCCGGACCGTTCGAGGCGATCGTTTGCATTACACGCGGCGGCCTCGTGCCGGCCGCTATCGTCGCGCGCGAACTGAACGTACGGATGATCGAAACTGTTTCTGTGCTGAGCTATCGCGATTACAACAATCAGGGGAGGTCACGGTCCTCAAGGGCATTGCGCCTGAGGTGAAGGCGCTGCAATCGAAAGGGAAGGTCGTTCTGATCGTCGACGATCTGGTCGACACCGGCAAAACCGCGCGCGTGGTGCGCGACATGCTGCCGAAGGCGCATTTTGCCACGGTCTATGCGAAGCCGATGGGGCGGCCATTGGTCGACACCTTCATCACCGAGGTGTCGCAGGACACATGGATCTATTTTCCGTGGGATACGGGCCTCGCGTTCCAGCCGCCAATCCGCGAAGGTGGGGACTAGGGCGAGGCCGTTCCGGGCTTGACCCGGGCCTCAATGATGGGGTGCGTTAGCGGCCAAGCTTAAAGTGGTTTCGCAGGTGCGATTCATCGATAGCTAGCAGGAACTGGGGTAAACGGAATGTTGACACGACGTCACTTGCTCGCCGGGGCCGCCGCGCTTGCGGCGGGTGTGCCCTTTGCGAAGGCTCAATCGAACTTTGCGAGCCAGCCGATCCACATTCTCGTCGGCTACGCGGCCGGTGGCGGCGTCGATATCGTGGCGCGGCTGCTGCAGGAGCCGATGAAGGCGGCGCTTGGCCAACCGATCATCATCGAGAACCGCACGGGAGCGAGCGCGATGCTCGCAACGGGCGCTGTCGCGAAGGCGCCACCCGATGGCTACACGCTGCTGATGGCAGCGTCGGGAGAAGTCGCGATCAACCATTTCCTTTCAAGGAGAAGATGGCCTACGACCCGGTGAAAGAGCTGGCGCCGATTGCAATGATCGGAAGCGTGCCTTGCGTCGTTGTCATCGCCGACACGACACCCGTGCGCAATCCGAAAGAGCTGGTTGCTTACGTCAAGGCCAATCCGGGCAAGCTGTCATTCTCGTCGTCGGGCATCGGCAATCCGCAGCAGCTGGCGGGCGAATTGATGAACAGCATGGCCGGAATTCAGGTGCTGCACGTGCCTTATCGCGGCTCGGCTCCGGCCGTCACGGACGTCGCAACGGGCGCGGTGACCATGAGCTTCTCGAGTCTCTGCCGCTGCCTTGCCGCTGATGCAGGCCGGCAAGATCTGCGCGATCGCGGTTACCTCGCGCGAGCGGATGCCGCAATTGCCCGACGTGGCGCCGCTCAGCGAAGGCGCGCCCGGTCTTGCGGATTACGAATTGCTCAACTGGTTCGCGATGTTCGGCACTGCGGGCACGCCGCCCGAGATCGTCGAGCGTCTCAATTCCATTGTGAATACGGCGCTCAAGGATCCGGCCATCGCCGACAAGTTGCTGCCACAGGGCATCGTGCCGAAGCCGATGAAGGTTGCAGAGTTCAAGGCCTTCGTCGACGCGGAGCGCACGAAGTTCGGAAAGATCGTCGAGCAAGCCAATATCAAATTGAGCAACTGATATGTAGGGATTGGTGTGTGATGAGTTCGGGAGTGATTTTCTGATGGATGCATCACATGGCCAAAGCGGAAGGCGAAAAATCTAAAGTCAGACGCAAGGAACGGCGAAGAAAAGCAAGCCGAAAAAGAGGTCAACCCGTAAGGTCGATGCCTACGCCTACTGTTTCCCGTGACGAAGCACTAGAACGTAGTGCAACTCCCAGCCACAGCGGGATGCACGGCGAGGTTTTTGTCTTTTGAAGTTAGGGCAGGTAAACCGGAGCCGCGCTCGATCCTCCAGCAGAGAAGAGAGCGCTGGTTCGATCTCACCCCGTCCCCAGTTTGCCCAAGGGTCGGGGCAAGGCAATACATCTGCAATGAATTGTAGCTACCCGGGTAGAACGCCAATGCGGTTGCCGTTACGAATTTCTGATTGTTGCGATTAGGTGCGTCATGCCCCGTGGCGAGCCCTAGATATGATCCGTGACCCTAGGAGATCGTCAGCGACCATTACGCCCGCACACATTTCGCCGATCACGCCCTCATCGCGGGCATCTTGATCCTGTGATTGCCGAGGCTGCCGAACTCATCGCCGCCAATTCACCTTTATCTTAGTTGGGCTTTGGGAATAGAACGGCATTCATCATTTCATCCGCTTGTAACCGAAGCGATTCTCCTCGCCCAATCGTTGACGTAGGTCATCGATACGGGGCAAGCGGGCACCTGCACGCGGCCTTTACGGCAGCGCTAACTCCTCCAAAGCCCATTGAACCTCCTTTTTGTGAAATCCGCGTATAGCGCACGGTCATTTTCGATCGACCGATGCCCCAAATCCATTCTTTGGATCGCAAAGCGGAGGTCAACGCCACGGTCGGCTAATGCGTAGCCGCAAGAATGGCGAAGGCAGTGCGGGTGTAGGTTCGTGAAGCCCGCTGCTTCAGCGGTTCGGTTGACAAGGTAGTTCACTGCGAACCGAGTTAGCCGTCCTTGACGTTCCGATAAGAAACAGCCAAGGCAAGTTATCCTTCCGTAGCCCGAGATAACGCCGGATTGCTCTGTAGCTCATCGCCTTCTATTGGATGCATCCCGGCGTTGGAGCCCTTCAATCTGTCGGACCCATAACGTAGCTCGATCAAAGCTCACATCGTCAATCCGCAAGTCCACGGCCTCGCTACAGCGCAAGCCCGTGCCGGTACATCATCAGAAAGAGGAGGTGATCTCGTGCGCCTTGCCTGCCAGCTCTTAGCAGCATCGAGGAAGGTCTTGATCTCAGTCGGATCGAGGAAGTCCTTCCGTCGATGCGGATCAGTAACGCCACTCTTCACATTACCCGTAACGGCAAGCTCACTCATCGGCTTGCCTTCCTTGGCTTTCTCTCGGGTTTCAATATGCCTCTCTTAACAAAATCCCAATAACTGTTCAGTGGCGAAGGCTGATGATCTCAGGGTGATCGTCGATGTATTGATTGGCTGCGATGGTGATCTCACAGCTTTCAACATGCGCAAGCTTGATCCCTTGCGCATACAGCTGCCTCTTGATGATTTGCCTTGCCTCGTATCGCGCAAGCGTCATAACGGCTCCGTTCATGGTTCATGATCGTGCCCTCACGTTTGCGCCGGGCTGGCACGCATTAGTGAAACGCTCACGTTTGAATTGAGAGTTATCGGCGGCGAACATATCCGCAAGCATGCCGATAACACATTCGTGCTGGTTGATTGCATCACACCGCAGATGGGTGCGTGCCTCTTGCATCGCCTCTACATGATAGGTCCAGGCGATGTTCGCTTTTACCTCCGAAAGCGGGGACTGATTGGACTTAGGTCCAACTTACACAGCTCTTCGCCGAAGCAAATGATGGGTCGCACAAAGACGGGTGGCTGATGTCTTAGCACCGCCCCAGCGCGTAGAAATCAAGCGGAGAGTAAAATGTCTAAAGTGCGAATGTACATTCTGGCAGCAGCAGTCGCCACGGCTGGCATTGGACTTGGCGGAACCTTCGGTGCCTCGGCAGTACCAATCAACGGAAATCTAATAGGCGCAACTGCTCCCGCGCCTGAGCTACATAAGGTTTACTACTACAATAGAGTCGCACGCCGACAGTACCGGCGCGCCTACCGCCGTAACTACTACGGCTACGGTGGCTACTACGGTGGCTACAACCCTGGCTACTACGGTGCCTACAGCGGTGGCTATTACCCCGGCTACAACCGTGGCTACTATCGGTTATTGGTAATGTAGTGCTGGTAGCCTGACAGGCGAGGCTGCGCATAGTGTTAGCGCAGCCTGCTGTTTGTGCAATCCCCGCCACGGGCTGGCAGTGATGCAAAAGCAATTGGCCAGAGATAGGCGAAGCAGCGCCTTCCGGTCATGAGCTACAGGACGTCGTTAGCAGTCTAAGTAGCTCAGCCCCTTTCCGGCGATAGCAATCCAAATCATGATTGGTGACAGCACGCCAGCAAGAGCTGGCCATGTCCAGTAATCTATTGTCCCTGCGCCCATCGTGAGACCCTCCGCTACGAGCACGCTAGAACAGTCATCGTAGCACGGTCATAGCGCCGGTCATGATGCAAGTCTCCGTAACAGGAACCGACCAAGTAGAATGACATGAGGGCCGGTAGCGCAAATCTAGCGCTGGCAGTGGAACGCTAGGCTGACGAGGCCGGGATTAGTGCGATAGACTCTGGCTGGGTTATGGACCAGATGGCTAATCCCGAAAGCTACGGGTCAGCGGAGCCAACCTATCGTCCCAGAATAAGTTCGTCATTGTGGGATCATCGGGTGGGTTGCTCGCAATCAGCATGCGGCGGCGCTGGCGAACAACCCTCAGGCATGAGCTGACGTAGCGAGAGTCGCAACTGCCGCAGAGCCACACCTGGGTGCCAACGCCGCGGCCTGGCACTGATGCGAAAGCTCTCGTGAGGAAACCATAAGAATGCCCGCAGCAAGGACGAGGCGACGGCGGCGTCATCAGAAGACGCAGCGAACGTAAATATTGCATTGGTTCCCCTAACTCGAGAGCACGTTGCAGTCGGGTGATATACGAGGCCCGTTTGCTACGGATCATATCAGACCGTACCCCCTAACCATCATCGCTACGCCAAACGCTAGAAACACCCATGACGATGGCCGGATATAAAACGAGCGACGCTTCGAACCGCAGAAAGCGCGGGTGTTCGCCATGCCTTGGTATGCCGATGATAACTAGGGAGCACACCGACGACAAAAAGTACTAGGCCGATTGCGATGTCTCCAAGCATTTCAAGCATTGGGGTCTCCTATCGGCAGCTTCACCGGTACTGCTTCGATCATCGGTCCTGCGCATTATTGGCGCAACGGCGCATCGGCGACCAATAAATTTACGGCCAATTTACTTGTGACAAGCCCGCCAGATCGTTTGAGTGGACACGTGCGCAGTACGCCGTTTTCCTCCCATAGGCTTAACGGCGGCGTGAATTCCTCCACCTTATGCACAAGGGCCCCTTGCGGGGCCCTTCTTTTTTCAGCAGAGCGCTTCTATCAAGGACTGCGCAAACGCAATGGTAGCGCAACCTGCCGTGACTCGATGGATGGATGCTTGCACTTGGAAGGTCCTTGTGCGGAGGGCAAGATCACAGATAGCGACAGGCTTGCTATCTCGCAGTGAGAAGATTGGCTGGTAAGAACGGCCGTACAGTAACATCGTCATTCTCTATGGGAGGGAACTAAGATGTCTTACGCATTAATTACGGCACTCATCTTTACGTTAGTGGCGATCGGGCAACGGCTTGGAGGATTTATAATCGATGGGCGGTGCAGATTGGCCCCCACTCCATTTCCATGAATGTCTCGTGGGCTGGCCTTGTCGTTGCTGCCCTGCTAGCGATTTGGGGCTTCTCGCTGAACGCCTAGCGACACGAGCACAGCGCAGACCTTGCGGTGATCGAAGCTCTGCGTACCTCTCACATCATGGGGAGGATTTCCCTTAAGCGCACTTTATGGCATCGGGCCGAAAAGCACTTTACTACATATCAAAACATTCTTGTGCGACACCACTTACTAGCCACTTACTAATTCTAAAATTGCCCTCTGCGAAATGCTATTGATCAAACCAATCAAACCTTTAACGTTGCCCGGTCGCAGATTGAGCAACTGATCCGGATTGGGTGTAACATCCGGGCGAAGAAACGCCCCGTAGGGAGGACCCGATGAACGTCAAGCCGAATACCCAGAACGCGAACCCGGTTGACCGACATGCGCTCGCACCATGCGCGTCCGCAGGATCTGCCTTGGGAGAAAATGCGGTTTCCGGGCTGTCAGACCAAGACGCTGCTGTTCGATCCCCAAGAGCGGCCTTGCCACCGTCCTGATCGAGATGGAGCCGGGCGCGACGCTGCCGGATCACGAACATGTCCTCATCGAGCAGACTTACGTGCTCGAAGGATCGCTGGTGGACAAGGAAGGCCCAGACACTGGCCTCGAGGGTTAAGGCCGGCGAATTCGTCTGGTGCCCGGCGGGCAGCCGGCATGTCGCCTGGTGTCCGAATGGCGGCAGGATGATCGCGATCTTCCAGGTGCCCAACAAATTTTTCGAGAAGGACGGCAAGGTGACCGACGCCGGCGGCAAGACTTGGCAGTCGGCCTGGGGGCACGTGTTATCGAACTAGCTTGACTCGCCGCCGCGTGGGCTCACCCGCCGCGCGCCGGCGGGTGAGTAAGGTTTGCTGCGCGGACGTGGCGGAATGGTAGACGCAAGCATTTAAAATCCCTTGGGAGATTTGTGGTTCGAGTCCTCCGTCCTTTGAAAATCAATTTTTGCATTTTCGTTAAGTTGGTTCGAAACTATGTCGCGTCATGTTGCATCTAAATATTCCAAGAATAGAGTTTCACATAGTGGCGGCGGTTCGACGCAACATGCGCGCGACATGAATAGGTTTTGATCTGATGTCGGGGCTAGTGTGCCAGGGATTATTGATCCCTTCGCGCTCTCAAAGGCATTACCCGCCGTTCAACGCAGTTGTGAATTGCGAGACAACCGCGTCCGCCGCGGTTGCTGCGAAACGAACCGATCTGACCCAACTGGAAAAATCTTCGTGATAGCGACTGACGCCAGCGGCCGCCAAGCTATCCACAGCTCCCGTGAGCATTCGCCAATCAACGCTTGTCGGATCTGTTAAGCAGTTACCTACAAATCGCCTCGCTGATGTGAGGACCATGACCTCTGCGGTGGAAGTCCTGAAGGGGAGGACGATCGTCTTTAGTCCAACGCGCCGCCAGTTGGCTGCCGAAAAGATTTCCTACAGTTCATGGATGATGCTTGTGTGGTCACTGAATTTCCGTGTGCTGGGGGTGCTCAAGAGATCGGCCGTGATCGGCCGCGGTGAACGCCGCCAAACCTTCCACCTATTGCAAAATAAGACAAATCCGCCAGACGTGTGGGTGGTCGCGCTGGGTTGCGGCACGCGAGGCGCTGTTGCGCGAGTTCGGCGCCCGTTAGCGTCACCAATAAACCAATAACAATAACCAAGCCCGTGCCGGGAAGAGAAAGCCCGGCGCTGCTCGCAACGGTCACTGGGCCAAAGGAAAATACGATGAGCAGTCGTTTAGCGACAAAGTTGTCGCACGCAAGTTAAATGGAAGGGCAACGGGCGTGGCATCTACTCCAAGAAAGCCGAGCGGGAGGCAGCCGGGGCGCTGCCATGCCTGACGATTGGGGGACTAAGCCGCCTGTTCTATGCGGCCTGAGCGCGGCTGCAGCGGGCTTACCGGGAGCGCTGGACCTTCATGAGCCGAAAAGGCGGCATTGGGCGCCGCCCTGACCACATGCACGCCAATGAGCGCTGGAGTTAAGCAGCGCGTCCATTCCCCTGCTCGCACAAGAGTCCGGGGTATCGGAGTCACTCGTTGGCGCGATTGGCAAAAAGCTTGACGAAAATACATTTGACCAGAAGCGAGCCAGCTGCCAACGGGGCAGCCTGTACCCGTTCAGTTCATATATCCAAACTACATCGCACGCATGCGACCCAGCTTGATGAGAACGAAGCTGAAACATCAACTACATCGCACCGGTGAAAGAACTAGGTCGCACCGGTGAAAATTACATCGCACGCATGCGAGGAGAACCTTCATTCACTAACCCTCATTCAAGAACCCACATCAGAGACAGAGATGAATAAAAAATATCTCGACGGGGAAGAAAGAGGAATTCGTGGAAAGAAGGGCAGAGAAAGAAAAGAAGCCGACTCCTATTCCCTGCCAGTCCACAGGCCAACAATTGGATGAATGGCGTGTCTATTATCGCGTGCAACCAGGTCAGGATAGGCCTGATTGTGTGGCCGTGCTGGATAGGCCGAGGCCTGGAAAATTGTCGTGCGGAACTGCCGAGTGAATGACCCTCGCGGTCTTGGCCGTGACTACAGGAGTGGCGACGAGCGTGACCAACGACGTGCCAACCTCAAGGCTGAAACGCCGCGCACCTAAACGCTCTCGTAGCGGTTACATTATTACAAATGCGGATAGGCGGCGCAGATTGGGCAGACCGTAGCGCCAGATATTCAGGGCTCTGATTGCCTTAGTCGCGTCAGGATCAAGGCAAAAAGCGATTTATTGGCCTGGTGTTATCCGTCCGCCATCGAATTCCAACCTTGGCATAAGAACATTCATCGAGCCACGCCACGAGTGCCCGACCAGTTGGGAAGAGCCGCAAGAGATTTGCCACGACCTGGTGCTGAAATGATCCCAGCCACGTTGCCAGCATGTTGCCAAATAGTCCGATGCAAGCGTGTGATGGATTAGAAAGCAGCGTACTTGTTGCTTCATCTCGCGTGGTATAGGTGGTGAGCAGCCAGCTAGGTCATGAACGCCTGGAAATAGGTGTGTGGCTGCTATCAGTGATCCTGCAGTCTGGCTCAGGAATGGTTATGAGATACGGGCTGCGTTAAATGCCATTGGGGGCTTTCGCCCCCCAGGGGTGGGTTTCACAGCTTCCCCCTCAGTACTCAATCAAAAAGGATTTAACTAAATGTCTTTCTGAACACAACCATCATCCAGGCTTGGTCGGTCTATCGTTACACAGGTTGCGACGGCCCGTGACCAACATGCCTCGCAGACCACGACCAACTTCGGTAGTCAGACTTATCGCGTGGATTGTATCCACGCTTCCGATCTGGGCCACCATTGACACGATACAGCGACCGTTACGGCCAACAGCTCGGCAACGTATATTCCGGCAAACGTGCTCGAGTATTTTGCCGTGACGCGCGGGCAGCAACTTAACTTATCAGCACCAGCACATCGATCGGATGGGTAGTGCTTAGCGAGATGACCTAACGGGCGCGCGCTACACCACAAGCGCACGCTATAGCAGCGCAGAACGCCGCCGTAAGTACCAGAGCAGCCAACGACGGCAAGGCTTCGTCTGGAGAGCGGTCTACGGCGCTCTTTAAGCGGGCATAAAGCCACACATCGAGGGTTCCGAAGGCGGCGCGTCCCCAAAGCAACCAGTAAAAGCCGACAAGCAACTCGGCGCCCGCCGCAGTTTGAGGGCGAGCAAAACGCTGGAAGGTGACAGAGATACAAAGCGTAACCTAATCCCCAAGTTTGGCCAAGCCCGGCGCCGACACGCGAATCCGCGAAACGTCTAGCGTTACGAAGATGATAATGCGCCCGCCACCCAATATTGCGCAATTACACTCGGCCACAGTAGAATAGGAAGCGCTGGCGCGACTGCGAGTACCGAGAGCCTTCATCGGGCGTGCTGCGCCGATGGTCGGCACGTGAGCAATCCACTGGCAAAGCTTAGTGCTTGGCACTTTTGAACAAGATGCCCGGCCCTACAGGCATAGCGTTGGCATTCCATCCCGGTACAAGCGGCACAAGCACGATCACCACGAACCACGCACACGCTATCGGACCAGATGCCGTTGCAGTCCGGGCCCCACGCCAACGCGCGAAAGAGCTACATTAATACGAAACCTCATAAACAAGGGTCCATCTTAGGCCCGAGAGGTGGTCATCGGCCGCCCACCGGCGCGAGTGTCAACGAGAGAAGATGCTGGAAACCGACCTCGTTGGACCCAAGAGCCTGCGCAACAATGGCCCACGTCGCTACGAGTGAGCAGGTAAAGCGGGTAAATGCGGACGACCTGATGTGACAGGAAGCGCCACGGTTCGGTGCGTGGACATGAGCTCTGCCAGCACATCCTGGATATTGCGAAGAACACTGCGACCCTGAGCATGCTTTGAAGCGTTCATCGAATGGCCAAGCGCCAGCCTCAGGAAACCATCGGTGCGTGAAAGAGCACAACGGCGAAGTGGCACGCCCCGAAGCCCTTTGTGCATTGCACAGCTAGGTTTCGTGGACAACGCGGGCGAAAGCAGCGGCAACCGCTGGCGCATCGCAACAGCCAAAGGATCCCCCCCGAGCCTCCCAGCCTTATCGCTGATGTCCCGCCATCGCCGGAAAGCTATCCTGTCAGCACCGCGCGGTCTATCGGTAGCTGGCTGAGGCGGCAATGGGCTACAACGCACGCAACGACGAAATCCGCGACAACGTCACGCGGATGCGACGCGAGTGGGAAGCACAGAGGAACGCGCTAGCGACCGTGCGCCGATTCAACGCAACACTTTCCGCCAAAGGCTATGTGTGGTTCTGGCCGAAGATTGCCGCCGCCCTCACATCAAAAACATCACTGGCTCGTTATCAATTGCGATAGTTGCGGCACCATCGGTGGACCTGGGACTTGCGCGTTAAGCCTCGGGACCCGGAGGCTTCCATTCGTGTGGCGCTGCGTGACGTGCAATGCCCGCGCTGCGCAATGGCCATGGCCGCCCGCGCATCATCGCGTTGGCGCGGCATCCGTCAATCTAAAAAAGCGCCGAGCCTTTGCAGCCCGGCACAATGAAAGGGAGCGGTGACTTGCTCTCGCTTGTACGCGCCCGAACCCTGCTTGCTAAAAGCCAACGCACATAGTTCCCACGCAGTGGCAGCTATCCATGCCTGTAAAGCTGCCGCCGCACTGGACGGTGATCGCTGCCGCCCCGAGCTTGTAGCTTTTGCCGTCGAGGTTGTCGTAGTGCTTCCTGAGGTTGATGATGATCCGGCCGATGCGAGATGCGGACGCGAACGCCGAAGAAGAACCGCTGGCAGTGGCGGAAGCCGAGGCACTCGTCGAACCCCACGTCCACGTCCACGCCATCGCCTCGCCTCCACTGAACGCCAGAACGAACAAGAGGAGTAATGCCGAGCTTTTCAGGACCTTGATCGTCGGCTGCTCCCTCTTCTTCGAGCACCATTGGGAGACCCAACCGCCATAGCGTGCTACTTGATGTAGGTCAACAGCGACGGCCCCGCCGCGGGCGTGTTGCGGAGCCGCTGTCTGCGGCGCACCTGGCCGGTCCTGCGTGGGTTCAATCCCGTGCAGGCCGGTCGGCGTATTCTCTTCCGTCGCCGGGGTCCTTCTTCAGTAGGGGCAGCGCTCTAAAATGTGAACTTATATGTCAGAAACTAACTCTTTTTATATTTGAGAGTCGCATGGCTTGTCGTAACTTCAGCTCTGCCCGAAGTTTGCGGGGTTAAGCCGGAACCCAACGGCGCCTTTCCAGTTCCTGCTTATGAGCGACCCTTCGTGCTCTGACCGGGAGGCTTTACGATGGCGCGGACGAAGCAAGTTTCCAAGCGAAAGCGTCGGCGGATAGGCTTACCGGCATTGGGAGCCGCCGGTGTGTCTTTGGTGATGGTAGGCGGCGCAGCAGCAAACGCACCGACAGCGAATGTACCATCGTTGCAAGACACCTCACTGCGTCCGGCCATCACTCTCGATGAGGAGGAAATTGCCGACGTCAGCTTGGGGACGTTTTACGTCTTCGACAAGGAAAACGATTCCCGGCTCGGCCAAGGCATAAGACTTGCGGCACGCGGCGGCGGAGGTTGCGGCAGGTGCGGAGGCTGTGCAGCAGCCAGGTGTGGAGGCGGCGGAGGCCGCTGTGCAGTAGCTAGGTGCGCAGGTCGCTGTGCGAGTACCTGTGCAGTAGCTAGGTGCGCAGGTAGGTGCGGCTGTGGTGGTGGCTGCGGGGGTTGCGGTGGCTGGTGGGGATAGCCCCGGCCGTAGGCGTCGGCGTAGGCTTAGGCTTGGTAGGCGCAGGCTGTTGGCAGTGGACGAACCGTGGCTGGGTTTGGGTCTGCTACTAAGCGAATAACGACCGCTGTGTCGCCGTCCACCGCGCCTTAAAATATCGCATCGCTCTTAACTTCTGCCTTGTACCAGTATTTGTTGATTACTGCGGCTGGTATCAGCCACTCGCGATAGCCCTTACCTTCCTCTTTCCATTCGTATTGATCCAGGTCCGCCTTGGGACAGAGGAAGATCGACCGCGATGACCGTCATCGGCCCACGCACCTTCATTGGCGTCGAGTGGGCGGTCCGATAGCCACACGCCGTGATGTTCAACGCCGCGATGTTCGCTTTCGGTCATGTAGCTGCCGCCTGTATCGCGAAAGTCCATCGCGCGCTTTATCGCGGCAGCATCTCGCTACTGGTGACATGGTACAAGATCATCTGCGTTCGACTGGTAGGAATCGCCCCACACAAAAGGTTTTTCGCTTGCTTAAAAGCATCGGGGGTGGTCAGGTTTGTCTTGTTGTTTGCCGCCAAGAATTGGTGAGTTTTTACAAATCGGGAAATAGTTAGATCAGCAAGCAGCGGGCGATGAGGTGAAGTGACTATTATGCAGGTCGTTATAAACCATCGCGCCACGTTCTGCGAGCACACGGCGGAGATGCCGAGGGCGTAAGCCGGACAATGCGGAGTTTATTAAGCGCGCCTGGCGTCCGCAATGGACAAATGGGTAAGCAGGTCTAGGCGCAGCGGGCGGACCAGCACCTTCGGCAACGATCTGAAGCCGAAATAAAAAGAGCCGCGTCCCCAACGCGGCTCCTCTTTGCGACTATCGACTGTCCGAGACCACGAGGGTGCGGGGCAATTGGACCCACGGACAGTCACTAACTCAATACACTACGCTGGCGTGCCGATACAAGAACAAGCTTTGCGTCAACCTCAGAATGCAGCATCGACGGCCTCGCATTGCCGCTCACCGCCTGTTCTGTTCAGTTTTGTCCGATCACCCACTCCGCTGCCGCCCGCCGAAAGATTGCAGTTTTTCTCGGCGGCCGTCTTGCGCATGCTGGTCCAGCCGGCCGCGCACGCTGAAGGATTTCAGCCCCGTAGGCCATGTTGCCGACAAGCCGCCCGCCTGGCATCGACCCCCGCCTTTGTCATCAGCGCCTCAAGCTCGCGCAGTCGGTCTGCATCGCCCTCGCGCCTCAGTCGCAAGCTCCGCACAATTCGTAGAGCATGTATTTGTCCGGCGAGGCTGAGAAAGCGGCCAGCCATCTCGTCGGAGGCGCAGCCGCAGAGGGCCATAGCCGCCAAAGTGATGACCAAGATCGGAAGAGCGCGGTTGCTACGCATGTACGATCCGGCCGCGGGACTTACGCGTACGCCACAACATGGGGACGATATATTGCGAGAACAGGAACGGAGCAACTCTGCAAACGTTATTTGCAGGACCGCGTCCCCTTGGGATCCCCCTGATACGCGGTTGTTGGGGTCGGGTTGGCTCACCATCGCGTTCGGCCCGGCCCTCTGCAGCCCGGCTGAAAGGCGCCGGGGGCACCGCGAGAGATCCTGTCCTGCCTGATGACTCTTGCGACCCCTTAAAATGTATGCCGCTTCTCGAGTACACACCAAGGAGGAATGAATGACTAAACTTCTTTCCCTCGCAGCGGTCATCGGCGTCAGTTTCTTCTGCGTTGCCGCCGCCCAATCCATGCCTCTCGCACCGCTCGAACAGGCCCAGGCCAGTCTGACAATTCCGGTCGCTGGTGGTTGTGGACCTGGCTTTCACCCCGGCCCGTATGGCGGCTGCCGTCGCAACGGTTACTACGGGGGCCGCTGTACCAGGGCGGCGCTGTAGCGCCAGGTGTGGCGGTAGCGCCAGGTGGTGGTGGCAGTGCCAGGCGTGGTGGTAGCCCCGCGGGCCGCTTCGTGCCGTCGCTGCAACGGGTACCGATGCTGGTATGTTTGCCAATTGAGCTGAAGAAAAAAACCGTAATTCAGCGTGTGTGACAGAGCCTGGGTTAGGGCCAGGTCGCTTCGCATCGCCTGGCCCCTCCGTTATCAGATCGCCAGGGATCGGGGCTGTTGCTTTCACATCGGGACGGCTGGTTGGCTGACTGGGACATCGCGGCGGCGTTTCTCAAACGCACCCTTGTCGCCGGAGACGCGCGGCCAGCACTATCGAGTTTGGCTGATGCTGAAGATGGCCGCGCTGCCGCGGGGCATTTAAGCAACAACTGTCGCGCCGTTGCGGCCAGCTCTGTCGCGGTTGCCTTCTGCTGGGGAACAGGTGGCCGTAAGTGTCGAACGTCATGGATATGGTGGAGTGCCCTAGCAGGTATTGCACCCGCTTGGGCGGCAGCTCGCGGCCGCCGCTGCCTTTCCGGATTGATGCACCAGCCAACGAAATGACGGAGCATGCGGGCGTATATTTCGGCTCTCCATCCTTGCCGATGAGTTTCGCAGCCTTCACACCGGGTCGATGCTGCGTCGCGAATGCCGTTGTAGTCCTGCAGGCTTGCCTGTCCGTGTCGGAAAAACATAGGTCGCTGGGCGGACATTTTGACTTCCACTCCTTGAGCGCCGGCGCCATCACGTCCGAGGTCAATCGGAATAGTCCGCACGCTCGATCGGATTCGGCGCGACCGATTACGTTGTACTGTCGGCTCGTTGCCGCACATGGGTTCACATGCCTTTAGGTCGTCCGACCAGCGCAGCCTGCAAACCGCTTGCTCGCAATCCGGTAAAGGCAAGGGATCAGGAGCAACGCCCGTTGCTTCGTATCGTCGTTAGCCGCCGCCAGCAGACGACACTACCTCGGCAATGGTGGGAAAGTCGCGGCCGGCCTCGATCCGGCGTTTTTCGTTGCGACCTCTCTTAATCGAGACGCCGACAGCAACGTGAATGGCGGGACACCTTGAGCAGTGATTTAAGGCTGGTCAGCACTTTGCGGGCGAGGGGGCGCGATAGCTTTTTCAATAGCTCAATCGCGGAAGCCCTCGACGCGTTCTCCGGGTGAGTGGTTGCGCCAATTTGACGGCGCCGATTGCCGGCAACGATGTGCAAGTTTACGTGCGTCCTGTACCGCGCAAGCGTGGAGGCTTCGATGTTGCGAGCCTGGACTTCCCTGAGCCACCGATCTGCCGCCTCTGCCACGGTCGGGCTTTTGCTGGGGGCGATGTGGACGCCCTTTGCGCACGTCGACCTCGACCGTCGCCCAATGGTCGTCGGCCTCTTCTCTTGCGCGCGCGAACGTCTGGATGTGACGATCGCCGGCTTGGTCGACGTAATCGACGATCCACGCTTCCTTGGTCTTCGCCCTTGTTGGTGATCCAGCGCCGCTTGCGGACGGACATGAGGATCCCCTGTTTGAGAGAATTCCCGACGCTACCACACCCGCACGGCGACATGGACGCAACATAGAGGCAAATTATCTAAGGTTATCAACAGCACACTGGAGGCTTAAAATCCCTTGGGAGATCTCTTCGTGAGGCTTCCCGAGCCCCTCCGTCCGGCACCTAAAGACAAGAGCGGCCTACGTATGGCGCGACCAACGCAACCCGCGCACGATGTCAGCTTTTGGGTCAAAAGCGGACATGTGCAGTGCACTAGCCGTATGTCCGCTAAGTGCCAGAAGCGGACATCGTCATTCAATTACCTCTATCGGAGCGCTAACAACAGTTTCGCTCTAAATGTTAGCCGTTTGTCGGCTACCTGAGAGTCGTCCATAGTCTCGGCGGCCCTGCTTCGAAGACCGAAAGCATGTACAGAAACCTAGCATTCGTAACATCATTAACGCTGGCATTGGTCTGCAGTGCCGCGGCCAAACATGCCATTTCCAGTCACGTACCGTTGCCTCCAAGCAATCCTTTCAAAAATGCTGAAGAGAAAAAGCTGCAGAATTTGAATGCAAGCGTTCTGTTCTCTGAAAAGAAACTGCCAACTCTCGGCAAGGCCATGGCAGTTGGCTACTACCCGAGCGGCTGTCTTCAAGGGGGCGTTGAATTGCCAACCACTGGGCCGACTTGGCAAGTGATGCGGGTCTCTCGCAATCGCAACTGGGGTCATCCCGAACTCGTGAATTTTTGGAACGGTTCGCGCCAATTGCAGCCAAAGTCACCGGCTGGCACGGAATTTTGGTCGGCGATATGGCGCAGCCTCGCGGTGGCCCGCTTCCGTTCGGACACAAAAGTCATCAAATCGGACTCGACGTCGACATCTGGTTCATGCCGATGCCAGATCGTGTATTGAGCAAAGAGGAGCGCGATAATATTTCAGCCAGCAACCTGGTTGCCGCGGACGGAAAACATATCAATCGCGAACAATTGGAGTTCTGCCGATGTCGCCTTTATTCGAACGGCAGCCGAACAGCCCGACGTTGAGCGGGTGCTCGTCAATGCGGCGATAAAAAGGAACTCTGCCGGGTTGAGAGCAATGACGACAAATCTTGGATGTCCAAGGTGCGTCCTTGGTATGGCCACGCCGACCATATCCATGTGCGTCTAAAGTGTCCGGCAGACTCGCCAAATTGTCGCGCTCAACCAGCCGTGCCGTCCGGCGATGGTTGCGATAAATCACTCAATTCTTGGTTTGCCGACTGGATTCTCCGGTTAAAGATTCCAGAAAATTCTGGGTCGGCGAAAGGTTTGAAACTTAAGGATTTGCCGCCGGCATGTGCCGCTGTACTCAATGCGCCCGCAAGTCCAACCAGTGCCCAGATGGGCGAGCCATTGGACGCGCGATGAGCAGGCGATCTCAGCTCGTTCACGCCGCGTCGCCAACGTAAGCGCGGATGGCGGCAATGCTTCCACGCGACCGCTTCGTGAACTCGATCCGCGTGAGTTATACTTGCAGCCTGCTTTAAACGCTCTGGTCGCGGAGGACAAAATGGAAAAGAATAATTGATCTCTTTTGCCACGCCATCCGCATCACCGGATCCGCTTTCGATCAAGATTGCCGTCGTGGATGGTCGGTGGTGGCGATTCCGTTGCCTTTATTCTTGTCCGCGCTTTTCGTCACTAGCTGGGGGAGCTTGCGGCCTCGCGGCGCGAGAGGCGAGATGACCGTCTTGCACAGGCGAGCGCCTGTCGCAAAGGACGTACCGTACGGAAATCTGTTGCCGTTACGAAGTAGTGGCGAGATAAGTGAAGATAGATGTTGGTAGTGGATATATTGAGGATGCGAGAGGTTATAGAGGTATGTTATTGATGGGATCAATCATGGATGCTGATAATAGCGCGCATCTTCCATTTAGCAAAATAGTGACTAGGGGCGCGTTGCCGAAACCCAAAACGGGATTCAGCGCGATGCGCTGCATCGCAGACGCGTCAGGTGTCATCAATTGCGACTGAGAAATCGCCGGCAGAAAGCCGCGAACACCAAGACAATGCCAATATTCATGTCAGCCGTTCCCAGAAGTGGTTTCTAAAGAAAGCGAAATCCACACCGACTATGATGGCTACCATCACCACCACGTAAACCACTACAGCTACCTGTCTGCCCGTTTCAGGCATGCCTGGAGCGGATAGTAGCGCGCTGCAGACGCTTGGCGACCCAGCCCCAAGAGGAAACTTAAAATCCCTTGGGAGATTTCCCGTGAGGGTTCCGAGTCTCTCCGTCCGCACCAAAATTTTTCTGTTCGTTCTCGGCCAACTTTATTCGGCCTGAAGTCACACCAGTCAGAAAAGTTTGCGATGCTGGCCGCCAAATCAATCATTGGCTGCTGATTGTTTGTTATGAATCCGGCGCTTTGGTCGGTCAAGATCGATAATAAGGTATATGACAGCAGATACGAGCAATCCCGTGACGTCACGATCTGGTATGCGAGCGCGTTGCGCGTCGAGCCCTCTTGCATAACCCGCGAACGCGCAAGCAGCGACTGCGATGGCAGAAAGCGTGAAGAGAACACTGCTGGGTATTCGGTTGCGCAGGGCCGAGAGCCTTTTTCCCTGGTCGTCGATCATCTCATTGAGCGACTGTATAAAAAAGTCCCGTGGGAACAGCTCCTTTGTCTTTCGACGCTATGGCTTTTTGCCCTGCTGCCAAAGGGCCTCCTGAAGAGCATTCGAACGATCAACAGACGGAGTCAGCTCAGTCAACGTTGTACTGCGCCGGGCGATAATCGTAACTCCCGCACAATAATTTCAATGTCTCAGACCGTTGTGGTTCAGGTAGTAGGCGGGCGCGCAGCGCCGTCGTGCCGATCGCGTTGGTCTTCTGTTCAATAACAGCAATACGTAACTGAACGAAGTACTACC